>Ga0210402_10000987_pt1 | contig 30417 bp, 46 predicted proteins | sample IncBWC7MmetaG_FD_161055 | JGI IMG/M metagenome (GOLD analysis project Ga0210402, IMG submission 161055) | Forest soil microbial communities from Barre Woods Harvard Forest LTER site, Petersham, Massachusetts, United States - Inc-BW-C-7-M | ecosystem: Environmental > Terrestrial > Soil >...
ACATATCTGGGATACATTGCGCCGGCATCAGAATCACCGTTAGACTATCACCTCTGGTCTGGTCTGACGGTTATTGCCGCGACGATGAAGCGTAAGGTATTTATAGGACGGGGACACTTTCATCTCTATCCTAACTTGTTCACAGTTCTAGTCGGGCGCCCCGGACTTGGAAAGGGCTCCGCTATAAATCCGGCGCTTCGTATATTACAGGAGGCAGATGTCACAAACATATTATCAGATAGAATTACCATTGAGTACATACTTGAAAAGCTCTCCAACGGCTGGTCCGGTATCGGCCCTGGGGCCAAGCCAGGAACCGTCAACGTCAACATGGACCATACTTGTTTCATTATATCCAGGGAACTTTCAGTTTTTGTTACGGCGTCTCAATTTACCATCCCCATTCTAACCGACCTATGGGACTCTAACGAAGGGAGCTTCATATATGGAACCAGACACAAAGGAGAATATAAAATCGATTCTCCTTGCGTATCACTTCTCGGAGGCTCAACTCAAGAATGGCTTATTTCAGCAATCCCTCCAACCGCGATTGGAGGCGGCTTTACGCGACGTGTTAACTTCGTTGTGGCTCAGGATAGAGAACAGTTCATCCCCTGGCCAGTTATACCAAATCACTCTCCAATTAAATCTAACCTCATCGAAGACCTAAGAGATATGTCCCTTCAAGTAGGAGAATTCAAATTCGACAAAGGAGCCGTCCCTCTCTTCGAGTATGTATATAAACAATCTGAACCTGACCTTTACGATGACGAGGCAACTACTTCGTATAAGACTTCTAAATGGGCTCAAGTTTCTAAACTGGCTATGTGTTTTAGTTTATCTAGAGGGAATGACCTTATCATCTCAAAGGAGGATTTCCAGAAAGGATACGACGCGGTCGAATCGGTTGCGAGTAATATCCCGAGGGTCTTTCGAGGGGTAGGGGAATCGGAATTAGTCGCAGCTAGTAATAAAGTTCTAGCTTTTATAGAAACCAAAGGTTTCGCTTCGCGTGAGGAAATCTTAAAAGCTCATTGGAGGGACGTAACCTCAGATGACTTAGATAGGATTCTTGCTACCTTCAAAGAAGCAAAGATTATATTCGATTACCAACAAGGTCGTAAGACGATGTACGCCAGTACGAAATCCGTTAAACAAGGAGCCGTTCCGCCAGGAGGAACAATACCATGACAAAAGAAACAGTTTTGAAACAGTTCTTTCTCTATCCGACGTTGGGTAGAATAGTTGTACAGGAAGATGGATTTAAGTACGGGGGCCAGATATTAATACCGGAGACCGCGAAGCGCCGCCCAACAACCGGAACGATAATGGCGGTTGGAGAGGATATAGAGCCTTCTAGATTTAAGGTCGGAGATAAAGTGGTCTACGGACTATATTCTGGAACAGTTCTCAGTTTCAAAGGACAGCCCGCATTCCGTGTATTGAATCAGGATGAAATACTAGCCATAGTAGAGGGAGAACCTGAATTGGAAGGGAGTGGAACCTAATGATGCCCGAATCAGAAAACGAACAAAATATCGAAGATGGCCCGGATACAATAGATGATGACGATGATGGAGATATTCAAGAAGAAGTCGGAGATGTTCCTAACTATGACAACGAACTAGGAGAAGACGAAGATGACTAAAGAAGGAGAAGTAATTCCAATAAAAGACCTACTTGGTAACACACTACATCTAGGAAGTCTTGTTCATTTCCGGCCCCCTCAAGGTCATACTTGGGTCGGAAAGATATTAGAATACAATCAAGGTGGGATACTGGTAGCTAAAGATAGAGGAATCCCGGCACGATTGAGAATTGTATTCGATATAACTCTCTCGCTCGTGCCGGGTTCGACTCAAATCGCTGACCTGATTCGTGTAGTTAATCCAGAATCCGAAAATATAGTTGGTCGGGTTCTAGATGAACCAGTTCAGTAGTCGGAGGCTAAGAGCCCCTCGGGACGTTCTTCGCGGCTCTATTCCGTGCCGTCCCAAAGTCCTTCTCTGCTCCCTTATCTGCGGACGCCTTACGGCCTGCTTTCTTAGAGGCCGTGGGCTCCGCTCCGCGAGAATAGATAGGACTTGTCGGTTGATGCTGGCTCGGAGAGATTTCCAATCCATCACAAATACTCTTGGCTTCGCCATGACTTACGTTTGTGTTGGCCATTTTATTTTTATCTCCTATAGGTTACTTCGTATATTAATGTCAAGCTAGTTGACATTACTAGGCTGTCTCTAGAAACAACCTAATCTCATTTAATCAAATACAATCTTCAAACCTTTCGCCTTTGCCTTCCTTACGAATTCTGCAAAACCTGGCTTATCTTTGAGTGTTGAGGATATAATCACCCCGGTAAAATTATCAGGTGATATTGGCCCAGTATGTTGATACTCTCCCTTAAGACCATCACCATAATCTATCGACTTGTCAAATAAAGGGTTTGTAGTTTTACCTACAAAGACTACTCCTTGTGATGTTTTTATTCCTTTTGCAACTTTAATATCTTTAGCTACAGGTACAGTCCATTCATCTCTCTCATTTAGTTCAGTAGTCTTTAAACCCTCATCAATAATTTTTTGAGCTGTCTCAAATGGTGTATTATGATAAAATATTTCTCCTTTAGGGTACCTCCTTCGGGATATTAGTCCCTAAAGTCTTTCTCTCCGAAGGACCCATTTTCTGAACGGCTTCTTTCAGAAACTCTTTATAAATATCACTATCTAATCCGATACCTTCTTGCTTCGCATACTTACGTAAAGCACTCAACATAAGTTTACCATTTGAACGCTCTCCGATATGTTCTTCTAATTCTTTAACGGTAGTCAACTCCGTTGAAGACTCACTAACCATTGGCTTGCCACCTTGTTTCGGGGCACGAGGTTGCTCGGAGAGTGACTTGGCTCGCTCTTTAGCCTTCCGTTCAGCACCTTTTATTTTCTCGGCTTCTGGTCCGGTCCCGTGCTGACCTTCAGGAACCTTAGTTACTTTAGCCTGCTCCGCACGTTTAATTTCTTGAATTTCTCTGACGCCTTCTTGGATTATGTGCTCACTTAATGGAACTGTTTTAACCTGCGGAACCGAAGGTTGAACTACCGGAGGTGCGCTAGGTGGCGATGCGGGCGCAGGGGACACACCTCCGGTAGCCGGACCTCCGGTCGGAGCAGAGGGAGGACCGGAGCTTGAAGTCGGTGTTGGACTAGGAGACATTCCTAACGGAGTTCCTCCCTGCGGAGCAGAAGGCGGATTCAAAGGCGACGGCCCTACCGGTTTGACTTGTAAAGCATTACCAAGTAATCCCTTCGGGGGCCCTGTATAAGGAAGCTTCTTCATTTCCTCTATGGCGCCAGCACGATTCGCCAAATCCGCAGCATACATAGTAGCCATTAAGCTTGCTACTAGTTTCTGACCGAATCCTGGAACAGTCCCGTATGCGACAGCACCCGCAGTCCCCGCAACAAATGGATGTTGTTTCAAAGATGAAATCTTTCCTCCAGAATATCCAGCGGAAGCGTTGCTTACCACTCTATGTATATTAGTATGAGAATCATATAAGTTCTTTAGGTAATTATCAGGAAGACCTAACTGCGCTAGGTCACTATCTAAGTTCTTTAATTCAACTGATTTATTAGCCTTCTTCAAAGTGTCAAAGAAGTCTTGGTCATTTTCTGCGTGAATTAAATCTCCAAGCAATCCGTTCTTATGCTCGGACATAGCTTTTGTTATAGTATTATAAGCCTTATCCTGAGCCTCCCGACCAATGTCTTTTGCTCTCTTGGAGAGTTCCGATTCTATTGACTCATCCAGTTTGGCAAAAATTGCCGTCTCTCTCGGAGACTTATCAATCTCAAATAACGAAGTTCTTAATTGTTTCAAATCATTCCATGACATAGCTTTGCCACGGGCGTTAATCATTTTCGTGGCTTTTTCTACGGCGGGGGTTTCAACCTTCGAAGCCTTACCGCCTAGAACTTCGTTCTTAAATTTATTAAGTCTCTGACTTAGCGAAGCAGGGTCAAAGGAACCTGGCAGCCCTTTATTCGCGGACTGAACCATGTCCTCATCAGAAATAGACTTAACAAGACTCCCGACTTTAGTTCTATTAATGTCCGCCGTTATCTTTATAAGCGCAGCTTTACTCGTATCGAACGAATCACTCCGAACTTTAGCAGCCTTATCAACCGTATCATTCCATTTAACTGCGGCTTCTCCATAGGATTTGACCTTCGGTATTGCTTTACCAGCTAGATGAGGTATTCCTAGAGTTCCAGCCACTTCTATGGCCGCAGCGATTGGCTGTCCATTCTTGGCTTGGTCAAACTTGTCGGTCAACCATGGTGACACGAAAGCCATTGAAGCAGCCACGGCTAGAGGGTCTCCTCCACTTCCTATAGCCGATAGAACTGGAACAGCCATTAAGGCTGTCTTTGCCGTAGCCTCTACGACTCGACCTGACTTCCAAGCTTCGGTTACGTTCTTATTCATCGCGTCCATAGATGCATAAACGTCATGGGCGGTCATACTATTACCACGAGCAGGTATATTAACTTCTGGACTTGTTTTACTAATAGCTCCAGCCGGTAGGCTGATGGCCGGATGACCAAAGAACGTAGAAGCCATAGCACCAAGATTATGCCCAATTCCCTTAATCCCCGTCTTAATCTGTTCACCCGCGGGAACTGGAGGTTGAGTCGGCAAGAACGAAGGCGGAGCCTTAGGAGTCGTAGGCTGTCCTACCGGAGGTACTTGCGTGGTAGCCGTCGGAGTCTGAGTCGGATTCTTAGCTTTATAAGTCTTCAATCCCCCAAGTAATGCCGTCTTCGCTTCCGGACTCATCTTTCCAAGAGCTTCGCGCTTCTTGTCATCCGGAACTGACAAGAATGCTTTCACAGTATCATCAGAGATACTCTGTTGACCTGTTTGTGGAGCAGCCATTATTTCACCAGATTCATAATTTCATCATCAAGTGCAGTAGCGTCAGGGGGAGCATCCGCGGTAATTCCATTAACTACATCACTTGGAATAGAAACTCCAGCAGCCTTATAAGCGTCTACAATAGCCTTAGATAAAGGCATACTTCCATTAACAACCTGTGTTTGTACTTGAGCTAGATTTTGTCTTCCTTGGACGGCTTTTTGATAAGCAGCCTTTTGAGCATTAAGAATTAAATCTGCTTGTTGAAGTTTAGAGGTAAAATCTCCCATGTTAGTAAATCCGAGTTTGGATAAAATGTCATCGGAGATTACTCCCTGCTTCGCATATTGATTCTGCCAGTTCTGATATTTATCCCTCTCGGACTGAGCCTGTTTCATTAAAGTAGAAGCATCACTAGCAGATTTGTCTAATCCTGCTAGAGCGGTTCTATAACTTGATAGGATAAATTGAGGTGTTATCTTTCCACTCCGATAGTAAGATGCCTCAGCAGAATATAACTCTGCTCGTTTATTGAATTCGGATAACTGAGCATCCTTAGTTTTTAGGTCTTTCTCAAGATTCTCCTTTTCTAAAGGAGAAAGATTCTTGTCATTCTCCAGCTTCCACTTCGTGGCTTCGGTAGAAGCATTCAAGTTCTTTATATTCGCTTCGGTTGTCTTACTACCTAGGTCGATTTGCTGGTTTATTTGACTGGTTCTAGATATAGTCTCGGTCGTACTAGCTACGTTACCTTGCGCCTCAGTCAACGGCTTCAACATACTCAATAAAGCCTGCATATTCCCCATCGGGCCGCCTTGAGGTAATGACGGTCTTTGAGGCTGAGCCTGAGCCGTAGGCTTCTGCTTACCTTTATTCATGGCTTGATGAACGCCTACGGCTTCCGGAGGAGGTTTCTCAGGTTCCATTAACTGGAAGTATCCAAGTCCCTTTTCCAAAGTCTTTCTAATCTTGTCATCTCCGAGGAACATCTCCGCCTTCTGTTTATTCTGGGCATCTACGTTTGGGTCGCCGGTCGGAGTCAAGAATTGTTGTAATTGATTATAATAACTCTCCGCTTTCTGGGTTTCCAAAGCCTCTTTCTTAGCCTTATGACCTTCTATAAGACCCATTATCCCACCGGCTATACCACCATATTCTACGTTGGTTTGGGACTTCTGTTGAGGGGCCTTCGGTAACGGTACGTTAGTTTGTCCACCGGCCTGAGATTGAGACATTTGTTGTGCAAGCATAGCTAGAAGCTTCTTAACCGCGTCCTGGTCAGGCTGAACCTGTCCCCCAGATTGAGCCGAAGGCTGACCTTGTGGAATCAACGGATTCTGTCCAGGAGAATATCCTGGCGCATTTGATAACGGACCTTGTCCATTAGCCATTTATATTCACCTTATGGAGAAGTCTTAGATACACTGCCCTTAAATACGTCACCCAGACCGGCCATTATATTACCAAAGGTCTGTGAGGCAGTTTGTCCCTGCATGACATTTGGTGTCGCATAAGCTCCCTGCTGGAGCATTTGCATTAGCATATTAATAGCATTCTGCATCTGAGTTTGTTGAAACTCTCCGGATTGCTGGGCCTGCCCAGTAAATCCAAGCGCCGAACTGTCTAATGTCTGACCTGCGGCTAGTTCATTTCCGCTTAAAGTCTCCGCCGCAGTTAGTTTCCTACCCATCGCAGATTCCATAGATTGTTGCATCATTTGGGCCAGTAAACTATTCTGGTCAAGAGTAGTTTGGGACTGAAAGTTCTGCATCGCATCCCCAAAGGGACTACTCTTAAGGTCGCCTCCAAAGGCGAATTGTTCTTTTAGATTGGCTTGATTCCTTCCGATATTCTGTTGCTGTGCATCTATCATAGATTGCCATGCAGGCATAGCGGAGATAGGATCCCCTCCGGATGCGACTATCGCAGATAGATTAGGGTCGCCTCCGGCCTGAGTAGTCAACGCTTGCGTTCCAGGCAACGCCGAAGGTCCTTGAGAGAAGTATTGCTGTAGTAATTGAAGTAATGGATTCTGCGGAGCAGATAATTTATCCGGAGTAAGCCCTTGTAACAAGCCATAAAATTGCTGTGTAAAATTAGGGTCTATAGTCGGAGTTACGACACGACCACCACCGATACCTTGACCAAACGCATATTGTGCGTTATTCGCAGTCGGCTGGAACACACCCTGTGTAGGATTGATGTTCGGATAACTCATGTATTGATTCGAGCCTCCGCCAGTTCCAGAGGAACCACCCTGCGGAGTAAGCCATGCATTCGCAAATTGTGGGTCAACTGGCATTTTATGTCCCCCATCCATACGGACGACGTACCATAGTTAGTCGAGATTCCATCCGCCACGACTCTTTCCTTCGTTTACGCTTCGCATGGTATATGAGCCCTGGTTGTCCTTTGTTGTCAGGGTCCCCATATAATTGCTGATGAATCATAGTTGCTTTCTCATATTCCATCAACTCAATAAATCCTCTTTGAACCGCGGCCATTACAAGTATTTCGTTCCAATCTCTAGGAAGTAATATAGTTGTCTGATTAAGAGTTGCATCATTTATAGGATGCTGTTTACAAAGCCTAGCTTGTACTTTATATGCAAGATTAGGGACTGGATTAAATCCAATCAGACCTCCGAAACGATACCATTCTGTCGGTATCGAGTATGTCGGTTGGAATCTATCCGTCTTCTGATAATGACTGATATCTAATTTACGACGATTTAGATTCGCCGGGTAATCTACCCATATTAAAATGTCAAGTAGGGCGTTACTTATATCTCCGACAGGAAGAATCAAACTTTCAGTATATTCTGCTATGTTAGCAGTTAGGTTATACGCTGGACCCCACTCTTCGAGTTCTTGGAAATCATCTCGATAATCAGGATTCGAGGCAATCTCCAAAAGAGCATCCCTAATCCATATCGCTGCCCTCGCGGTGTCAGTCGTCCGGTTCTCACACCGTAAAATAACTTCATTAACAAGGTCATTTATTATGAATGGTGGAGGCATTTATTGGTCCCCTCTACTATGACCAGTCCTCGGACTGACCCACTCTCTACGAGTACCTCCGCCTGCGGCAGGCGTAAAATGCCATACCACTACGTGGGCTATCTTACGATATTGATAGGCTGACTTACTACGTATTGACCTTCGAGTACGCATCCGAAGGAATAAACTAACCGGCTGTAAGCCCGTCTCGTAGAGAGGAAAGAATCTAGCATTCTTTCCTTTGCGTCTCTTATCTCTAAGACTGCGCCGAGCAGCAAGTTTCAATACATTATGGTTTATGTCCGGCTGTACGAATGTAACATGCCACTTCGTAAATAATGCAATCTTACGAAACTGAAAGTTAGCTTTCTTAAGAGTCTTACGGACTCTAGTCTGAAACTTAATGACCTGAACCGAAGGCTGTAAGCCTGTATGCCAATACGTGAAGCGAGCAAGCTTTCGTAGCGGAAAACTTGCTTTTTTAAGTGTCTTACGAATACGTGTCTGAAACTTTATCTGACTTTCTACAACACGTTGTAAGCCAGAATGCCAATTAAAGAATCTAGCAATCTTGCGTAGTTGAAAGGAAGATTTCTTTCTATAAACTCTCCGAGTTACTAGCCGTACAACTTGAACCGAAGGTTGAAGTCCGGTATGAAATACTGTGAAATGGGCATATTTCTTAATTTTCTGCTTAAGCTTCTTTATAACTCTTGTAACAAGATTCGGTCGAGGACCATTTGAGGACGAAGGAATAGTCCCTTGTTGAATAGGGATATTAAACTTACTCGACCCTATAAGAGACGGATTATTTCCTGGCTGTCCAGTGAAGGGCATATTATATTTGAGGATTGACTACGGCTACGGCTACGTTCTGTAAATTAACTTGTCCCATGGCTACGCCATAAAAACTAGTTCCATCGAAGATAGCGGATTGTACACAAACGGAGTTTGGAGCAGCTAAAGCTGGGATATTAACAACTCCATTAAATCCGGTAGGCCAATTAATCGTATGAAGACCGAGAGAATCCTGTGTAAATATAAACGTATATAAATGACCGGGCATCGCGTTTATAATAGACATAGACTGGATATTACCAGTTAGTGTCATTGTAAATACATTACCCTGAAAACAGTCAAATACTGGTGTAGCACTATAAGAAACTTGAATAAGTCCGTATGGGTAGCTCCCTATCATATATACCTCAGTTTAAGGATTGCATTGAGGTCCACTGAGCACTAATAGTTGCGCCAGTCACGGAGAAGGTAACATAGAAATTTAATGCCCCAAATAATCCAGCGGCTGCGGTTCCGGTCGTGTCCACTGAAACCGCTGCCGTACTTCCAAACGGAATTGTCCAGCCACCACCAGCGGTAGCTAAAGTTCCTTGACTATGAAATACTCCAGTAAGCCACGCTGTCGAAGTGGTTAATACGGTCGATATAGTACGATATACTAAGTATCCGTCCATGATCCACGGCTGACTAGCTAAACTAGCCGTAACTGTCTGTGCGGCGGAAGCACCCATATCTGTTCCGCCAGTCGTGGATGTAGCCCCATTACCATGAACTGGGTCTATAACAAGAGTTCCTGTAGCAGGTGTAGTTATCAAACCACCACACGCAAACCTATAAACCTGTCCTGCAAATGGGGCTGCAAGACCGTATCCAATAGGAAAAAACTGACTAGCTTGAGCATTAGTAAATATAAATGTCTTAGTAGTTGTTGGCGTAATAGATGCTGCAACAATACTAGAATCCGCTAACTGACTATTAAAATACTGACGAGCCATTTAATTCTCCTTAACTAAATAGCGTAAGACGGACCTACCGTTGGTAGTTTATACCAGGGAGGTGTTATAATCCCGCCAGCCGCTACTCCCTCTTTGAACGATGTCGTATAGATGCTCCAGTTGGCTACACCAGGACTAGAGTTGAAAACCACCGTATAGTTCCCGGCAGCGGTGTTCAACTGTTCCTCTTGCGCATCAATGTGGGTGCCATCGGCCTGAATCAGCGTATAACCTGTACCGGCTGTAATAGTACTAGTGCTAAGTTCGTTAGCATAATAGCCCCAGACTAATCCAGTCCCGGTCGTGGTAATCTGAGCACCACTTGGAGTGGCGCTGGAAGCTCCAGCCTTTACCTGATTGTCTACATCATGTGTGAATGCAAGGCCGGTCGTGCTTCGATACTGGACTAATGTCCCGCCAGGGTCGCTCGTCATTCCTGTTACAGTAGCCGTCATATTTCCGGCCTTGGCATCTGCCCACCATATTTGGCAGGACGTACCAGTGGGTGAATCGAATAGAATGGTCAGAGGATTCCATGTATTCGAGTTAGTATCTGATATACCCGGAGTGGGCTGTGTACTGTCATTGCCGGAGATTCCAATCAGAAGCAAATCGTGGGCATTGATGCCAGTAAGCGCAAAAGTGCCCATAGGATTATATGAATGAACAAATGTACCTATACGACTAATACTCATTTCTTGTCCTGATGTAACTTCGGATTCAGTCCATCCAGATAATGCTGTGCCGCTTCCATTAGTACCATCTCGATAAGACCCACAAGAGTCCTACCTGTGTTCTCCGACCATGCACGATAAATTTCTATCGTATCTGAGCGGATTCGGATGGACTCTGCCCTCATAGCCGCTAGTTCACCGTCGTACTAACGGCACCCGGAGGGTTTGGGGCTGTAACCTGCTGACGATAGATATTATAGCCAGTTGGAGCTGTATGCGTCGGGTCAACAAGTGAAGCAGTCCATGACGTGATTGTAGAGTGGGTCCCAGTGACTGGAATTGTTACTACTCCATCACTTGTAGGCTTCGTTTCTAGCACGGCATTAAAGGCGGTTATTTGATATTGATAGAACAACCCATCAACTACAGTCGTATCGGTGAACGACGTGATTGGGCTATTAACTGTTCCGACCTTCGTGTACCCCGCGTCGGCCTGAGCGAACACGCGCCACGGTCTTACACCTACGACACACGCGACCAGCAACAAAATAAGACTTCCTTTCAAGATATTCTTGTTCACGTTGTATCTCCGGTCTACAGAGTATTTGTGCAAGTTCTACCGCTTTTGCTAAAGGCTCATCTGAATTAACATAACGACTAGATTTCATTTATTCTCCACTATCCTAGTTGCTCCGCAAGAACATATCTTCAAGAGAGGGTCCTTGAAAGGCCATATCGGCCCTGTGAGATGGATAAATTTACAATACGATTTACTGAAATCATGACCGTGGAACCGTTGCTTAATCCAAGCAAGTATCCTTTTCACTTTTACTCCTCACCTTCCATCATGAAAAGGCAATTTACTGATGCCGGCGCATTAACCCAAAGTCCGACTATAGCATTAGCTGGTATAATTATCTCGCCTGGCAACGGGAACGGATATTGAACGCCTGCCTGCGGATGTATCAACAGCGAAGCTAAAATAGCATTAGCCGTATACGTAGTAGGTTCTATAGTATAATTGACTTTAGCAGTAGTCAAGATACCGGAGGCAATATCAGAATCTTTCTTTACCGGATTCTGAGTAGTCCCAGTCCCATCAGTAGTAATTCTCTGTAAATGGCATTCTACCGGCTGGGCGGTATTTGATGTGCCATCAAAAGACATAGTAATAGCTTGAATGGCTATTCTACACCCTGTAGATGGAGTCGTTAGCGAAGCTATGGTCTTTGTCGTAGCCGTTACTAGTGCGATTTTCGATTGTGCTAAATGCATCCAAAATTGACGGGCCATTTATATCTCCTTAAGCTGATTCATAAACTCCAGTTAAAGCCAAAATAGCACCATTTGCAATATAAGCCGCCCCACCAATATAATCACGAATCAAAAACTTCGTAAAATCGCCACCGAAACCAATGTCACCTGTAAGAGCGTCCCCTGTAACACCAATATCTACTCCAGGAAGCATTTGACGATTAGAGCCTTGAGCCTGTACTGGTAAGGTCACGGAAGCGTTTGTTGCTGTTCCTTTATTTGTTATAGTCACTACAACTTGAACAAAGATTAACCTTCCAAATTGTATATATCTTCCAACCGCTGATACGGTAGTAAAAGTCCCTGCTCCAGCAGTTACTACAGGAACATAAACTTGAGAGGCAGTAAATACAGGGGCCAAAGTTAAAGAAAGCTTCTGCCATAATTTATTCAACATCGTTCCGAAAGTCTTCAAAGAACTATTATCCTCAGGAACGAAGTCAAGACTTGGTGGGATAGTATTAATCACGAAATCACCACCGACGCTTCGTCCGACGAACCGCCACGTTGTTCTCCAGAGATACTATAAATAGGACAGAATTCTACAATTGAGCCAGGCGAGCCGGCTGAACCTGAAATCTTCCAATTTATTCTCATTCCAGAAACTTTCAGTTCCACAACTGCGGAAAGAACGTCACCTGAGCCATTCCCGATAGTTAAAGTTCGTGTATCGGTCTGTCCAGTATTGCTAGTAGCTGTTAAGGTATATGTGACCTGACCGAGGTCGACAACACGAAGTCGAAACTTTTTCAAGGTTTTACCATGTCTAACATCTTGAAAAACATGCGTTGGTCCAGTAATTGACCAGGCTGTCTCCGAATAATTTGTAAAGTCGATATATCCAAATGTTCCATCCGAGAAAGAGATTGCCAGTCCTGGAAAAGGACTTGTATTTACAAGATTCTGTGGGGTCCAACCCTGAGCGAGGATTTGTCCAACCAAGTCCATAATCCGTGGAACGGCGGCTTTGAGAAAGTTTCCAAGAACGACTCCAGTTTTATCAAAAACGAAGTTTGTCCAATTCGATTCGTCGAAGTTATAAACCCAACATGAAGTTCCAGGGATTACCAACCAATAGGCATTAAAAGGCTGTCCAGCAATAGTATTCGTAACAAAACCAAAAACATCGGTTAATGTTCCGTGTGAAAATACATCCGCTAAAATTCTTGACCTTGCCCCAACACGCCTACGTCCATCTAGAGGAGCATCCCCAATAGGAGTCAAAGACGATTGGTTAAATACATACACATTATCCGATGACAAGTAAACAGCTTGCTCAATTCCATCTCGACTGAAATGGTCCATCGAAGACCTTGCAAGCAGTCCAAGAGAGGCATTAACTATTGGATAGAATGCAAAAGGATTAGTCCCGATACCAGTTGGTTGGAGTTGAATAATACCGTTAAAATGCCACCCATAACCATACTGACCAAGTTTCTTAAGGCTCTGACCAGGACCGAGATTATTCAAATTGTCATTAACGCCAGCGTTTATAGAGGTCCAATCGGTAGGGTCAGCCAGTCCAGACCATCGGTACCTTTGAGGGAACTGTGTTCCACCTTCAAGAGTATTCAAGGCTACAAGATGAAGTCCTATCTCAGCTATGCTTGCAGAAGCCGGTGCGTTAGCACTAGTCTGTACATAACCTGCGGCTACCCCGTCCCATGACCAAATCTTGTCCGCGCCTTGAGAAAAAACAAGCTTTTGAGCTATAACATCCCAAGACCAAATCTGTGAGGCTGAGCCAGTAAAACCTGCTCCAGTAATAACAGTCCATCCGGAACCGGTCCATTTATATAAGTTTGATTTTGTTATAGCCGCTTGAACATGAGCACCTGATGACGTAAAGAAATCAGCTATTCCAAGAGCGGGAAACCCATCCGGCAAAGCTGTTAAAGCATTATATCCGGGACGGACTGTTGCTGTGCCACGACGTAAAATTACATTACGACAATCTACGAATCCAAGCCCTTCTATTTCGGTAGAAGGAAGCTCGCTTTGAGTCCCCCCAAAGGGACCGGTCATAGGGAACTCAAGGAGTTCTTCCGAGCGAGTTTGTTTTCTATCTTGAAGTTGAGGCATTTTAAGAGTCCGTTACTATAACACCACTAAAACTTGTACCTGGTAAAGTATAATAAACTGTTATTCTATATGCATCTACACGACCAGTTTGTCCAGCTGAGTTATCACAGATTCCTTGCAAATCAGCTCCAAAATTTGCATTGTTAATATCTGCTGGAGTCCAACTTGTTCCCCAAAGGTTACTAGAACCACCATACGAAATATAGGTTAAAGTCGTCACTGGCCACGGAGTGGCATTAGCTTCATTATTCCCAACCTCAACACCCGCTTTTAGCAGGAGGACGAGATTATCCGTAATCTGAGGAGGAAAACTAAACTGACTCGCTCTTTTAATTTCAAGCAAAATTCCATTTATAGTAGAAAAAGTAGGAATTGAAAAGCCAAACCCAGTCCCCCGAAGTATATTAGTTGTTAGACTGCTTCCAGCGGTAATTGAATAAGCAGAAAAACTTCCATCATCTACCTCGATAGCCGACGGAGTACTCCAAGTATCTCCTCCAGTTCCTCCTCCAGCGTCTACACCTACAGTCGGAAAATTTGGTCCTTGTTGACTCATTATGGTCGAGTAAAATCTACCTGAATAGTTACTTGACTGGGAGCACCACTAAAACCTGACAATTTAATATAAACCTTCTCCCCAATAGCAAAAGAGGAGTTCTGAGTAACGGTAGCATCGTGAAAATCACCATCAGATGGCACAGATAGATTAGCCGCTAAAAAATCACCAATAAAAAGCTTCCCAGCATTAACTGTTATTCCAGAACCATCACTAGCACCAGAACAACCATGAACAAAAGTCGCTGTACAAGCATACGGAGCTTTCCAAACAGGAATAGTAATAGCCCCAGTAGGAAGTAAAACAATCCCACCTACTGTAGGAATTCTAGAAAGTCCTATCTTTCCACTTACATCAATCCAAGCCGCTCCATTCCATTGATAAACTTTATTCTCATCAGTCGAGAAATAGAGAAGTCCATAACCTGAACCTCCCCAAGTAGCATTAACCGTCTCGGGGGCTGGTCTATTAGCAATAGTCCCGGCTAATGACGTGAACCTTTGCATAACGTCATCTTTTAGGTTACGAATATCCTGACCCAAAAGATTCGCCAACTGCGTATCCGCAGGAGCGGTAATATCCCACGGATGGTCGAATGTCGGAGGATATGCCATTACGGAGTCACCAAGGTCTTAGTTCCTATAGCCGTTGATAACGTAGTTAAAGAGGTCATTTGACTATTTACATAAGAGGTCTTATCTCCGCCAACCAGACCAAGTAATTCAACGAAGTTAGCTTCGCTAAGAGTAAGCGAAGCTATCTCGCCGTTGGCGTTCAGCGTAAAGTCAACTAAGACTCCATTGGAAGAACTCTTACGAGTTGTAACTTCGAGTAGGATACTCATACATTTAATGTCAAGTATCTTGACACTCGCCGTAAATCAGACTTGAATTGTTCCGCAAGGTCTGTTCTATACTGCATATCAGGTAATCGAATCTTCTTACAGAGTTTATATGCCTCTTCGAAGGCTTCATCAATCGAATTCTCCGAATAGCCAACGGCTACTCCTATTATTCCAACGCCACCGGAGGTAATGAAGTTATCCTCTTGTAGAGATACTTCATAGGGGTAGAATCTTTCAAGGTCCTTAAATCGAAGATTTCCGATTGGAAGACCTTTCTTAGACTCAAAGTCCTCGCTAGGCCAAGGCGGGGTAGAAATCCGAACTCCCGCAGCGTAGCCCTTACGGAGTGGCATGGTATCTCCGGCAGCACCGCGAGCACAATCCCAGACGAACTCTCCAAATGAACCGTCGAACAGCCCATATAGAAATGTAGGAAAGGCGTCATAGCCAAATCGTGGTGTAAATTCAAGGGCATAGGCTTCGCCTACCTTAGAGACAACGGAGTTTATGTCGATTGGTCCGTTGTATGATACTTCTGTTAGGAAGTCTTCGAGCCGGAGTAGATTCTCGCAAAGTGGGCACTCATCTTCAAGGCAAGCCCAGACAACGTTTCCGGTGCATCCTCCGGACGGGCCAAGGTCATCGTTAAGGAATTGCTTTCTCTCGAAGGTATGATTGAAGGGCTTAATAAAATGGTCTTTGGAGAACCATCCTTCGGATGAGATACAAGTACCACTGATGAATTCTTGGAGGATGAACTCGGCTTCGGCTTCGCCAATGATAGTTTTATAATGCTCCAGCATATGGAGCATATCAGTACGGTCGTAAGAGACATAAGAAGGTAGATTACCGCTATGATGGCCTTCGGGCTTAAATACGAGTCTAGTAGAATCATCCTGACTCTCCACGAAGTGTGAGGCATCTTCCCAAGAGTTAAAGCTCTTAGCCTGCGGCTGTTTAATACCGCACTCTTTCATTATAGAGGAAGCGTATTTACGGTCACTTTCAAGCTTATCGGCTATTTGACTACCACCGAAGGTTAGGGCGTCAGCGTCACGGTAGGTATCTAGCAACGCTCCGGAGCCAGTACAATCTGCTATTACAACAGGAGTGAAGTCTGGGGCGTTTCCTTTCTCTACGAGACCTTCTCCACGCCCTTCAAGCATGGGGTCACGAATCCACATAGAGGTCTTATGGCCTTCGGCCTTTAGCCGCAAGGCTAGACCTAGTCCGTCCCCGCCTTCACTAATCAATAGAAAGCCCATATTCTCCGAATCGCTCATACGGTAGTAGAAACTGGATGTATATATTCGAAATGACTAGGGTCCGGATGATGTTGAAAACGGCCGCCCCATCTCAATCCAAGAGCTTCGCCAATACCACCAATCTTTCCCCACAACGGACTTGAAGGGTCCCAATCACGTTTATTCTCTTCGAGAATAGCTATCGGACATATATCTATAGCTTCGCTCTTCCCTTCGGGAGGTTGGGATAAGTGCTTTGAGTTGTTGGTCCAAGAAACACCTTGATTCAATTTCTCGGTTTGTTCAGTTAAGGTACGTCCTGTATCAATGACGCGGCAAGGGATTCCCATCCCCTCACAATTAGTCAATAGTTCCTGAGCTAACGGCAAGAAATAGCTTGCTAGTTCATCGAGAGATTTTCCCAAGGGCTCCGCCTATTTAATATGAATTCTTAAATCACCAGCACTTAGAGTAGGTACTTTAAGACCCTCAAACCAATTTTCGAGATTGAATGTTTGTATATCATGTGCGGCTTGGTTGGTGGATTTGATTATAGATTTTCCATTCCTATCCTGAATCTCGATATTATCAGTACCGGCAGCGGAAGCAGAGGCTCCATCATTCCATTCAATAAACTTGATAAATACCTGCGGCTGCCATATAACAGTACCAGATGCGGTATCTACAAACCATGGTCTTGCTGTTAAGTCATTAGCGATAAGGCACCTCTCCTACTCCTCAACAGATTCAGTTAGTGGTATATTAGAACCTACCAGACTAGGTTCTGGAACTACTGAACCAGTATTTGCTGCTAAAGCGGCGATTTGAATTTCTGGAAGACTATGAAAATCACAAGCTACATACGTATTTCCACTAACAGTTATAGTATTGTTCCAAGATGAACGAGTCGAATATCTACCACAAACCACACATATTGTATTATAGCTAGCCATTTAATCACCTGCTAACCATTAGCCTCTGGTACTGTTTTTCTGACTTTACCGTGCTGTGATTGATATACTTGAGTTGTAGAGGGAATACCTCCGGTATCAAGCACAGACATTAATATAGCGGCTCTGGAGTGGAAATCACATGATACATACGCAACTCCGTTGACGGTTCCGGAACGGGGCCAAGATGCTCTTTGAGAAACTCTTCCACAAACAACACAAAATTGGACGGCCATTTAGTCACTCCATTTACTAATTATAATTAAATTCGACATCAACCACTATAGCATACAATCTATACAACGAAGAGGCCGGAGTAGTAACGGTAATCTCAGCCCATATATTTGCTAAGTCAGTTATTTGATATATCTGTTGACCTGCTGGAAAGGGAACAAGTGTCACATATTTCGATGTTGCAGCAGTACCGAAGGTCTTGGAGAGGCCGTTCGCGCCGTCGGCAATCATAGAGGTTATAGTGTCGGTAGCTTGGTTGCCGTGATTAATCTTGTCAACTCGAACGTTATGGGTGGTTAGGTTTGCTACAGTGATTTGATAAATAACCTCTATGGAGATTGGCTTGAAGCCTTTAACTTTTAGAGCCGTTCTAGGAGTTATCTGCTGGATAGCAGACATAGCCGGAATAACATCAGGTCGGTATACTTGAGGTTGTGCCGAACCTGGAATCCCAGTACCCCCGAATTGTTCTTGAATATCTTCTCCGAATCCAGTTCTTACAAGTGTTCCTTCGGAAAGGGGGGCGCTTAGGGTTATTGGACCGAGGGACGAACCTAGATTATATGAGAAGTCTGACGCTGCATTTCTAGTTAGAACTGCGGATGCCGAAGCAATAAACGTAGCAGCAGAGATATAGAAATAGCCGTCTGTGAATCCGAGGTCTTGTTGGTATCTTGAGGCTGTATGTGGCATTTGGTATAACCCTCCTTTAGGGTTGTGTGCTTTCGCACAACTAACTACCTATCATGACAATGAATCTACATCATCACTTCCAGTTTCTTTCAGAATATCCGCTACGCGTAGTTCCTGTTCTACGGAAGCATTAAGCTTATCCTGTATTAAGTTTGGACGGAGCCATGCAATCGTATTATCTGTACATGCTGTACAGACGATTAAGCCTAACTGACGACGGAGTTCAGTGACGCGGAAATCGAACCCACACCTATCACAACGATGCCAAGGTGCGATTCCGCGCCCCGAATGAGATTGCCTAGGCATGACAAATCTCCTTTATCTATGGGCCATTTGAACCCCAACTTCCCATCCACGTGGTTGCACCCACGGAGAATCTCATTCGAGAAAGTTGCTTAATGGAAAAAGTGTCAAAATCATCCGAGAAGTCCTCATCAAGTTCCCTACGAACAAGGAACTTGAACCAGTGCCCTTCCTTCTCGGTGATAGCAAACCATGCTGATGCAGATGTTAGGTAATGACTAATGAAGTATTGCAAGTCTTCTTTAATCAAGGAGTTAATTTCGTTATCTGCGGTGTATGGCTTGTGGGGGCTGCCAAGGATTTCACGCGCAATCCATTTGAGTTCTGGAGGAATAACCAAGTATCGAGGCTTAATCGAGATAGGCAAGCCTTGAGAGTCAACTAGACGCTCGAATTGATTAATCATTAGTTGAATTGCTGTGAATGACAAATCCACGTCAGTGGCAGGCCGATTCGGATACGTGCCAGCGGCGCTGATGATATTTGTCAAGCCCGGCCCATATGTAGTAGCGGCGCTACCGCCAAGGAGAGGGTGTTGATTGTGGAAGATGGACAAGCCATCAGTTGTAGTCTGAGTGGTGAAACCAAGGTTAAACAAGTTCCAAGCGTTCTGCTCTTTAGTGAAATGGGCGGAACGAGCTATCGCTTTAGGAACCTGCATGATAATTCCGTATTGGTCATCATCATACAGTTCAAAAGATGACCGTACTCCAAGAGCGTATGTGAAGTTGATATAACGCTTTGTGCCGCCTTGAATGGCGTCTTGGTAGATTGTGGATTCGGCTTCTGGTTTCAAAGGCATTGGGGGAAGACCGGAGAACTCTACTTCGTCTTCGAACGCCTTGTCAGAGGGTTCAACGTGGAGAATGTGGGAGAATTCCTCCTCTCTCTGTAAGGTATCGACCCAATGTACAAACTCAGCATGAAGGCCCGGAGCCTGTAGCTGAGAGAATTGACCTCTTACCATCGTCATGTTTTAAGGCTCCTTTACTCAAGCTGAAGAATAACTACGAATACATCATATAGAACAGGGGGAGAACCGCCTAGAGCAGCACTAATTTGAATAGGCTGCCCTGAACCGACCCTAAGAACTTCTTGTATTTGAAGAGTAAAACTATTACCTGCTGCTGTTGCAGACTTAGATATAGCATTACCATATTCATCTGTAGTTGTAAGAGTTGCTATACCTAATGTGGCAGGACCATTAGCCTGTGTACTATTAGCAACAAGTATAAGAAACGTACCGTCACTAGTTGGTGTATATATGGTTGTAGCAGCTAAAGCTCCAGTCTGACCAGTAAAGTCTTGTGACGCTACTATTTGTGGACAACATTTCATAATTACTATCTCCTATGCTACAGTCTGAACCTGACCAGCAACAAATCGAATGTAAACCCCACGAGGCGATGCTGACTGGTCATTCGGGTCAATTTTAACAATTATACAAACAGTGTTAGTTCCGAAGGTACTCTTCGCTAAATCAACATACCAGTGGTTGTCTGTATCTTTGGTCATACCATAAGCAAGACCAACATTAGCTTGAGTTACCGTGGTACCAACCTGTGCTAGAAAAATAGTATCCTGGTCGGCCACTTCAACACCGGTTAGGCCGTCATTAAAATATGGGCGAGAGATATTAACGGCTGACGCTTCGTTAGGAACGGAACCGAAGGTCTGTTGTAGAGGAACGCCAGCGGTAGCCAAGCTTGCGCTGGCCTCTTTAGCAAGGCCGATAATAGCACCTTGAGTGTTAGTAAATGTAGCTATCGGAGATGCTACTGGAATAACAAATCCAGAAGCATTAAGAGCTAAAGGTGTTCCAGGAAGCCAGGTCTGAGTTGCGGCCTCTGGAAGTCTTCGGATGCGAGGTTGATTACCACTTATGGATTGGATGCTATGAATCTCTGCTGATACTCCAGTTGAAGAAGCCAATTTCTATTCCTCCCTTCACTCTTTGGACTTGACACCTAAATCTAACGGAGTTCCATCTTCCTGACTTTCTAGCTTCGCTAGTTCTGCTTCGTTAGGGCGAAAAACACCAAGCTTTCTATTCAAGTCAGGAACTCGTTGAGGGACTTCACTTACCGATTGACGAAGTGCGGCTTGTCCATTTTGAAGCTGCGCTTTAGGATGAAGGCGATTAACGGCGCGCTGCCAATTATATTTCTCCGCGCTTAGAAGAATCTTCTTATCAATCTTCATAAGCATCAAATCGCCATGAACAATCTTCCCATTCTTTACAAGTGCAGGGAGGAGATTGGCACAATCCTCTGGAAGAGCCGGCACGAATCCAGCATAGCTCATCTGGTCGAGTCGGAGAGTAGACTCCTGCGGACCAACCGACCTATTAACCCATCGAAACGATAGAGAAGGGTTCTTCGGTCGTATATTAACGAAGTCTGGTTGGTTCAAGGGACGTGCAGTTATCCCTGGATAAGGGTCATTCTTGTCAACGGTTACAGTTGCCTTGTTAACATTATCACTTGTGATAGCCATTATACGTTATCTCCTACAAAGTTCATCTTCTTTCTCTGAGCCAAAACACTCTCAACGGTTACGCCTTTACCATAACGGGCCATTTTATTCATGATAGAAGTTTGTTCGTCATTTAGCTTATCTGGAGCAGGAGCGTCACCGACACGTACATTAACGCCGGTACCGACTGGTTCAATGAAAGTTTCTGGTTTTGTCATAAGTTCCTCTAGATGGTTGGCTTTAACGAGGTTAAAGATACGAAGCCAAGTATTTTCATCTCCAAGATAAGGGAGCTGAACGCCTTTGGCTTCTTTATCTATATCAGCGGACCACTTGTCCCAGAGCTTCGCAAGCGAGATAACTCCGTTAGAAGTAGTAATTGTCTGGCCTTGGAGAGTGGACTTGGCTAGGAGCTTCGCGGCCTTAGCATTCGCTTGCGCAGCAGCCATTGCCAATGGGCCGGCACTCTTGATAAACCTTTCATCAAAAGCTTTATCTTCGTCGGTCAAGAACGAAGTTTTAGTCGGTTCATTATTATTGTTATTATCTACTCTAGTAGGATTAGCCTCGATATTATCGAGCTTCTCTTTAAGAGAACGGAACTCTCCGGTATTCGTTTCTAGAGTTTGTCTTAAGGTTCCGACTTCTCCCTCAAGGGCCTTAACCTTATCTGTAGCAGCCTTACCATTATTAACAGCTTCAAGAATTTGGGCTGGGGATAGATTTAATGCCTTCAACTCATCGGGTAGTTCTGTTTTTTGACCGAACATTTAATTCTCCTTAGTGTCTGATATTCTTTAACTCATCTGGAATAGCGGAGCTTGGAATCTTCTTCATAGTTCCGCTTGCAAGTCCACTAACATAATTCTTAGCTATACCGACAAGTTCTTGTAGTTCATTTAAAACTTCTAGTCTACCTTGTAGTCTATACAAGTCTACCTGGTCCCTAGCGGAGCTAAGCTTGTCTACTACCTCCTGGCGGTAATCCTGCAAGTAAACTCTGTACATCTCCCCCGCGGTTGATTGGTACCACTGGAGGAACTGCACCGGGTGCTCCAGGAACTTGTCCAGTTTGTTGTTGGGCATTAGAGTCCTCAGGTTCAGGAATCAGAATATCAACATCTTCCTTGTCGAAGCTTCGTAGAATAGACTTCATAACTACGTTGGAGGCTTTTATGACCTCTTTCAAATACGAAACTACTGGAGGCGGGGTCATTGGAGAGTTTACTTGAGCGATTAGCTGAGCGATTCCAAGGTAGTGCTGACGCATTACATTGACGAGGATTAAATCATTTTGTTTTTCAACTTCTCTATTAACAGAAGAAGTAGACGAATAAACAGGAAGACCAATCTTTCCGTCCTTCACGGCTCTAATAGACTCCATGACTACATCACGTTTATCTCCGAATACGTTTAGAATATCATCGGAGATTCCATACTTGGCGTAGTCAGCGAGGATAACGCGACCGAGTCTGGTATGAGCGTATCTCATGTCGGAGATATTCAAATCGGTACGACGATTACCATCTTGCATTACGGCTAGAGTACCCATAGCGGAATAGATTCCGCGCTTTCCTTGACTTCCAGTACCAGCGCCCTGCATCGGAGGAGAGATACCCGCTCGCCTTTCGGCCAACTCTAATGTGAAACGCTCGTCATCTATAGATTGAGGAGATATGTCTCCGGCCGCAAGAGCTTCAATTTCGTCTTTGGCTGCGGGAACGGTAGCTGTAGGATAGATACGATAACCGGCATGAAGTTTCGAATCAGGGTCAACTCTCCATACTCGCGTATTCGCAATAAGCCTATTATCCAATCTGGAGTTGTGTGATTCACTAGCTTCCTCCTGGAAGCCCCACATAGTCTCGGCATAGCCATAACCATAAATCATGTCGTCTCGATAGAATAGACGACCTAGAATCCATGGGTCAAGAGTATGAGTATCGTAGATACCACGCATCAAGGTGTCGGAGTTCTTGTGGTATGTAGCGATGATTCTAGGACGGGCCTTCCCATCCGGAGTGGTCCATTCTAGCCAACACTCATAGAGGTCCCACTCGGCGTAGCCATAAGAACTGGAAGTCTTAGCTCCGCTAGATTCCTGTTTAACAGTTGTAGTATAGTCTGGACCAGTCCTATCAGGCTTCGTAAGAATACTGTCTACACGGCTAGGTTCGTATATCTGGAAGAACTTTCGTTCCTCTAATTCGCTCCGCGTCATGGGGCGTTTGTGTATTTTAATGTCAGCACTCTTGACAGTCTTGGCATTGGGAGGGATTAGGAAATGCTCAAACGCTAGTTTCTCTGGACGCGGCCCTTTATACTCTACGTTCTTAGTGAAAGTAGGTTTATAGTTCTTAGACCCCATACTACCATCGCCGGCGGATTCTTCCATATCGAAGCGGTAGCGGACTTCGTGAGGACAGAGAATCATAGAAGTGCCGTACTTGATAGTCTCGCCAAAGAATTCGTGATATACACGGTATAAGTCTAGGAACTCTGGCTCTATACCTGTAAATTCCATCAAATCTTCGATAGCCGTTCGATGCTCGTCAGTTATATCTTGGTGAGAACCGAATATCTTAGCTATCCAAGGAGGTCTAGTTTTCAGAACCGCTGACATAACTCTTGCCAGGAGTGTGTCACTAAAGATTCCTATGATTGGAACGACTAAATTCGAGGCGTTAGCAAAAGGAAAATCTCTAGTAGCCTCTCTAGGAGTCGCCTCATAGGCTTTGCGCCATTTGTTAATCTTATCTTCATGGAGTTGTTTCAATCCCTCTTCGAGAGCAAGAATACGATTCTTCAAATGCCGTTTTAGTTTTTCTTCGGCATCAGGAGAGAGATTGACTTTGATGAAATCAGGCATTAGCTTCGCTATTAATTAGGCTCCGAAGTCATTCATTATATTTACGAAGTCGGAAGTAAACTGACTGCAATGAGCGGCGAAGGTAGCTGGGTCAACTTTAATACTATTATGACCAGGAAGACTTGACTGGGCCCATTGTAGAACGACCTGTTGAACCAATGGCGAAGCCGCAGCAAGTTTCTGTGCGCCACTACCGGAGGTAGGGAACGCAACCTCCATCATCGAGATAATACTTGCAACGGAGTTTAAGTCACCGTATACGGTCTGAATTGTTGTAGCAGCAGAGGAGCCTCCAAGTTTATTAGCAAGTCCAGTAAAGATAGACGAGACGAAAGGAAATTGCATAACCTCAGTGGCGATGCCGCTACCTGTCAGGATGACTTGACCAATCTTTTTAAGAACGCTTGTGAAACTAGCCATTAGGGTCTCCTTTTATGTTGTTGACAATCATGTTCTAGGAATTCTTTTTTACATCGTTCTGCGAACTTTGTTTTAATTTCATCTAATGTGTTACCGACTGGTAACGTCCCTTTGAATATCCAATCACACTCGGAACATCCCTTACAAGGATTCTGTTGGTGGTCGAATCTTTTGGTCATGTAGCGCATTTAAAGTCATTCTATTTTCGATACGGAAGTATATTAACAACTCCTCCAACATTCCATAGGACGCAGAGAAGTCCGATACCGAACATTATCCTTCCAACCTCGCTAGCTTTGCCATCGGAGGCTAGATAGATTATAAGACCAATTAAACATATCAAAGCACTTATAGTTAGAACCATTTAGACAACTCCTAAAAGTCTAAGAAGAACAAAGATTAATATAATCGTTAATACAAGACCTAGACTGCCTGGAGCGCCCCAACTATGATATCCATATCCGCCACCAAAAATAAGTAAGATTAGAAGTATAATGATAAGAAGCATATTTTCCTCAAGGTTTATGAATCACTAAAGTGATAATGATACTCATCACGCCTACTGCGACGGTTATCATTAACGCGACGGCCCAATTCTTCTGGCCTCGACTATCCCGTTTAATGTCATCGATTTTGTCATCGTAGGCTTTCCATTTTGACTCTACTTCAACTCTAGAAATTAGCGTAGCTGCTTGGTCTTTCAAACTACCACGGAATTCGTTAACGGAATCGAATCGTTTCTCTGTAGCCGTTTCGGCTTTGACAACTGCCTTCTCACTGGAAGTGAGAGCAAGACCGGTCTTTTCATCCATTGCGGTGAAACGGTCTTCATACCGCCTATCACGTTCATCTATAATCGCTCTAAAAGACTCGAACTTAGACGCTACCAATTCTCGTAGACCATCTAGGTCGGCAGTTAATTCTTTAATATCTGGAATATGAGTTCTGCCATTCGAGTCGGCCATCCCTTTATGCCTTCGAAGAAGCTGAAACTACTACATCACCTGAAGGAGATACTCTTGCAGGAGTTGCTCCAGTAGCGTCAGTAGTAATACCTGACTTGTTAATAGTTCCTTGATACATCAACTCTTGTAGAGTGTATTGACCAAACCAATGCCATATATATGTGATGAATACAAGAAATGTCGGAATAGCAAGAACTAGATGACGATTCCCATTAACATCTAGTTGTGGGTCCCAGGTATAACTAACGCCACCATGAATAAAGAATGCGGCAATAACACTTGCAGTACGTGAGGCGTATTTCTGACCGGATTGGAGTAGTGGAAATGCTTTCCAATTCTTAAGAACTTGTAGAATCCATACAGCACTAGCACCTGCGGTTACTTGAGTTAAGACTATATTCGCGTCCATTTAACGAACCCCCACGCTGTATGGGAGATTTACTCGCCTAGCGCCTGCGGCGTTCGCGGCACGCCAAGCAAGTTCCTTCATGTAAGACATTGGAAGACGGAGCATTTGCGGAGCATATGCCAAGGCATCAAGTATATCTTTGTAGCGGCCCTTCGGGAAGGTACTGAACTCTCCAAGGAAGTCCATCTGCTTCCGCTGAGTGTAGAATCGGTGAGACTCAAATATCGGAGCGAGAACATTCCGGATACGAAATTCTTTCTTAGTGGTTAGGCTACCGTCAGGAGATTCAACTTCGCCTTTTAGTTCGACTATCTTGAGAGTACGGCCCTCAAGGCGATTGACGAACCCAATATGATGAACTATATATCTCTGAGCGGCAATGGACTCAACGCCAATCTTTCGGACGTTCCATTTGTCGGATAGCTCGTATATCTTGGCATAGTATGCATCGTAGTTAACACCTTGTGCCCAAGAGTCGATAAGGTAGAAGTCTCCTTGGGCCGACAGGCCCACTACGTTGATAGCATGACGGCAACGACCATAACCAGCATTTCCAGAATGATTAGGGTCAGTAACAAGGCAGAGACTAAGCTGAGATACTGGAATATCTTTCTTAACGATTCCATTAATGACTTCATGTTTTATAATCCAGGAGTTATCTTGGTCTTTCTCAAGACTGAAATACCGAAGGTCTTCCTCGTGGAAGTCGGCGTTCTCCGGGGCGGAGGGGTTATTTAGAAACTGACAAGAGAACAGATAGGAGCCGAAACGCTCTCGGAGCCTTTCTAACTTCTCTAGACTAAAAACCTCTGGCATTATCGGAGTATCCGGAGGGTGAATATTACAACAGCCGCCAAGGGCGGAGTGAGTATGAAATTGGAACCAAGGTTCATGTTCACGGATATGACTATTCAAGTCGGTATAGGACCAGCGATTGCCGATGACTAATTCGTCGCATTCGTGTTTGTCGTCTTCGGATTCGAACGCGCCGGCAACGAGTTTGTGATACTCGATGGTCTTCTCCATAATGGAGGGAGACTCTATAGCTTTACGACCGACAAGGTCGTCCTGTACTAACAAGCCGTCATAATGACGAGACTGAAGGGCACCTCCGACTCCGAGGAAATCGAAAGTGCCCTCGCCATGCCCGCCCGAAGCCGCCTTAGCAACGGAGGGGATTTTGTGGTGCATAGAAAAGGAAGACCATATCTCAGCGGAGCTGGGGAGGATTTCTGGGAATAGGTAACGGAAGATTGTATTCGACTCGTAATGAATGGAGATTCGATGACCGAGCTTTGCAGAGTTGGTTATGTTCTCGCTGACTAACATATTACGCGCAGCAGGGCGGTGCATTCGGTCTTGCCATTCTACGAATTCTTTAGAATAGCCGAGTTTAGTAAACTCATTCCGGTCATCATCATTTAGAGGAAGAACTCGCCACATAGGCAAGCCTTCACTTCCCATCGTAGACTTATAATGGTCGCGGGGAATTTCGAATACATCTTTTATGTGGTCGGATTCGAGACCGAGACAGATAGGTTTATGGAGTCGGTCAGTTAGTTTCTTACGTTTCAGACCAACTTTAATAAAGTAATATAATGAACCTAAACAGTTTAATCTCCAACGCTTGCGTGACTCGACCTGGCTACATCCCGAAACTGGAAGGGGAATAAAAGTTTCACGTTCCGAAGGCGGCGGAGAATTTAGAGATTGAACAGGTAGGCTGGAGACGGACATTAAATCAAAGTTTATCTATCCTTTACGGACTCGTATGCGGGCTTCGCCTGTCACTTTTAGCAGGAGACCTAAACTCTCCATTAGTCTTACTGAATCCTTCTGGGTCAGTTGACCATGGGCCTTTGCCTCGTCGGACTCCACCTGGGCGTCGGGATTTCATTCCTTGTTCCACAAGATTATTAGTCTGTTCTGGCTGCGAAGCAAAGTCGATAGTGGGCGGATAACAAACCGGAGGCTCCGCTCCACTCCTCGAAGGGGAAGGGTCCTTCGGAACTGACTTGGCGGAGCCGTGATATTTGGAACTGGCCGTTGGCTTAGCGGAACCTGATGCCATATTTAGACCTCATTCATTCTACGACCAAGATGACGTTCTCCGACGGCGAAGCCTTCGTTCTTCGTAAAGACCCTAGCCTGAAATCCACAGGAACAATCTACTAAATATGAATACATTTGGCCTGGGAACATGGACCTGTCTACAAGTTTGATAACTGTATTAGACCGACATCCCGGATACTCATCGTAAGGATGACCTTCGGGAGTCTTACGGATTAGAACCGATTGCTCCGAAGGAGCTACTTGTTCTTCATTGAGAATCGAGGGTTCTCCCACGAATGGGATTTCATCTTCCCTTTTGGGGATTTCTTCTTCTTGAACTTGTCCTTCGGATTCGTTTTCGACTTCTTGAACATTTGGTTCTCCTTCGGAGCCGGTCATAGAAGTAACCTTCTTTTTGAATATACTAAATAAGCTCATAGGAGCTACTTCGTAACTTCGTTAGTGTTGACGTGACTCGAACCTAGTTGCTGCGCGACTACGTCGGATTGCTTCGCAGTCTCTTCAAATACACTCGCTGGCAAGACGTTGATGGCGTCCTCTCCAGGAAGGCCAGTCTTCTTGGAAAGAGACTTGTCCGGGTCTCTGTCGAGGATTTCTCCTGCGGCTCGGAGAGCAGTAGGTAAGTCACGTCTTTGATTAACAGCATCCACAAGACACCTTAGCGCAGCCGGCACAGCACATCTAATTCCTTGGCGAAGCTCATCAACCTTACCGGCTATCGCCTCATCCATCTGAGTTAAGTGACCTAGAAGCAACGCTTCTTCTGTTTCTTTATATTCGGGCTTCTGACATATAAACTTGAGGACGGGCGGATTAATTCCAAGTAAGTCACATATTTTCTGGTCTCTAATGCCCGAAATCCTCATTCTGGCTATTTGTTCTATCCTAATTTTAGTTTGGGCATGAAGCGTCCCCGTTAAGGGACCGGGCCCGACATTAATCGTATTTGATTGTGAGGCCATTAGTTATAGTTGTACGTTCACGAAGTGTATCATACTTTAGCGAAGCTGTCAACTCGAAGAGTCTGCAAGTCATTGACTTTCAATGACTTAAATAACTAAAAATTCTACTCCAGAAAAATTATTTCCGTGGAACATGGAACCGAAGAAAATTGGAAATGGAAAAAATTATTTGAGCAGCTAATATACATCTACTCCTATTTCTAAATTTTGAGCCTACGTGCTTCGCACGATTCTCATATTCGGACACTATATATGTAAGCTACGCTAAGTAAACTGTAGCTGAGAGTGAGTGAGAGACAGAAAGTAGCGCACTCATAAAGGGCAGGAATGTCCTTAGAACTAATGAGAGTCAATAGACTCGTAGACTGTGACTAGCGGAGGTACTACGCTATGGCACAGGACATAATCGAAGTACAAGTAAATCAGGGTATTGTCAAGGAACTCATCCGATTGGTCATGGGTTATCTTGACGGAGCCTTTACTTCAGAAGAGGTAGTCAATCAACTGGTTGTCTTCCTTCAGAAGTCAGGACGCCTTTGATGCGCAGGTAGTACCTGCGCCAGTCACAGTCTATCAAATCACCCATCTAGCGAGGCCCTTTGGTCTCAATCTACGATGCGAAAGCATCATGGGCGGAAGCCCAGAGGAGAATCGCTATGGCAACTAAGACAGAGGAACTAGTAGCAAGCCTTCCCAACGGTGCGATGAACTTTGTCACCCGTGAGGGTAAGACAATCATCATGGAAGCGGTGGACTTTCCATACGTTCTCTTGACCACGTTGTATCGGATGCAAGAGGACTACACCGCACACGGTGAGCCGTTCACTTTGGACGGGACGCTGCGCGACCTTTTCGGTCGTGGAGTAGATTCGAAGCGGCAGGATTGGAAGAATAAAGAGATTTACCGCGAAACCAAGACTGCCGGCATTACCCTCAATAACACAATCGTGGAAGTCCTTCAGGCAGGCGAGGGCCTGTCCAAGGAGGAACGTAACGCCATGATTGCCCAAGCCGCAATTGACCACACGTACAAGCTTGCGGAGATCCGCAAGTCTCGTAAGACTCGGTAATAGAGATGCGCGACGCTAAAGGGTCGCGCTAGGTGGGTGATTAGGTTAATGTCAACACTCTTGACACTAATATAAAACCGGAGGATACAATGGCATCTATTAGCCGTATTATCCGGAGACATTATGAGAGGAAAGCCGCTAGTGATAGCGCGCCCCTTCCTACGCCCAGCACTCGGAGAGTTCAATCCTCTATCGAACGCGAAGCTATCTATGTCTCCGCGGAACACCGCTCGGTATATTGTTTCCATAATATACCGTTGTTCAGTCCTTGTATTAAATGCAATCGTTCCAAGGAATCTGGTGTCATGGCGCTCCAGCGCCTAATGAGGCATTTTGGAATTACCGAACAGTGAAATTGGTTTGGTTTTGGTTCTCTCTCAATCTTCTCTCACAATTCGAGTGAGAGTGTTAACTTCCTACGTAGTAGTAGTGTATATACAGAGAGAGAGAGTGTACAGATAAGTCACAGTCGCTAACTCGTTGACTCGACACGACTTAGCACGACAAGTCAGACACAACACACAACACGTTGCGCGAACGTCGCTATGCGCTTGATTCTGAACGACTTAGAAAG
>Ga0210402_10000988_pt1 | contig 30411 bp, 28 predicted proteins | sample IncBWC7MmetaG_FD_161055 | JGI IMG/M metagenome (GOLD analysis project Ga0210402, IMG submission 161055) | Forest soil microbial communities from Barre Woods Harvard Forest LTER site, Petersham, Massachusetts, United States - Inc-BW-C-7-M | ecosystem: Environmental > Terrestrial > Soil >...
CCTTTCAGCATTTTTCCGGGGACGGCCCAGTTGGCGAGAGTTCCCTTTTCGTCGACTTGCAGCGCGCCGAGAACGGTCAGGTCAACGTGGCCGCCGCGAATCATGGCGAAGGAATCGGCTGAGGAAAAGTAGCAGCAGCCTGTTAGCTCGCTGATGGTTTCTTTGCCCGCGTTGATCAAATCCGGATCGACTTCTGAATCGAGCGGGTATGGACCGACGCCCAACATTCCGTTTTCGGATTGCAGAATCACTTCCATGCCCGCCGGCACATGATTCGCCACCAGTGTCGGTATGCCGATGCCCAGATTGACGTAATAACCGTCGCGCAGTTCCCGCGCGATCCGCCGGACAATCCGTTCTCGCTTTTGTTCGTCGTTTAGCGTCATTTTCCGATCACAGACTATTTTGCTGCCTTTATGGCCAACTCGATCAAAGGCAAGTACAAGCAAAAGAGCGTTAGCACGACAGAAGCGATACTCGCTGCCAACGCAGAGACGGCGATAATCAGGCGGCGGGTGGCGGGAACCAATAACTCTGTGGCAGTCGGCAATATCACCGCCGCTCCAGCAAACAAAGCCGAGAGCCAAATATGATGAGTAAGCATAATTCTCGTCGCGAATGGCAGTTCTACGTGAAGACCGCTAAACAGGTCTGCAAAAGTCGGGACCACTTTTGCGAGAATCAACGAGGAAACAAGCCAACCGGGTAAGGCGGAGATATACATCGTCCAAGCAAGAATCTCTACCGGCGATCGGGTCGGCTGCACGCGCTGGATGTCTATCGAATTCGCCATTTCAACTCCTTTTGACCGTGCGGCGCTCGATGCGTTTTTCGTAGTTTTGGCCCTGGAAGATTGCGTTTACGTAGATGCCGGGAGTGTGGATGTTGTCGGGATCGAGGGAGCCGAGTTCGACCAATTCGTCGACTTCGGCGATGACGTATTCGGCGGCGGTGGCCATCATGGGATTAAAATTGCGCGCGGTTTTGCGGTAGAGCAGATTGCCCCAGCGGTCGCCCTTCCAGGCCTTAATAAATGCGAAGTCGCCGCGAATGCCGCGTTCCATGACAAATTGGCGGCCATCGAATTCGCGGGTTTCTTTGCCGTCGGCAACCATGGTGCCGAATCCAGTCGGGGTGTAGAAGGCGGGGATGCCGGCTCCTCCGGCGCGAATGCGTTCGGCGAATGTTCCTTGCGGATTCAATTCGAGTTGCAGCTCGCCGCTGGTGACCAGTTGCTCGAATAACTTATTTTCGCCGACGTAGGTGGAGACCATTTTCTTTACCTGGTGCTGTTCGAGCAGAATTCCGATACCGAAGCCGTCCACTCCTGCGTTGTTCGAGACAATCGTTAAGTCTTTGGTTCCCTTGCGCTGCACCGCCGCGATTAGATTCTCTGGAATTCCGCACAAGCCGAAGCCGCCCATCAGGATGGTCATGCCATCGCACAGGTTTGCGATTGCGGCGTCCGCCGATGCGATGCGTTTGTCCATTCCTTGCTCCCGGCCGTTCGCGGCGTGAACGGCGCGCCCGCGAGAAGAGTTTACGGGCCATCGCGGTGTGACGCAATCGCTGGCGATTCCCATTTTGGGAAAGGAAAACCGAAAAGAAGGAGTTACACAGAGTTCACGGAGGGAAGAGGCACAGAGGTCACGGAGACGGCTGGGGCGGGGAGCGGATAGGGACGAACGGCGAGATCGAGGAATGGTGGATTTAAATTTGGAAAATGTGTGGCAAGCAAAGGACTTACAGGCGCGTTTTTCGGATGTATGGCAACTAAAGGACTTACGGGTGCGATTTTTGTAAGTGTGGCAGGGAAAGGAGTTACGGGATTTTGGGTTGTGGGCGAGAGGGCGGTGAAATGCCGGAAGGCCAGGAGACAGCGTCGCAGCAGACACAGAAACAATATAGCATATGAGTTACGTAATGTCAAGCAAAATTCAGGCCTAAAAGTGTGGCAAATTTACAACGAACGTAGGAGTTTGTAGAGTTCGTTGGCGGAGTCGAAGTCGGCTTCGAGGTCGCGGGAGCCGAGGCGTTCGCGGAGGTCGTCGAGGCGTCTGGCGAAGAGATCGAGTGAGGCGGAGAGCAGTTCCTTGTTGGTGAGGACGATGTCGCGCCAGGTGGAGTAGGGACTTCCGGCGAGGCGCAGCGAATCGCGAAGGCCGGGGCCGGCGAGAGTGATGGGCAGGCCGTTTTCGTCGAGGCGATCGTAGAGGAACGAGGCCAGCGCGACGGCGGCGAGCTGCGGCAGGTGGGAAGCGAGACCGACGGCGTAGTCATGCTGCTGGGCGCCGATCCACAACGGGCGAGCGCCGATTTTCTCCAGGATTTTGACGAACGCGGTGATGCGGTGATCTTTAACCGGCGCGGCGGGCTTTCCCTCAACGTCCGCAATCAGGGCGTAGGTGTGACCGCGAAAGAGTTCGGCGTCGGCTGCGGCGATTCCGGAGAGTTCTTTTCCGGCCATGGGATGACCGCCGAGAAAAATGGGGCCGGGAATTTCGTCGGACGAGATGCCGGGAAAAAGTTGCGCGGCGTCCTGGGTGATGCGGAGTTTGGTGCTGCAGGCGTCGGTGACCAGAGCGGATGGGCGGGCGTGACTGGCGATTTCCGGAAGAAGATCGAGAGTGACGCTGATGGGCAGCGCGATGTAAATCAGATCGGCGGTTGCTAGCGCGGGCTGCAGATGGCCGGAGAATGTTTCGTCGAAGGCGCTGCGGGTGGATTTCTCGCGCACTACTTCTGGGCGGTCCCAGCCGGAGATGTGAATGTCGGTGAGATTTTTTTTCAGCGCGAGGGCGAATGAGCCGCCGATGAGGCCGGTGCCGAGGATGGTGACCCGGCGGATGAGGTGAGCGGACATGAGACGAGAAGTCTACAGGTGACAGTCAAAAGTTAAAAGATGAAGAGTTACACGGAGAACACAGAGGCTGGGACACGGAGTTCCACAGAGTGGAGCTGACGCAGGCATTCAATACGATACGGCCACGAGAGCGGCGTGGCGTCAACCGCTGCACAGCCAAGAGTGGCTGTGCTACTGAAGAGTCCACAGTCGAAAGTTGAAGAGAGATTCCTCGCTTCGCTCGGAATGACGAGGCGCGTTTGTAGTGCTCAGGCGATGCGGCGGCCGATGGCGGGAGCGATGATGCGCAACTGGGCCATGACTTGGGTGAAGGTTTCGGGTTCGAGGGATTGCGCGCCGTCGGAGAGGGCGTGCTCGGGATCGTTGTGGACTTCGATGAGCAGGCCGTCGGCTCCGGCGGCGACTGCGGCGCGGGCCATGGGCGGCACTTTGTCGCGACGGCCGGTTCCGTGAGAGGGATCGGCCCACATCGGGAGGTGGGAAAGTTTTTGGATCACCGGAATTGCGGCGAGATCGAAGGTGTTGCGGGTATAGGTTTCGAAGGTGCGGATGCCGCGCTCGCAGAGAATCACATTGTAATTTCCGCCGGCGAGAATGTATTCGGCGCTGAGGAGAAGTTCTTCCATGGTAGCGGACATGCCGCGCTTGAGGAGAACAGGCTTTCGGACTTCTCCGAGCGCGCGGAGGAGATGGTAGTTCTGCATGTTGCGCGCGCCGACCTGATAAATGTCAACGTAATGGCCCATCATTTCGACTTGCGAGGGGTCCATGACTTCGCTGACGGTGAACAGGCCGAATTTGTCGGCGGCTTCGCGCATCATTTCGAGGCCTTTTTCGCCGAGGCCCTGGAATGCGTAGGGGGATGTGCGCGGTTTGAAGGCTCCAGCACGGAGAATTTTTGCGCCGGCTTTGGCGACCGACTCGGCGATGGAGTGGATTTGTTCGCGCGATTCGACGGCGCAGGGTCCGGCAGCGACGACCACATCAGGGCCGCCGATTTTTACGCCGCGGCCGAGATCGATGATGGTGCCTTCGGGTTTGAATTGGCGGCTGGCGAGTTTAAAAGGCTGGGTGATTCGCATGACTTCGCGCACGCCTTCCAGCAATTCGAAATCGCGATGATCGAAATCGCGGTGCACGCCGACGGCGCCTAGTACGGTGTGCGAAGCGCCGGTGGAGCGGTGGACGTCGAAGCCGTGGGCAACGAGTTTGTCGATTACGTTTTGGATTTGGGCGTCAGATGCGCCCTCTTGCATGACGATGACCATGGGTGCCTGTGTCTACCTTTCTTGCCGTGAATTCCGTTTGCCGTTAACCGTTTGCCGTTTGCCGTAAGAGTTCGAGTAATAAGTCGTAAGTTATAAGTTTTAAGTTTCCGCGCGGATTAGGTCGTGCGCAAGAGAGGCCGGGCTTAAGCTCGGCGCTACGTCAAGACTCGGAAAAGGCTTTTCGAAGCTCATCTTAGGAGTCCTTCTCAGCTTCGGCGTCGGGGTGCATGGCGCTGCGTTCGGCGGAGCGGGCTTCGTCGATGATGCGTTCGAAGAGGCGGCGAATGGCGGCGTCCGAGAGCGGCCCCTGATTGTTGTGCTCGGCATTTTGCAAGACTTCCTTTTCGCGGTCCGGCTGATAGAGCGGGAGATTTGCCTGCTGCTTGAGCTTGCCGATTTCGAGCGCGCACTTTGAGCGTTCGTTGAGGAGTTCGACCAGTTTGCGGTCGAGGTCGTCTATGCGGCGGCGGAGGTCGGCGAGGGTCATGGGCGGAAAAGACAGTTCAAAGTTGAAAGTTTAAAGTTCAAAGTAAAACCTTCGGAAACGTTCGCGGTTGGCGGTTCGCCGTTTGTAGTCAGAAGAGGTGGCTGCGTAAAGGCAGCCGCTACAACAGCAGCGAGGGCGGATACAACTTGGCGAGATGGGCGCGGCGTGCGGCGAGCGTGCGGCAAACAGTGGTTAGGCGCAAAGTCGTACGTTGAGATCCTTCGGACATCCTTCGATGTCCTCAGGATGACAGCCGCATTTATTTTGAGCCGAGCATAGAAGGTCATGTGGCGACCTCGGTGCGGCGGGAGAGGCCGGTGCGGGCGGCGGATTTTAGGGAGCGGATGCGGTCGGCTAGAGCGTTTGCGGCGGCGGCGATGGCGGCGGGCGAAGAATTTGTAGCGGTGGCTTTTTCGATTTCGGAGACTAGCGCGGAGCCGACTACTGCAGCGTCGGCGAGTCCGCCTAAGACGGAAACGTGGCCGGGGAGAGAGATGCCGAAGCCTACGGCGATCGGGAGCTGCGTGACGCTGCGTGCGCGGCGTAAGAGTGCGGGCAGATCGTCGGGGAGCGCGTCTTTTGCTCCAGTGACTCCAGTGCGGGAGATGAGATAGAGAAAACCGGAAGAGCAGGCGGCGATTTTGGCGAGGCGTTCGTCGGTGGAGGTGGGCGCGCCGAGAAAAACGGTGTCGAGGTGATGAGCGGCGAGAATGCGGCGATAGTCGTCGGACTCTTCGGGCGTAATGTCAGTGACGAGGACACCGTCGGCTCCGGCGGAGGCAGCTGACGCTGCAAATTTCTCGAGGCCCATTTGAAAAATTGGGTTGTAGTAGCTGAAGAGGACGATGGGGATTTCGCTGGCGGCAGAATTTGTGTTGCGGATTTCACGGACTAGATCGATTACTTTTGCGAGCGTCGCGCCGTTTTTGAGTGCGCGTTCGGAGGCGCGCTGAATGGTGGGACCGTCGGCTAGGGGATCGCTGAACGGAACGCCGAGCTCGATGACGTCGACGCCTGCTTCGGCCATGGCGACGACGAATTTTTGCGTTGCGGCGAACGAGGGATCGCCCGCGGTGATGTATGCGATGATGCCCATTTCGCCGGAAGCGCGCAGTGCGGCAAAGCGATGCGAAATGCGGGATTGGCTGTGGGCTGCGACGGTCATATCGGAAAGAAATAGATTAACACCAAGCACGCGCGAGGTGGATTGGAACTGCGTATTTGCCGATTCGAATGCTAGAATCGCGCCGCACATGGCAACGATCGCGGAATATTTTGGGGGCGTCACGTCTTGAGCGACAAAGCTCGCGACGTACAGCTGAACGATACCGGCGCGCCGCAACTGGCGGCGAAGCTGGGGTTGTTCGACGCGACGATGATCGCGATGGGCGGGGTGATCGGGTCGGGAATTTTTGTGAATCCGGCGGTGGTGGCGCGGCATTTGCATTCGCCGGTATTGATTCTAGGCGCGTGGCTGCTGGGCGGAGTGGTGGCGCTGCTGGGCGCGATGATTTATGCGGAGCTTGGCGCGATTCTGCCGAAAGTTGGCGGCGAATACGCGTATCTAAGCGCTGGCTTCCATCCGATATTGGGATTTTTGTATGGATGGTTCGCGTTGTTGGTGATCAATGCGGGAGGTACGGCGGCGGTTTCGCTGGTGTTCGCGAAATATCTTTCGCTGATTTTGCCGGTGGCGATTCCGGAACGAGCGCTTGCTGCGGGAACGATTCTAGTGCTGGCTGGCGTGAATTGTCTGGGCGTGCGATTTGGCAGCAATGTGCAGAGCGCGCTGATGGTTTTGCGCGCGGCGGCGATCGTGGTGCTGATTTTCGTTGGAGTTGGATGGTATTGGCATAGTTCGGCGGCGGCTCCGCTGGTGTGGAGGCCGGTGCTGGATCGGCCGGTGTCGTTTGATTTGGGTATGGCATTTGGTTCGGGAATGATTCCGGTGCTATTTGCGTATGGCGGGTGGCAGAGCGCGAACTTTCTGGCGTCGGAGATACGCGAGCCGCGAAAAAATCTTCCGCGCGCGTTGGTGATGGCCACGATTGGGGTGATTGCGTTGTACGTGGGCGTGACGTTCGCGTGCGTGGCGGTGCTGGGACCGGCGGGGCTTGCGGCGACTTCTACACCGGCATCGGACGTGATGCGGCGAGTGCTGGGTTCGAAAGGCGCGGCGTTCATGGCGGTGGGGATTGGAATTTCGACGCTGGGATTTCTGAGCCAATCGGTGTTGACGTATCCGCGGGTATTTTTTGCGATGGCGGCGGACGGACTTTTTCCATCCGGGGGTGCGCGGGTGAATCGGCGGACGCAAGTGCCGGTGGTGGCGATCCTGCTAGCGAGTTTGTTGACGGTGACGGTAGTGCTGGCCGGGCACTATGACGCGATACTGGTTTATGTGGAGTCGATGGACGGGCTGTTTTTTGGGTTGTCGGCGCTGACGCTGTTCGTTTTGCGGCGACGGCAAGAAGCAGCAGGCGCGCATACTGAGTTTCGCGCTCCTGGCCATCCGTGGACCACGATTGCGTTTGTGGCGGTGAATTGGCTGGTGGTAGCGAATTCGTTCTATCGCTATCGGGCGAATGCGTTGCTGTTGCTGGGGATTTTGTTGGCGGGAGTTCCGCTGTATTTTTATTGGAGCGGAACAGAAAGAAGGATTGCCACAGAGTCATAGAGACGCAGGGACTGAGAAAGAGGGATTCCTCACTTCGTTCGGAATGACGAATGGGTGATTACGAGGGCGGATGAGTTATCGAAGAACGGAAGCGCGGACGGCTTATATCGAATGGGCGAAGCTGTGCGCGTCGGCGCGATTTAATTTGGCGGCGAGCGGGGTGCAGGGAGTTCCGCTGAGCGAGTTGCCGGTGAGGCTTTCGGATTTGGAGCTGTCGGCGCCGGGGAGTTATGGCTATCCCCCGCTGCTGGAGCGGCTGGCGAAGCGATACGGAGTTTCGACTCAAAATGTTGCCTGCGCCATTGGAACTTCGATGGCGAATTATTTGGCGATGTCGGCGGTGCTGGAACCCGGCGATGAAGTGATTATCGAGCAGCCGACGTACGACCCGATGCTGGAGGCAGCGCGATATCTCGGCGCGTCAGTGATGCGACTGCTGCGGCAGCCGGAGAATGGATTTCAGGTTCGCGTGGAGGATTTGGAGAAAATTGTTTCGAAGAAGACGCGGCTGGTGGTGCTGACGAATTTGCATAACCCGAGCGGGGCGTTGCTGAAAGAAGAGACGCTTCGCGCGATTGGCGAGGTGGCGCTACGCGTTGGGGCGCGAGTTCTGGTGGACGAAGTTTATCTGGAATTGCTGTTCGACCGGCCGCAGCGTTCGGCGTTTCATTTGGGCGAGCATTTTATGGTGACCAGCAGCCTGACTAAGGCTTATGGGCTTTCGGGATTGCGCTGTGGGTGGATTCTTGCTGCGCCCGAACTTGTGGAGCGAATGTGGCGCCAGAACGACTTGTTTGGAAATATTCCGGCGCATATTACGGATCGACTGAGCGTAATTGCGCTGGATCACATGGAAACGATTCGCGCGCGGGCCATGAGTTTATTGGAAGCGAACTGGAAACTCTTGGATCGCTTTCTGGAGGAGCATCCGGAACTGGATGTGGTGCGGCCCGTGGGCGGCACGATTGTTTTTGCGCGAGTGCCGGGCGGCGACGGCGATGCGTTCTGCAGACATCTGCGCGAGAAGTATGAGACTTCGGCTGTGCCGGGAAGATTTTTTGAGATGCCGGACAGGATTCGTGTTGGAATTGGAAACCCAACCGCAGAAGTGGAAGAAGGGCTAAAACGGCTGAGTCTTGCCTTGGGAGAGTCTTGAAGTGCACAGCATTTCTCAGGCGATTCGAGTGGTTGCGATTGCTGGCGTTCTATTCGCCAGCAGAAGTTCGCCTGCACAGAACTCAGCCGTTTCTCCGAAGGGGGAGGTCGTTTTGCTGAAACTCGCGCCGCCCACATACCCGCCGCTCGCGAAGCAGACTCGTATCGCGGGCGAGGTGGAGGTGTATGTCGAAGTCGGGCGTGTCGGAAGCATCGAGACCACCAAGGTAATTCAAGGGCATCCGCTACTCGCACAAGCGGCGCTGGATAGTGCGAGGCACTCGGAATTTCAGTGTACTGAATGCCCCGACACTGGGAGCTCCTACCGACTGGCCTTTAAGTTTGTGCTCGACCCAGAAAGGTGCCGAGTGACATACCGTCGTGGCAGCAGCAAGCAAGACCCCTCACAGGTGACAAAGAATGCGAACCTAGTCACGGTTTTCGCCGTGCCTCCCTGTGTAGATCATTTACCCTTGAGACCAGTCATTGGAGACGACGGAAGAGAACGCGCAATCAAGTGTCTTTATTTGTGGAGATGCGGGCCACCTCAGTTTTTTAGACAATAAGTTATTCAAGCGCGCGGGAGTAGGTGGCCATATCTTTGTCGCCGCGGCCTGAGACGTTGAGGATGACGAGGTCGCTGGCGGTAAGACGAGAGGACGCGTTGAGAGATGAAGACCCAGACGCAAGAACGGCGTCTGGGGCACCCGAAGAGTTGGAAGAAGAGATGCGTTCGATGAGGCCGGCGATGGCGTGGGCGGATTCTAGGGCGGGGATGATGCCTTCGGTGCGGGCGAGGAGTTGCGCGGCGTCGAGTGCGGCAGCGTCGGAGACGGCGGAATATTCCGCGCGGTGTTGATCGGCGAGCCATGCGTGTTCTGGGCCGATGGCGGGATAGTCGAGTCCGGCGGAGATGGAATGAGTCGTCGCGATCTGGCCGTCTTCGGTTTGCAGCACGTAGGTGTAAGTGCCCTGCAAGACGCCGGGGCGCGCTCCGGTGAAGCCTTGCGCGGCGGCCAGGCGTGCAGCGTGTTCGCCAAGTCCGTTGCCGCGGCCGCCGGCTTCGATGCCGACCATTTTCACCGATTCATCCTTCATGAATTCGTGGAACAGGCCGATGGCGTTCGAACCGCCGCCAACGCAAGCAAACAGATGCGTGGGCAGGCGCTTTTCCGCGGCGAGGATTTGCGCGCGGGCTTCGCGGCCGATGCAGGAATGAAAATCGCGCACCATGGTCGGGTACGGATGCGCGCCGAGAACCGAGCCGAGCAGATAGTGCGTGGTTCGAACATTCGTCACCCAGTCGCGCATGGCTTCGTTGATGGCGTCTTTCAGCGTGCAACTGCCGGAACTTACGCCGACAACTTCGGTGCCGAGCATGCGCATGCGGGAAACGTTGAGCGCCTGGCGCGCCATGTCTTCGGTGCCCATGTAAACGACGCATTCGAGGCCGAGATGCGCGGCGGCCGCAGCGGTGGCGACGCCGTGCTGGCCTGCGCCGGTTTCGGCGATGACCCGCGGCTTTTTCATTTGTACCGCGAGCAGGCCCTGGCCGATGGCGTTGTTGATTTTGTGCGCGCCGGTGTGGAGAAGGTCTTCGCGCTTGAGATAGATTTTCGGGCCGCCGAGATGCTTTGTCAGGCGCTCGGCGAATTGCAGCGGCGTGGGGCGGCCTGCGAAATTCTTCAGCAGGTCCTGAAATTTTGCCTGAAAGACCGGATCGGACTTGGCGAGTTCGTAGGAGCGCTCGAGTTCGAGCAGCGGAACCATGAGGGTTTCCGGGACGTAGCGGCCGCCGTAGGGGCCGAAGCGTCCGGGGACGGAGGCGGGGATGGTGAGTTGGGAGGCCATGTTCTTGAGGACCATTGTCGCACAACCTGGATTGCTCGCAGAAACTGCAAGAGTGAGGACAAAACCTCGGAAAAAGTTACACAGAGGACACGGAGGGCGGAGCACAGAGTTCACGGAGAGAGCGTGGCGGGACGCGAAGTAGAGTCAGAGTGGAAGTTGAGATCCTTCGCCCGCTTTCAGCGGGCTCAGGATGACAAGTATTTGTGTTCGTTAGATGGAAGCAAGGGCGCAGCAGTGCTGCGCCCCTACGAAGAAGTGGAAAGAGCGCGGTTGGCTAGGGCGACTTCGGCGAAGAAGGCGCGGAGTTTGCCGGGGTCTTTGATGCCGGGGCGGGATTCTACGCCGCTGGCGACGTCGACGGCGTAGGGGCGTACGGTGCGGATGGCTTCGCCGACGTTTTCCGGAGTGAGGCCGCCGGCGAGGATGATTTTGTGTTTCGCGACGGCTTTTTGCGCGATGGACCAATCGAAGGTCTTGCCCGTGCCGCCGAATTGATCTTTTTTCGCGGCGGCATCTAGAAGGAGGTAGGACGCTCGGCGGAATCCTTTGAAATTGGAAATGGAAAAGCCGGGGCCAACTCGAAAAGCTTTGATCACGGGCAAGTCATCTTCGAGATAGTTGAGCTGTTTCGGCGTTTCGTCGCCGTGGAGTTGAACCGCCGTCAGCTGGAGCGCGTGGACAAGATACATGATGACCTCCGGCCTCCAGTTGACGAAGAGGCCGACGGCTTCGGTAGTCAGTTCAAGTTTGCGGCGGATTTTCCAGGCGTCGGCGGGCGAGATCGAGCGCGGGGATTCCTTGTAGAAATTGAAGCCGAGCGCCCAGACGCCTAGTTTTTCGGCGAGGCGTGCGTCTTGCGCGCGGGTGATGCCGCAGATTTTTACGCGCACGTTTTTCAATTTTGCGCATCCTTTTTTTCGCGGTAATCCACAACCGGGGGTGCGGAGATGACTTCGAGCTCGCCCCAGTCGCCATCCAGATGGAAGCAATTCCCGGAAAAATAAAACGAGTCGAAATTTCCAAAATCGACTTCGCTGGTGGAATCGAGATTGGGCGGCGTCCTAGCCTTGCGGTACCAAACTACGGATGATGGCTCACAAAATCGGATGTGGCCTCGGTGGAAGGAATTCGCCTCGCCGGATAGCGGCGGTGCGAAGAACGGATGTTTCAAGCACAAAGCAAAATCGACGTCGAATACAATTCCAGAAGCGTCTTCTTGAACACCCATCACCCAGCTGTCCTCGAGGCCGAGTTCTTCAAATCCGGGAATTTCATAATAGGGACGAGAGGAAGGGGAGTTTCTATCTAGCACAGGAGTCTCCCTTCACGATCTGAGCAGAGCAGAAAGCGCGGCGGCGGGGTCGGCGGCGAGCATCAAGCTGGTGCCGACGAGGAAGGCGTCAAAGCCAGCAGCGCGGAGTTTGGCGATTTCGTCAGCGGTGCGGATTCCAGATTCACTGACGGCGATGCACTCATCGGGAATCTGCTCGATCAATTCAAAAGAGGTTTCTACGCGAACGTCGAGCGTTTTCAGGTTGCGGTTGTTGACGCCGACGATTTTTGAGCCGGCCTTCAGCGCGCGATCGAGCTCTTCGGCGGTGTGAACCTCTACTACCGGCTCCATTCGCAGTTCCCTGCCGAGAGCGATAAGCTCAACCAGCTGCGCATCCTGCAGCGCGGCGACAATCAGCAAAAAACTATCGGCATCATTGGCACGGGTTTCCCAAACTTGCCAAGTATCGAAAATAAAATCCTTGCGCAACACCGGGAGCTGAATGCTTTTGCGGGCATCGCGCAAATTCTTAAGCGAACCGCCGAAAAACGCGCCTTCGGTGAGCACTGAAAGCGCCACAGCGCCGGCCGCTTCAAGCGACGTGCCTAGCTCGACGGGATCGAAAGGATCGCGAATCACGCCGCGCGAAGGAGACGCCGGTTTCAGTTCGGCGATGACATTGATTGCGGGCTTCAACAACGCGGCGGAAAAATCCCGCAGCGGCTCGGCGGCCTTCGCGCCGTACTTGAGCGCGGTCTCCGGCAGCACTTTCTTTCGGTGTTCGACTTCCCGGATGCGTGCTTCCAGGATTCGGTCGAGCACGGTACCAGTGGGAGTTGGAGTAGACATGAGAGCGAAATAGTATGCTAGGAGGTGTGGAAGTGAGAGTCAAACGCGGGCAGTGACTGGTGAATCGTGACCGGTGACTGGAAAGAGAGTTTCGAGGCAATGGGTTATCGGGCGGAGTACGCGAAATTGTTGGAGGAGATCGCGCAAGAAGCTGACGAGATCGCGCTGCGATATTTTCGTGGCATGGAGCTTCGGGTGGAGCGGAAGAAGGACGGCAGCGCCGTAACCCAGGCGGATCGCGCGGTGGAGGAACTAGCGCGGGCGCGAGTGGCGGCGAGCGGGTTGGGATTGGATGTTTTGGGAGAGGAAATGGGCGGCGGGCCGGAAGGAGCTCCGCAACCTGGCGCAAGGCCGCGGATGATTATTGATCCGATCGACGGGACAGAGGAATTTTCGCGGGGCATCCCAACGTTTGGGACGCTGATGGGAATTGAACGCGATGGTGAAATTGTGGCGGCGATGGCCAGCGCTCCGGGGCTTCATTCGCGGTGGCAAGCGTACAAGGGCGAAGGCGCGTTTCGCGATGGAAGAAAATTGCAGGTTTCGAGCGTCGAGAAATTGAAGGATGCGATGGTGTTTTCCACTGGAACGGGGCCGAGCAAGGATTCTTCCGATCAGACACGTATTCGAAAATATCTGGATGCCGCGCGGAACAGCCGCTCGTTTGGCGGATTCTGGCAGCACATGCTGGTGGCGGAAGGCGCGATCGAAGCGGCGCTGGATTGGACGTCGAAGCCTTGGGATTTGGCGCCGCTGATTTTGATTGTGCAGGAAGCTGGCGGGAAATCGACGTCATTGAGCGGGCGAGCGACGATTTATGAGAAGAGCTTGTTGAGCACGAATGGGAAGATTCATGAGGAAACGCTGGCGGCGTTGAGATAGGCGCATCGCTGGAGCGGAAAAAGATAACGCAGAGGCGCAGAGAACGCTGAGGCGCGCGGAGATCAGAAAGAGCAGTAGATGCGACTCTGCGACGCTCCGCGGTAAAAACGAAAAGAACCGGTCTAAAGACCGGCCACTACAAAACCTCAGTCCTGCCAGAATCGTTGGCCAAATTGGCGCTGTTTGATTGCTCGAGGATGGGTACGCTTTGGCGGTACAGTTCAGTGCGACACAGAGCGCGGAGAATTTCGATGGATATCGTTGAGCAGGCGAAGAAAGCTGAACAACTACGGAAGTTGCATTATGGCCCGCGGATTCTGATTCTGCCGAACGCATGGGACGCGATCAGCGCGCTGATCATCGAAGATGCGGGCTTTCCGGCCGTAGCAACCACCAGTGCAGGGGTTGCTGCGGCGCTGGGGTATCCCGACGGCCAGCGAGTGCAACGCGACGAGATGCTAGACGCGGTCGCGCGCATCGCCAGGGTAGTAAAAGTGCCGGTGACTGCCGACCTTGAAGCTGGTTATGCCACTACACCAGGGGAAATCGCGGATTTCGCGAGGGCGACTATCGCCAGCGGCGCCGTGGGATTGAACTTCGAAGATATCACCGGCGATGATGAAGCTTCGTTTGTTGAACTGAACTTGCAGCTGGAAAAAATCGCCGCGCTGCGCGAAGCCGCAAATTCCGCCGGAGTGCCGCTGGTGATCAACGCGCGCAGCGACATCTTTCTGCTGCCGATTGGGCTGGAAGAGTCTCGGTTCGAACGCACGGTGGAACGGCTGCGTGCTTACCGCAGAGCAGGTGCAGATTGCGTGTTCGCGCCGGGAATTCGTGACGCGGAAACCATCGGAAAACTAGTAAAGGCAGTGGACGCTCCGCTGAATATTCTTTTGCAGCCAGGCGGCGCGACGCTACGCGAACTGGAAAAACTTGGTGTGGCGCGTGCCAGTGCCGGTTCCGGGCCACATCGCTCAGCGCTGACCCGGCTGCGCGAAGTGGCAGTGGCTCTCCGCGAGTATGGCGACCACACGCCGCTCTTTGAGAAAAATATCACGTGGAGCGAAACCAATCGGTTGCTCGGCCGCTTCGAGTAGTTCCTCCTGGGTTCCGGCCTCACTGACGCGGCGCGGCGTGTGTACACTAGTGGCGCGATGGCCGAGCGCAACAATCCATTGGAAATTCTGGAACATGAAATTGTCGGATGCCGCAAATGTCCGCGGCTGGTGAAGTATCGCGAGCAAGTGGCACGCGAAAAACGGCGTGCGTATCGAGAGTGCGAGTACTGGGGACGGCCGGTGCCGGGATTCGGCGATCCACGCGCAAAGCTATTCATCTTGGGGCTGGCGCCTGGTGCGCACGGTTCGAATCGCACCGGGCGCATGTTTACCGGCGACCGCTCCGGAGATTTCTTGTACGCGGCATTGCACAAAGCTGGCTTTGCGAACCGGCCTACTTCCCTGCACCGAGACGACGGCCTGAAGCTGAAGGATGCTTACATCGCGGCGGCAGCGCGGTGCGCGCCTCCTGCAAACAAGCCACTTCCCTCCGAGCTAGTGAATTGCAGAGGTTATCTGGAACGCGAGCTTGAGTTGCTGCGGCCTAAAGTGGTTTTGGCGCTCGGGAAAATTGCCTGGGATGCATATCTGGACATCCTGAAAAGCCAGGGTGCAATCGAGTCGCGCGCGGGATTCAACTTTGCTCACGGAGCCGAAGCTAAAGTGCCAGGTGATGGTCCGAAGCTTATCGGCGTTTATCATCCGAGTCAGCAAAATACTCAGACTGGCAAGCTGACGCCGGCAATGTATGAAAAAGTGCTCCGCCGGATCACCCGGTTGCTCGAGGCATAGCGGCAAATCACTTTGGAGAATTGTTTCGCGAAACTGTTAGCGCTGGACGGTGTTAGATGCATTGTGCACGGGGTGTCGGCAAAGGGTGACAGCCGGGCGCTGGGAAGAGCCGACAGTCTCGCGAAAGCTTGGCAGATCTTGCGGTGAGATCACCCCAACAGCATGCATTTTCTTTGAATTGCGGCTGGCCGATGGCGAAGCGGTGGCATCCCGATTGCCTTTTGTACGTGCCCAGCACTTGATGGGAGGAAAGCATGAGTTTTGTAAAGAACGTATCGCGGCTCGCTGGCGTTGCGACGCTAGCATTGAACCTCGCGGTGGGGGCTAGTTGCCTCGCTCAGGACAAACCGATTTCGCGGGATGATGGCGGGCCCGCCAAGTCCCAATCAGAGATGGCGCAGCCGGAGGCGCACCAACCGGAAATGACCCAGCCGGCCGATGGAGTCCGACATCGCGGATTGCCGGCGGAAGCCTATGCGGTGGTGCCCGGCACCCGTGTGCTGGTGCAGCTTGAGGATGATTTAGGGACAGGCGACACAAAAGAGGGCCGGCACTTTAGCGTTCGAACGCTGGAGCCAATGCTGGCCGGAAGCGGTATCTATTTGCCGTCCGGTGCGGAAATTCGCGGGCACGTGAGCCGCGTACAGCCCGCCGCAGTGGTTGGCCGAGCCAAGATTTGGCTAGTACTCGACGAGATTCGAACCAAGTTTGGTCCGCTGCCAATCGTGGCGGACGTAGTTGGCGTTCCAGGCGATCATAGCGTGCGATCTGGCGGCCCGGAGAAGGAAGGACTCATCGAAGGCAAGACCAGCACCCAGCAAGCTGCGGGACAAGCCGCCGCCGAAGGCGCTGGAATGGGCGCGCTGCATGGAATCAAGGACAAAAACGCCAAGGAAGCAGCGGAAGGCGCTGCAGAGGCAGCGCTGGCCGCGTACCTGATGGAAGTGGGACGTGGCCACGAGTTGGAACTGACGAAGGGCTCGAAGCTGGAGATTGAGCTCGAACGCGCCCTGTATCTCTTGAAGGAATAATCCGCGCTTGGAATGGCGATCGCAAAGGCAAGGCGCGAAGCTGTCTTGCACTGTCACGCGTTAAGAGTAACCGAGCCCAGTCAGGAGACGTATAGTTCTGGACTTCACTCGCCGGCAAAAGTACCATTCCTGGTAATGGCCTCGTCGCCAAACGGATGTATTGAGTTCCAATCGGAATGACAACGGAAAAATCGTTGAGACGCCGCCTGAGCGAACATCTGCGCGCGTTGCCAATCTCTAGAAACCTGCAATTCGTAGTTCTCGTTTTCGTTTGCATCTTTTTCGCGGTGCTGGGGCTGGTGTATTTCAGCTCAAGCTTCACTTCGGCCGCACGTGCGTACGTGCAGGGCGAGGGAACCTGGTCCAAGAACGAGAAGCAGGCGGTCATACGACTGCAGGCGTATTCATCCTCACACGACGAGACGGATTATCGGGAATTTCTCAATTCCCTGTCGGTTCAGCTGGGCGACCGGATCGCCAGAGAGCAGATGGAAAAGGCCGAACCGGATTGTGCGGCGGTGTATGCGGGTTTCCGGCAGGGAAAGATTGCGGAAGCTGACATACCCGGCATGATTATGCTGTTCCGGAGATTCAGGAAGACCGAAGAGATTAGCGCCGCCGTGGCGATCTGGGCCAAAGCCGATGAGGACATTGCCGAGTTGCAGCAGGAAGGCGCGCAATTGCACGGGATGATCGCAGGAAAGACAGCGAGCGACCGGGACATCGCCATGCTAGTGCGGCGGATTGAAGCGACGGATACAAGACTCACTCCCCTCGAAAATGAATTCTCAATCAAGCTCTCTGCAGGCGCGCGCCGCATCGAGACACTGTTGAGTATTGGCCTGCCGCTTGCCGGATGCTTGCTGTTGGGCCTCGGAGTTACCGTGTCGTCGATCATTCTGCAGCAGGTGCAGGCCAGCGTAACGGAACGTGCCAAGGCGGAGGCGACGGCTCGCAAAAGCGAAGAGCGCTACCGCGAACTATTGGAAAACGCCAACGACATGGTCTACATGCACGATCTCGTCGAGGGAAATTTCATTTCGTGGAACCGCAAAGCTGAAGAATTGACCGGCTACAAGATGAGCGAGACAGCAAAAATGCATGTGCGGGATATTGTAGCGCCGGAGGATTACCCGCTGGCAGAAGAGATGCTGGCCATGAAGCTCACCGGGAAAAATTCTCCTCCGTATTCCCTTCGCCTGATTGCGAAAGATGGCAGCCGCCGCGATGTCGAAGTGAGCAGCCGGCTACTGTATGAAAATGGCGAGGCTATCGGTGTGCAAGGGATCGCGCGGGACTTGACGGAGCGTCGGCGGCTGGAAGCGGAGCTGCTGCAAGCGCAGAAAATGGAAGCGGTCGGACGCCTGGCAGGCGGGATCGCCCACGATTTCAACAACATTCTGATGATTGTGCGCGGCTACGCGGAAATCCTGCTGGACCGCCTGCATCCAGCCGACCCTTTGCATGCGCAAGCCGCGCAAATCATGAAGGCCGGCAATCGAGCCGCCGAGTTGACGCAGCGGCTTCTGGGATTCAGCCGAAAACAGGTCTTCGAACCAAAAGTGCTGAACCTAAACGATGCGGTGACGGAAATTTCCAAAATGCTGCCGCGCTTGCTGGGCGCGCACATCGAGTTCCTGCTGGATTTGCGTCCGGAAGCCGGCAATGTAAACGTCGATCCGATCCAGCTGGAACAGGTCTTGATCAACCTGGCGGTGAATTCCCGCGACGCGATGCCGCAGGGCGGAAAATTGATCATCAGTACCAGTGCGCGCGAATTGGAACACGACGCGAACAAAGGTCAGTTGGCCGTAGTCCCGGGGCGGTACGCCGAAATTTGCGTTCAGGATTCAGGTTGCGGCATCAGCGCTGAGACCGTTCGACACATCTTCGAACCATTTTTCACGACCAAAGATAAAGACAAGGGCACCGGCCTTGGGCTTTCCACCGTATATGCAATCGTGAAGCGTAGCGGCGGCTATATTCTCGTCTCAAGCGAAGTGGGAATCGGCACGATCATGCGCGTTTACCTGCCGCAGGTGCATCAGGAAGCGGAGGCTAGCACGCCTGTCGTGACCACCAACGGACAGACGGAGGGAACCGGCACCGTTCTGCTTGCGGAGGACGAGGACTCACTGCGCGAATTGATTGCCAACAGGATGCGCGCGGAAGGCTACCAAGTACTGGAAGCGGCGAATGGAGAAGAGGCCATAGAAATAGCCAACCGCCACGAAGGCGACATTCAATTGTTGCTCACCGACGTGATTATGCCAAAGCTGCGCGGGCCGGAGTTGGCGTCGCATTTGCGGCTGCGATACCCGGGACTGAAGGTAGTCTACATGTCCGGATACACGGAGAGCGCGCTGGTGCGGGATGGAATGCTGGAGCGCAACACGGTGCTGCTACAAAAGCCGTTTACGGTGCAAAAGATTCTGGAGGTCCTGCGCCGGTTGAATGCCGGCGTCCGCAACTAACCTGTTTCGATCTTTACCCACTCGGTTCTCAAGTAAGTTCCTGGTCCGCGCTTTGCAGCGGCGCAGAATGATTGATAGATTGAAGTAGTCCAGCCAGCAGCAGATTCTGCGAAGATTAGGTTCGCATCGGGAGCGAGGTTCGTCGAATGGCGGATGAGAGAAGAGCAGTGGCAACGGCAATGGAATTTGCCGAACGCAAGGATCGCGTGCTGATCGTCGAGGACGAGGAGAACGCGCGCAAGGGTTATGAACAATTGCTGCAGCGCTGGGGCTACGAAGTTCTCGGCGTAGGTTCCGCGGAAGACGCGCTGGCCAGATTTGCCAGCTTCCAGCCGGACACGGTGATCGCCGACGTCGAGTTGCCCGGCATGAACGGGCTGGACCTGTTGAGCCAGCTTGGTGCGGAACTGACCGATGTGCCGGCAATCATCATCACGGGAAAGGGCAGCGAAGAGCGGGCAGTGGCCGCGATTGAATCCGGTGCGTTCTGGTACATCGAAAAACCGCTGAAGGGGCCGGTGTTGCGTGCGTTGCTGGACCGCGCGCTGAGCAAGGCGCGCGATACCCGGCAGCTGGTCGTTCTGCAGAGGCAATTGCGCGAAGCGGGGCGCTTGGGCGATCTGGTCGGCGCATCAAAGCCGATGCAGGACGTGATGCGCATCGTGGAGATGGCCGCGCCGAGTTCGGCGTCGGTGCTGATCACCGGAGAAACTGGCTCGGGCAAAGAAATCGTTGCGCGAACGGTGCACAAGCTATCGCCACGGGCCGGCGGGCCATTCGTGGCCATCAACTGCTCCGCAATTCCCGAATCGTTGATGGAAAGCGAAATTTTTGGCCACGAGCGTGGCGCGTTCACCGGCGCTGCCGAGCGCCGCATCGGCTGCTTCGAATTGGCCGACGGCGGCACACTGCTGCTGGATGAGATCGGCGAAATGCCCGCTCCCACCCAGGCGAAGCTTTTGCGTGTTCTGGAAGATCGCAAAGTGCGCCGGCTAGGCAGTAAAGTGGAAACACCGGTCGACGTGCGAGTGGTGGCGGCGACCAATAAAGATCCCGAGCAGGCGGTTTCCAGCGGACAGTTGCGGCAAGATCTTTATTTTCGCCTGAACGTCTTCCATATCCAGCTGCCGCCGTTGCGCGAGCACAAAGACGATATTCCGTTGCTCACCGAACACATCCTGCGCGATATCAACATCAAGCACGGCAAGACCGTCAAAGGCGTCGGCGCCGAAGTGATGGACATTTTCATGAGCCACACCTGGCCGGGCAACATTCGCGAACTGCGCAACGTTCTGGAGCGCTCGGCGATCATGTCCGAGAAAGATTTGATTACCCGTTCATCCCTGCCGGACGAATTCGGCAAGTCGGCTGGAAAAAGCCCGAGCGACCTTGGCGCCATCAAATTCCCGGTCGGCACCACGGTGGACGCAATGGAGCGCGAACTGATTCTGCAGACGCTCTCTGCGACCGGAAACAACAAAACGCGCGCCGCGGAATTGCTGGGCATCAGCCTGAAAACGCTTCACAACAAATTGAAAGAGTATAGCGGCGAGCGAGCCGAAGGGGAGTAAACCACGAGATGCAGCTCGGGCTTCGTACCAAGCTGACGCTGGTGATGACCGGATTGGTGTTCCTGGTCGTCGTGGTTTTGTCCGCAGTGTTCGTGGCACGCCTCACCAGCCAGGTTATTGATGAGACCAATGCCCACGCCAACGAGTTGGCGCAGCAGATGTTTGTGCAGGCCAAACACTCGCTGGAAGACGCCAAGCAATTCGGTCTGCGGCCCAATTCGAACAGCCCGGAAGACCGCCATGAATACGTGCAACGCGCGTTCGCAACCAGCGACGGGCTGATGGCCGCGCTGCAGTCGCCGCTCGGTTCGAATCCCTGGATTTACGATGTCTCCATCGTCGACCACGACGGCCTGGTGCTTGTCTCCAGCGACGAGAAAATGATAGCCACAAACGCCCCGCTGCGTCCGCCCTTCGCGCAACTCGATCGCAGCAATTTTCTGCACCAGTTGAAAGTTTTGTACGGGCCACAGCGGGTGTTCGAATCGTCCTACGCGTTCACCATGTCGGGACAGCCGTTCGGTGAAGTTCGCGTTGGAATTTCCATTCCGCTGCTGCGAGACGCGATTTGGCCAAGCCTGCAGACCTCAGCGGCAATCGCGCTGGTTGCCTTGCTGGTGTCAACCGGCCTGGCCATGGTGGTTAGCGGCGCAACACTCGCTCCTCTACGCGATATCTCGATGCAACTGGACCGGATTTCCGCCGGTCAATATGACGCTCCCCCCGCCGCGCCCAAAAGTTTTACCGTCTTTTCCGGATTCGGCGGCTTTGGCGGTGGTGGTGACGAACTCGGCCTGGTCAGTCGCAAAATTTCTCAAGTGGGCCAGCAACTGCGCGGCGTGCATGAAATCTTCAGCACTATGCGGGAAAACTTGAATTCAGTCATGGCCGGACTCGAGGATGGACTTCTGCTTTTTACCCGGGATGCGCGCGCGGTGATGGTTAGTCCCGCTGCGGAAAAATTTCTAGGCGCGCCCGCGGGCCAGTTCCTCGGTCGCCGCGTAACGGAAATTTTCCCTCCGGGACATCCGCTGCAGCAGGCTTTGCGTCTGGAAGGAGACGCGTTCCGGGAAACCGCCTCCGAAACCGAACTGAAAACCCCAGCCGGCGTGCGGAGGGTCGGCGTGAGCGTGCAATCGATTCAGGAAAATGGCGAGCAGATGGGCGCCCTGGTAACGCTGCGCGATCTCGATTCGCTCGAAAGCATCAATACACAACTCCAGGTCAGTGAGCGCCTCGCCGCATTAGGTCGAATTACGGCTGGCGTTGCGCACGAAGTGAAAAATCCACTGAACTCCATGCGGCTGTGGCTCGAGAATCTGAAAGAGTCGCTGCCAGCCGATCAGGATGCCGAGGCAAGACAAGCGGTCCAGGTTCTGGACAAGGAAATCGACCGCCTGGACGCGGTGGTCAAACGCTTCCTCGATTTCACCCGGCCGGTCGAACTCAAACTCGAAGCCACCGATCTGGCCGAACTGCTGCGCGACGTAATGAGCGTTTCGCAGCCACAGTTGCAGAAATCCGGGATCGAGATCGAGGAACTTCTCGCCAACGGAGTGCCGGAAGTGTGGGCTGATCGCGACTTGCTGAAGCAGGCGGTATTGAATCTGGTGCTGAATGCCGCGGATGCCATGCCCGCGGGCGGCGAACTGCACGTCGAATTGACGCGGCGCGGGGAAAATGCCGAAATTAGTGTTTCCGATACCGGCAAAGGAATCCCTATCGAAAACCAGCAGAAAATCTTTCAATTGTTTTTCACCACTCGTCCGGGCGGCAGCGGAATCGGGCTGGCAACAACATTTCGAATCGTTCAGCTACACAATGGCTCGATTGATTTTCACTCTGAGATAGGGCGCGGCACGACGTTTCGCATCGAATTGCCGCTGGCGGCATGAGACGCATCGCAAATGTATTGCTGATAGGTCTACGACTCGCGGCGCTAGCCGCGTTAGTGCTGCTCCTTCAGGGTTGCGCGGAACGCAAAACGGCCGCACATCCCTGGGCTACCGCCATCGCCGTGCGCCCACGCATGCCGTTGCGGGCGCCTGGATATCAGCCTCCCGCGATCGACGATACCGCGCCGGATCTGCCGTGGGACTTTCCCCCACCGCCTTCCCGGTTATCGGTCGTTCGCCAGCCAGTGCGGCCTCGCGTTGCCGCTCAGCCTGCGCAGGAACCCGCCGGAAATGTTAAAGGCGACGCGCCGTTGCTCGCACCGCAACTCTCCGAACAGGAAATCGCCGCGGCTCAACAACAAATGAACGAAAGCGTGGCCATCGCGCAAAAAAATCTGAGCACCGCCAAAGGCCACCGGCTCAGCGCGACTCAGTCCGATCTGGCTTCCAAAGTGAATTCTTTCCTGCAGGAGTCCAAAGACGCCGCACGAGATGGCGACTGGACTCGCGCGCGGAATCTAGCCAAGAAGGCGCAGGTACTCTCCGAAGAGTTGGCCGAGTCGCTCTAACCTTTGCTCGCACCGCTAGCGTTTTCTCGTGTTGAAATCTATCACCTGGCCGATTGCGTTAGAATGCAAACATGAAATCCTACGACGCGATTATCGCTGGCGGCGGCTTAATCGGCTGCGCCATTGCCCTCGAATTGGCACGCAATGATTTGTGCGTGGCAATCTTCGATTCGCAGGAACCGGGCCGCGAAGCGTCCTGGGCCAGCGCCGGTATTCTCTCTCCCGCTCCAGAAAGTCCCGCGATGATTTCTGCCGTCGAAATCGGCAAGGCCAGCCTGGCCATGTATCCGGCATTTATCGAGGAGGTTGAAGAGCTGAGTGGCCTCGCGACTGGCTTTCGCAAAAAAGGGACGATCACCGCGCTGCTTTCCCGGAACGCGCGCGAAGAGCTGAGTACGATCGTCGCGCTCAATCGCGGGCTGGGACTGAAAGCGGAAGCGCTTTCCGCACAGGAAGCGCGGGAGTTAGAGCCGGCCTTAACCGAGGAAATCGAGGCCGCAGTGCTTCGTTCTGATGAAGCCTCGGTGGACAACCGCCTGCTTGCGAAGGCGTTACTCGAAGCAGCCAGACGCAGTGGAGCGGAGATTCACGCAAGTGCGGCTGTTGAATCCGTCTGGAAAGCAGGTTCGCAGTGTCGCGGCGTCACCGTTGGCGGCGAAAAGATCGCCGCGAAACATACGATCATCGCGGCGGGAGCTTTTTCTTCGCGCATTGCCGGTTCAGAACATTACGCGCCGGTCCGCCCGGCGAAGGGTCAGATGATTTCGTTGCGGTGCGAAGCCGCGAAAATCGAGCGTGTGTTGTGGGCGGAACGAATCTACGTGGTTCCTCGCAACGATGGACGAATTCTGTGCGGTGCGACCGTGGAACATGTGGGCTTCGATAAAACAGTGACGGCCGGCGGTGTCCACGCAAACTTGGACGCCGCTATCGAGCTGGCTCCGGTGCTGGCCACCGCGCGTATCGAAGAAACCTGGGCCGGGCTTCGGCCCGATACGCCGGACCATCTGCCGATCCTCGGCCCCACGGATATCGAAGGCTTGCTGGTCGCGACTGGACATTACCGCAGCGGGGTTCTGCTTACACCGATCACCGCGAAGCTGATCGGTGAATTTGTCACGCAGAAAACACCGAGCGTCGATTGGGATAAGTTCAGCCCGATGCGATTTCAGGCCGCGAAAGAGTCGGCAAGAGTTTCCGGCGCGTAGCGCTGACCCAAAAAATCTTAGTGCTCGCGAGCCGACGGTGAGGTAATCGGCTGTGCTTGGCCGGTGTTCGAGAATTGAATGTAACTGGAGTCGAGCGTAAGATCGCGCTCGATCACGATATCCAGCGTCGAGCCGCGAGGCAATTCGGCGTCGGGGCCGCGCGTGAACAGGATCGCACCCAGCCCGATCAACCCTCCAACGCCGGCGCCGATTCCCGCGCCTTTAGCGCCGCCCGCGATCGCTCCGATGCCTGCTCCGGTGGCCGTTGTCGTCGCAACGGTGCCTACGTCTTTGCCCTTTCCGCTGCCGCCGGTCACTTTGCCTTCCTCGTCAGTCGTTTCTTTGCCGCCGGTATCTGCACTCCGCGGAACCGCCAGCAAGTCAACGGTATAGCCGTTGGGAAAAATCAGCGATTCCAGACGCAATCGAAATTCTCCGCGGCCCTTGACGCGTCCCGGGCGCTGGCTCTCCAGCAACGAGCCGCGCAAATACGAGCCAACGGGTATCACCGTGCGATTATTCTGCGTGATCGGGAACACCGTGTGAAAGTAGAGCGAGTCTCCGGCCTTGGCGCTGCGCGTCGAAATGCCGTTCTCAAGCACTACCGCGAGCCGTGTTCCGGAAGGCACTGTGAGTTTTTGCCCAGACGCGCGGGTCGGCGCTGGCGGAGCAGCCACCGGCGGAGGCGCATCGGTCTGCGGGCCGGCGGACTCCTGCGCGGACGTGATCCCCGCAATCAGTAAAATCGTTGCGGCTCCCAGTAAGCCGTGTTTCATTGACCCTGGCATGAATTGCATGCGCTGCCTCCGTGATAACACTTCCGATGCACAGTGTGGATGGACGGATGCCCGAAGTATATCCCGAGAATTCGTAGGAGCGCGTTGCCAAAAATATCGCTTGCCGGATTTGACACGCCGCTCGCTCGGCGGCAGTCTGGTAGCCATCGCTGCACAGGGAGATTCGCACCATGGCCAAGCTGGCTCTGATTTACGGGATGCGGTTGCTACCGGAAGAAGATTTGGGAGAGGTAAGGGATGCAACCGTGGTGCTGAAAAATGGCCGGACCGCGCGCGTCACCATGCACCTGATCGAAGGCAGCAAAGAGGAAATTGAAGCGACCTTTCACGAATCAATTCAGGCGTTTTTCGAAATGTACCCGGAAATTTAGCAGATCGGCGCACTCGAACGCGATCTACACAGGCCGCTCTGACTCGAAGCTACCTCTACGCTAACCGGTCATCTCAAGTCGACCGACACACAATGTTGTCATCCTGAGGCGATCCGACCAGGATCGCCGAAGGATCTCAGCGTAAACACTAGCGCCGCTTGATTTGTGGCGTGCGCATACTAACCGCGCGCTTTTTCATAGGACTTCATCTGAGAAAAACTATCAGCGGTTTCCGAAATTTTCCGGATCGGCATTGCGGTCGCCAAGATTGTCGTTGATCAGAATCGTGGACTGCCCTGTTAGCTCGATACGCTTCCGGCACTTGTGGCAGGCAACCATATCGTCCAGCCGGACCATATACGAACTTGCTTTATTGAATTTAATGCGATCTTCGCTGCCCGCGCCGCGCGGAAGTTCCTTGCGCTTGGTGCACACCTTCCAGCGAACCGAGGCCGTAAATTCGCCGCGGCAACTGGGGCAGACCATCTTCTGCGCCTTGTTCTCTTCTCGTTCCGTATAAAATACGCGTTCATCCATAATTAGTCGGCGGGAGTCTTCACCGCTTCGGGAATTGTAACAAATTTCAGCCCCAAATCGCGCCACCGGGGCAGCCAATATTCCAGCGCCGCCAGCGTCCGCGTGCGGTCGCCATTCAATTGGCGGTGCGCGCCGTCGTGCAAGCAAAGCACGTCACCGCTCTTGCGCTGCCCAGAAATTTGCGCGTTGTTGGCAACCGGCTGCATCCGCTGCGTAAGCCACTCCGCCGGTTTTTCCCGCCAGTCGCCGGGCAGCAGCGTCCACATCACCGTTTGCATTCCCAGTTCGCGGGCAGCGCTCACAACCCAAGGATTGCGCAGGCCAAACGGCGGGCGAAAATACTTTGTTGGAGTGCCGAGCGTGTCTTGTAAGGCGGCTTGACACTGTTGTAGCTCGCTTCGAACTCCGCTTGGACCGAGCCAGAAAAGATTTGGATGCGTTTGCGTGTGATTGCCGATCAGATGCCCGCGAGACGCTATCTCCCTCGTAAGCTCGGAGCATTCGCGGACAAATCGCCCAATCACGAAAAACGTTGCTTTGGCTCCGTATTTGTCGAGTAAACCCAGAAGATGCGGTGTGACTGCCGGATTCGGTCCATCATCAAACGTCAAAGCTAGCTGTAGAGGCGAGCCGGTGCTGCAAATCGTCGCCCCGAACAGTTGCGAACGCGGATAAACCGCGGCGAACGAAGTCACACCTGCGGCCAGCGCGGCAGCTGCGGGTATTCCAATCAGCGCGGGATTCATGTCTCTGATTTATTCCGGACGGCGCAGCGATTGCAAGTCAATTCCGAGTTGCTGGCATTTTTTGTATAGGTGGCTGCGTTCCAGGCCCAGGGCTCGCGCGACATTGGTCATGTGAAAATTATGGCGGCGAATTTCCCCCAGCAGCACTTCCTTCTCGAATGACTCGGTTCGCGCTGCCAGCGTTCCAGCTTCGCTCGAGCTAGAAAAGCTTGCGTTACCTTGCGCCGTCGACTGCGCCGCCGGCAACACCAGTTGCACATCCTCGCCGGTAACCTGTTCGCCTTCGGCCAACAACACCAGCCGCTCCACCACATTGCGCAATTCGCGCACATTCCCCGGCCACGAATATCGCTGCAAATCTCGAATCGCTTCCGGCGCGAACTCCTTTTCTTTCCAGGCGTTTTGCGAAGCTACCTGCCGCGCAAAGTGCGCCACCAGTTCGGCAAAATCTTCCGGTCGCTCGCGAAGCGGCGGCAGGGACAACGGAAAAACGTAAACCCGATGAAATAAATCCCGCCGAAACGTATTCTGCGCGACCAGTTCTTCCAGGTTACGGTGCGTGGCTACCACCACTCGAACATTCACCTTCACCGGCTTGTCGCCGCCCACGCGCTCAACCTCGCCTTCTTCCAGCACCCTCAGCAGCTTGGCCTGCATGGCCACCGGCATGTCGCCAATCTCGTCCAGAAATAGTGTGCCGCCTTCTGCTTGTTCGAATTTGCCTATGTGCCGCCCGGCGGCTCCTGTGAACGCGCCTTTCTCGTGGCCGAACAGTTCGGACTCGATCAGCTCCGCCGGCACCGCCGCGCAGTTCAGCGTAATGAATGGCATTTCGCGTCGCGGCGAACGATCGTGGATCGCGCGCGCCACCAACTCCTTACCAGTGCCAGTTTCGCCAAGAATGCAAACCCGCGTCTCGCTTCCGGCCACACGATCAATTTGCGCCAGCAACTTTTTCATCGCCGGACCCGCACCAACCAGTTGATGCTTGCCCAGGCGCCGCTTCAGTTCGCGATTTTCGTCTTCCAGCCGCGAAAGCCGCAGCGCATTTTCCACCGTCACCAGCAGCTTGTCGGTGGACAGCGGCTTCTCCAGAAAATCCATCGCCCCCAATTTGGTGGCGCGCACCGCCATCTCGATATTGGCCTGCCCGGAAATCAATATCACCGGTGCTTTGACGCCCGCGTTTTTGATCTCCTCTAGAAATTCCAACCCGTTTTTCCCCGGCATCACTACGTCAGAGAAAATCAAATCGAATTTTTCCGTGCGCAGCAGGTCCACCGCGCGCGTCGCGTTGTCGCACACCGTCGCTTCGTGCCCAGCTAGCCGGAATGCACGCGACAGCGAAGCCAAAGTGTTGGCGTCGTCGTCCACCAGCAGGAGATGAGCTTTTCGCGTCACGATAATTTAAGAGCGTACGGTCTCAATCGCTGGCCGCCGCTTTTTCCGGTGTAACTGGCGTCGATTCCCCGCTGCCGGAACTGGCTAAAGTTTTCTTTACGCTGGCCCCCGGCTGGCGGCGCGGCAATTCGATCTTAAACGTCGTCCCGTGGCCCTCTTCGCTGGCCACCGAAATCGTGCCGCGATGATCGCTCACCACCGACTGCACAATCGCGAGTCCCAGCCCAGTTCCCTGCTGCTTGGTCGTATAATACGGCGTAAATAGCCGCGAACATTCTTCCGGCGTCAGTCCCTTGCCGGTATCCGACACTTCAATGCGAATTCCCGATTGCGTTTCCGCCGTGCGAAAAGTAAGCGTTCCCCCGGCCGGCATCGCGTCCAACGCATTCAGCACCAGGTTTTGCAACGCTTTGTGCAACAACTCCGGGTCGCCGTCAATTTCCGTCAGATTCTCTTTCAAGAAATATTCAGTGGCGATATTCGGTTTTCCGACTTCATGAAATTGCGGTTCGAACAGCCGCACCGCGCTTCGAATCGCGTCGTTCACGTCCACCCGCGAAAATTCCGGCGTGGGCATTTTCGAAAAATCGCTGAAGCGATTCACAATCGAATTCAGATTTGCCAGCTCGGCCTTCAGTGTTGCCGTCGATTCGTTGAACACTTCCTGAAATTGATCGTGGCTCAACTGCCGCGCGCGCTGCATGTTTTCCACGGTGATTTGCAGCGGAAACAGCGGATTGCGCAACTCATGCGCCAACCGTCGCGCCAATTCGCGCCATGCCGCCACGCGTTCAGTCTGCACCAGCCGTTCGCGTTGCGCGCTAAGCGTCTGGGTCATATTGTTAAATGCGCTGGCCAGCTGACCCGTTTCGTCGCGGCCCGTCAAATTGATTCGCGTATCCCAATGCCCGGCGGCCACTTCGCGCGCCCCTTCCGCCAGTTCTTCAATCGGCTTGGTAATGCGCGCCGAAACCCACCAGGTCAGCAGCAAGCCCATCAGCATCGCAGCCGCGGCTACCACCGCCGAAATCCGCACAATGTGTCGCGTCAGCATCACCAAATCGCTGCGCGAACTTCCCACCAGCAGCGCGCCCAGCAATTCCCCGCTCCGTCCCGTCAACGGCAGCACATGAAAAGCTTCCGCCGACGCGGCATCGTCGCTCCACTGAATCGTCTGCACCAGCGGTGCCGGTTGCTTCTGCAATTTTTCAATGATCGGCGCGAACCGCTCCGGCTGGTCGACTGCTCCCCCGGCGGTGGTAATATTCGCCGGAACAAACGACGAATCCAAATTCAAGTAAAGCAACGTGCGCATCCCGGCCGGCGCCACCAGTGAAGCCAAAAAATTCTGATCCAGCCGACGCCCGCCAATCGCGTAAAACGGCTGCGTCACGTTCGGTTGCGTTCGAACCGCCGTTAACGCCACCGCCACTTCGTTTGGCAGCTCTTCGCGCCGCAAAAACGCTTCGGTGCCGTTCCAATCTTTTCCGTTCGTCACCCAAGTCTCTTTGTAGCCCACCCGCGCCGGATACTGCGCCGACGAAATCAGCGTGCCATCCGCAATCACAAATTCCATGAAGTTCAAGCCGTGTTCCTGCGCCGCGCCTGCGGCATCGCGCACATAGAGCGATTGATCCGCATTTGCTCGCTGCAGATCGATCGCCATCTTCAGCGTCACTTCCGAATTCGAAACGTTCTCCACCTGCCGAGCCACCTGCTCGCGTTGCTGCGCAAATTCTTTTTGAAATTGTTCCACCAGCGCCTGCGTTCGCTGCGTATCCGCTTCTTCATACGCCGCACGCGTGTAGTGCGTCACGCTATACGTAACCGCCGACACCGAAGCCAGCACCGTCGCCAAAAACAGCAAAAATAATTTGGTTCGAAAGCTCATGGCCGCGCTCCCGCCGGCGTTTTCTTCGCAGCATCACGCGCCGCCCCTGCCGGCTCGGTCTGATCCAGCCACACGTCCGCCAGACGCCATTCTCCCCACGGCGCCGGCGACCAGTTGCGCACTTGCGGATCCACCGCCGCAAAGTCCGGCACCGCCACCAGTGGCAATATATTTTTTTCGTCCATCATCCGCTTTTCCCAAGCATAGCGCGCATCGGCATCCTCAGGCACGCCGCCTTCGGTGATTTCCGCCGGCAACTCCGCCGCAATGCTCTGCAAGTCGGCACGCGCCGACAAGGAAGTGTACCGCCAAGCCACCAGCTGCGCCTCGCCCTCCGGTTTCGCAGTGCCGCCATCGCTCAGCGCTCGTCCCGCCGTCCACGAAACGATCTGCAGCGTAATCCCCGCCGCACGCGCATTCACCACCACTCGCTCCGCGATCAACTTCGACAATTCACCGCCCGCATCAACCACAATCCGCAGCGGCTGCGCAGCTCCCACCGCGCCCGCCGGCAAACTGGCGCGCAACTCTTTCGCACGTTCCAAATTGCTCTCCGTGTCGAAGAGAAAAGCATATCCCGAGAGCCACTGCGGCAAGAAGGATGCTGCCGGCTCGGCTTGCTTCTGTAGCAACACTCGCGCCATCGCGCCGCGGTCCAGCGCTAGACTGAGCGCCTCGCGCAATGTCCGGTCGTTTGCGGACTTGCCCGCCGCCGCAAATCGCACCCCGTACAACGTAAGCGGCGACGATGCCCAAAGCTTCAGA
>Ga0210402_10000990_pt1 | contig 30386 bp, 30 predicted proteins | sample IncBWC7MmetaG_FD_161055 | JGI IMG/M metagenome (GOLD analysis project Ga0210402, IMG submission 161055) | Forest soil microbial communities from Barre Woods Harvard Forest LTER site, Petersham, Massachusetts, United States - Inc-BW-C-7-M | ecosystem: Environmental > Terrestrial > Soil >...
GCGTCAGTTGGTCTAAGCGCGAGGATGGCATCCACCTGCGCCAACGCCTTCTTGTATTCACCGTGGGTGAAATAGGCAGAAGCCAAAATTCTGTGTGCCTCGACCCTGAGAGCCCGTTGCCTGCGAGGGGCAAAGGCAAACTGGTCATTCGATCAATCTCGAAAAAACAGAAGCCGCGCCGCAAACCGACGGATTAGCTGGCTTCACTGTCGCAAATTCCCATTGCGCTATCTACGCGAGTCGATCACACGAGGCAGTCTTCGGGAGGGAGAAATCCGAGGACAATGGTGGGAGGATGACAATGGGGACGTTCTCAATATCCGACGCTCAGTGTGGCGGACTCATCTCAATGATGAAACCAAGACTCATGAGGATGATGACGACCCCGGAGTCGTACCGATAATCGAACCTCTGCGAGTTGTCCTCGAAGCCATTAAGCCGGAAATCGCGAGTGGCTGGATGTTCCCGAATACGATTGGCGGGGCACTTGATCTCGACAATCTAGCCGACCGGGTGGTCAAGCCAGTGTTCAAAGCAAACGGTCTGAAGTGGAAAGGCTGGCACGCGTATCGCCGGGGCCTCGCCACGAATCTCCATGAACTCGGGGTGCCGGACAAGGTGATCCAAGCTATCCTGCGTCACGAAGATGTCAGCACGACGCAGAGGAGCTATATCAAGACCGTGCCGAGAGTGGTGACGGACGCCATGAAGCAACTGGAAGCAAAAATAGCTCGTGCAGCAGATGTGCAGCAGGTCTCGGTGAACTGATCCGTAAGCTTCTGAAAAGAATGGAGCCGACGACCAGAGTTGAACTGGTGACCTGCCGATTACGAATCGGCTGCTCTACCAACTGAGCTACGTCGGCGTCCTTTACATTCAACAACTTACAGTGTGACGTTGTAGCGTCTCTCGTTCTTCTCTCGTGTTATCGACGCTTCCAGCTCTCGCATGCCGCTCCGCACGCCGGGTTCGGTGGCGTGGATGTAGTGCTTCTTCGTCGTTGCTTCGTCGGCGTGACGGCATACTCTCTGTATAACTTTAGTAGGAACTCACATCTCGTGCAAGTTGGTGGCCAGGCCGCCCAGGCCGCGGAGAACGCAAGATCGGAACCTGGAAATTCGAGCAGTCATATGTTCGTTTCTTGATGGGCTTTCTTCAGTCGCCAGTGTGAGAGTTTTCAGTGATAGCCTCGGTCAATATTCCAGATGAACTCGCAGCGATTCCTTCTTTACCGCGTTCTGTCTTCGCGCGGGTCACCCGTGAGAGCACTCCTTCCAGCAGCGGCGTAACCCGGGCGAGTTGCCGTGCCCGGATCATCAAATCCCAGACTGGCTCGAATTTCTTCCAGCCCGAAGCATAGAAGAAGTGTTTCGCCTGATGCTTGAAACTGCCGTGATGCAGCGAGGCGCGCGCGATGGACGTCCAGCGATAAAACTCGCGATAAGCCCAATCGTATCCCGCCTTCAGAGTTTCGGGCTTCAGGCGCAGCGGGCGAGAGACGACATGTCTGGTGTCATAGAGATTCCAGTCGCGCGTCAACATCCGTCCTTCACGCATCATACGGGCGTGCAGTTGCGTCCCCGGATAAGGCGTTTGAACATGAAAGGTCGCGGTGGTGATGCCGTGCTCGATGGCCCAGTCTACAGTGCGCTTGAAGACGTCTTGATCGTCATCATCCATACCAAAGACAAAGCTGCCGTTGATCATGATCCCGAGCGCATGCAGGCGGTCGGCAACCGCCTTGTAATCGCGGCCCAGGTTCTGGCGTTTATTGCTGCGCTTGAGGTTCTCCGGAGTGAGAGTCTCAAAGCCGACGAAGATGCTCCGCAGCCCGGCTTCGGCTGCACGCTCGATCAGGTCGCCGCGCAAAATGGAATCCACCGTCGCGGCGCCCTGAAATAGCCGCCTCACGCCTTTCATGCCATCAAACAGCGCGTTCGCAAAACGTCGGTCACCAAGCAGATGATCGTCGAGGAAATAGAGATGCCGTCCAGGCAAGCGCTCGATTTCAGCCAGTGCATCGTCCACCCGCTGCGTGTAGAACCCTCTCCCACCCTGAAAAAATGCGTCCTTGTAACAGAAGTCACAATGCTGCGGACATCCGCGCGTGACGACGATGGAATTTGGCACCAGATAGTAGTTACGCCGGATGAGATCGCGGCGCAATGGGGGAATTCGTTCCAGTGTGCGGCCTGATGTAGAGATGTAAACGCGTTCCGGCTTCCCCGCGCGAAAGTGTTGCAAGAATTGTGGAAATGTCTGTTCTCCCGGCCCTAGGAAAATAGTATCTGCGTGAACGGTCGCCTCCTCAGGAAGCGAAGTAACATGCAGCCCTCCGAGACAAACATACGCCCCTTTGCTTCGGTAATGGTCAGCGATCTTATAAGCGCGATAGGCGTTGGTAATGTAAACCTGGATCACAACCAATTCCGGTGAATCATCAATTGCGAGCGGCTCCACATGTTCGTCCACGATGACCGCCTGGTCATCCGGAGATAAATATGCAGCAAGCGTGGCCAGACCCAGCGGCGGAAACAACGAATACTTAATCGGCCGCCAATAAGGGCTAGTCGCCTCGGTAAGGGCGGGCAGGATGAATTTCACCGTAAGCGGCCTCGAACCCGGAGCGATCATCGCGCAGACTCCACGAAATGCGCGGTGGCTGCCGGAACCCCGCCAAAGCGCCGTTCACGCCGGTTGAACTCCGCCAGCGCGGCATCAAAATCGGTAGCGTCAAAGTCCGGCCACATCCGATCCGTAAACAGAAGCTCGGCATAAGCAGACTCCCACAGGAGAAAATCCGAGAGACGCTTCTCGCCACCGGTTCGAATGAGCAGATCCACTTCACCGCTCTCTGCGGTCAGGGCCTGCGCCAGCATGCGGCCCAGCACATCGGCCGACGGCGGTTGATCCGGAGGTAGCGCGTTGGTCGCTCTAGCAACGGCGCGCGTGATGGAATCGCGCGAAGAGTAGTCTATGGCGATCCGCAAATGAAGGCGACTGCCCTCGGCGGTGGCGTTTTCTGCTCGGCCTATCTCGCGTAGCAGCAGATTGGGCAGACGATCGCGCCGTCCGATGATCTCCAGCCGGGCACCGTGTTGCCGCAATCTCTCCGTCTCTCGGCGCAGATAAGCCCGCATCAGCCAGAAAATGCTCTCCACCTCGTCGGCCGGACGGCGCCAGTTATCAGATGAAAACGCGTAGAGCGTTAGCCACCGAATGCCGAGAGCAGGGGCATGCTCGACAACCCGTCGCACAGCGGCAACGCCGGCGCGATGTCCTGCCACACGAGGCAATCCGCTCTGTGTTGCCCAGCGGCCGTTGCCGTCCATGATGATGGCTACATGTAATCCCTTATGCATATCAAGCTCACTTTGCACTGCAAAGTTACATGACAAAAAAAAGTTCAGGCCCGCGACGGCGCTAGGCCGCGGACTAGTCCGGTCGCGGGCCCTTCTTCGGTAACTCTTGCCGCATCCCGAACCACTTGCTCGAGCGTGGATAGATACTCGATATAGCGCGCACGGCCCGAAGCCGTGATTCGGCAGATCGTCTGTGGACGGTTGCGGTCATGTTTCTTCACCAGTTCAACCATCTTTCCTTTCTCCAGCACCCGCAGATGCCGGCTCAAATTGCCATCCGTAAGAGCGCAAAGCTGCTTGAGATCGCCGAACGCCAATCCTTTCGGATTCGTGACCAGAGATGTCAGCACGCTGAGGCGCGCACGTTCATGAATCACACGATCCAGACCCTCATAAGCGAAGCGTCCGTCACTCGGCGGAGCTTTGGTTTTCATCCCTACCCTCCTTTGCGGTAAAAAGCAAAATCCCCGCGACCAGCAACTGACCTGCTCCATACGCAATACCCATGGCCCACGGAGAGAGGGCCCGGTTGTCGGCGAGCGCGACACAGGTTAGACCCGTCAGCAAGTACCACGCGCCCACAGCGGCTACTGGACGCGGCAGGAAGCGGCACGACGAAAACACGCCCAGGCTGAAAATAATCTGCCAGAGTCCGGGGAGCATCCATAGAGCCCCTGGAACAGATCGCACGAGGACAATCGTTACAAGCCCACCCGCGCCGACCGACGGCAGGAATTGCTGGACGGCCATACGGATCATCTCATCCACCATACCCGAATGAATGCGGCGTGTGCGCGTATACGTCTGCGTCCCAATCAAGGCAGCCGACAGGACGGCGGTCCAAAGCCAGAGGCTTAAGTATGCGGCAATATGATTTGCGGGATCCGGCAGCCACCGCGCCTGTGCCCCAGCGGCAGCAACCGCTAGAACACCCGTACTTGCAAGGGTTGCAGGGCCGTAACCACGAAACTCAGTACTGTGGGCCACCTGCCTGCGAATGCTAGTGATATCGTCCAGAGCTTTGTTCAAATCATTCATATCGTTTAAGCTTTGCATTGCAAAGTAACTCAGTTGGAGACGCTTGTCAAATGTGCCAGAAACTAGTGCCAGAAACTAGTTTTGTGGGCTGGTCAGAGGTGTTCTGGTTTGTAGAGTCGAACAACCGGAAACGATGGTGATCTTTAGGCGACGGGGACCAGTTGATGAAACAGCGATAGTTCGTCCGGCCTGGGAGAAAAACTTGCTGTTGCGTGAGGCGACCGATACTAGCAAAGCAAAACGCCTGTGCAGAATAGCCGCATGAAACGCAGCGCGCCATCTGTGGCTCCCTTGTCCCGTTGCTAGCGCTCACCAAATCGGTCGATGGATGCAGGTGGCGATGATTCGCCGTTCGATGGCAAGTCGGTAGTTTTAAACCGACATGGAACCGGGGTGGGTCAGTCGGTGGGTGTTCGCCACCGAGTCACGGGTGGACTCAGGGAGTCTGCGAAGGCGATGAGGAGTTCGTCAGGCCATCCCACGATGTCGTCCTTGGGAGGGACGGCGGGTCGTACTGCGTCAGGCCGATCCGGGCGACTGGTCTGATCCGGTATTTGATGACGATGTGGTGCAGCCGTCCAACGAGAGTCGGAGGGCTGCACCACCAGAGGAGCCAGCCGCAGATCACGCGATTCACGTCGAGGGAGGGACGGCGGCTCCTTCAAATCACTCTCCTAATGATTTGCCTAATGTATCGAATAAGTCCCCCCTCGTCTGTTCAATACTGCACATTCTGTGCAATAAGACAGAGAGTAAGCTCGAACCATGTACACAATCAGCAAAGAGACCGATAGCATTGTCCTCATTTGTCACGACTGCTCACATACGGAGCGTATCGACTCATTCAATGAGAGCTTCGGCAGTCGCAGCACGCAAGCAGCGCGAGCGATGCAGAATCACTGCCGCGAGAAGCACGGTGTAGGATCGGTGTTGAAGCCCATTCCGGGGAACTTACAGGGCCGTGGAGCAGTAGTGACAAACGGGACGGTGCCGATTCCCCAACGACCGTAGTTACCATTCAAGACGAAAGTGCTGGCGACTACTTTGTATCGGCACGTCCTTCTCTCTTCCCATTTGGGAATAGTAACAAAGTGTCCACTTTTGAGCAGACACCCAATACTTCACGAAGTAACTTGATACGATTAGAAAGAAGTAAAGAAACTCACACGGCCCTCCCCCGTCGTCCACTGTTTGTTTCTGATGGCGCAGTTTAGTGAGATACTGCGCCAAAGTTCTTTTGGAGAGTCGCGGCATGATAGTCGAAATACCAGCTTACGATTCCGACCAACTTCCTGATGATTCGAAGCCCAAAGCCCTGACACACGAACCCAAAGCAGTGTTCCACTGGCCTCCAGACTGTTTGTGGCCATTCATGGACCGCAGATCGGAGGGCGATACATAGCAAACCTGCAAGAGGATGAGCTATGGGCACTTTCTGGGATAACGAAACGCCATTCCTGCTTACTCTTCCGTTGAACGAAGTGGGGGGGCGCGTGGTCGCAGTCCCGCTCGACAAGTGCGGCGGTGATTGTCATCTCGCGGCATATTTTATTAGGCATCGGGAAAACAACGAATCTATCGCATGGCGAAGACGTACAACTGTTAGCAGCAAAAAATACAAGCGGAATAGTTGATGTCCATTCCGCAATGATACTTCGCGGACCGGGAAGGAAGAACTGACATGCTGAAGGCTGTGAGGGATTCGGTTCACAGAATGACGAACCAACTGCAACTCGTAAGCGGCTACTTGGAAATGGAGGTCTATCCTAAGGCCCTGGGTAAGACGAGGGAAACCATGAAAGAACTACACACTCTGGCCACGAGTCTAACGGGACTGGTGCACATGGGGATGACCGTGCCGAGGGATGGAGCAGTCGTGGTTCCGCATGGCTCCACAGTGGTGAGCCACGAAGATGTGAACGTGGATGTCGGCAGTAATGAAGTGCGGTCAGTTGACAAGAATGAAGTACGCGCTGGCCATGGCGAGGATAATCCTAAGACGAAGTGAGCTCCAAGTGGAGGCTTCCTGCCGTTGCTGCTAGTGCAGGAATCAGTTTCTTCTCTTTCCGAACTCCTTATTCCTGACCCGTCTCAGTTCAGACTCGGCTTGTGGGTTGCACTCCTTGCAGAGTAGCTTCGACCCGTTGTGGACTTGACTGTTGCGACGGACCTTGGTCGGCTTGCTGTTTTCGGTAATCGTCCCAGACGATATGGCTGGCTGACTGGTTTTGATGGGTACAATCGCGTTTTCAGTTGGCACTTCTGCTTCCACCTCTATTTTCATAATTGAGAGTCTAGCTGGTGGAGTTAGTGCCCGTCTGAGCAGTTTGGATCAGTTGATAGTTGTGTGCTCGTCACACAAAGTCTTAAAGTCTTAATTAATCCAGTGTCCTTCCTGCCGTTTCCCCGGATGCCCGCAAACCTCGCAGATGCGGATGGATTCCATTTTGGCGGCTTCGAGGCGCTGGCGCATGGCGTATTGGCACCGCTAACATGGATGCGCAGCCCGCCGAACTTTTCCTTCACCTGCAGAATCTCAAACTGCGTACGGTTGCCTGCTCGAATGCTCGAATTCCTTGACCGGAGGGTCCAAGTCCTCGCATAGTCGCCAGAGAATATCGAACCAGCCATCGCCATGCCCTGATGGCGCTCACACTCGTCGTAGGGCAAGTCAGCGTGTCGCAAGGAGACAAGCTCGACATTGATTTTGTGAACAGTGGCAGAAAACGCTACTTAAATCGACGGCATTGAACCGAGCAGGTGCGCCCACCGCGGGTTTCAAGTCTCCTCGCGACAAAAGCAAACCTCGCACCGGACCATTGAAGGTGAAAAGCCCACATAAACAGTCGCTGAATGAAGAAGAACCAGTTTCTCGCGACTGACAAGTCAGTGGATATTGATGTGAACAATGGGCTTCTCTTGGCTGCCTGTCCCTCTTCATTAGAGCTTGCATGGGTCATAGACTCCCGAAACGGCGACACGCTGTCTCTTTTTGAACCGCCGCGCTGAGGGCAAGGGCTCCCGCATTTAGGTCGCTAAAGTGGCCACAAACCCTGCCATGACCTCTGCTACGCCCCAGCCGACCCCTAACTAACCTCTCCTGGCGGACAACACCCGGCAGGCGCTTCTTGAAAGGCATCCGAATTCAGCCCCACAGTCGCACAGCGGTGGCCGCCGACCTCTAGAAGAGGACTGGAAGCCCACATTACTTCAGACAGTTGAGCCTGCGGCGTTGTGTCGGTAGGGTGAGGGTACAAGGAAGAAGGTGCATCCCCCATGGGTCGAGCACGCAATCTGATTGCTGTGGCTGCGCTGTTTGCCACTCTGCTCACGGGCACCAGCAAGGCACAGGCTCCGGGCCGCGAGGAGCGTAAGGTCGTCAGCAGGATCGCACCCTTCTATCCGGAAAGTGCAAAGCGAATGCAGATTGGTGGCGTGGTCAAGCTGGAAGTCGTCGTCCGAGCCAATGGACGAGTGAAGTCTACGAAGGTGCTGGGGGGAAGCCCGGTGCTGATCCAAGCAGCCACCACTGCGGTCGGAAAATGGAAGTTTGAAGTTGCACCTCAAGAAACCACTGAGGTTGTTCAAGTCGTCTTCGAGTTGCCGTAATCGTCAGAGCCGTCCCCGCCAAAATCCCGACTACCTTTGCGCTCGATGGAACACGAAAAAGAACACCATCAGGGTGAAGCAACCAAACGCATAGATGAATGACGAGAAGAGCACCACTGGCGCGTCCACGCCCCGCAGGACATTGACCAGGTTGGAAACGAACACCCATACCAAAAGAGCCGTCATCAATATCGTCCCGATCAAAGCGAGCAGCGCCGCGTTTTTGAGGGTCATGATCGGAGTATGAACGCTGCGAGTGTCGGGCGCAACTTGCCATGAGCGACGACACTCCTGCACTCACAATGCCGGAAAGCAGACTTCCCCTATTGTGCTAAATCGAACTTTAGAATGGCAGCATGAGAAGAATCTGCGTTTTCTGCGGCTCCACTGCGGGTAGCCGTCCGGAATACCGCGCTGCCGCCGAGGAGATGGGAGCGGAATTGGTGCGAAGGAACATTGGATTGGTGTACGGCGGCGGTAATGTGGGCCTGATGGGCATCATCGCGGACGCCGTGCTGAAGGCAGGCGGCGAAGCCATGGGAGTCATCCCGGAGAACCTGATGGCGCGGGAAATCGGGCACAAGGAACTCACGAAACTCCATGTCGTCCGCTCCATGCACGAGCGCAAGGCGCTGATGGGTGACTTGTCAGATGCATTCGTCGCACTGCCGGGCGGATTCGGAACACTAGAGGAGTTCTGCGAGGTGCTGACATGGACGCAACTCGGTCTGCATGCGAAGCCCTGCGGCATCCTGAATATCTTGGGCTATTACACTCCGTTGCTGTCGATGTTTGATCATGCGGTGGAGGAGCGATTCCTAAAGCCGGAGAACCGCGCGCTAGTGTTGGCTCGGGAATCGACTGCCGACCTGCTGCAAGCACTGGAACAGTGGCGTCCGGTACGGGTCGAGAAATGGCTCAGTCGAGAGACGCGGTGAGCGCGGGGTTCCATGCCGAGGCGGACGGGCGGCCAGGTGAGAGAGTCGTAGCACGGGAGGTTTAAGTGACCAAGAAGGAGAGTGAAAGGTACACACTGACCAGTGCTGCCAAACCGCATATTGCGGCCGGAGCGAAAGACTGGTGCAGGCGGAGGTTCTCTACAAATGCCTCGAACCCGCCTTCGATTCGTGCAATCAGGGCGGCAACCCGCGTAACGCCAAACTCGGGCGAACGCGCTTTCTTTCGGGGACGTTTTCAGTCTTCGTGCGCGAGCAAATGTGGAGTGCGCTACGCGGCCTGCGCCAGCGCTTTGTACTCGTCATCGGATTGCCTGGGCAGCAGCACCCAGAGAGTGTAGATGCCAAGTGCGGTACCGAGCGGGACATTCAACAGCGCCACGAAGCCCACGACCAGAGCGACCGTTCGCGCCCACTCCTGCCGCTGCAGCAAGCCCCAACCGGCGATGAAGCCTGCCGCGGCTTTCGCCAGGATCAACCATCCAACGAAACTGATAAGAGGCCGCAGCCAGACCGTGACTTGGGGTGGTGGGCCGTCGGGAATGTGGATCATGCCGGTCAACTGGCCGAAGATCACCTGCGCGACAACAATCAGAACAACTCCGGCAACCACGTGTAACGCCGAGTACGCCATCCAGAGAATGCCCACCAGCCGGACATGGTCGCGAACCCGGCTGCGACGAAGCTCGATGAGTCCAAGCACGGTCTTGCCGCAGCGTCCGCAGCGTGGCTCTCCCGATTGCAACTGCGCACCGCATTGATCGCAAAACATTTGCTTCTCCTCCCGAGCTCCCACGTGGTTGATGTATTGTACGGATGCAAGCACTCACAAGTTCCGGGACAAGCTCTCAGTTCTCAGTCGGCCAAACTCAGTTCGGTTTTACTGAGAACTGAAAACTGAGAACTGCGAAACTCACCAGGAACTGCTTCCAAAACGAAAAGGCCACCCGGCAACTTGGGCGGCCTTTTCTTTCAAGGGAGAATAGTTCCAACGGAGGTTTAATCCATCAGAACTTTCTGCGGGAATCTTATGAGCCTTAAAAGCGCAGTGTCAAGCAAAATTTGTGACTTAAATAGTCTTATTTTCAACAACTTACACGATACGTCTACAAGTCAGCAAACGGGCTCGGAACTGAGCAAAATTCCTTCTTTTCGACGCTAACGACATTCGATTGAGTGACTTACCGCTCCCGAGGCGCCCGCCGCGGGTCGTCTTCCAGGTGCAGCGAGATGATTTCCATCGCTTCCCGGCGATCGAAAACGGAGTCGGGAAAAAGCCGCTTCACGAGCACACGCAAGCCACCAAACGCGATCCCGGCAACCAGTGCAAGGCCCACCACGATCCCACAAAGAACAATCGCGTTGAACAGAAAGTTTGCCAGATTGTCTTTCTTGCTGACGTAGGTATTTTCATTCCACGTGACATCGGCTTCGTAGCTGATCGACGACATCAGCGATCTCGCTTCGCTTTTTGATAGCGGGCCGGCTGCAATCACGATGATCGGGCCGGTGCGCGTGTCAAAGAACGGGCCCACATCAAGAATGGTTGCAACTCCCGGCTGCTGCTGCGGGACCGGGTGTGAGGGATCAACGTGCGAGGCGTCAATCTGGCGCAGTCGTTCCGAGGCAATCTGCGGAGTTGGATATTCGATGAGCATCAGCGTGGCATCGCCCGCGTCCGCCGCATACTTTCCAATCACAACCTCCGCGCCAGATTTGAAATCGACCATCGAAGCCGGCAAAGGCGATCCCACCCGATCGAGCGTGACCGGGCCCAGAATGTACTTCGTCGTATTCTTCTCGAAGTTCTTCTGGAAGGCACTCTTTGGAAGATAGGTGGGCAGCGAAGGCGGGTTGCCATTGTTGCCCTCAGCTTGCGGCAGCAGCCCGGCCAGTTGCCGCAGTTGCGACGCCGACATCACGCTCATTCTGTCGAACACCGCATCCACCAGCACGTTCCCCTGATAGAACAGCACGCGGTTATTCAGAAAAGCCGCCTGCCTGCCAATTATTTCCTCCCCCATCTCGGGAGAATTGTAGTAGGTGAAGGCGCCGTAAGCGCCGCTGGCATCTCCAAACACGGCGGCTTTGATTGCCAGATTTCGGCCGTCGTCGCGAGTATAAGCCGCCTTCTCCAAACGCTGGAAGCCATACTCCTTCAGCACAGGCGCATTCACCGCATCGGCCGCGGCCGGATCGTCACTCCTGGTGACAGCGCCTTTCACCTGCCAGCCGGCAAACTCGCCGGGAAGAACCGCGGCCGGAGATACCGGGACCGGCTCAGGCGGCTGAGCGGCGAAGCCGGCAGCGCAAAAAAGAGATAAAAATACAACAGAGAGTTGTCGCGAGAATTTCATTCGAAAAAAGGGACACCAGTGCTACTCGATTAGACTAACGGCAGCCCGAGAAAGTTTCCACCCTGAGGGGAAACTGAGGAAGCGGATGAGTGAGCTGGTGTGGGGACGGGCGCCTCGCCCGTCCATGCCGAGCGCAGCCTCGGTTACGCCGCGAAGGCACGCGCTACGAGGCCCTGGTCCGCTGGTAAGTGGCTGGCTGGACGACGCGGGAATCAATCAAACAACTGGTGGATTGGGCCGGATGGAAGAGCATGATTCAGGATCTATTTTTTCAGCAGGCTGGTATGACTGGCCACGCACAGCCACTTGCCATCCTGAAAAACCCAGGTATCAGTAAAGCGTCCGAAATGCTCATACGGCTTGGTTCCGTAAGTGCCTTTCGTATGATAAGTACCCGTCACAATCGCCGTAGTGGCGTACATCTCTACTTTCACTTCCTGGATATTCATGAGGCTGGGTTGGAACTTAGGATCCGCGAAGTCCGCCAGAAACTTCCCTCGATCGCTGACTTCTCCATCCCATTCTGTATTGATGAACTTGTCGCCGATCATGCTTGCAACCGCAGTCGCATCGCGGATGACCTGGGCTTGGTTCCACATACGCTCGAGCGCCACCAGATTGGCGGTTTCCGTGGAGTAGGCTGCTTTGGGAGTTTGCGCGAACGCGAACGCGCTAACCAGAACACAGCAGACCGCCGCCTTCATGATGCTGCTTCCGCTCCGTATCCACACCTTTTCGAGCATAGACTGCGCTACGATAACGCGGGTGGTTCGCTTCTGCCATGGAAAACACCGTCGCAGCATTACGAATGTCACGGAGGCAGATAGGCTGCAGGTCCTTGCGACCAGGTTCTGACTCATGGGGGACTTAGGCATCCGGGAGCCCGGCGCTGCTTCATTGCCCTTCAGGCTTGTCGATCTTGCTCGCCACTTTCACCCCACTCAATCCGCTGACGTACTTGGAGACACCCCGATAGAGCGATTCGGCGATGCGCTGGCGATGCTCCGAGGTTTCAAGTTTTCGCTCGTCAGTGGGATTCGACACGAACGAAATCTCGGCCAGAATTGACGGCATATTCGCTCCGATCAGCACGATGAACGGCGCCTTCTTGATCCCGCGATTTCGGATTCCGGCGCCGTTCAGCGCCAGCCCTCCGTAAAGCGATTCCTGCACATCGCCGGCAAACTCGCGCGATTCGTCAATTTTGTCTTTCAGCGCAATTTTCTTCACCAGATCCTGCAGTTCGTGGATCGATTTCTCCGACACCGCATTTTCGCGGGCGGCAACTTCCAGCGCTTCCGGCGACGAGGTGAAATTCAGGTAGTAGGTTTCGACGCCGCGCGCATCGGAATCACGGCTCGAGTTGGCATGAATCGAGATGAACAAGTCCGCTCGCTCGCGGTTCGCAATCGCGGTGCGGGTTTCGAGTGGAATGAAGGTATCGTCCTGGCGGGTATAAATAACTTCGGCCCCAAGCCGGGCTTCGAGCAAACGGCCGAGGCGTTTCGCTACATCGAGCACTACATCCTTCTCCAGCAGGCCATTCGGACCAATTGTGCCAGTATCATGGCCACCGTGGCCGGCGTCGATTACGATCTTGCCAATTTTCAGGCCCAGGGCGCGAATCAAAGAACGGTCGCCGGCAGCGGTCGGACGCGCTTCGCGAGTCTCGGGACGAAGATCCGCCGTATCAGGCGCAGCTGCGGCTGAACGAGATTTTTTCCGGCGCAAGGACGATGAAGACGTCACCTCCGGCCGAAGTTTTTCCTGCTTCAGCGTAGCGACCGTCGACGGCGCTCTGTCCTCCGCCTCGACAATCGTTTTTGGTATCTTGCGATTTGAACCTTTGACCGCAACCGTGGTCTTGATCACTCCAATGCCGCTCGCTGGATTTGCGGAGTCGGGCTTGGAGTCCGCGCTGACATCTTCGGCGGGTATGTCCGTTTCGACTGGTTCCGATTTCGAAAAGCGAACCGCATCTTTATCCTGCTGCGCTTTCCGCTCATCAGGCTTCGAGTCCCCGCTCGACGACACAGGCTCGCTGGAATCGTCGGCCGATTCCGCGGACGCGGTCGTGGTTGTCGGCGGATCCGGCCGGCCTTTGACGCTGGGTGTGTCCGTCTTTATAAAGTCCGTTCTGCCCACATCTGTCTTGAGAATGCCCGTCGCCCGGCTCTGCCTCGCGTAATTGTCCTTGCCGTGTATATCAATGATGAGCCGGTACGGGTCGGGCAACAGGAAAGCGTCGTATCTCGCGAGGTCGTCCACTTCCAGCACAATCCGCGTGCGTCCCGGCTGAAATTCGGCAACGCGAATCTTCTTCAGGAAGCCGTCGTCCACGTCGAAGGTCTTGCCGACCAGGGTCGAAGCAAGCTTGGTGTCGCGCAGGTCGAAGAAAATGCGGTCCGGATGCGAGATGCGCTGGGAACCGAACTTCACCTCCTGCTCAACATCAATGGCGACGCGGGTGTAATCAGGGGTAGACCAGTGGCGCACCCCTGTGACGCGCGGCAGGGCGCTGCGTCGGGCACTGGCGGCACTTACGAATTCGGTGGCGTCACGATTGCTGTTGGCGCCGGCGCCACTGACATTACCACTGACATCGGAAGACCGCGGCTGCTTGTGTGCGGCCTTCTGTGCCGAGCGTTCCATTGCGTCCGCGTCGGCATCGATTTCCTTCATCGCCGCGCGGGCATCATCGGCCAGCCGGTTGCGCGGATAGCGATGAAGAAAGTCCTCGAAGATCGTCCGCGCCTCTTCAGGATCGTTAAGATCGTCCTTATAGATCTCGCCGATTGTGAAGAGCGCGTCGAAGCGGTATTTGCTGCCGGGATATTCCTTGCGCAGGAAGCGGTATTGTTCGACGGCGCCGCGCAGGATCTTGTTATCGTCAAAGCGCCGGCCCATCTCGATCATAAGTTCAGCGGTCGCCACTACGCTCGGATCCGCTTTCGATGAGGACGGAGAAGCAAAATAAACACGGCGGTACGAGTCGATCACACGCTGGTATTCTCGGCGAGTGCGCTCTCCAGCGGGACGGCCGTTGAGAGCCTCCCGCATGCGTTCCGCCTTGGAGAATTGCTGACGCGCCCAGGCATCGTTGTGATGGATGCGAACCGATGCGGTAGCCAGCGGTAGCAGCGCCAGCAAAAGCGCTGCGCCGAGGCGAAGGGCGCGGGGGCCTCGAGTTAGGGTCGTAGAAGCCTGGGTCTTCACTTGCCGATTCCGTACTTACTGTCACGTGCTAAGCGGTTGCGGAAGAACTCCGGTCTGGTCTCAGTGTACCGCGTAAGCGATACGGTTTCGTATCAGAGTATCGCTTTTACCGCCACCGGTTTCGTATCAGGGTATCGCTTTAGCGATACCGCAAGTTTCTCTAAGTCAGATGCCCCTTCAGGGGCCGGGCATCGTCCGACGTCCGACGTCCGACGCTCCCACGACGGCCACGGGAGACGATGCTATTCCGTATTGCTGATATGGAGCACGCCCCGCGCATCGCGCTGCACGTGGACCGGCTCATGCACCGGGTTGCCAAAAATGTACGACCCCGGCTCGCTGCCACCGTTGTACAAATTCGTGATCCGGCGAACGTAGTTCTGCGTTTCCCTGAAATGCGGAACGCCCGCGCTGCGTGCCACCGCTCCCGAACCAGCGTTGTAGGCTGCCAGACTTAGGCGAACGTCGCCGCCATAGCTATCCAACAGCCTCCTTAAATGTCTAACCCCGGCGTCCACGTTTTGTTGCGGATCAAAAGGATTGGAAACATTGAGCGAACGCGCCGTCGAGGGCATCAACTGCATCAGCCCCATCGCGCCTTTGCGTGAAACCGCATTGGGATTGAAATTCGATTCCACCTTGACCACCGAACGCACCAGGCTCGGATCCACGTTGTGACGGGCCGCCGCCTGGTCAATCGCGGCGTCGATATCCTGCGCGGTAAAAGCGCGGTTAAGAGTCTGGTGAGACTGAGCTCTGCCGTCGAGGTAGGTGTTGACCTCCGAAGCCGCCGAGCGCGCCGCTCGCATCACCGCTCCGCTCGTCGGAACCGGCTTGAACCGATGTTCGGTCACACTCCAATAAACCAGCGGGGATCGGGAATGCGTAGAAGCCTCTGCCCTCGAAGCAGCGAAGGAAGATCCATCCCCATTAGGCTTATCCTCGTTAACGTAGATCTTGCGGCCGGATTCGTCGCTGGTCGAAGTAATAGCGCCCGCCCGCACACCTGACTGGGCACGCACTGGCATCGTCGAAAACAGTGTTGAAAGAAAGGAGATCGCGGTTAAGGTTCCGATCAGCGTGATTTGCCGGCATTTTCGCATACGAGTTTCAGATCGGCCAAAGGGCACACTTACTCCAGGGCATACCTACCTGCGAACCTGCCGGAGAATCCCGGAACCAGAGTACGCTGATTATAGGGCGCGCCGGACGCGGAGGCAATCTATCCAAGGGTCGTAGAACCACTGGAGTAATCTACGTAAGTTACTGAAAGGACTTGATTTCTGGCATCCGCCAGAACTCGCTCGCGAGGTTCCCAGGCCCCTCGAAGCAAGGATCTTGTAGGGCTCGACTCTCGACAGCCCCAGCCATCTACAATAACGTCTGCGTCCTATGGACTCCCAAGCCCTTCGCAAGCTATTCGAGCAGGTTCGAAGAAAGCGCCTCTCCCCCGACGAGGCCGTAGAGCGCCTGCGTCACCTGCCTTTCGAGGACCTCGGTTTCGCCAAGATCGACCACCATCGCGCCCTGCGCCAGGGAATGCCCGAGGTGATTTTTGCTCAGGGAAAAACGCCGCGTCAGGTAGCGGACATCTTCACCCGCCTGGCCGCCCACGGCGGAAACGTGCTGGCGACCCGAGCTACCGAGGAACAGTTTGCCGCCGTGGCCGCCGCTGTGGACCTGACAGAATATCGGCCAATCGCCCGCGCTATCGTACTCAAACGTGATCGCAAACTGCAGGGCAAGGGCGTGATCGTGATCGTGTCCGCAGGAACCAGCGACATCCCCGTCGCGGAAGAAGCAGTGGTCACGGCGGAATTGATGGGCAATAACGTTCAGCATATCTATGATGTCGGAGTCGCGGGCATCCACCGCCTGTTGGCGCATCGCGGAACGCTCGCGAAGGCGCGTGTGATCGTAGTCTGCGCCGGAATGGAAGGTGCGCTGCCGAGCGTAGTCGGTGGCCTGGTAGGAGTTCCGGTGATTGCCGTTCCAACCAGCGTAGGTTATGGCGCCGCCTTCGAAGGCCTCGCCGCTTTGCTCGGGATGATGAACTCCTGCGCCTCGAATGTCAGCGTAGTCAACATCGATAACGGATTCGGCGCGGGCTACGTCGCCTCGCTCATTAACCGCCGCTGATTCTGCTGCACATGGATTTGTGTGCATGATTCTGTGGCAGAGTAATAAGGAATGCTCAGTTCCAGTGCCGACGACCCGCGCCTTGCCGGGCGAGCAGCCTTCACCCATCCCAACTTCGTCTCTTACACGCTCGCGCGGTTCTTCATCGTCGTCGGGCTCGAGATGCAATCCGTCGCCGTGGGATGGCAAGTGTACGAGATCACGAAGCGCCCGCTCGATCTCGGATACGTTGGCCTCGCCCAGTTTCTGCCCGGCTTTGCGCTGTTTCTTTTCGCCGGACACGCCGCCGATCTCTACGATCGCCGCAGGCTGCTGATGTGGTGCTATGGCGGCTTCGCCTTGTGCTCGGCGCTTCTGCTCGCGATCAGTTGGCGCGCTCCCCAATCGGCTCATTCGATCTACTTCGTGTTGGTGCTGCTCGGGATCTTCCGCTGTTTCAACTGGCCGGCGAGCCGCGCGCTGCTGCCGCAGTTGGTTCCCGAAGAACATTTCTCAAACGCAGTCGCCTGGAGCGCCAGCACCTTTCAGATCGCAACCATCGCCGGTCCCGCCATCGGAGGAATCGCCTATGCGCTCTTTCGCGGTCCGGAAGGCGTCTATGCCATTGCGGTGACTGTATCCATCCTGTCCGCCATTCTTACCCTGCGCATTCATCCGCGGACCGCATCGCCGGAAAAGGACCTGGCAGAGAAGGAACCGGTAAGCCTGCGCACCGTGCTAGCAGGTTTTCGTTTCATCTGGGAGAAGAAGCTGATCCTCGGTTCAATCTCGCTCGACATGTTCGCCGTCTTATTAGGTGGAGCGGTCGCGTTGCTGCCCGTCTACGCGAGAACAATTTTGCACACCGGTCCCTGGGGACTCGGCCTGCTGCGCAGCGCTCCCGGCGTGGGCGCCGCGCTGATGGCGATCGTGGTCGCTCATCGCCCCATCCGCCGCCGCGCCGGCCTAGCCATGCTGCTGTCCGTAGCCGCGTTCGGCGTGCTGACCATCGTGTTCGGAGTGTCGCATAGCCTTATCGTGTCGCTGGTTGCGCTCTTCCTGCTGGGGGCGAGCGACATGGTAAGCGTCATCATTCGCGCAACTTTGATTCAGGTTGCAACTCCCGACGAGATGCGCGGCCGCGTCAACGCCGTCGACATGCTGTTCATCGGAGTATCGAACGAGCTAGGCGAATTCGAGTCCGGATTAACCGCGCAATGGTTCGGCACTGTCCCCGCCGTAGTCCTCGGAGGAGTAGGAACCCTGCTGGTGATCGCCACCTGGGCATGGCTGTTTCCCGAACTGCGGGAGGCCAATCAGTTGACGGTGGCAGAACTGGTGCCGAAATAAAGCTGATCGGCAGAATTCAGGCAGGTCTCGTGAAGGGCACGGCAGCCTTGCCACCCAGAGTTAGTCTGGTAAAGAGACGGGCTTTTGACCCGAAGAGCCTCTAACAAAACCCCGGCGCGGCGCTTACCAGGCGAGAGCCCTGCTCCTTCGTCGGCACGGCGCGACAGATTTTCTCGAGCTGGTGGCACACCGTCCGAACGTTGCGAGCCGCGACGAGGGGCGGATAGGTAAACCCTTCGTGACAAACGACGAGTACTTCTTCACCACGTTTTTTCTGGGAGTCTCAATTTGAAATACCACTCCCAACCCGCTATCGGCCTGTTGCACAGCCAGCCACTTCAATCGGCCGGGCCGGTAAAGAGAATGAGATTTCCATCGGGATCCATGACAATGAAGGTTCTAGCACCCCAAGGCTCCTTCTTGAGTGTTTGATGAAAGCGCACTCCTGTGGCCTGGTAACTCAAGAAGAGTTTTTTGATCTCATCTGCGGTAGCGACGGTGAGGGAAGCGGAGAGCAGATGCTCGCGCTCGCGGATATCGCCAATGAACACGGGTTGGCCCACCACCCTCAATGCAAGCCGCGCATGATCGCGAGCGACTTGGCCGTAGTATGGCGGATCGCCATAGACGAAGTCGACTCCGAAGCCGAGTTTATGGGTATAGAAATCACAGGATGCTTTGATATCGGCAACGAACAATTGTGCTGAGGTTGAACTGAGAATCGGTCGTGGTACCGGGTGTCCGGCTTCATGGGTCATGACATGGGCTCCTGATTTGAGCGCCTGCCATCCCTCGAAACCCATCTGCCGAGCCACTAGCGCCTGTGCATCGGCGAGCTTAAAGTTCGCGTCCAATATCTGCTCGTCGCTGAAATGGCGAAACCGAGGCAGTGCAGCCCTGATTTGGGGTGCGACTGGATAATAGCGCTCACGGTGCCAACGCTGATATTGTTTGGCTTGCTTCCTGAGGTTTTCGATGTTCGGCATAGGCGCAGCTGTGTTTCTATGTAGGCGGGCGTTGCCCTTTCGCAATGACCGATGCGCCCTACGCCGCATGAAAATAGTGCCTCGGCAGAGTGCACTTGTCAACCGACTCCGATGCGTCGCGTGTTAGCGCGATAGGGTCGCTGGACAGAGAGCACATAAAAAAAGCCCGCGTCTCACCCTTATTGCTTTTCAAACTGAGGCACTACCCGTTTTTGGAGCGCTTCTCCGGTCACCAACGGCAATTCCTGCTCCCAGCCAGTTCGATACTCGAAGTCGCGCGTGCAGGCCAAATTTAGTGATTCGCTGGCGTAAACTAATCCCCGGTCAGGAACGCACAGCGCGGGTGTCGCGCATGGATTGCTGAATGCATTGACCGGCGTTTTAGTTTGGCGAAAGGAGGCTGTGATGCCTGTTGAATCATGCATCCCGATCATTCCGAGCGCAAACCTGGAGAAGAGTCTGCGCTTGTGGGTTGAGGGTCTCGGATTCTCGATGAGTTCAGAAATGCGCAAAGACGACAAGCTGATCTTCTGCATGCTTCGGAAAGACGAGTTATGTTTTATGCTGAACCAACGCGCGGGGACTCCGGTCAAGCCAGCAGACTACGAGGGCATTCGGCTCTACTGGGCGCCGACGGACATACACAAAACCAGAGAGCGATTGAAGAGCCTTGAGTACGGTGTTTCAGAACTCGAACATCGAGACTATGGGCAGACCGAGTTTGTCCTTACCGACGACGACGGCTATTCGCATTGCTTCGGCGTCCCTACACAAAGATAGCCGTCTCCATTCTGAATTTGTCGGTCGCCCCTCTTGCCGCATCTTAGGACGGCCCCGCTTAGGCGGGGGCGATCTTTGACAACAACAGAGTGCTCCCAGCTTGAACCGGCCATTTTCATGGCCTAAGGTGTCAATAGGACATACGGGTTGGACAACCGTCAGTTGAGGCGTTTAGCGGTCTTGACCCTGAGCGAGGTCGAAGGGGAGAGCGTCGCTGCCGAAATCTTGATCCTGACTGGAGCCAAAAGGGAAGGATCTCTCCCACGCTCTCCTAACTCCTTATTCCGCAATACTTTGATATAAGTCCTTAGATTCAAAGACCCATTCCGAAAAATTCCCGCCAACTCGATGATTCCAGGAGACGGGGGAAGGGGGTACCAATACCAAATGGTTATTGGGTATGAAAATGATGGAGATTGCCCTCTCGAACCATCGTTTTTCGATGGGGTCGGGCGGGGCAAGCCCCGTCTCTACCCAAAATCCGGAGTCTCTCCGCAAACTGTGAAGCCGTGCTCCTCGCGTTCGGCTGGCACGGCTGGCACGTCCTGCTCATGTGGCACTTCCTGCTCATTGCCCCGCCCCAGACTTTGTGTTAAATTTCGCCGGTCATGGCAGGCCTTCTTTCACGGCTCGGGTTCGGCACAACGGCGGAGGAAATTCCGGAGATTCTCCAGGGGGACAGCCCCGCGCTCCAAGGCGCTGACTTGGCGGTCGCCTATTTTTCCTCGCGGGCGGGAGGCGATTTTCACGATTTCCTGCGCGTGAGCCCACGACGTTTCCTTTTCGGATTGCTTGACCTCGCCGGCAAACGCGAAACCAGCGGCCCCGTGCTTGAAGCCGCGCAGGCTTGTTTCCGCTCGGCGGGGGTGGAGATCTTCGCCGCGCCTGAATTGAACGAATCGGAAGCGATGATCGAACTGTCGCGCCGTCTGAATCTTGAGATCATGCGCGCCGCTCGAGGCGTGCGCAGTTGTCCAGCCTTCGCCGGCTGCTACAACGAAGAACTGGGCACGGTTTGCTACGTGAATGCGGGCCACACACCTGGCCTGCTGCGCGATGACGAGAGCGTCGTCGAACTGCCCGCCACCGGCCTCCCGCTCGGGCTGTTCTCGCTCGCCCCCACCGACGCCCGCATCGTTGGCCTCGGACCAAAGGGCTCGCTGGCGGTGGTCTCACGCGGAGTGGTGGAGGCGGAATCGAAGAAGGTGGAATTTGGTTTGGATGGGGTCAAGAGCATCTTGCAGGCGGGCCCTGCTTCGGCCAAAGACCTTTCCCAGCGCATCCTGCGAGGCGTGCAGGACTTCATGCACATGGCTCCCAGGCACAACGACGTGACCGCACTGACGCTGACACGCGGAAATTAGTCTTGGCGAGCTTCGAGCTTCGCTCGATGGACAGCCGAGGGCGGCTGTCCCCATGTGAGTTTTTTCGTTTCGCCTCCACGCTTGGCCTTCCCGCTGCTTGCGGCGTAAAATAAACCAACAAATTTTCCCGGGATTACCCCAGGTTTCGAGAGAGCCCCTAATGAAGAAGACCGGACTTCCCCTGCTGTTGACTGTTGGCTGCGCGCTGTTGCTCCCATCTGTTTCGCCGGCCGATACCGTGGTCGAAGAGATCATCGCCCGGGTGAACAACGAAATTGTCACGCGCACGGAATACGTCCGCAGCCGCGATCAGCTCAAGCAGGAGGTTCAGCAGCAGGACCCTGCCAACGCCGACCGCGCTTTTGCCGAGAAGCAACGCGACGTTCTGCGCGATCTGATTGACCAGCAGCTCCTGCTGCAAAAAGGCAAAGACCTCGGTATTACGGGCGACACTGAACTCATCAAGCGCCTCGATGAAATGCGCAAAGAGATGAAACTCGAAACCCTGGAAGAACTGGAGAAGGCGGCGGAGGCGCAGGGAGCCTCGTATGAGGACTTCAAGCAGAACCTGCGCAACCAGATCGTTACGCAGCGCGTGATTGGGCAGGAAGTGGGTTCGCACCTGGCCATGAACAAGGACGACGTGAAGAAGTTTTACGATCAGCACAAGGCGGAGATGGAGCGGCCCGAGCAGGTTCGCCTAAGCGAAATTCTGATTGCGCCCAAAATGCCCGCCAAACCCGCCGCCAGTGCTGACGCCAAGCCCGAGCCGCCATCGGAGGCGGAGACGGAGGCAGCGCTCGCCGCCGCCCAGGCCAAGGCGCAGGACGTGCTCGACCAGATTCACGGGGGCGGAAAGTTTGCCGACCTGGCGAAAAAGTACTCCGATGGGCCGTCGGCGAAAGACAGCGGCGACCTCAGCTATTTCAAGCGCGGCACGCTCTCAAAAGAACTGGAAGATAAAGTCTTCGCGCTGAAGACTGGTGAAGTCACGGACGTGATTCGCACCAAGCAGGGCTATGTGATCCTGCAGGCGAGCGAGCATCAGATGGCGGGCATTCCTCCGATGAAGGAAGTTGAGCCGCGCATCCAGGATGCGTTGTATATGCAGAAACTGCAGCCGGCGCTGCGCGCCTTTCTGACCACGCTGCGCGAAGAAGCCTTCATCGATATCAAGTCCGGTTACCTCGATTCGGGCGCGAGCGCTAAACAAACCAAGCCGGTCGAGACCACGGCCAAGGAGACCAACGCGAAGACTCTGAAAAAGAAGAAGAAGCTCGGCGTGTTTTAGGCTACTCTTGGCTGTGCTCGCGGCGGGCGTCTGCATCCACGCGGCAAGCCGATTTCGCGGAGGCTCATGAAAGAGTTTTTCATCTCCCAGTGTTCCCAGCAGGAAAACAAGATCATCACCTCCAGCTTCGTGGTGGCGTCGAAGCAGGTGAAGGCCAAGAAAAATGGCGAGCCTTATCTGGCGTTGATCCTGGCGGATCGCAGCGGCCAGATCGAAGCCAAGATGTGGGACAACGTCGACGAATTCATCCTCGCCTTCGAGCAGGACGATTTTCTCAAGGTCAAGGGGCTCGTCAACAAGTACAAGAATCGTTTTCAACTCACGATTCACAAGCTGCGGCGGATGGACGAAGGCGATATCGACTTCACCGACTACCTGCCCAAGACCACCAAGGATATTGGCGAACTCTGGCGAACGCTGACGGAGTTTGTGGCCACGTTCCAGAATCCGCACCTGAAATCGTTGGTCGAACTGTTCATGGCGGACCCGGAAATTGCCGAGCGCTACCGCAATGCTCCGGCAGCCAAGACTCTTCATCATGCCTACATCGGCGGACTGCTCGATCACGTCGTGTCACTGTTCCGGTCCTGCGATCTCATGAGCCGCAACTATCCGCTGGTCAATCGCGACCTGCTGTTGGCGGGAGCGTTCCTGCACGACGTCGGCAAGATTCAGGAACTGACCTACAACCGCGCCTTTTCGTACAGCACGCGCGGCCAGCTGCTCGGGCACATGATCATCGAACTCGAGATGTTGCAGGCGAAGCTCGCAAAACTGCCGGGCTTTCCCGAGGAACTGAAAATTCTGCTCGAACACATGATCATCAGCCATCACGGGCAGTACGACTTCGGATCGCCCAAGCTGCCGATGTTTCCGGAAGCGCTCATGCTGCACTATCTCGATGATCTGGATTCCAAGATGGAGGCGATGCGCGCTCACTTCGAGCGCGACGCTGAACTCGAAGGACCGTGGACCAGCTTTAACGCCTCGCTGGGGCGTCCGCTGCTCGATTCCAGGAAATTTATGCAAGGCGAGAAAGCGGCCGCTGCGAAAACCGGTGTGGAAGATGCGAACGCGCAGCCGGCCACCCCCGCGGCGGGGGAGCAGCCCGCTTCCGAAGCACCGGTGCTTGACATGTTCAGCGAACAGAAAGCATAGAGAGAATAGAGCGAGCGTAGAGTCCGCGCGTCAAGGTTGAATCGTCCGGTTGCGTTTGCGCACTTCGTCTCGTTCGACTAGAGTTTTGGCCTCAACAACTTTGTTCCGGAGGAATCATGCGTTCTCGTGCGCTGTATTTATTGTCCATTTTCCTGATGTTTGCACTCGTGGCTTGCTCGAAGAAGCCAGCCGACACGGCCTCCAACTCCGCCAGCCAAGACACGGCGGCGCCGTCGAATGCTGCCGGTGGAAATGCCATGAGTAGTTCTCCAGACGCGCCAGCGACATCCGCACCTGCGCCGCAGCCGTTGGTCGTGCCCGCGGGCACAACCCTGACGGTGAGGTTGGGAGAATCGGTCGGATCGAAGATCAGCTCGCCGGGTCAGTCTTTCAGCGCCACGCTAGTTTCTCCAATTACCGTGGACGGGAATACAGTGATTCCAGCAGGCGCAGCGGCGCGTGGCACTGTGGTCGACGCAAAACCTTTGGGCAGGTTCAAGGGCGGGGCTATCCTGGAGGTCCGGCTGAATTCAGTTACGGTAAACGGGGCCGAGCAGCGGATTAAAACTTCAGCCGTTACCCGCACGCTCAAGGGCAAAGGCAAGCGCACAGCCGTGATGGCAGGCGGTGGCACAGCGCTCGGCGCAATCATCGGCGGCTTGGCCGGCGGCGGCAAGGGCGCTGCGATTGGCGCGGCCGCCGGGGCTGGCGCAGGTACGGGCGGAGCCGCATTTACCGGCAATAAGGAGATCGTTCTTCCCGCCGAGTCGGCGCTGAGCTTTCGGCTTACGTCTCCGCTGGAAGTGAACGCGGGAAGGTAACCTCGACAAAAGTCGCGTAGAGACGCTGCACGATGCAGTGATTTTGCGTCTCTACGTTGATCTGCGGCTCGACTTCACGTTTTTTCCAATCGACTGGCCTCCTTAAGCATGCCTATGGATTTGTCGCGCTTCACCACCATCAGCTTTGACTGCTACGGCACTCTGATTGACTGGGAGTCGGGGATTCTGCCTGCTCTGCGGCGCGTACTCGGAAGCCATGGTCAAAGTCAAAGTGTGTCCGACGCTGCCATTCTTGAACTCTACGGCGAATTTGAGGCGGAGGCGGAAAGTGGCCCGTATCAAAGCTACCGGGATGTGCTGCAATCGGTGGTGCGGGCGTTTGCAGACCGGCTCCATTTCGAAGCCACTGCGGCGGAAATTCGCTCGCTGCACGAATCAGTCCATGCGTGGCCGCCTTTTCCGGATACCGTGGCTGCGCTGCGCGAACTTCACAAGCGCTGCAAGCTCGTGGTGATTTCAAATATAGACGACGATCTATTTGCGGAGACGCGGAAGCATTTGGGCGTGGAATTCGATGGCGTGATCACGGCGGAACAGGCGAGAAGCTACAAGCCTTCGCTCAACAATTTTCAGATGGCCTTGCGCACGCTTGCGCTTTCTCCGGATCGCCTGCTGCATGCTGCGCAAAGCATCTATCACGACGTGGTGCCAGCGCGCTCGCTGGGGATCTCGACCGTCTGGGTGAATCGGAAATCGGCTCGTCCGGGGATTGGTGCGGTTCGACGCTCCGCGGCACTCGCTTCCGAGAGGCAACCGGAATTGGAGGTTCCCGATCTTGCCCGCCTTGCCGCAGCAGTTGTGACCGGCGCGCACGACTGATACTGTGGCAGGAAGCCACGGTTTTACATCGGAACCGGCAGCGGAAGAATCTTTTTTTGTATGGCGACGGTGACCAGCTGAGCCTTGTTGTGAATGTCGAGTTTGCGCATCAGGTTGAATTTGTGCGCGTCCACCGTCTTGACGCTGACACCGAGGGTTGCCGCCGCTTGCTTCACTGTGAGCCCCTCGGCGAGCAACTTCATCACTTCGCGTTCCCGCAGAGTCAGGCTACTTCTCCGTAGCGGCACGCGTCCCTGGTTTGGCTGGATCGCGTCGTCCTTCAATTTCGTCAGGATCCGCGGACTCAATGATCGTTCGCCACGATGAATTTCCCGCAGCGCGCGCAACAAAAGCGGCGCCGGAGTATCTTTCAGCAGATAGCCGCTGGCGCCCGAGCGCAGAGCTTGCTGCACATACTCCCGATCCTCATGCATGGTAAGAAACACGATGCGGGTACCGGTGCAGTGTTCTTCGATGAGGCGTCCGGCTTCGAACGACGACATACCGGGCATGCTGATATCGAGCAACACCAGGTCGGGGCGGTGTTCCAGGACCAACTTAAGCGCCTCGGCGGCATCGCCCGCTTCGCCCACCACGCGAAAGTCGGGAGCGTCTTCCAGCAGGCGGCGCACACCGTAGCGCAGCATTTCGTGATCGTCGACGATCACGCAGCGAATGGGCTCAGCAAATTCCGGATGAAACGGACCAGCCTTTGTGGTCAACATGGACAAATCCTCGCGTACTCTGACGAAGTGACGCGATGAGTCTGGAACCGCCGGGGTCCTCCGGCGGCCACCCGCACAAAGTGAACCCTTTATTGTACCTGCATAGGCCGCGTCTTCGGCGCAAAAATCGGCGTAAAAATCAAAAAGAGCTGAACTTTTCCGCTTCATTTACAATGCCTGTTTCCATATGCTGCGCTACTTCACTTCCGGAGAGTCCCACGGCGAGGCCCTGGTTGCATTTCTTTCCGGCTTGCCCGCCGGGCTAGCGGTGGATCAGGAGTTTGTCGACCGCGAACTCTGGCGTCGTCAGCAGGGCTTTGGACGCGGCGGGCGCATGAAGATCGAAACCGACAGGGCGCACTTTGTTTCGGGGGTGCATCACGGCAAGACGATCGGTTCGCCGATCGCGGTGATGCTCGAGAATCGCGACTGGCAGAATTGGAAAGAAGCGCTGCCGGTGGAGACGGGCGATCCCGAGAAACACAAACGGGTCGCGTCGCCCCGCCCGGGCCATGCCGATCTTGCCGGAGCTTTGAAGTACGATTTCACGGAAGCGCGCTATGTTCTGGAGCGCGCCTCGGCCCGCGAATCGGCGGCGCGGGTTGCGATTGGCGCGCTTGCCAAGTTGCTGCTGCGCGAATTGGGCATGGAAGTTCTGAGTCATGTAATCGCCGTCGGCGCGGTTTCAATCGCGGAGCGGGAAATCGCTTGGGAGCAGATCGAGCCGCTATCGCGCAAGAACGAAGTGCTGCTGGCTTGCGCCGACGCCGATGCCGAGCAGCGGATGAAGGGAGAAGTCGATAAGGTTCTGCGCACGGGCGATTCGGTGGGTGGAGTCTTCGAGGTGGTGGCGCACGGCGTTCCGCCCGGTCTTGGCAGCTACGCGCAGTGGGATGAGCGGCTGGATGGACTGCTGGCCGCGGCGGTGATGTCGTTGCAGGCGGTGAAAGCGGTCGAAATTGGAAGCGGGATTCAGGCAGCGCATTCGCCGGGATCGGCCGTGCACGATGAAATCGGTTATCAGAGCGACAAGGGGTTTGCGGGCTTCACGCGCACGCGCAACAATGCCGGAGGTCTGGAGGGTGGCGTCTCCAACGGGCAGGAGATTCGGGTTCGCGGTTATCTGAAACCGATCTCCACGCTGCGGCGTCCATTGCAGTCGGTGGATTTCGCGACGCGCGGACCGGTGAAGGCGGTATACGAGCGCTCGGATGTATGCGTGGTACCCGCAGCCGGCGTTGGCGCCGAGGCCATGGTTGCGCTCACGCTGGCGCGCTGCGCGCTCGAAAAATTCGGCGGCGACTCATTGAAAGAAACGAAACGAAATTTTCAAGGCTACCTGGAACAGCTGAAGAACTATTGATCCGAAACTGGTAATCGAAATTAGTAATTCGAAAATGATCTACCCAATTGTGAAGTTTGGCGACCCCGTCCTGGAAAAACCTGCAGCGCTGGTGACCACTTTCGATGACGAGCTGAAGAAGCTGGTGGAAGACATGTTCGAGTCGATGTACGCGGCTCGCGGTGTTGGCCTGGCCGCTCCGCAGATCGGCGTCTCGAAACGAGTCGCGGTAGTGGATGTGACCTTCAAGGAAGAACCGGCCGCCAAGCTGGTCCTGATCAATCCGGTTATCATTAGCAAAGAAGGCCGTCAGCGGAGCACCGAAGGCTGCCTGAGCATTCCTGAATTTCGCGAAGAGGTCACGCGCGCCAAAACCGTGACGATACGCGCACAGGATCTGAGCGGAGAGTTTTTCGAGCACACCGGAGAAGAGTTGCTGGCGCGGGCCTTCCTGCATGAGACCGATCACTTGAACGGCAAGTTGTACATCTCACACATCAGCGCGCTGAAGCGCGACCTCATCAAGCGCAAGATCAAGAAGATGGTGAAGGCGGGAGAGTGGTAGGAAGGCAGGTCTCAGGTGGCAGGTCTCAGGACAAACATTAGTTCTGTGATCCTTTGATGGTCGGCCTCGAGCCTGTGGCCCTGTAGGTTTTGCGAATCCTGACACACCTGAGACCTGAGACCTATGCTCCTGGTTTTCTGCGGCACGCCCCGCTTTGCGGTTCCGACGCTTGAGAAGTTGGTCGAGGCCGGTCATTCCGTGCCGCTGGTGGTGACGCAACCGGATCGGCCGCGGGGGCGCGGGATGGACGTTGCTGTTTCGCCTGTGAAAGATGCGGCTACCCGCCTGGGTGTTGCCGTTCTGCAACCGGGCACTCTCAAGAACAACGCAGAATTCCGCGGCCAGCTGGCGGCGATTGCTCCGGATGCGATCATCGTCGTCGGCTATGGCCGCATCATTCCGCAGTGGATGATTGATCTTCCCCGGCTCGGAAATTTGAATCTGCATGCGTCTCTGCTGCCAAAGTACCGGGGAGCCGCGCCGATCCAGTGGGCGATCGCCAACGGTGAATCCGTCACTGGGGTGACAACCATGCGCATCGACGCAGGCCTCGACACTGGCGACCTACTCATGCAGCGCGAAATTGCGATCGGGCTGGAGGAAACAGCCGAGACGTTGGGCCCGAAGCTGGCGTCCATCGGCGCGGGTCTGATGGTCGAGACCCTCGGCGGACTCGAGGCCGGGCAAGTTCGCCCGACCCCGCAGGATCATGCGCAAGCCACGCTTGCCCCGATTCTTAACAAGGAAGACGGCCGGATGGACTTCTCTCGCAGCGCAACCCATCTGTTCAACCGCCTGCGGGGTTTTCAGCCGTGGCCCGGAGCGTTCACGACGTTTAATGGTAAAGCGCTGCAAGTGCACCGTGCTCAACCCTGGCAACATGCGGTCACGTTTACGGCCGGAGAAGTCGCAGTCGAGGGAACACGCCTCCTCGTTGGCTGCGGCAGGGACAAAGACAATGACACGGCGCTGGAGTTGATCGAAATTCAACTCGAGGGCAAGCGACGTATGAGCGCCCGGGAATTCATCAACGGCTACCGACCCAAATCCGGCGACCATCTGGGACAATAGGCTGCGATGGCCGTTTCTCCTGCTCGATCCACGGCGTTCGAAATTCTTCTTCGGGTCGAGCGCGAAGGGGCCTACGCCTCCGAACTGCTTCATTCCGAACGCCTCGCTAAGCTTTCCTCGAGGGATCACGGGCTTGCCACCGAACTGGTGATGGGTGTCCTCCGCTGGCAGCCTCTGCTCGATCAGCGACTGGCCGCCCGATCGTCGCAGAAGCTCGATCGGCTGGACGGCGAGGTTCTGGCCGCATTGCGGCTGGGCGTTTATCAATTGCAGTTTCTCTCCAGAGTCCCGGCGCACGCGGCGATCTTTGAAAGTGTAGAACTGGTCAAAGCCGCGCGAAAACGCTCGGCGGCTCCGTTTGTGAACGCGGTTCTCCGAACAATCGCCGGAGGTGGCGCAAAAGATGTCCTCCGCGAAATCGGCAAATCACCCGACTCTATTACGCTGGCTCAGAACGCTGCTCATCCCGTGTGGCTGGTGGAACGCTGGACTGACCGCTATGGACTCGAAGCAGCGCGGCAGATCTGCACCCATGATCAGACGGTGCCCGACACGGCCATTCACCTTCACGACGATCAATCTTATGGCGAACTTGCCGCGGCTGGCGTGCAGCTCTCGCCGGGGCGACTGCTATCGGCGGCACAGAGGGTTGTTTCGGGCGACGTAACCGGAACGCGCGCCCACCAGGCGGGCCGCATATCGATTCAGGATGAAGCTTCGCAGCTGGTCGCATTGCTGGCCGGTCGTGGAGAGTGGATTCTCGATTGTTGTGCCGCTCCCGGCAGCAAGACTGCTTTGCTCGCACGCCGGAACCCGCGCGCCATCGTGTTCGCGACGGAACTGCATCCTCATCGCGCGCGTTTGCTGCGGAACCTCATTCGTTTGAGGAACGTGTACGTTGTCGCCGCTGATGCGCGCCATTTGCCTCTTACCCATGCCTTTGACCGTATTCTCGCCGATGTTCCCTGCTCCGGCACCGGCACTCTGGCCCGCAACCCAGAGATCAAATGGCGGCTCAAAGCCGCAGACCTGCACGATCTTCAGTCGCGGCAAGTCGCCATCCTGAAGTCCGCGCTTGCCCGACTTGCGATCGGCGGGCGGCTTGTTTATTCCACCTGTTCGATGGAGCGCGAAGAAAACGAAGCGGTGGTGGACGCAGCCCTCGATGGCACGGCGGAGCTGAAGATCGTTGATTTGAAGGGAGAGCTGGAGCAACTGCGGCAGTCGGGCGAAATGTGCTGGGAAGATATCGCATCGCTTCTCGCCGGACCTTATCTGAGAACAATTCCCGGCGTGCATCCTTGCGACGGTTTTTTCGCTGCGATGATCGAACGCAGATGATCGATGGAGTTCGTTAGGGGCGTTTCGCCCGTCCAGTCGGGCGGCCGGGCGGGGACGCCGGCTCTCCACGAGCAATGGTTAGCGGACTTCGAGATT
>Ga0210402_10000992_pt1 | contig 30337 bp, 30 predicted proteins | sample IncBWC7MmetaG_FD_161055 | JGI IMG/M metagenome (GOLD analysis project Ga0210402, IMG submission 161055) | Forest soil microbial communities from Barre Woods Harvard Forest LTER site, Petersham, Massachusetts, United States - Inc-BW-C-7-M | ecosystem: Environmental > Terrestrial > Soil >...
ATCGACGCATCTGCCGCTGCGGGTGAATGCCGGCGGCGTAATGCCGGTCATTTTCGCATCTTCGATTCTGGCTTTACCGCAGATGCTGGGTGCGGCGTTCCACAATAACAAGGTAATCGGGCCACTCCTGGACGCGATGCGCTGGGGTGAGCCGCTATACACCTTGCTCTATTGTCTGGGGATTATTTTCTTTGCCTACTTCTATATCTCGATTGTGTTCAATCCGAACGAGGTCGCGGACAACATGCGGAAGTGGGGAGGTTTTATTCCCGGCATCCGGCCCGGGAAGCGGACTTCGGACTTCATCAACGATGTTCTAACCCGGATCACGCTGGTCGGCGCGATGTACCTGATTTTGATTTCGCTGATTCCGGAGTGGATGATTGCGGGTATCAAGTTGAACCACCTCCCGTTGGTGGGGCGAATCTTCGAAAACCTTCCCACGTGGGTAACGAACGGCTTGGGAGTGAATTTTTATTTTGGCGGAACATCTCTGCTGATTGTGGTAGGAGTTGCGATGGACACGGTCACGCAGATCGAGGCGCAGCTGATCATGCGGCACTACGATGGATTCACACCGAAGAGCGGTCGGATTCGCGGACGCCGGACTTGGTAAGAAGCTGAGAACTGAGAACTGGTTTTGTGGGCGCGGACGAGGCGGTATTTCCGCGATGGGAAATACGAGTAAAAGGGGCCATTTCGATGGCCAACGAGTCGGCTAACGACACCGCGCGAAATATTGGACCCGTGATTCTTCTGGGGCCTCCCGGGGCCGGGAAGGGCACTCAGGCCAGACGGATTGTTGAGCGTTACGGTGTCCCGCAAATATCGACGGGTGATCTTTTGCGAGATCACGTCGGGCGTTCGACCGAGCTCGGCCTTCAAGCCAAGGCGATTATGGCGCGAGGCGAGCTGGTTCCCGACGAGTTGATGTACGGCATCGTGGCCTGCCGATTGCGGGAAGCCGATTGTCGACGCGGATTTGTGCTGGATGGCTTTCCACGGACAGCCGCCCAGGCAGGATGGCTGGATGCTTTCCTGGGAAATGAGGTCTTTGACAAATCGGAGAAATGTCCGCCGGTTGTGATCCAGTTGCTCGTAGACTATAATCAACTACTGCTACGGATTGCCGGGCGACGTTCGTGTCCCACCTGTGGACGGCTCTATAACATTCACTCGCAGCCACCTCTTGTCGACGAGTTGTGTGATGTGGAAGGATCCAAGCTGGTGGTCCGCGAGGACGATCGCGAAGAAGTCGTTTCCGAGCGATTGGCTACCTACGAGAGGCAGACCAAGCCGGTCGCGGATTACTACCGGCTGCAACGGCGGCTGGTAGCGATCAATGCGGATCGGCCGATGGAAGATGTTACGGCGCAGATCTTCGGCGTGATTGATAGTCATTGCCCGGATGGATGCGGGTAGCGGAACGACGAAGCTGAAGTCAAGTTGAAATCGGCGAAGTTTAGAATGAGTTATGAGTTTTGGAGAAGACCGGATCATCCGCAAGTCGCCGGAAGAGATCGAAAAGATGAGGCGGAGCGGGAAGATGGTCCGCCAGGTTCTGAACCACTTGAAAGGTGTAGTGGCGGCCGGCGTTACGACCATGGACCTGGAGCAGGCCGCAGAGAAACTGATCGCGGACCTCGGGGCTGCGCCGGCGTTCAAGGGATATTACGGCTATCCGGGGGTGCTGTGCACTTCGATCAATGAAGAGATCGTGCACGGGATCCCATCGGAAAAGCGGACGCTGAAAACGGGCGACATCGTTTCCATCGACTGCGGAGTTGTCTGCGATGGGTATTACGGAGACGCTGCCATCACGGTGCCGGTGGGCGAGGAGCTGACGCCGGAATTGAAGAAGCTGCTCGAGGTGACCGAGGCTTCGTTGTACAAGGGCATCGAGCAGGTAAAGATTGGCAACACCGTCGGACACGTTGGGTCGGCGATCCAGAAGCACGTGGAAGCGAACGGGTTCAGCGTGGTGCGGGAATTTGTGGGGCACGGGATCGGGACCAAGCTGCATGAAGCGCCGCAGATTCCGAACTTTGGCAAGAAGGGCCAAGGCGCGGAGTTGACCGAAGGCATGGTCCTGGCGATTGAGCCGATGGTGAACTCGGGGCGTCCGGAGACCAAGGTTTTGAGCGATAAGTGGACGGCCGTAACGCTCGACGGCAGTTACAGCGCGCACTTTGAGCATTGCGTGGCGGTAACGCGGCAAGGGCCGATGATTTTGACCCAGTAGAGGCTTTTAGCTGTTGGCTTTTAGCGAAAGGCCAAGAGCTAACAGCCAAAGGCTTTTCTTAAGGAGTCGATGAGCAAAGAGGACGCGATTGAAGTGATGGCAACGGTCGTCGAACCGCTGCCCAATGCCATGTTCAAGGTGGAGCTCGAAAACAAACACCAGGTGCTGGCGCACGTTTCCGGCAAGATGAGGAAGAACTTCATCCGGATATTGCCGGGAGATAAGGTGGCGGTCGAACTTTCTCCGTACGATCTGAATCGCGGGCGGATTGTGTATCGCTACAAATAAGTTTTCCGCCGGGCTCCGCCCGTGCGGGACGGACGAATGCGTCCGTCGCTAGGTGAGGGATTATGAAGGTAAGAGCATCGGTTAAGAAAATTTGCGACAAGTGCAAGGTCATCCACCGCAAGGGAGTAGTGCGGGTGATCTGCGAGAATTCGAAACACAAGCAGCGTCAGGGCTAAAGGGCTTGAAGTTGCCCGCACTGAGAACTGGCAACTGAGAACTGAGAACCGGCTTTTAAGAGAGGGATCATGGCTCGTATTGCAGGCGTCGATCTTCCGCGCAACAAGCACGCGAATATCGCGCTCACTTACATTTACGGCATCGGCAATTCACGCGCGGCGCGCATTTTGGACGCGGCGAAGGTGGATCCGATGAAAAAAGTTTCCGACCTTGGAGAAGACGAGGTCAACCGCATCCGCCAGGTCATCGAAGCGGAAGGCTCGGTGGAAGGCGATCTGCGCAAAGACGTTTCGATGAACATCAAGCGGCTCATCGAAATCGGATCTTATCGCGGATTCCGTCATCGCCGGAACCTGCCGGTTCGGGGACAGCGCACACACACGAATGCTCGTACCCGCAAAGGTCCGCGCAAAGGCACGGTCGCGCAGAAGAAGAAGACGGCGAAAGCGTAAAACCGGTTGTCGGTTGTCAGTTATCCGTTCTCAGTTTACGGCGGAGAACGGTTTTACTGAGAGCTGAGTACCGAGAACTGAGAACTCCAAAAATGGCAAAACCGGCAGCAGCAGGCGGCGCCGCGGCGGCGCCCGAGAAAAAAGGCAAAAAGAAGACGTTCAAGAAGAAAGAGCGCAAGCACGTCCCGCATGGACTGGTGCACGTACAAGCCTCTTTCAATAACACCATCGTGACCATCTCCGACATGAGCGGCAATGTGCTGGCGTGGAAGAGTTCAGGCTCGCTCGGTTTTCGCGGGTCCCGCAAAGGGACGCCGTTTGCGGCGCAGCAGGCCGCGTCGAACGCCGCCAGCATGGCGCGCGATCACGGGGTGCGCACGGTGGATGTGCGGGTGAGCGGTCCGGGATCGGGGCGAGAGTCGGCAGTGCGCGCGCTGGCCTCCGCGGGAATCGAAGTGCGGTCCATTAAGGACACGACGCCAATTCCGCATAATGGGTGCCGGCCGCCGAAACGGCGCAGAGTGTAGTCGTTGAGACGCGGCTTGCCGCGTCTTGGCTGCTGAGACGAGCGAAGCCTCGTCTCTACGGGTAGTTCGTATAGCAGCTGATTTTGTCCGGGACGAAGGGTGAAGCCAAACCTGTAAACCGGTCATCTAAAGGAGAACAACTTGGCACGTTATACCGATGCAGTGTGTCGTCTATGTCGCCGGGAAGGCATCAAGCTCTTCCTGAAGGGCACCAAGTGCTTCAGCGACAAATGTCCCATTGAGAAGCGCAACTTCGCTCCCGGACAACATGGGAAAGACAAGAAGACCAAGGTTGTAGGCTATGGTCTGCAGTTGCGCGAAAAACAGAAAGCCAAGCGCATCTACTTTACCCAGGAAGGCCAGTTCCGGAATTACTTCGAGAACGCAGTCAAATCCAAAGGCGTGACGGGTGCGAAGCTGCTGGAATCGCTCGAGCGGCGTCTGGACAATGTTGTCTATCGGCTGGGTTTCGGTATTTCCCGCCGCCAGGCGCGTCAGTTGGTGCGTCACGGGCACGTGCAGGTGAACGGGAAGAAGGTCAACATTCCTTCTTACGAGGTCACTGTCGGCGAAGAGATTCAGATTCGGGAGAGCAGCCGCAAGGTTCCGATTCTCGAAATCGCAAGGGATTTTGCCAGTCATCAGCCGGCGCCGGTGTGGTTGGAGATCGATCGCGAGAACTACAAGGGGCGCGTGATCGCGCTGCCGAAACGCGAGGACATCCAATTGCCGGTGAACGAGCAGTTGATTGTTGAGTTGTACAGTAAGTAAGTCGATAGTCGTTGGTCGCCAGTTGTTGGCAAAACCAGCGGCTCGCGAACGACCACCGACGAACGACCGAACGACTGATGTTAGGCCTACCATTCGTGCCAGATCAGCCTTTTCTGCTGTGACCTGAGCGGGGCCGCTCAGCGAGCAGGATCGAGCCACATGGCCGAGAGGAGAAACACGGAATGCTTTGGAGAGGTTTTCAAAAACCAAAACGTTTGGCGAGCGACACCAGTTCGCTTACCGACAAATACGGGATGTTCTGGGCGCAGCCGTTTGAGCGCGGGTTTGGCACCACGATCGGCAATGCGCTGCGGCGCGTCATGCTGAGTTCAATCGAAGGCGCGGCGGTTACCGCGGTGAAGATTGAAGGCGTGCTGCATGAGTTCCAGTCGATCCCGGGCGTGGTAGAAGACGCGACCGATATCATCCTCAACATGAAGCAAGTCCCGTTCAAGCTTGCGGGAGATGGTCCGAAGGCGATTTACCTCCGCGCCGATCAGCCGGGCGTGGTTACGAGCGGCATGATCGAAGCCGATGGCGATGTGGAAGTGCTCGACAAGGACATCTACATCGCGACGGTAAGCGAAGGCGGCAAGCTCGAAATGGAAATGCGCCTGAAGCGTGGCCGCGGTTACGTTTCCGCCGACAAGAATTTTGAGGATGACCTGGGCATAGGATTCATTCCAATCGATTCCGTGCACACGCCGGTGCGCAAATGCAACTACACCGTCGAAGCGGCGCGTTTGGGGCAGATCACCGATTACGACAAGCTGACGGTCGAGGTCTGGACGAACGGTTCGATCACACCGGGCGATGCGCTTGGACTGTCGGCGAAGTTGATTAAAGATCACATGAATATCTTCATCAACTTCGAAGAAGAAATTGAGACCGCGTCGGCGAGCGAAGAGCGCAGGCCGGAGATCAAGAACGAGAACCTGAACCGTTCAGTCGAGGAACTCGAACTCTCGGTGCGCAGTTATAACTGTCTGAAGAACGCGAACATTCAGTCGATCGGCGAACTGGTGCAGAAGACCGAAGCCGAGATGCTGAAGACGAAGAACTTCGGGCGGAAGTCGCTGAACGAGATCAAGGAGATCCTCTCCTCGATGGGTCTGAGCCTGGGTATGAAGATCGACGAGCACGGGAATGCCGTGCCTGGACCGACTTCGAACCAGGTGCTGCCCGCCTCGGCTTACGGCGACAACGATCTGTAAACTAACGATCTGTAAGAATCACCATCGGTGATGGAGTGACGGGCGAGGACGTCCGTCGCTCCAGCAAAAATCAAGAGGGACCCATGCGTCACAAAGTTGCAGGATACAAGTTAGGACGAACCACTTCGCACCGGCGCGCAATGCTGCGCAACATGGTGACGTCAATCATCATGGAAGAGCGCATTGAGACGACCGTGATCAAGGCGAAGGCGGTGCGTCCGCAGGTCGAGAAGATGATCACGCTCGGGAAAAAGGGCGATCTGGCGGCGCGGCGGCGGGCGGCGGCCTATCTGATGACGGACGAAGCGGTCCACAAACTTTTCGATACCGTGGCTCCGCGCTTCGGTGATCGCCAGGGCGGGTATCTGCGGATCGTCCGCACTGCTTGGCGCAAGGGTGACGGCGCCGAGAAGGCATTCATCGAATTGCTGGGCAGTGAGCAGGTGCTCGACGAGAAGCGAGAGAAGCGCGCCGAAATCCGCGCCAAACGTGCCGAGGAGAACCGCAAGGCAATGGAAGACGCCGATGCCCAGGCACAGGCGCAGAAGGACAGCGCAGCTGCCGAGGCTGAGGGTACAGAAAAGAAAGAGTAATCCACCGCATCTCAAAGTTTCCGACAGAATCGTTTCAGTATGCAAAAAGGGGAGCCCTATTCGGCTTCCTTTTACATTCCCGGAAACTTCATTCCCGCCATTCTTCGGGCGAAGCTGGGCTTGCCCATCTGCTTGAACATCTTTTTCATCTGAGCGTACTGGCGAAGCAGGTTGTTGACTTCCTGCACGCTGGTTCCGGAGCCGCGGGCTATGCGTTTGCGGCGGCTGCCATTGATGGCTTCGTGATGGTTGCGCTCGTATCCGGTCATGGAATTGATGATGGCCTCGACGCGGTTGATCTGCTTTTCGTCGACCTTGTCGGCGGCCTTTTGCAAGCCGGAAAACGCCCCAACACTGGGCAGCATGCCGATGAGACTTTGCAACGATCCCATTTTGCGAACTTGCCGCAACTGGTCGCGGAAATCCTCGAGCGAGAAGCCGTCGCCGGTGAGGGCTTTGGTGGCCAGGTCCTGGGCTTTTTTCTTGTCGATTTGCGATTCGGCTTTTTCAATGAGCGAGAGGATGTCGCCCATACCGAGAATGCGCGAGACGATGCGGTCGGGGTGGAAGGGCTCAAGCGCGTCGTATTTTTCACCGACGCCGATGAACTTAATAGGCTGACCTGTAACCTGGCGGATGGAGAGCGCCGCGCCGCCCCGGGCGTCGCCGTCCATTTTGGTAAGGATGACGCCCGTGAGCGTCAGCTTCTTATGGAATTCGTCCGCCGATCTGACGGCGTCCTGTCCGGTCATCGCATCGGCAACAAATAAAATTTCCTGCGGATTGAGCAGGCGCTTGAGCGACTGCATCTCGTCCATGAGTTGGTCGTCGATGTGGAGACGGCCCGCGGTATCGACGATAAGCACGTCGCAGCCGGTGTTGATCGCTTCGCGGCGCGCTTCTTTGGCGAGGCGCTCGACGGTTGCCGTATTCGCGTCGACGCCCGCTTCACCGACCTCGCCTTCGTACAGGTTTGCCTTGATCGCCGCTGCCACGACTTTGAGTTGCTCGCGCGCAGCAGGGCGATAGACGTCGACCGAGACGAGGAGCGGGCGGTGTCCGCCATTTTTCAACCAGTTGGCAAGCTTGCCCGAGGTCGTGGTTTTGCCGGAGCCCTGCAGCCCGGCCATGAGCACAACGGTCGGCGGTTGCGAGGCGAATTTCAGTCTGGCCGTGTCTTTGCCGAGAGTTTCGACCAGTTCGTCGCGGACGATCTTGATGACCTGCTCGCCGGGCGAAAGCGCGGTCAGCACTTCCTGCCCGACAGCCTTGGCCTGGATGCGGTCAATCAGGTCTTTGACGACTTTGAAGTTGACGTCGGCTTCAAGCAGCGCCAGACGGATTTGTTTCATCGCCTCGGCGATGTTCTCTTCGTTGAGGACGGCTTGTCCGCGGAGAGATTTGAAGGCGCGCTGGAGTTTTTCCTGGAGATTCTCGAACATTCGGGGCCAGCACTATTTTAGCAGGCGGGAAGACGGTACTAAGAATCAGCGGGACGACTCCGTTACCGTAAGCTGCCTGCGAAGGACAGACGGCAAAGGGAACGATTTCACTCCGCTTCTTCTTTTTCTTCCTTGTGCGGAAGAGCTGCACTTTTCTCGCCTTGTTTTATCAGCGGGATGGAGCCGTTCGGCAATCCCAGAACAAGTGTATTTCCGGAAGAATCGGCCAAAGCATGCAAAGCTCGGAGTTGAAGTAGGTTGGGATTCCCGTCCATCGACCTGGCTGCGTTAGCCATGCTGCGTTGTGCCGTGGTCTCACCACGCGCCCTTTCCAGCGCTGCCAGACCGTCTTTCTGAGCTTTGACAACTTGGGCAAACGCTTTTTTCATCTCGCCCGGAAACATGATGTCCTTTACGTCCGCGAAGACCAGCTTCAAACCCAGTTCGGAAGCTTTTCCCGATGTAATCTCCATCAGCCTGCCGCTGATCCCGGCGCGATTCTCGAGAAGAGTATCTATTTTCTCCTTGCCTACGATTTCCCGAAGGGCCATTTGAAGCGTCAGCTACATCGCCGAGACTCATCTTCCTTCGAACACTTCTTTCGCTGCCACTACCGTGTTGCAGTGAATTGTCACCGTATCTTCGACATTTCGGGCATAGCCGCCCGCGAGTGTCACCATCACGGGGATGCCGCGAGCTTTGGCGACGCGGAAGACGAGTTCGTCGCGCTTCTTCAGTCCGTCGATGGTCAGCGACAGGCCGCCGAGTTGGTCTTCGCGATAGGGATCGGCTCCGGCGATGTAGCAGAGAAACTCGGGGTCGAACCGGCGCAGGCCGGAGCTGAGCGCGTGATCAAGCCATGCGAGGTAGTCGTCGTCGCCGATTTTGTCGGGGAGATTGACGTCGATCGAAGAGGGAGGTTTCCATGCCGGGTAGTTATTTTCCTGGTGGAGCGAGATGGTGAAGACGTCTCCGGTGTGGCTGCCGTGCAGGTTTGTTTTGGCCGGGATTTTCGTCGAGAGAGATGGATTCAGCGTGGGGATTGGTACTGACGGCAACGGCTCGCTGGCTGTCCGTGTACCGGCAAAAATCGCCGCCGTGCCATTGCCTTGATGCACGTCGCAATCGACGGTCATTGCATAGCGAATTTTGCCATCACGCTGCATGCGGCGGATGGCGATGGCGACGTCGTGGATCATGCAGAAGCCCTCGCCGTGATCCGGGAACGCGTGATGGAATCCTCCGCCGATGCTGATCGCTATTCCATTGCTGAGCGCACCATCAGCGGCCAGGATGGAGCCGCCCGCGGCTAGCCAGAAGGCCTTTACCAATGCGGGAGAAAAGGGGACTTCGAGTTCCATCTGCTCGCGTTGGCTGAGCGTGCCAGTCTTCAATTTCTCGATGTATTGCGGAACGTGTACGAGCAGGACATCCTCATCGGTCGCCGGATGAGGAGCAATAAAATCGGAAGGCTCGGCAATTCCCGACGCGAGCAGCCGGTCATGAATACGCTTGTATTTCTCGGCGGGGAACACATGAGAGCCGATGGGCAGGTAATAGTCGTCGCTGTAGACAAGCTTGAAGGGGAGCATTCGGCACTCGGCATTCAGCACTCAGAGTTGCGAGCGCGGAAGACTCCATATGATACGCGTTTGCCCAGAATCTTCACTACAGAGAACACAGGGAATACAGGGGCAAACACACATTTGGAAATCGACCTGTGTTCGAATGGAAGAAGAAGTCGACTGTATTCCTTGGTGCCCTCTGTGGTTAGGAATTCCATAACTGTTAAACTTGGCTCGTTGCCTGCCAAAAAGAAATCTTCGCCGCAAGGGAGTGCCGCGCCTGGGCCTGTGCCCGCTTCTGCTCATGGTAAGGGCCGGATTTTCCTGATCGATACGATGTCGTTCATTTTTCGCGCCTATCACGCGATGGTGCGGCAGCGGCCTATGTCTACGAAGACCGGGGTTCCGACGGCCGCGACGTATGTTTTCGTCAACATGCTGAGGAAGCTGCGCGACGATTTTTCGCCGGAGTATCTGGCGGCAGTGTTCGATGTGGGCGCGCCGACGATCCGCAATCAGCAGGCGGAAGCGATTACGACGATCCGCAAGTTCGATATCAAGACGCAGACTTTCAAAGAATCGCAGTATGGCGGCTATAAGGCGAACCGGGCGGAGATGCCGGGGGACCTGGTCCAGCAGATTCCGTACATTCGCCGGGCGCTGGAGGGATATCGCATCCCAATTTTGCAGTTGGAAGGTTACGAAGCCGACGATGTGATCGGAACGCTGGCACGGAAGGCAGCTGCGGAATCGTATCCGGTCTTTGTGGTGTCGAGCGACAAAGACATGTTGCAACTCGTCAACGACAAGGTCTGTGTGCTGAATCCGCCGAAGGATAACCTGATTTGCGATGCGGCGAAAGTGGAGGAGATTCTCGGAGTGCCCCCATCAAAAGTGGTGGACGTCATGGCGCTGCGCGGCGATTCGGTGGATAACATTCCGGGTGCGCCCGGGATCGGCGACAAAGGGTCGGTGGATCTGATTCAGCGCTTTGGGAGCGTGGAACAGGCTCTGGAACATGCGGCTGAGGTAGAAAAGAAGTCGTATCGGGAATCGCTGCAGAACAATCGCGACAACATCCTATACAGCAAGCAACTGGTGACAATTGATACCGACGTGGCAGTCGAGCTCGATGTTGCCGCGATGAAGGCGGGCGATCCGGATGGTGAAGCGCTGCGCGCGCTGTTTGCCGAGCTCGAATTTACTTCTTTGCTGAAAGAGTTGCTTCCGGTGGTGGAAGTAAAAGAGGGCGACTACCGGGAGATCAAGTCGAAGGCTGAATTCGAGGAGTATTTGACAGCCTTAGACGAGAGCGCGCCGCTCGCTCTGGCAATTCCGACAGAGGACACTCTGAGCATTCACATCGAGAGCGCAGCAGAAGAAGACGAGCCTCAGCCCGCGCAGTCGGGGTTTCTGGCTTTGCAGCCCGCCGATGCGGAGGATCAAACTGAGGATGAAAGAGCCGGAGTTACGAAGCGTATTGCGGTTTCGAATGCGCCGGGCGCTGGGGCGATGGTCACGCTCGAAGACAGGGCGCTCGCGGATCGAGTGAAAAGCGTACTCGAAGACGCCGCCGTGCCAAAAACGGTTCATGATCTCAAGTCCGCACTTCACCACTTCGGCGAGCAGGGTATCGCGCTGGCTGGAGTAGAGCGCGATCCGATGCTGTATTCCTACCTGCTCGACCCAACCTACTCGTCGCATTCATTGCCGGAGGTTGCGCTGCGGAGATTCAATTTGAAGCTGAGCGGCAACCTGGCGGAAGCGGCGGATGTCACGGGCAGGTTGGCGAGCGCGCTGCGCCAAGAAGTTGACGACCAGGGACTGACCTCGGTGTACGAGGAGATCGATGCGCCGCTCGTGCCGGTGCTGGCGCGCATGGAAGACGCGGGCGTGAAGATTGATCCGGCGGCGCTGGGCGAGATGTCGGTGAAATTGATGCGCGAGGCAGACGCCAAGGCTCGAGACATTTATCGGCGTTGCGGCGCGGAGTTCAACATTAATTCGCCGAAGCAACTGGGGGATGTGCTGTTCAACCAGCTCGCCCTCCCGATGCCGGCGAAATACGGGAAAGGAAAAAAGATTTCGACGGCGGTGGATGTGCTCGAAGGACTGGCTGCCGATCACGAAGTTCCGCGGCTGGTGCTGGAGTACCGGCAACTGACGAAGTTAAAGTCGACTTATGTGGATGCATTGCCCGCGCTTATTCGCGGCGGGAGCGGCCGCGTGCATACAACATTTGGGCAGACCGGGACCGCGACGGGGAGGCTGTCCTCGACGAACCCGAACCTGCAGAATATTCCGATTCGCACTGAACTGGGGCGGGAGATTCGGGCGGCGTTTATCGCCGAGCCGGGGCGCGTCCTGATGGCGGCGGATTATTCGCAGATCGAACTGCGGCTGCTGGCACATTTGTCGAAAGACAAGCTGCTGGTGGAAGCTTTTCGGCGCGGGGATGACATTCACACCCTGACCGCGTCGCAGGTGTTTGGCGTTCCGCCGCGGATGGTAACGCCCGACCATCGGCGGCAGGCCAAGGTGGTGAACTTCGGGATTGTCTATGGCTTGTCGGCGTTCGGACTTTCGCAGAATTTGGGTATTGAGCCGAGTGAGGCGAGAAAGTTCATTGCTGCGTATTTTGAAAAGTATGCGGGCGTGCGGGCGTTCATTGATACAACGCTCGAGCAGACGCGCCGCGATCAGAGAGTGAAGACGCTATTCGGACGTATTCGACCGATTCCCGATATCAACAGCAAGAACGCCACCCAGCGCGGGTTTGCGGAGCGCACGGCGGTGAATACTCCGCTGCAGGGAACGGCCGCCGATCTGATCAAGCTGGCAATGATCCGGATTGATGAGGAAATCCGGAATCGCGGGTTGAAATCGCAGATGACTTTGCAGGTGCACGACGAACTTGTGTTCGAAGTGCCGGAGGGCGAAGTGGACGCCATGAAGCCGCTGGTACGGGAGCACATGGAGAAGGCATATGCGCTCGAGGTTCCGCTGCTGGTGGAAATCGCAGTGGGGCCAAACTGGCGGGATATGGAGTAGCAGAGCTTTTCGAGGAATGAAGCCTGGGGAAAACTATTCCGGCGTTTCCAGTCCAGTGTTTCCGATATACTTGGAAGAACGATCTTCGCCAACGCCATCTTCGTTGTTGAGTCAGGTCAGCTGATTCAAGTCAGTTGATTCCAGCCGCGCATGACAGGGATTTTCGATCTTGCGGAGTCAGTCTAAATGAGTGCTGCTCGAGCGCCGGCGTTAGAAGGAACACGAGAGCGCGTTTTTCCCCGGCACCCCATCAATGTAACCCTGGACTTGATCGCACTGCGATCCGGGGTCCCCGACAATTTACCGGGGCGCTGCACCGACATCAGCGAAGCCGGTGTGGGAGCGGTGGTGGCCGGAGAACTGGCCGCGGGCCTACAGGTGGGAGTCGAGCTGCGGCTTCCGAATGTTGGCGTGCCGGTTCGGGCGCGAGCGCTGGTGCGTTATCAGTCACCCTTCCGTTGCGGGTTTGAGTTTGTGGGGCTGTCGGCGGAGCAGCGGGAGATGATCCGGTACTGGATTTACCGATCGGCTTCAGAGCCGGTGGAGTTCCGAGATTTCACAAAAGATTTCAAAAAAGAAGAGATAGACAAACCTGCGCCGGCGGCCATCGCGCAGCTGCCTGCTACGCTGGGACACCGAATTCGCATTGGACAGGGCGGATTTTATGCGCTGTTCGCTTGCATGCTGGCGCTGGCCGGCCTGGGATGGTGGCAGTGGCAGAGGTCCTGGAATGAACTGGAAGCACGCGCCACGGTTGCGGAGTCGGGATTGCGGGTCTCTCCCGAAACCATGGAGAAACGGATTGTAACGAAGGTGGAACCGGTTTATCCCGAAGCTGCGCGGAAGGCGGGCTTGCAAGGGTTGGTGGTGATGGACGCGGTGATTGCGCCGGACGGCACCGTGAAACGCTTGCGGCCTGTGTCCGGACCCGATCTGCTGGCGCAGTCGGCGACGGCGGCCGTGCAGTCCTGGAAATTTGAGCCGTACCTGTCCAGCGGCAAGCCGGTTGAGGTCGAAACCACGATTGCGATCGAATTCCAGCTGAATTGAGGCGGCGCTACTCGAATTTTTCAGCCTGCGCGAAGGGCACGCCCCGCAGGTCTTTTGCGGAGATGATCGCGGAGACGACCGGTTCGCCCTTGAGTTCCCAGTCATCGAATTGCCAGTCGATGTTCAACGCAGGATCATTCCACGCCACCGTACGTTCGTGCTCGGGCGCATAAAAGTCCGTCGTCTTGTACAGGACGTGGGCGCTCTCGGACAGGACTCGGAAGCCGTGGGCAAATCCGCGCGGGATCCATAGCATGCGTTTGTTCTCGCCGGATAGTTTGATGGCTTCCCATTGTCCGAAGGCAGGAGAGCTGCGGCGGAGGTCGAGCGCAACATCAAGAATCTCGCCGGTGATGGCGCGCACGAGTTTTCCCTGGGGCTGGCGAATCTGGTAGTGCAAGCCGCGGATGACATTTTTTTCGGAATAGGAATGATTGTCCTGTACGAATGGCTCCGGGATGCCGAGGTCGGCAAACGTGCGCTGGTTGTAGCTTTCCAAGAAAAAGCCGCGGTCATCGCCGAACACGCGCGGTTCGAGAAGTAGAAGTCCGGGAAGGCTGATGGCGATTTTTTTCATCGGATGGTCATAAATAGCCAACTCGTTCGCGCTTAACCCACGCTCTCGGCGCCATCTTTACCACTCACACATCGCCAAGTCTGCACCGTTGACTTCGCGAATCGGACAAACTAAAGAGTACTGCCGTACCTTTTCACGACCCAACTGGGTAGGGATGCCTGCCCGAAATCCAGTTACGATTTGGGAAGTTTGATCATCGCTTCTCGTCGAAGAACGACACGATGCGATGCTTTCGGGACGAACCGAGTGCTTCCAAATATCAAACATCTGGTCATCGGTAAGCCCCCACGTCGTGCCGTCAGTAAACTCAACATATGAGACTATGGCAGCAACATGCATGCACGTGGTATGCACGCGCCTCGCCATATCTAACAAATTGCGAGTCGTGAAACCCGGTGCCCACTGGGGACCAGTCTCCAAAGAACGCCCGGGGGGAAAGGTCCAGTCCGAGCCACGGGGCCAAAATGTCCCGTCTCCGTTACGTCTCTCCCCCTTGCCGTCTACTCCAGCCAAATCACGCGAGCCCGTACTCCTTGCAGGGGTTCCGCCCAAAGGCGTGAGGTTGAAGTAACGAACCTCTTTACTCGAAACATTTCGCACAACAAATGTCGGCGGATCGCCCGATGTCTGGGGCAGCCTCGCACCTTCGACTACGAGTGGTCCGTTACCTCCGGTCGCTGTGACGAAAAGCAGCACGCTTCGGTCATCGGCAGACCAAGCCGTAGCGCATAAGAACGCCACCAGCCACGTCATTGCCGTCAAATATCTCGGGAACATCACGACACCTCCAGATGGCACGACTCTCATAACGAACAATCCTGGAACCGCTCTCGGAATCAGAAGACTCGTTCCCGCAGCAATTGCAGTAGGTAGGCGCCATATCCATTGTTGCGCATCGGCTGCGCCAGCGCTTCCAGTTGCGCGGCTGTGATATAGCCGGAGCGATAGGCGATTTCCTCGGGGCAGGCGACCATGAGGCCCTGGCGCTTCTCCAGAGTCTGAATGAATAACGAAGCTTCCATCAAGGCTTCGTGCGTGCCCGTGTCGAGCCACGCCATGCCTCGTCCCATCACGCAGACGTTAAGTTGATTGCGCTCAAGATAGATGCGGTTGACGTCCGTGATTTCGAGTTCGCCGCGCTTGGAGGGTTTGAGGCTCGCTGCAATTTCGACGACCTGATGATCGTAAAAATATAGTCCGGTGACAGCGTAACGGGATTTTGGCTGCTTCGGTTTCTCTTCAATGCTGAGTGCCATTGGCGTTTTACCATGCGGATCGAACTCGACGACGCCGTAGCGCTCGGGGTCATTGACGGGATACGCAAAAACGCGGGCTCCTTTGGGCTGGAGCGTAGCTGCGCGCAATTCCTTGACGAGGTCGTGTCCGTAGAAAATATTGTCGCCGAGCACGAGCGCACAACCGCTGGAGGCGATGAAATCCTTGCCGATCAGAAATGCCTGCGCGATGCCTTCGGGCTTCGGTTGCGGCGCGTACTGGAAATGGACGCCGTACCGGGAGCCATCGCCGAGCAAGTGCTGAAAGCGGGGGAGATCCTCGGGCGTCGAGATGAGCAGAATCTCGCGGATGCCGGCCAGCATCAGCGTGGAGAGCGGGTAATACACCATGGGTTTGTCGTACACCGGCAGCAGGCTCTTCGGAAGCACATGGGTGACGGGGTACAGGCGCGTGCCTGATCCGCCCGCGAGAATAATGCCTTTGTAATTCGGTGGCGCTGTTTTGGTCATGTCGAGTTTCAGTCTCGGCTTTCCCTCTCAACGTTCGGGGGCGTAATGCTTCGCCATCCATTGACGATAGCTGCCGCTGGTGACATCACGCACCCAATCTTTGTGTTCGAGATACCAGCAGACAGTTTTTCGGATGCCGCTCTCAAACGTCTCCAGTGGATGCCAGTTCAGTTCGCGCTCGATCTTGCGGCTGTCCATCGCGTAGCGGCGGTCGTGGCCGGGGCGGTCTTTGACGAATGAGACGAGCTTGCTGTGCGGTACGGCCGGGTCGTTCGGGCGCAACTCGTCCAGCAATTCGCAAATGGCCCCGATAATCTCGAGGTTCCTTTTTTCGCTTCGCCCGCCGATGTTGTAGGTTTCCCCGACGCGTCCGCGGGAGAGCACTTCGCCAATGGCGCGGCAGTGATCCTCGACATAGAGCCAGTCGCGAACGTTTTCGCCGTCGCCGTACACCGGGAGCGGCTTGCCGGCGCATGCGTTCAGGATCATGAGCGGAATAAGCTTTTCGGGAAACTGGTGGGGTCCGTAATTATTGGAGCAGTTGGTGGTCAGAACAGGAAGGCCATAGGTATGGTGATAGGCGCGGACCAGATGGTCGGAGGCCGCTTTGGACGCGGAGTACGGACTGTTGGGATTGTAGGGTGTGGTCTCGGTGAAGGCCGGGTCGTTGGGGCCGAGCGATCCATAGACTTCGTCGGTCGAGACGTGGAGGAAACGGAAGGAGGCGCGATCGGGCTCCGGAAGCGCCGACCAGTAGGCGCGCGCTTCCTCGAGCAGGCTGAATGTACCGTTGACGTTGGTGCGGACGAAATCGTCGGGGCCGTGGATGGAGCGATCGACGTGGCTCTCGGCGGCGAAGTGAACGATGGCGCGCGGTTGTTCGCGCCGCAGCAAGTTGCTTAAGAAATCGCGATCGACGATGTCGCCCTGCTCGAAGCGATAGCGAGGGTGGGCCTCGATGGCATGCAGGTTGTTGAGATTGCCCGCGTATGTCAGCTTGTCGAGATTCACGACGCGCGCCGGTCCAGAGGCAATCCATTGGAGAATGAAGTTCGAGCCAATGAAGCCCGCGCCACCGGTGACGAAGATGAGATCTTCCATGCTGGGTATGCCGCATCGTGTAAGGACCCGGCATTCCGATTCTAATCAAAGACAGACGCGAAGTCGTTATCAGCTTCGGTAACGGATACAGACTGGGGGTTACGGTCGTGCTCGGCCAAACGGATCAGACTCACCGAAGCGGTGCTACCGGGCTGCGGAGCGGATCTGGATCTGCTCACTCGGCGTGTGCTCATTCGCACTCCAGCCCAACACGTTGTAATAGGCTTTTTCGATAGAGCGGGCGATTTCGGGCCAGAGATACTGACCCTGAATCCGCTGGCGTTCACGGGCTGCGGACTGGCGGCGAAGTTCGGGATTGTGGATGAGCAGGTCGAGCATGCGCTCAAGATCTGTCTGGTCGCCGCGGTGGAAGGTGAAACCGGCGCCGTCGACCAAGTCATTATTTTCCGGAATATCGCTGGTCGGCACGCAGACATCGGCCGCCATGGCATCGAGAGGAGCCAAAGACAGGCCCTCAAGCTCAGACGGAAGCCCGAACCAAGCGGACATTGGAGTGGTTCTCTACGCCATGACGCTCGGCGAGCATCGTCCAGCGGAGTGGATGCCGAGCAGCATCGCCTGAGCGCGGAAGGGAAGCCCGACGTACAATGGCGAAATGCGAAAGCGCGAGGAGATTGCTCGGTGACGAGTTCCGAGTCCCTGTCCCCGTCAAAAGTAGTGCGCCGATGGACGGTGATTGCTTCGGGCTTGCTCCTTCTGGCGCTGGCGCTGGTCGTGATCTATACCGGGCCGAACGCTTTTGTCAGTCCCGTTGCTCTGGTGGTGGTGGCCGCGATCGGGTTGGCGGCGCTGCTCCTCCAGGTTTGGTTTCGCCGGGATCTCCCGAATATTCATCCGCCTCTCTGGCTTAACGTCGTCGGCATTCTCTGTGCCATGGTAGCGCTGTTCGCGGATAACCTCCGGATGACGCGCCGGATGCTGGATCTGGTGGCGTTTGCCGCCGTGGTCTGCTTCGGCATCAGCGGCTCGCTCATCCTGCGCGCACTACGGCGGCAGATGCGAATATCTCAATCGACGGAGGCCGAGTCGGGAAGAAAGGTCTAAGCGGCGGAGAGCCGGGCGTCCCGCCCGGCCCGCGCCAATTTCGTTCGTCACGTTCCATTTACAATGCCGCTATGCGCGTCACCTTGTTCGGTGCGTCCGGACTGCTTGGCCAGGACTTGGTTCAGGAACTGAAAGCTGAGCAACTGACCGCGCTCTCTTCGAAAGACGCCGACCTGCGGGACCACGCACGCGTTCGCGATGTGATTCGCGATTCCCGTCCCGATTGGATTCTCTTGTCCGCTGCCTACACCGATGTGGATGGCTGCGAGTTAAACCGCGATCTGGCCTTCGCGGTGAATTGCGATGGCGCCATCAATGTGGCCGAGGCTGCCCGCGAAGCCGGATCGCGATTGATGTTCCTGAGCACGGATTACGTTTTTGACGGCAGCAAACGCTCGCCTTACCAAACCAGCGATGCCAGAAAACCGACCAGCGTTTATGGCGAGAGCAAAGCCCGGGCCGAGGAACGGCTTCTCGAGATTCTGCCCGAGGTATGCATCGTCCGGACTTCGTGGCTCTTTGGGCACGGAGGCAGGTGTTTCCCGGCAACGATTCTGAAGCTGGCGTCAACCCGTCCTGAGATTTCCGTGGTGAACGACCAGCGTGGCAGTCCGACCTTCGCGCGCGACCTCGCATCCGCTCTCGTGCAACTCTGTCGCGCGTCCGCCCGCGGGATCGCGCACGTCACCAACGCGGGCGACTGCACGTGGCACGGGTTTGCCACAGAAATCGTGCGCGCATCCGGCCTTCCGACCCTGGTCAAACCCGTGACTACAGCCGAATTCCCGCGTCCGGCGCGGCGGCCGGCCTACTCCGTCCTTTCGCCCGACAGTCTGCACGCTTACAACGTCCGCATGCCGGGATGGCAGGATGCGTTGCGGCGCTATCTCGCGAGCGCGGCTGCTGTCGTCGTTCCCTAGCCGACGATCCGACGCTCCTTCATCGCTGTACCCACCGCTGCCCCAGTGGGCGGTGGAGCAGTGCAGTATCATCTGGGGTGAGGAAGTTCGCGGATCTGCGACAGCTGAGAAAAACGGAGACTTGCACATGAAGAAAAAATTCCTGCTGGCCGTAGGGTTCGTTCTGCTGGCGATACTTTGGCAGCCACGTGACGCCACCAGCAAAACCGTTATTTACAATGCGTGGGCTCGCGATCTGCTCGCCTGGCGTGCTCAGCGGGCGACCGCCCTCCAGGCTCCGGAAGGCTGGCTCTCTTTGATCGCCCTCGGATGGCTGAAAGAAGGGGACAACAGTTTCGGTTCGGCTGAAGACAGCCGCGTTCAGATCGCGGGGAAAGGGCCAGCGCACATCGCGATCGTCCGCCTTGAGAAAGGTGCGGGGCGCTTGCTCGCGCCAGCCGAAGGTTTCCCGAAGGACCTTCTGGTGGATGGTCAACCCGCGAAGGAGCAGACGCTCGTCGCCGATGATGCCGACAAACCTTCGAAAATTACGATCGGCACCCTCACCATCATTCTGATCCATCGAGACGATCAATTTGCACTGCGCGTCAAGGATCTGCAAGCCCCCACGCGTGTGGCCTTCCACGGATTACGCTGGTATGAGCCGAATGCCATCTACCGCGTGCACGCGCGCTGGATTCCGTACAACCCGCCCAAAGTGCTCGACATTCCAACCGTCCTCGGCACGACGACCCACATGCCCGCGCCCGGCGTCGCGGAATTCACTCTCGATGGAAAAGTTCTCCGGCTCGAGCCCGTGCTCGAAGATCCGAAATCGACCGACCTTTTCTTTATTATGCGTGACGCCACCAGCAAAACCACGACATATGGCGCGGGACGTTTTCTGTATACCGAAGTTCCGGACCATGGCGTAAGCCAGCCCGGTGAAGTCTGGCTCGATTTCAATCGACTGGTGAACCCGCCTTGTGCATTCACTGCTTATGCGACGTGTCCGTTGCCTCCGCCGCAGAATCGGCTTGGCGTCGCGATACCGGCGGGTGAGCAGCGTTACCATGATTAGAAGTGCCGAACACTCTTGTGAACGGGGGCTCTGTCCCGGCTTGGACGGGGCGAAGCCCCGTCACCACACGTCTAGCGGGGACGCCCGGCTTTCTACCGATATCGATTGGCGGAATCGTGGATAATATTTCTTTCAGGAATACAAGTTCATTTACATTGGTCTGGGAGTCCCGCATGAGATGGTTGCTGATTGTGCTTGCCGTCGTCGGTATCGTTGCTTCATCGCTCGCGTTGCGCGAGCATTACCGTACCGACACTTCGCCTTGCAGCATTAATGAGCGCTGGGACTGCGGCATCGTGAATCACAGTCCGTACGCCATGCTCTTCGGAATTCCGGTGGCGGTCATCGGCATTGCCGGATATCTGCTGCTCGGCGTGTTCGCGTTTATGAGAGCATACCGGGCGATGCTGGTCGCGGCGATGGGTGGTCTGGGCTTTGCGCTTCATCTCGCCCGCATTGAATCCGTCGTGCTCGGCGTGTGGTGCATCTACTGCGCTATATCCTTGGGAGTGATTTCTCTGCTGAGCTTGCTGGTTCTGGGGACGGTGATCGTGAACTCGATGAGCCGATCGCGACAGACGATGTGATGGTTAGACGTTCCAGAGCAATCCAAAGTTGTTGTGGCCACAGGCAGCTGCCGAGCTTTGCTGGGCTTGGACGGGCGAGGCGCCCGTCCCCACACGAGCGCAGCCTACTCGTAGCGCAGGCTCTCGATCGGGTCCAAGCGCGCCGCTCGAATCGCCGGCACCATTCCACTCAGGATTCCCACTACGCCAAGAATGCCCGTCGCCACGGCGAGGCTGCTGACGTTGATATGCAGATGGATGTCGCCGGCCTGCAGGTTCTCGCCAAAGGCGCTCATCAGCGGCAGCGCTCCCACTCCGAACGAGATCATGTACGCGATTCCGATCCCCGCCACTCCTCCCGCGAAGGTGATAGCCAGCGCCTCCGCGAGAAACTGTAAGAGAATGTGATGCCGTTGCGCGCCCAGCGCCTTCTCCACGCCGATTTCCCGCGTTCGCTGCTGCACTGAAACCAGCATGATATTCATCAGCCCGATGCCGCCGATTCCCAGGGTCAGCGCGCCGATAAAAGCGAGCAACACTTTGAGAGCAGTGCACACGATCGCGAACTCGTCATAGTCCTGCTTGAAGTCGGCGATGAACACGGCTCGGTGATCATCCGGGCGAAAGTTGTGGTGGCCTGCGAGTACCGTCCGCACCACGCGGGCGAGTTGCTGATGATCCTGCCCCTCGTAGTCCATGAAGATGCCGGTGATGTACTGCGTATCATAGAGATCGCCCATTGCGCTGAAAGGGATTGCCATCAGAGTGTTGTCGTTATCGTCGCCACCCTGCACTTTGTGCTGGTAAACGCCGATTACCTGAAAGCTCACGCCGTTGATCCGAATGCTTTGCCCGAGCGCCTGTTCGCCCGAGAACAGTCTCCGCTTCGCCTCATCGCCGATCACCACGACGCGAGCGTGCTCCACCTGATCCTGGTCGCTCAGGCCGCGGCCGGTGGCTACGTCGAAGCCGCGAATGCGCTGGTACACCGGGTAGACGCCGGTGAGAAAAAGATTGGTGAAAGTACGCGTGTCGTGCTGAATGGTCACGCCACGCTTGTCGAAAATCGGGGTGACTCCCTTTACCATCGGTACTTCGTTGCGGATGAAGTCGACGTCCGCCAGCTTCAAGCGCACTTCGCTCCCTGCTTTCGCGCCGCCCGCTTGCAGCGACGTTCGTCCCGGGAACGCTCCGATTACGTCGGTTCCCCATGAGCTGAAAATCATGTTGATGGCGCGTTCGAATCCCGAGCCGAAGGCGAGCAGGATGACCACGGTCGCAATTCCCCAAGCCATTCCGAGCATCGTCAGAGTGGTGCGGCGGCGATTGTGTTGCATCGCGCCGTAGGCTTCTTTCAGCAGATCATTGGTCATAACGTTTTCCTTTAGTTCCTAGTGGAGCGCCGGGCGTCCCCTGCCCGGCTACTTCGAACTGGGCGGGCGAGGACGCCCGTCGCCCCATTACTGCTGCTACTCCTGGCGCAAGGCCTCTACCGGCTCCAACGTGGCCGCTTTGCGCGCAGGATAAAGCCCGGCTGTAATGCCGGCCAGCGCCAGAGCCAGCACCGCGCCAATCGCCGACACGGGCACGATCCGCGGAGTATCAAAGCCCTGCGGCAGTTGCACTCCCGAGAGCAGGCGAATGACGAGCATCGCAGCGCCGACTCCGATCGCACCGCTCAGCAGCGTCAGAAAAGCTCCCTCAAGAAAAAACTGAAACAGGATGCTGCGGTTGGTTGCGCCGAGAGCTTTGCGCAGGCCGATTTCACGCGTGCGTTCCGTCACCGCCACCAGCATGATGTTCACGATGCCAATCGCGCCGAGCGCCAGCGTCACGAGGCCGACCCCGCCCAGGAACCAATCCATGGCGGTGAAGATCTTGCCCATCGTCTTCTGGTTCTTGATCGTGTCCCATTCCTCCCAGATGTCCGTGCCCTTCGGATCGAAGCCGCCGTGATTGCGCGCCACGATGCGGTGCAACTCATCCTTGGCAGTTTCGTTCTCGTCGAAGGTGCGCGGCTGATAGTTGATGAACGAAATCGCGTTGCCCTCTTTCGAGTTGTCGCCCGTCAGCGGAAACAACTCGCGCATGGTGTTGAAGGGAATAAAAATTCGAATGTTGGTGGCGTTGTGCTCCTCATGGCCGATCATCGAGAGCACGCCGATCACTTCAAAACGAACGCCATTGAGCAGGATGGTGTTGCCCACCGCGGGACGCCCCGGAAACATATTGCGCGTCATTTCCCGCCCAAGTATGCACACCCGCCGGCGCTGGTCATTGTCGTCATCGTTCAGCCAACGCCCGACTGCCAGCGGGATCGTCCGCACCTGACTGTAGACCGGCGGCACGCCCGAAACTTGGCCATTGGTGCTCGTATAGTCGCTGACCGCGCGGATATCATCGCGCGCGATTAGCGGAGAAATATTGATCGCGATCTTCGATTCGCCCTTGATGGCGAGGTAATCGTCATAGGTGAGGTTGAACCACCTCATCGAGTTGAAGCTGCCCTCGACGGCCGGAGCGCGCCCTCCGAAAAAAAAGATGATGTTCTTGCCGAAGGTTTCCAGCTGCTTGCGATTGCCGTTGCGAAAGCCTTCTCCGACGCCGGCCAGCAAGAGCAGCGAACCTATGCCCCACGCGATTCCAAACATGGTAAGGAAGGATCGCAGCTTGTGCGCCCACAGAGTTCGTAAGGTTTGCGCGAAAGTGTCCAGCAGCATGCGCATTTCGCCACCTCAGAGTCCGCACGGGTAGGGAACGTCTGAAAACGCCGACCAGCCCCGCTAATCCTTCGACTCGCGGAGGTGGCAAGCGTTAGCGGGAATTTGTTCGAGACTTCCCCTGTGTTCCCTGTGGCAAAGATTTCTGCCCGCGCGTACCGCACAATTGACACTTAACAACTGAAGTTGTTCAGACTATCTCTTGTCCTTTTCGTTCGCGCCCACTCTCCATGCGATCTGCCGCAGCATTCCCAACAATACCTCGGCGTCATTGGAGTTCAACTCCATGCGCCGCACCAAGCGCCGCAACTTTTCTTCGGCCGCCACTGCTCGCGGCTTAATGTATCCGCTGTCGTGGAGGAGCTTAAGCATCGCCTGCGTCAGCCGCTCCACTGAGCCCGAGGTCGCGGAAGTTTTTTCTTTTTTTCCGGCGGCAGTTTTTGCCGGAGCTGTCTTCCGCCCGCGCACCAGTTCGTACAAGCAGACCGCCACCGCCTGCCCTAAATTCATCGACCCGTGTTCTTCGCGCGTCGGAATCCGCATCAGCCAATGGCAGTGGCTCAGTTCCTCATTCGACAGTCCATATCTCTCGGAACCAAACAGCAGTGCCACCGGCGTCAACCTCAACTGCCGTCTGATCTGCCGCCCGCCCTCAACCAGCCCCCGCAACCGGTGTTGCAAGTCCCGACGACCCACTGCGGTCGTTCCGACCACGAGCCGGCAGTCCGCAACCGCCTCGGCCACGCCGTCATACTGTTCCGCCTTAGCCAGCAACCCCGCCGCCCCGACCGCCGACCGCGCTTCCCGAAACGCTTTTTCGTAGGGATTCACCACGCGCAATCGCCGGACCCCGAAATTGCTCATGGCGCGCGCCGCCGCCCCAATATTCAGCGGATTCCGCGTGGCCACGAGCACTACCCGGAGATTGTCGAGATCGCTTGTCATTTTTTTGTCAGAACCCGGCTTAGGGCCGTTATTCTGAGACCTTCATTTCAAGACCCTTATTGTAAAACCGTCATTCTACGGACGCTTCGCCCCGCATACCCCTCCCGATGGCTCCTGCGACTTCCGCCTTTGCAGAGCATCCAATAGACAGTTAGACAGTGCTAGGATAGAGTCCCGCCCGGAGGAGGCCACACGGTCCGCCCCGGCGGTGAGCTCGTACCCGGCTTAGACCTCTGGAGGATGAATGGCAAGCAACGGCATCGTCGAAGTCACCGACGCCAATTTCGATTCTGATGTATTGAAGTCCGACAAGCCCGTGTTGATCGATTTCTGGGCCGCATGGTGTGGCCCCTGCCGCGCCATCGCTCCGATCGTCGAAGAACTCGCCGGTGAATATCAAGGCAAAGTCAAAGTCGTCAAAATGGACGTAGATCGCAACGCAGCCACGCCCATGCGCTACAAAGTCACCGGCATTCCGACCCTGCTCGTCTTCAAGAACGGACAGGTAGTGGAGCAACTAGTAGGCTACCGTTCAAAAGACGACATTCAGAAAGCCCTGGATCGCCACGTAGCCAAGGTCACCACGTAATCGAAAGTCGTTTTCGGTGGAGCGACGGGCGCCCCCGCCCGTCCTTCCATGCCGCCTCAGTACTTCCGCAAAACCCCAATCACCCGTCCCTGAATCTCGACCGACGCCGCGGGCACAATGATCGGCTTCATCGCGGCGTTCGAAGGCTGGAGACGAATATTCTCTCCCTCGCGAAAGAACCGTTTCAGCGTCGCGTCCGACGACTCGAGCAGCGCCACCACAATATCCCCGTTGTGCGCCGTTTTCGTCTTCTCGACTAGCACGTAGTCACCGTCAAGAATCGCCTCGTCCTGCATGGATTCGCCGCGCACTTCGAGCACGAACACTTCCTTCGAGCGCACAAAATCTGCGAGCGAAATAGTCTCGTTGTGCTCAACCGCCTCAATCGGACGTCCTGCCGCAATCCGTCCCACGAGCGGCAGCACCACCGCCGTGTTCACCGCCATCGACTGCTTCAACTTGCCCTTCGGCGGCAGCAGATCAATCGAACGGCTGCGGTTATAGTCCCGCGTGAGCAGCCCTTTCTTCTCGAGGTTGGTAACGTGCTTGTGCACCGTGGCCAGAGAACTCAGCCCCATGCCTTCCTTGATCTCTTCAAACGAAGGGGAGTATTGCTTCTCCGCCACGAAGCGCGAAATGAAGTCATACAACTCGTGCTGACGCCGAGTGATCGCCATGCGGGGAGCATAGGCGAATGTAAAGCGAATGTCAAGATCGAGCAGTAATCAGAATAATCGGAGTAACAGCGTAATTTAGCGTTCTTCTGCCTAGCGACAGTGGATCGACGGGCGTGATGCTCAAACTCCCGGCTCTCTTTGAATGACATGAAGAGCTCTTCGGCAAGATGCAGCAACCTGTGATTCAATATCTCGTCGCTCCGCTACTAGCCGCAATCCTCACCGCCGTCCTGAGCACCTACTTAGCGGTGCACTTTTCCTTTCGACAGTTTCGAGGCGAGCAAGGGTCTTGATTCTAATATGCCGAGGGGAGGGGGTACTCCTTGACGGACAGATCCGAGTTTCAAAACAGAACAAAGTTTGAACGGAACAAAGTTTGATGGAGTATTGACTTACTCCGCCGTGACCCCCTTCAAGAACAGATAATAAAAATTCACGCTCCGTGCAAACGCTTCGACCCCCATCCGCTCATCCTTCCCATGCGCTCGGATATCGTCTCGTTCATACTGTTCGCCCGACACACAATACGTCGGCATCCCCGCGGCGTTCGTATAGACGCCATCCGACGCGCCGGTGCTCATGTTCGGAAGCACCGGAATCCCCGGCCACATTTTTGCCACGACTTTTTCCAGCGGATCGAACACTTCTTTCCGCGGAGCCGGCGGCGCATAACTATGCCGGTCTGACCCGTGGTCCAGCAGCACGTTGCTGTTCTCGCGAAATTGCACTTTCACCTTCGGATCGGCCACAACTTTCTCGAGTGTCAGCCGGATTTCTTCTAGCGTGTGTCCGGGCTCGATGCGGCAATTGACGTTCGCCTGCGCCATCTGCGGAAGCGCGTTGTTGGCATGGCCTCCGCTCAACCGCGTTGCCACGCAGGTGGTGTGCATGGTGGAGTTGTCCAGCGGATCTTTTGACAGCCGCGCCACAGCTTCCATGTCGGGAGGACTCTTCAGCATCGCCTTCAGATCAGCCGCTCGCTCCGGTGGTGCCATCTTCACTTGCCGTTCGTAATACGCGCGCGTGATGTTGTTCAGCTCGAAGGGAAACTGGTAGTGTGCGATTCGCGTCAGTGCATCCGCCAGTTCGTAGATCGCATTCTCCGGCCGCGGCAGCGAGCTGTGACCGCCCGGATTGGTCGCGCTCAGCACGAAATCCCCGTACAGCTTTTCGGTGGCGTTCACTTCCATCATCACCGGCTTGCCATGGTCGGCCAGCACGCCACCGCCATCGTGATTGAGCACGAACTCGGCATCAATCAAGTCGCGATGATTCTTGATCAGCCAATCCACTCCATTCGATGTGCCGCCTTCCTCATCCGCCGTCATCGCAAGAATAATGTCGCGGCTCGGAACGTATCCTTCTTTCTTCATACGGATCAGCGTGGCCGACATAATCGCGTCGCCGTCCTTCATATCGCTGGTGCCGCGGCCGTAGTAGTAGCCGTCCTTCTCGACGAACTGAAACGGATCGCTGGTCCAATCCTCGCGCCGCGCTTCTACGACGTCGAGGTGCCCGATCAGCAGCACCGGCTTGTGCTTGCCCGATCCATGCAGCCGCACCACGACGTTCTGCTTGCGGTCATTGGAACTGGGGCCGAGCACATGAATATCGCTCTCGGGAACTCCGGCATCACGAAAGCGCTGCGCCATTGCTTCCGCGGCTGCGGTCACGCTACCCACCGAGTCCGTCGTATTGATCTCGATCAGCTGTTTAAAGATGTCCAGCGCCAGCTTCCGCGTAGCTTCGTCCGCTGGCGTCGTTTGCTGCGCTTGCATCGGGACAGCACATACCAGACAAAAAAATAGGCTGAGCCAAAATTTCTGAGATCCCACGTCCGTCCTCCACTAAGATTTCGGCAACAATCTTCGTCGCGTGCCGACGCTGAAAGCTAACAGATTCGTTCCGCAAAAGCCAAGCTCGGCCTGGCGAAGCTCGGCCTGGCGCGAACGTGCCGAAGAGCCGCGCCCCAAGACGGAATGAGCCACGATTCAGGATGGAGCTTCAGGTTTGGGATCGCGATGGGCAGTATCCGTCGGCGCGGCCTGCGCTCGCCCGTGCGGTGCTCAGCCTGTCGTCCGCGTTGCTATAGCAGCGGACTTCCAAGTAGGTTTGTCGCGGCAGGGATTAGTCAAGGCTTACTCTTCCGGCCCGATCCGCTGGCCTCTGAGGCGTTGTAACTCTATACTTCCACCAGTTCCCGCTCCTGGCGCGTGTTCCACAGCGGCGCAAGAACGCCCGATTTCAGAACTTCCGACTCGGCCCTCACCCAGTCTTCCAGCGCCAGCCCTTCCACCCGGCCGCGCTGATTGTAAAGCTGGTCCGCCCGCAGCCGTATTTTTCTCTCCAGCAAGTCCACCATCAATTTCTGCCGTTCGCGAGTTCTCGTCACGCTGTCCACTGCTGACACTCCACCGACTCATTATTTATCTACAATATCTATAAATATTGTAAACGGCGGACTGTGAAAGGGGAATGAAGAGGCAGGTTACCAAAGGGATGTCCCATGGGAAGAATCCCGGGTCGTGCCCCGGCCCGGGACGCGCGATCCCATAAAACAAAACGCCGGACGAGGACGCCCGGCGCTCCATTTTTTCGAGACTAGCTTACTGACTGGCCTGTTGGCTGAAAGCTCCTCCAATATCCGCATCTTCCTCCACCATGAAACCAGTGTTGGCGGAACTCAGGTAGAAGACCAGACTGGGGGTTACGTTGTTGACCGTCACGGTGACGCGGCCGTTCGCGCTGACCTGGTAGGTGCCATTGGTCGGTAGACTCGTGAGTGTCGCCACAGGCGGGAAGATGCTCGTATCGAAAGAGTTTGCCGCCTGGTTCCAGTTGAAGCCGCTGCTGGTGGGTTTGAAGAGTCCGACCCGATCTTTGAAGGCGACATCGAAGCCGTCCATAACGAAGGCGGCCTGGCTACTGAGCGCGGTGAAGGGAGCGCCTTGCTGCTGCGAGAAAGTGCCATCCTCGACTGCGGCTGTGCTGTTGACGAGGAAGTAGGCACGGCTTCCATTCACCATCCAGAAAATCTGCGGGCTGATGGTGCCGCCGGCCAAAGTCAGGTTGATGGTGCCGCGGCCGTTCGAGGCAAGGGTGTAGGTGCCGCCCGAGACCGCGAGATTGGAGTTCACAGTCGTATCCTGCACGTAGTCCACGGCGCCCGCGGTGATATTGCCGTTGCCGTCTGTCGTAAAGACGCCCGCGGAGTGAATACCCGCCGCTCCGCTAACATTGGTGTCGCCGGAACTGCCGAATACGTACGAGCCGCCGGCTGCGAGAGTGGCCGCGGAGAACGGGCCGCCGGTCTGCATTTCGGCCTGACCGATTTCAAGAGAGCCGCTAGAGGAGTTCGACATCATATAGAACTTGCCCGAATTTACAACGTAGTAATTGAACGAACTCCCATCGGTCAGGGTGAACGTGCCGCGGCCGTTGGTCGCATCAGGAGCGGTCATGGAGACTGAGGTGGTGATTGGCATATTTGAGGAGAGAGATGTAAGGCTGAGAAAATCTTCGGTACCGGCGATGGCGCCGCCGGTGATCGTAATTCCTCCAACCCGCGAACTGGTGTCAACCTCGTGTCCCTTGAATACAAAGCTGCCCGAGGGAGCGGCGGTGAAGGCGGTTGTATCCTGCTTCTCGCCGAAGCCCGACGCGGTTGCGAAGAAGTCCTGCTCAATGATGTAGAAGTGGTTGTCGTCGATCATGGTGATCGCGTAATTCGAACCGCCGAAAGATAGCGATCCGGTGCCATCGCTGGCGACGCTATAGGTTCCGGTTTCGGACGATGTCAGATTGAATGGTCCGCCGACCTGATCGAAATCATCGACGGTGACAGTTACGTTGCCACTCCCGTCTGCCGTGAAAACGATAGTCTCGGAAAATGGATTGACTCCGGTCCCCGGCTGGTTTACGCCGATCCCGGTCTGCGAGATCACGTACTGTCCTTTCAGGCTGGATTTGCTGAAGCCGCCGCCGAGCGAATGAATTAACCCGCTGGAGCCGCAGCCGACAATCAAAACAACGCTTGCCATTACTGCCAGAGCCACGAGCACACGTCTGGCACACTTCGGGGAAGGAAGGCGATTCATGAGACACTCCTGTCTTTAATTCTTGAGATGCGAATTCTTAAGATGCGCTAACCCGGATTGTAAAAGAAAGTTTCGGAGAGAAAAATTGGCGGGAGCGTTTCCCGGGCGGAGACGGGGCAAGCCCCGTCTCTACACGAGACTTCGAGCCGGGGTTGGAACGGCTGGTTTGCGCTTTTCCGATACCCAGACTCCGACGCGATAAAGCAGCAGGATGCTGAGCACGATGCCGTACTCGAGTGGCTTCCGGAGATCGGCTTTCACCAGCCATAGGTAGTGCACCACCCCCAGGATTCCCGTCAAATAAATTAGCCGGTGCAGGCGCTGCCAGTTCTTTCCGCCGAGGCGGCGAATCGACCATGCCGTCGAGGTCAGGGCCAGGGGAATCATGAGGACGAAGGCGGAGAATCCTACGGTGATGAATGGGCGTTTGGCGATGTCTTTCACCATTTCGTGGATGTCGAAGAACTTGTCGAGCCAGATGTAGGTCGTGAAATGGAGACAACCGTAGAAGAATGCGAACAGTCCGATCATGCGGCGGACGCCGATCAGCCAGTACTGACGCGTGATCCGGCGGAGAGGCGTGATGGAGAGGGTGGTGAGGATAAGGATCAGCGTCCAGTCCCCGGTCGAGTGCGTGATGAACTCGATGGGATTGGCGCCAAGGCCGCCATGCAGCGCTCTCCATGCCAGGCGTGCCAGCGGAATGAGCGCGGCGAGGAAGACGGCGATTTTTGTCAGACGCAGTTTCATTTTCGGGTTTGTATCGTTGTAACCTACAGCGAACCCGGAGTTTTTGTCGCCGCAGGCAGCTGCCGAGCTGTGCTCGGCTGCACGGGCGAGGACGCCCGTCGCTCCATCGGCAAGTTCTAGAAGTTCTTTTTCAGGTCCATGCCTGAATACAGG
>Ga0210402_10000994_pt1 | contig 30311 bp, 19 predicted proteins | sample IncBWC7MmetaG_FD_161055 | JGI IMG/M metagenome (GOLD analysis project Ga0210402, IMG submission 161055) | Forest soil microbial communities from Barre Woods Harvard Forest LTER site, Petersham, Massachusetts, United States - Inc-BW-C-7-M | ecosystem: Environmental > Terrestrial > Soil >...
TTTCCGTCTTCCATGCGAAAGACGCTATTGCCTTCACTTTTCGACAAGACCTCGTGTTCGCCCAACGCCATTCGATTGATTCCAAAGAATCAGCCGAGTGGTTCCTCAGAAGCCACAGCGATTACACCAACTGAGAGTTGTTGGCGCAAAAGCGATTGCTTCAGAAATGATGTCGCGGACAGTGGCAACGCTCAGACCGCCGACGCGAATTCCTCACCGTCTGAAGAGGTCTCTTCAGTGGGTTCAATTGCAGCCACCCATCGAGCTATTCGACCGCGATTCCAGCGGTGCCTGTCGTTGAGGTGAGCAATCACGTTGGCGACGGGTGCCACGCCGCCGCACTCAGGACAGGCGGTACTGCGCATCGTCCATTTCCATTCGCTATAGTTTCTGAGTGCTTGGCCAGGACGTCCAATTGCATGGACCGCAGAGGCGAGAGCGCAGCGGCCTCCACGAGCATCCACGAAGGTTCCAATGGCTTGCGAAGTAAGCATCGATCCGAGAGAGATTGCATCCGAAAGTTTCACAGGTGCACCATCTGGAATAAGGCCACATTTTACTCCTAAAGAGGCCAAGAACAGATGGCGTGAGCGTAAACGAGCTTACCTGTCGCAAACAGGCATCTCTGACAATTTCGCCGGGGCAAGCCCTTTTCGGGCGCACTCACCCTTGCCTGAGTCGGCGCTACCACCTTCATCGCAGGCTCAGCTCCCCATTTCCACCTTGGGAGGCGGCGCGGTGTACATGTCGGCAGCCATTGGTGGCAACGTCGTTGTATCCCAAATGCACTTTTCAGGATCCACACTCTGGACACCAATTTGACCCGCTCTCTCCGTGCCGGCCTCGCCCACCCAGGTCACCAGGAACCGAGCTTTGCTGTTCTTGTAGGTAATGGCAATCGTCTCCCCACGCTTCACCTCGCCCTGAATGCCCGCTAATAAGGCCCCTTGCCGACTGATGTTGCGCGTCGGAACTATCTGGAGGAGCGCACGTCCGCTGGCATCGATCCCGGCAATTCGGACCTGCAGTCTTGCCTGCACGCGGGGCTCTCGGCGTTTTCCCAATCTCGCACCTCATGCTCTCGCGATTTGCATCAACGTCAGTAAATTATGGCGCAATCACAGTTACAGAGCCAGCGAAAACGGTGTGCCGTATTGGTTGACCCAATCAGGCGATAACTCCGGGCGGCTGTCCCTACGTGATTCTTGGAACTGCTCAGCCGCGCGCGCCGACTTCTTCTTTGTCGTTGGCCTTTTCTCTGGCGGCGTAGTGGGATTCGACGTAGTCGTCGAGAATTTTGATGAACTCGGCTACGATCCTATCGCCTTTGAGGGTGGTGAACAGGCGGCCGTCCACGTAGACGGGGGCCTTCGGTTCTTCGGCAGTTCCAGGGAGAGAAATTCCGAGGCTTGCGTGCTTGGATTCTCCGGGACCGTTTACTACGCAGCCCATCACAGCTACTTTCATCTCTTCGACGCCCGTGTGGCTTTCTTTCCAGACGGGCATCTGCTCGCGCAGGTAGGTTTGGATCTGCTCGGCCATTTCCTGAAAGAAGGTGCTGGTGGTGCGGCCGCAGCCGGGGCAGGCCGTGACTTGAGGGGTGAAGCTGCGAATGCCGAGCGACTGCAGAATTTGCTGCGCTACACGGACTTCTTCGGTGCGGTCGCCTCCGGGGGCCGGAGTTAGCGAGACGCGGATGGTGTCGCCTATGCCTTCCTGAAGAAGGACGGCCATCGCCGCGCTTGACGCGACGATGCCTTTGGCTCCCATGCCGGCTTCGGTCAGCCCGAGGTGCAGCGGGTATTGGCAGCGCGCGGCCAGGATGCGATAAACGTCGATCAGATCCTGCACGCCGCTGACTTTTGCGCTCAGGATGATCTGGTCCGGGCGCAGTCCGTGCTGCTCGGCCAGTTTCGCCGAGGTTAGCGCGCTGACGACGATCGCTTCCATCGTGACTTCGCGGGCGTCTTTCGGCTCGGGCAAAAGCGAGTTCTCGTCCATCATCCGGGTGAGGAGCGCTTGATCCAGCGATCCCCAGTTCACGCCTATGCGTACGGGCTTCTGGTTCTTCGCGGCAATCTCGATCATGGTGCGGAAGTTGTCGTCGTTCTTGCGTCCGATGCTGGCGTTGCCGGGGTTGATGCGGTATTTGGCCAGGCCCTCGGCGCAACCGGGGTATTTGGCGAGCAGGAGGTGTCCGTTGTAATGGAAGTCGCCTACGATGGGGACGCGCAGGCCCTGCTTCTCTAGTCCTTCTACTATGCGGGGGATGGCTTTGGCGGCGTCGTCATTGTTGACGGTGACGCGAACTACTTCGCTGCCGGCTCGCGCCAGGGCGGCCACCTGCTTTATTGTGCCGGGGATGTCCGCAGTGTCGGTGTTGGTCATGGATTGCACCATAACCGGTGCATTGCTGCCTACGCGGACAACGCCGATCGTGGCGGTGGAGGTTTTTCTACGCTGAATTTCGGCCATGTTTAAACCCTATTTTAAACTAGGCGGGGGAAAAGCGCGAGGTATGGTTGTGATCGCTGTTAGCCAAAAAGCTTGGTGGTGCAGACCCAGACGCGACAAGTTGCAGAACCTTCAGTATCCGGCTTGCGATCTAGGGGATTCCGGGGATGCGGCCGGGCGTTGCCCGGATTGGACAGCCGAGGGCGGATTTCCCGACGCATGCTGTGGCGCTGCAACGCGGGCCAGGGCGCCCGCGCCACACGAAACAGACTCTACGGCATCCTTGTTAGGCCCGGCAGGGTCTTGACGATGTCGTTATAGATGACGGTCACGGCAAAGAGCACGAGAAAGACGAACGCAGCCTGGTAGATGCGTTCCTTGATGGGCAGGCTGATTTCCCTTTGCATGAGGCTTTCGATGAGTAGCAGCAGGATCACGCCACCATCCAGGATGGGGATGGGAAGCAGGTTCATCACACCCAGGTTGAGGCTGATGATGGCGCTCACAAATAGCAGTGGCGCCCATCCTTCCTCGCGCGCGGCGCTGCCGACGGCGCTGCCAATGCCGATGGGGCCATCCACTTGGCGGATGGAGACTTTGAGCTGCAACATTTTCCGCAACAACTCCAGGATAAGAGACGAATTCTTCACGCATTCGCCCACGGATTTCCGGACAGCTTGCGGGAACGGCAATTTGACGACTTTCGTCGGCAAGCTCGCCAGCCCAATCCGGTAGCGCATCTCGCCAGCAGGATGACCGGCCGAGAGCATGGGTTGAAGCTTGAATGTAAGTTTTTGCCCCTGGCGGAGAGCTACGATTTCCAGAGGCTGATCCTTGGTCCGGGTCAGCATGTCTACCAGCGCTTCGAGGGCGGGAATCTCCTGCCCGTTGACGGTCAGGATCTCGTCCCCGACTTTGAGGCCGGCCTTCTCCGCGGGCATACCGGATTCGATCATGGTAACGATAAAGGCTGGTTCTTTCGGCACCATTCCCACGTCGCCCGCCTGATTGCGGCCCTTCGGCTGAGGCACGAGAGTGATGTCGGAAATAACGCCGTTGCGCAAGATCTCAAATTTCAAAGGTTGATTGGGACTGAGCGCTTCTTTGTAGCCCACCTGCTCCCAGTTGGGGTTCTCAACATCATCGACACGGAGGATCCGGTCGCCGGGCTGGATGCCAGCGTTAGCCGCGGGAGTGCCTTGCATGACCCATCCCACGAAGGCAGGTCCGTCGATGACGGCGGGGTATTCGTAATGCACCATGAAAACGGCGGTCCACAAACAAAAGGCAAGCAGAACGTTCATGAATGGTCCGGCTATGGCGATGATGAAGCGCTGCCAGCGCGGATGCGACAGGAACTCCCCCGGATCGCCGGTGCGGTCGTCCATCGGGTTTTCGCCCGACATCTTCACATAGCCGCCGAGCGGAATGGCGGCGATGCGATAGTCGGTGTCGCCTTTCTTGAAGCCCAGCAGGCGCTTGCCAAAGCCGATGGAAAACACTTCCACCCGGACGCCGAAATATTTGGCGGCGGCGTAGTGGCCGAACTCATGAATCAGGATCATGAATCCGAGGACGATCCCCATGACGACAACGGTATGAAGAAGGGACAAAAGCTGGGGCATAATAATTAGACTACTCCATAATTTCTATTACGAAATGGCCCTGATGGGCGATCCCTTTCGGCGGCACTGGTGCACGATTTCTCTTGCCAAAAGGCGGGCCTCGGTATCAAGGGAGAGCACTTTCTGTATAGATTCCAAATGTCCTGCCGGAGTTGCAGCCATGACTTCTTCGATAATGCGCGGAATCTCATCGAACCGGATATGCTCCTCCAGAAACGCAGCTACGGCGACTTCGTCGGCCGCGTTCAAGGCGATGGTTTTTGTGCCTCCGGCCGCCACCGCCTCGTAGGCTAAACCAAGACAAGGAAATTTAACCATGTCCGGGGGGCTGAAATCCAGATGCCTTAGGTCACTGATCGAGAAGCGCAACTCCGATGGGATGCGATCCGGATAGGTCAGGGCATACAAAATGGGCAGCCGCATGTCGGTCACGGAAAATTGAGCAAGTATGCTGCCATCGATGAATTCAACCATGGAATGGATCGTAGACTGCGGATGCACAATGACTTGCACGCGCTCAGGAGGGACGTGGAACAAGCGGCAGGCCTCGATCACCTCGAAGCCCTTATTCATCAATGTCGCCGAGTCGATGGTGATCCTTTTTCCCATTTTCCAGGTAGGATGATTGAGCGCCTGTTCCACCGTAATCGAGGCAAATTGCGGCTTGGGCGTCTTCAGAAACGGACCGCCGGAAGCGGTCAGCCAGATGCGCTCAACCTCCTCCATGCGGCCGCCCCGCAGGCACTGGTGGACGGCATTATGTTCGCTGTCGATCGGCAGCAGCGGCTTGCCCTGCTTGCGCGCCTCGGCGGTGATCAACTCGCCCGCTACCACGAGGCATTCCTTGTTGGCCAAGCCAACGGTTTTCCCGGCGCGTACCGCTTCGTAGGTCGCCTCCAGGCCGGAGACGCCGACAATTGCGCTGACCACGAAATCTACTTCGGGATGAGTCGCCACCCGAACTGTCCCTGCGGCGCCATGCACGACTTCGACATCACCCACGCCCGAGCCTGCTTGCCGCAGCCTGGTCTGGAGCGCGTGCGCGGCAGCTTCATCCGCCAGCGAAACCACTCGCGGCCTCCAGCGCACAGCTTGCTCAAAGGCGAGTTCGGCATTGTTGCCGGCGGCGAGCGTCGAGACCAGAAAGCGGTCGGGATAGCTCTCGACCACGCTCAGAGTGCTGCGACCGATCGAGCCAGTCGAACCGAGAATGGCGATGCGCTTCATGCCGTCCTCCTATTGTAAAGGACAGGTAAGGTCCGCCCGACCCCGAGAAGATCGTTGATAACGACAACCGCGTGATCACTGCCGGGTTGGCGTAGCATGGGTCGGAAGACCGGAGTGATTTTGCCTGAAACACAAATTTCTCGGCGCTGGCTGCGCATCGGGTTTTGGGCCTGCATTGTGATTTCCGTGGCCGTGGTAGTTCGGCGCACGGTTGCTCTTGCGCACCCACCGCAATCTGCGCCACCGGAGTTGGCCGCACTCGATGCCGCATTTCGATCGCATGCCGCTCTCACTTTGGCGCATATGATTCCGGCATTGGCCTTTGTCGTTGTGGCTCCGTTTGTCTACCTTCGACGGTTCGCCGGTGCGGCGTGGCCCAAACGCTTTCTGTTTCCTCTAGGAGCGGTAGTGGGTGTTACTGCCTACGCGATGAGCGATTATTCGATTGGCGGTTGGGTGGAACGCTCCGCGGTCCTGCTCTTCAACAGTCTCTTTCTATTCTCGCTATTTCGGGCGTGGCGCCTGCGCCGCGAGCCCGTACTGAGCTTGCGCTGGATGACAAGGGCAATCGCAGTCCTTCTCGGCATTGCAACGACCCGCCCGGTAATGGGAATATTCTTCGCCACCCGTGGTCTTACCCAGCTTGCTCCCGAGCAGTTCTTTGGTATCGCGTTCTGGATCGGTTTCTCGATCAACACACTGATCGTCGAGCTTTGGCTTCGATCACGGGAAGGACAATCTCAAACCGACAGGATGGCAACGCGCTAATTGTCATGTTCAATTGACGGTATGCTCAACGGAATACGAGCTTAGTCGTCGATGAGCTAGAACGGGTTGACCTGGGGAAAATGAATCTTCAGCTTAAAGCAAATGTAGAGAATCAGGATCGCGCCCAGCGTCGAAAAAATGAGGCCGGCGGGATGATATCGTTCGTTTTTCGGGCGCGAAAACATGTGGGTAACGGCGCCGCCGATGATCGACCCGATGATGCCGAGCACGATCGTCCAGAAGATCGTCATATGCACGTGCATCACCGATTTCGCGATAACCCCCGAGATTAGCCCGATGAGAACGTACCAGATTAAGTGAAACATACTTCTTCCTCCGGCGTCAGGTTATGACGCATAAGATCGCCCCGCAGCCTTGTTACTGCATATGTTTGGCGTCAAGGACACGTTTCAGCAAGGTTTGAACGTCATCGGCCGACAGCCTGTCCAGCTGAGCCAGCAGAGCTTCCCGGGTCGCGCTCTCCGCCGCCCGGGTCCGCGTCCGCCGTTCCAGCACCGGCGTCTGCGCCTTCATCCCCATCGCCCGCGCCTTTTCCACCTCGATCGCCAACTCCGCGATCGTCGGTTCCTCGAACATCGTCCGCACTCCCAACTCCACATCAAACTCCCGCCGGATCCGCACCATCACCTGCAGTACCAGCAGCGAGTGCCCTCCCAACTCGAAAAAATTCTGATCTACTCCCACCTCGCCCACCTTCAACACTTCTCTCCACATCCCCGCCAGCTTCTGTTCCACCGCCGTCCGCGGCGCCACGGTCCCCCGCTCCGACAGCACCACTCCCTCCACCGTCGCCAGCGCTCTCCGGTTCACCTTCCCACTCGAAAGCAGCGGAAGCTCTGCCACCTGCACAAATCTCGCCGGCACCATGTGCTCCGGCAATTTCGACCGCAGATATCGTCTCAACTCGCGCCCATCAGCCTTTTCCCGATCCTCCGGCACCAGGTACGCCACCAGCCTCGCCTCGCCCCCCTCTTCCACCCGTATCACCGCACCCTCCCGCACCCCGGCGTGCGACCGCAGAACCGATTCGATCTCTCCCAAATCAATCCGCATCCCCCGCAGCTTCACTTCCCCGTCCACTCTCCCCAGACACTCGATCTCCCCATCCCCGCGCCACCGCCCCAGGTCCCCCGTACGGTACAGCCGTTTCGACCGCTCCGGCGCGATCGGATTCTCCACGAAACGCTCCGCCGTCAGCGCCGCTCGATTCCAGTACCCCAGCGCCAGCCCGTCTCCGCCCACATAGATCTCCCCTCGTACTCCCACCGGAACCGGATTCCGATGCGGGTCCAACACATACATCTGCGTATTGCTGATCGGCTTGCCAATCGGAACCGTCGCCCCGATGTCTTCCTCTTCCTCTAACACGTCGTGCCACGTCACATCCGCCGCCACTTCCGACGAACCGTAAATATTCAGCAGCGTTGCTTGGGGAAAACCTTGCCGGAAACGCCGCGCCAGTTCCCCGCTCAGCGCCTCTCCACTGCACGACCACAGCTTCAGCCGCGGCACCCGTTCCTTCAAGTTCGGAGCATGATCGAGCAAGGCCCGCAGCAGCGATGGCACCAGCACGATCCGCGTCACTTCCGCCCCGGCCAAACTCCGCAGCACTTCTTCCGGATCCCGCACCACCTCTGCCGGCACGATCACACTCGGAATCCCCGCCAGCAGCGGCCCGAAAATCTCCCACATCGAATCGAGGAATCCCAGATTTGTCTTCTGGCAGCACACCTCGCCTGTCTGGAACGGATACCGTTCCCACATCCACTGAAACCGATTGATCGCTCCTCTGTGCGTCCCTTTCACTCCTTTTGGTCGTCCAGTTGATCCCGAGGTGTAGAGCACGTAAGCCGGATCTCCAGGTTCGACACGAGTGGACAAATTGTCCGCGCTCGTGCCGGCGATCCCTTGCCAGTCAGTGTCAAGATTCACCGTTTTCGCTTCACTAAAACGAAGCTTCTTGAGAACTCCCGATTGCGTCACTAATAATGTCGCCTCGGCGTCTTCAAGCATGAACTGCAAGCGATCCGCGGGATGCGAAGGATCCAGCGGTATGTAAGCTGCCCCGGTCTTGAGGATGCCAAGCAGGGCTACTACCATGTTGAGCGATCTCTCGACGCACAATGCAACTCGGGTTCCGCGCCCCGCCCCTAGCTTCCGCAGGTGATGCGCAAACCGGTTGCTGCGCGCTTGCAGTTCTCGAAAGATGAGGCAGCTCCTCCCTTCTCGCAGCGCCACCGCCTCCGGCGTTCGTTCGCATTGCGCGTCAAAAAGCTCGTGAATGGTCGCGTTTCGCGGATAGTCTGCTTCCGTCCGGTTCCAGTCCACGAGTATCTGGCTCCGCTCCCTCGCTGTCAGAAGGGGCAATTTCGAGACTGCACGATGCGGATCTGCCGCGGCTCCTTCTAGAAGCATCCGCCAATGTTGAATCAGGCGGCCGATCATCTCAGGTTCGAAGACGTCGGGGTTGTAGGTTACCGGACCGACAATGCCCTCCGTTCTCTCGTCCACGTCGATATACAAATCGAGCTTGGAGGCGCCGGTTGGAATGTCAGATTGTGTCGCACTCCAGCCACTTTCGACAGCGGGAATCGGAGGCTCGACCGAGATCGCCACTTGAAAAAATGGGTTACGGCCTGGATCGGGGGCGGGCCGAATGGTTTCAACCAGTTTCGTAAGGGGTATATCGCTGTTCGCCAACGCACCCAGAACCGTTTCCCGCACGCGAAGCAAAAGTTCCTGAAATGTTGGGTCTCCTGCTAAATCGATTCGAAGGGGCAGGATGTTCACAAAATATCCCGCCACCTTCTCCAATTCAGGAAGCGTGCGGCCCGCACTGGGTGCACCGAGAACGATGTCTGCCTGCCCCGTGTAGCGGTGCAACACCGAAGCCAACCCTGCGACCAGGATCATGAATAGTGAAACGCGCTGCTCCTCGCCAAGAGTCTTCAAATTCTGGAGCAGATCTTTCGACATCACTGCTGTCTGCATCTCTCCCCGGAAGGTTTGTACGGCAGGGCGGAACTGATCGCTGGGCCACTCGAGCACGGGCAATTCCCCCCCCAGCTTCCGTTCCCAATAAGCCAGCTGTCGCGCCATCACTTCCGGTTTCGCCTCTTCGTGCTGCCAGATCGCGTAATCGGCATACTGGATGACGGGCTCGGGGAGCGGCGAAGTCTCGTTCTCGGAGAACGCGCGATAAATATCAGCCAACTCCGGCAGGAACACCTGGTAGGCGGTTACACCATCAAATATCATCTGGTGAAAGGTCAGGAATAAGCGATGATCGCCCTCGCTCAGTTTCACCAGGATCGCTCGGACGAGCGGCCCCTCTTTGAGGTCGAATAGCGCCCCCGCCGCCTCGCGCGCGACTCGCACCGCTTCTCGCTCGCGTTCGAGTTCCGGGATATTTTGCAGATCTACGACAGGCAGTTTGAAGCCAGCTTCCGCGGGATGAACCACCTGCACCGGTTGGCCCTCCCGTAGTTCGAACGTGGTTCGCCAGCTTTCATGGCGCCGGATAAATTCAGCAAAGGTCCGTTCCAGCGCGGGCACATTCAGCGGGCCTGAGCGACGAAGGGTTAAAGTTTCGTTGTACACCGGAACTCCCGGCGGAGCCATCTGGCCGTGTAGCCAAACTTGCTCTTGCGCGAGCGACAGAGGCGCCGTGTTTCCTCGCGGGCGAGGAGTAATTTGAGGCTTGCCCTCCCTCGATCGCACCGCATTTCCACTCAGGTACTTTTCGAGCAGGATGCGTTTCGCGTCGGATAGGTGCGCGAGATCCGTCATCAGGCCGCACTCCTGACGTATCGCCGTGAGGACAAGGCATCTCGAACAAATGGCGCGGCTGTTCTCATGAAGGTTCCTACCGACATATAGTTTCGAAGAATAACTGCAAGTCCTGGAGCGCGCCTTTAATAGTTCCGATCTCGAATAGATCGGGATTGAATTGAACGCGACCAATGATCCCTTCAGGTCTATCGATGAATGCCAGGTACAGCGGCCAGGGAGAACCGCCACTCTCAACATCCATGGATGTCACACTCCAAGGCTGACCCAAGTCCGGAGTGGGAGGCTGTAATGAGACTGCTACATTGAAAAACGGGCGGGGGCCGGAACCATCCCTGCCCTCAAGTGCTCGCGCGAGACTCTCAATCGGAACATCATCGTTGGAGATCGCGTCCGACACGGTATCGCGCGCGTGGCGCAAAAGCGCGCTAAACGTTCGATGAGCGCCGCAGTTCAAACGGAGGGTTACGGGGTTCAGGAAGTATCCAAGCAGATCCATTACCTCGCTCTGCTTTCGGCCAGACGGAGAAAGTGTGTCGAGCAAAACGTCTCCGCGCTCTTCGTAGCGATGAATCACGGTCGCAAGACCCGTTAGTAACACAAGGAAGAGAGTGCTGTTGAGTTGCCTGCTAACCTCCCGAACGTGAGTGCTCAGTTCCGCAGAGAATGCAAACGGATGGATACGTCCGCAACAAGATAGAGCGCTCGTGTCAAGTTGCTCCGTTGGCCAACCGCGCACCGGCAAGCTACCGTCCAGTTGCTCCCGCCAGTAGCTAACCTGTCTCGACTCATCGCCTTTCAAACACTCCCGCTGCCACCATGCGAAGTCAGCGCACTGAATTTGCAATTCCGGCAACGGCGAAGGTCGACCCGCCAGAAAAGCCTTGTAGTTGGCAGCCAGTTCGGAAGGATATATCTGGTACGCCGACCTTCCGTCCACAACAATCTGGTGTACGGCAAGGAAAAGACGGTGGTCCTCGTCGCCCATTCTCACCAGAATAGGACGGAGTAAGGGACCTTGGTTGAGCTGGAACGGACGGCGGACGTCTTCACTGACCAGTCGAACCGCCTCCGTTTCGCGTTCCGCCTCACCCAGACCGCGTAGATCTATCCTGGAAAACCGAATCGCCCCGTCGGGATGGACGATCTGGACCGGCTGCCCCGCCTTTGTTTCAAAGCTGGTGCGCCACGCTTCATGACGCCGGATGATCTCATTGAAGCTCCGCTCCAGAACATCGGGGTCGAGTGGCCCGAGCATGCGGACAGTAACGCACTCGTTGTAAAGCGGAGGGTTCCCAGCGAACGCGAGTTCGCGAAAGTAGAGTTGCTCCTGTACTAGAGAAAGAGGGGCCGGGCTGCCCTGCGGCCTACGCCCAATCCGAGGCTCGTACGAAACACGTCCTTGCGACAATCGGTCGAACAGAATGCGCTTCGCATCCGATAACTGGCTCAGTCCTTGCATGTCTACCTACGCCACGCCTCATAAGTCAAATGTTATGTTACCGTAAATCGAATCGGTAACTGAGTCAGTCCGCGTAACCCCAGATTATGACGCCACTCGAGCGGTACTAGCGTATCCAAAGTCAAGCCGGGTAAACGCCGTAAAATCGTCTCGAATGCGATTTGCCCTTCCATACGAGCCAGGGCAGCACCGAAACAAAAATGCGCAGCCCATCCGAATGCCACGTGGCGATTGTCTTTGCGGTCGATATCAAGGCGGTCCGGTTCAGGAAATCGCTCCGGATCGCGGTTGGCTGCGCCCATGACTGCGATCACCGCCTGGCGTTTGCGAACATGCTTTCCTCCCAACTCGACTTCCTCGGGAGCGAGCCGCGCTGTGTGCTGGCTCGGACTTTCGTAGCGCAGCAGTTCTTCTACCGCGGAAGGCATCAGCGAAGAATCCGCGCGCAGACGTTCCATGACGGCCGGATTGCGCAGCAAAGTAAGCATGCCATTGCCGATCAGGTTCGTGGTGGTTTCCTGCCCACCAACCATGGTGACAATCAGGTTGGCGATAATTTCGTCTTCGGTTAGCTTTGCGCCATCGACATCCGCGGCCATCATCGCACTGACCAGGCCGTCACGGGGATTGACCCGCTGCTCCTCGATCGCCCGGCGGAAGTACGAACACATATTTTCCACACTGCTCAAGATTCGTGGAAACCGGTCCGGATTGTGCTGGAAGTTGCCCAGCATCTCGGCAAAATCCGCCGACCATTCCTTCAGTTGCTGGTGATCCTCCACGGGTACGCCCAACAGTTCAGCGGTCACAATGGCGGGCGCGGGACTGGCAAAGTCGGCAATCAAATCCATACGTCCGTTTGCAGCCACCGCGTCCAGCAGATGATCCATGATCTCCTGGATATGCGAGCGCATGCGCTCCACTCTGCGCACGGTGAACGCGGCCGAGGCGAGAGCGCGCAGGCGGGTGTGATTCGGGGGATCGAGAAAAAGCATCTGCCGCACCATGACCTGTGCGATCGGGTTCATGGCGGCCAAGCCCATCGCGCTCAGCTGCTCCGGGGTCGGCGTGCGATTCGCCGAGAAATGATGGAGTACGTGAATCACGTCCGCGTACCGTGTCACAACCCAAGCGTGCAGGAACGGGTCCCAATGCACCGGATCTTCGTTACGCAGCCTATGGTAGAGGGGATAAGGATTCGCCAGCACTTCGGGATCCAGCAGATGGTAAAGGCTAAGCGCTTTATCCGTCTTTGGAGTGACTGGTGAGCCATTGTCGGTGGAGAGCCGGGCGCGCTCGCCCGGCGGCACTCCCGCCGCGACACTTGGCGACGTCGTCGTAGACATACCTAAACTCCTTCTCCTGACGACGCGAGGAGACGCTGTGCTTCGTCTTCACTCATGGCTGCGAGCCTGGCATGAATGAGTCTCTCGATTTCAGCGGACATGCCGCGGGGAGTCGGCTCATCAAACAAGCACCGCAAAGAGAGTTCCACTCCGAAATTTTCACGGATCTTCGCGATCAGTTGCGCGCCCATGAGCGAGTGTCCGCCAAGCGTAAAAAAATTGTCCTCGCTCCCGACACGGGGCACGCCCAGAAGACCTGACAAGACAACAGCCAAGTGCTCTTCGATCGGAGATTGAGGAGCTTCGAGCAAATCGTCTCGGAGGATATTTTCGGCAGTCGGCCGAGGAAGAGCAGCCCGCTCCAATTTTCCATGCGGCGACAAAGGCAAACGGTCGAGTTCGACGAACGCCGAGGGCAGCATGTGAGACGGGAGATAACTACCCAGATAGCTTCGTAGATCGCCAGGCTTGAGCGGCATATCTGTTGCCGGCACCACATACGCGACCAGGCGCTGGTCCTCCGAAGGGTCTGCATAGGCACAGACGAAACTCGCTTCGATCTCGGGATGACGGTTGAGCACGGCAACGATTTCGTTAGGCTCAATGCGATGACCCATCACTTTGATCTGGTCATCGATGCGCCCCATAAAAGCGATTTGACCATCGGGCAGAAAACGTCCTAAGTCGCCCGTCCGATATAAACGGGCGCCCGGATCTCCACCGAAGGAATCAGGCAGAAACTTCTCGGCCGTCAGCTCCGGAGCATTCAGATAACCCCGCCCTACGCCTCGTCCGCCGATCAACAGCTCTCCCGGGTCGCCATCCGGAACCCGCTGCAGATGTTGATCGACGACGTATGCGCTGACACCGTCAATCGGCCGGCCAATGGATGGCAGCTCGTTGGATCGTTTTTCCGGACTAGCCCCGGAACTCGCCTCCGAATAAATTCTTCCCGAAGTTGCTACAACCGTGCATTCTGTCGGTCCATAGTTATTGATTAGAGCGAAAGGCAAATCGCGTGGCGGGTAGCGTCGCAGAGTGTCTGCGCCGGTCAGCAACACTCGAAACGGGCCTCCCGGCGGCCATTCGAGGCCGATCATGCTCTCGGCAAGGACGGTAGGAAGGAAGCTGATCGTAATGCCGCTGCGCACGATCCAGTCCCGCAGAGCGGCAGGCGCGGTGCGGATTGCATCGTCAACGACGTACAGACTCGCCCCGGCGGCGAGATAAGGCCAGATTTCCCATACTGCCGCGTCAAATCCGGGGCTGGTCAGCATCGTCGCCCTGTCCGCTGGTGACACGTTGAAGGCGCGCTGGTGCCAAGTCATGAGACCAAGCAAACTTCCATGCGTGATCTCGACTCCCTTGGGTCGACCGGTCGAGCCAGATGTAAAGATGATGTAAGCCAGATTTTCCGGCGTGGTGTTTCGAACCGGAAGGACTGCCGCATCGCCGTCACTGTCCAGCCCATCCCCATCCAGAACAACCGTTTCCCATTTGCCTGCGGGAAGCTTCCCGGCCACGCCCGGTTGCGTCACGACCACCGGAGTTCCCGAATCCTCCAGCAGCATAGACAGCCGGCGCGACGGATAACTCGGGTCCAGGGGCACGTAGGCTCCCCCGGCTTTCAGGATACCGAGAGCGGCAATGGGCAATTCGACGGACCGCTCCATGCAGAGCCCGACCGGAACGTCGGGTCCGATCCCGAGGGAGCGCAAGCGATGGGCGAGTTGGTTCGCGCGGGCTGTCAGTTCCCGATAAGTGACATGATGATTCCCGGATACGAGCGCGACCGAATCCGGCGTCGCACTCGCCTGCAATTGCACCAGGTCGTGTACACATAGATCTGACATACGTAAACTACCCAATCGTGTCCGCCAATCGTGGCGAATCCTTCATTGAAATTCTGGCTCTGTGCCAAGACTTTCTGCTCGAAAACCTTCTGCTCCGGCTGACAATTTGGCGTCGAGGACGCGTTTGAGCAGGGTTTGAACGTCGTCGGCCGACAGCGTGTCCAGTTGCGCCAGCAGAGTTTCCCGGTTCGTGCTCGCCGCCGCCCGCGGCCGCCGTTCCAGTGCCGGCGTCTGCACCTTCAGGCCCATCGCCCGCGCCCGCTCCACTTCGCTCGCCAGCCCCGCGATCGTCGGCTCCTCAAACATCGTCCGCACTCCTAACTCCACATCAAACTCCCGCCGGATCCGCGCCATCACCTGCAGGACCAGCAACGAGTGTCCTCCCAGCTCAAAAAAGTTCTGATCCACTCCCACCTCTTTTACCTTCAGCACTTCCGCCCAAATCCAGGCCAACTTCTGTTCCGCTTCCGTCCGCGCCGCGACCGTCCCCTGGTCTGACAGTGCCACCCCCGCCAGTCCTCCGAGCGCTCTCCGGTTCACCTTCCCGCTCGGCAGCAGCGGCAGCTCCTCCACCCTCACATAACTCGCCGGTGCCATGTGTTCCGGCAGCTTCGATCGCACATGACGCCGCAACTCCCGCGCACTTGGCGTTCCCTCCTCCCCCGCCACCACGTATGCCACCAGACGCTGCTCGGCTCCCTCGCCGCTCAACTCCACCACCGCTTCCTCCACCGAGCGATGCGAGGCCAGTACCGTCTCGATTTCTCCCAAGTCGATGCGCATCCCACGCACCTTCACCTCACCATCCATCCGCCCCAGGTACTCGATCTCCCCCGCACTCCGCCACCGCCCCAGATCCCCCGTCCGGTACAGCCTCTCGGAGCGCTCCGGCGCAATCGGATTCGGCACAAACCGCTCCCCAGTCATCTCCGGCTGCTGCCAGTACCCCAGCGCCAAGCCATCCCCGCCTACATAGATCTCCCCACGCACGCCCACCGGCACCGCATTCCGATTTCGATCCAGCACGTACACCTGCGTGTTGCTGATCGGCCTCCCTATCGGAACTGACACCGTACCTTGCGCGTCTTCCTCTTCTTCCCGCACCTCGTGCCACGTCACATCCGCCGCCACCTCCGACGATCCGTAGATGTTCAGCAGCGTCGCCCCCGGATACCCTTTCCGAAACCGCCGCGCCAACTCCCACGTCAGCACTTCTCCGCTCGACGACCACAACTTCAGCTCAGGAAGCCTCGCCTCCAGATTCGGCGCGTGCTCGAGCAGCGCTCGCAACAGTGACGGCACTAACACGATCCGCGTCACCCGCTGCTCGGCTAGAATCTGCAGCAGTTCCTCCGGATCCAGCACCGCCTCCTGCGGCAGAATCACGCTCGGCACCCCCGCCAGCAGCGGCCCGAAAATCTCCCATACCGAATCCACAAATCCCACATTCGTCTTCTGACAGCAAACCTCTCCCGCCTTGAACGGATATCTCTCCCACATCCATCTCATTCGATTCATCGCCCCGCGATGCGTCCCTTCCACCCCCTTCGGCCTCCCGCTCGATCCCGAGGTGTAGAGCACATATGCGCGTTCAACCCGCGACCATCCCATAATGTTCATGACGGGATTGAGCGGAGACTCATTCCGAATAGGTTTCGCCTCCGAATCAAGCATGATCAGGTTGCGAACGGTATCCGGCAGTTTCTTCCCGATTCCATTGTTAGAAAGGACGCACTCGGCACGCGCATCCTCGAGCGTGGAGGCCAGACGCTGGAGCGGGTACGAAGGATCAAGCGGAACATAGGCCGCTCCCGTCTTGAGCACGCCCAGCAGCGCAACCGTCAATTCCGGAGACCGCTCAATGGAAACGCCTACCAGATTGCCCGGCCCCACTCCCTTCTTTACCAGGTAGTGCGCCAGCCGGTTCGCATCCTCGTTGATCCGCCAGTAAGGAATTTTCTCGCCCTGAAAGACCAGCGCGGTTCGGTCAGGCGTGCGGGCGGCCTGGCGCTCGAAAGCACCATGAATGTGAAGATCTCGCGGATAATCAGTAGCCGTGTTATTCCACTGCACCACGGTTTGTTCCCGTTCCCGTTCATCCATGAGCGCTATCCGAGCCAGCGGCTCGTCCGGGTTTTTGAGGACGGCATTCACCAGGTTGCGGAAGTGGCCCAGCTCTCTCAGGATGGTCTGCTTCTCAAACAGATCCGTGTTGTACTCGAAACGGCAATGGAACTCGTCGTCCTCGTCGTCCTCAAAAGCCTCCACGGCCAGATCGAACTTGGCGATGCCGGTCTCGAACTCCAGTTCCTTCATCTTAAGTCCCGAAATTTCAAACACCTGCTTTGGGATGTTCTGGAAGGTGAACATTACCTGGAACAGAGGACTGGTGTTCATCGATCGCTGCGGGACCAGTTCTTCGACTAATTTCTCGAACGGAACATCCTGATGCGCATAGGCTTCCAAGGCACATGCGCGGACTTGCCGAACCAGATCGCGGAACGTCGCGTCAGGGGTGAGGTCGGCGCGGAAGACCAGCGTATTCACGAAGAACCCGACCAGGTTTTCGATTTCAATCTGGCTGCGGGCTGCCGTGGGGGTGCCGACCAGAATGCTGTCCTGGCTGGTGTAACGCCAGAGCAATGCTTGGAAGGCCGCCATCGACACCATGAACAGGGTGGCGCCCTCGCTTTGCGCAAATTCCTTCAACGCCGCACGCACGTGGCTTTGGAAAATCAGTTCCTCGGTCGCTCCGTGCCAGCTGTGCGTCGTCGGGCGCGGGCGGTCCGTGGGCAGATCGAGAATTGTTTGCGCGCCGGCCAGCTTGTTTTTCCAGTACTGGACTTGTTTAGCCAACACTTCGCCGGTGATGTATTCGCGCTGCCATTGTGCGTACTCCACGTACTGAATCGGGAGTTCGGGAAGTTCGGGTTCCCGCCCGCTCGCATAAGCTTCGTAGCAATGAGCGAGTTCGCGGAAAAGGATCGAGATCGACCATCCATCCGTAATAATGTGATGCATCGCCAGCACCAGGATGTATTGGTCTCGACTGACTTGCAGCAGCACGGTTCGCAGCAACGGGCCCCGGGTCAGATCAAACGGTCTCTTGCCCTCCTCGCTGGCAATCCGCAGCGCCTCCCGCTCACGCTCGCTCTCCGGAAGATCCGCCAGGTTCAAGATCGGAACCTGGACATCGACGTCGGACAACACCACCTGTCTCGCCTCGCCATCAACGCTCTCGAAAATCGTGCGCAATGACTCATGCCGCTCGATGACTGCGCCAATGGCCGAGGTCAGGGCATTGACGTTCAAAGGACCGGTGATCCGGAAGGCGCGAACCAGGTTGTAAGCGGCCGTTCCCGGCTCCAGTTGATCGAGAAACCAAAGTCTATCTTGCGCGAAGGAAGCTGGCAGCCCTGCTGCACTCATCGGTGTCTGTGTTCCTTAGACGTATTTTTCCGCTACCGGAGGGACGGCCAGAATCAGTAGCACAGATGGGATGTCAATGACAGGAAAAAGGTTGGGGCGATTTAAAAGCTTTGCGGTCCAAGGGCTTTACTGTTTGCCAAAACAATCGCTTTCGCGTCAGGGCATCGCTTTCGCGATGCCAAAAGTTCTTCAAAATCAGACGCCCCCTTTAGGGCTGGACATCGATAACCGGCTCGGAAAGGAGCGGGGCTCCATGGCCGTACCCGCGGCATCGAAATGTTTCATTCACCGGACCCGATTTTTCCCGGACGAAATTCTTGAACCCGCAAACCAAATAGACGGGGGCGGCATCTTAATTGTCGCTTCGTACCCGAATTCGATGTGCAAACCGTTGCACCCTCGGGTTTTCAGCGCTGCAGTACTGCTCAGCTGCAGGTTTGCTCAGGAGTGCAGATGCCGCTCTCGCCACTAGTGTCGGCCGAAGTGCCCGCGGTGCGTGTCGCCGTTCAGGATCCCCTGAACGGACTGGCACAACCATTCCCATTCCTTGCCATCCATCGCACCGGCGAACCAAATCACAGGGTTAACTCCAGGAGATTCTGAATCCATGCTGTCCGGGGTCAAAACTTCAGAGATCGGGGTTGCACAACAGAAGAGACTGCTTGTTGAATTGCTTCTGCGGTCCAATCAGACGGAGATTCACACCGAGATCTATCCTGCGTCTCTCGCTCAACAGCGACTCTGGTTTCTCGACCAACTGGGCCCCAAAAGCGAGGCTTACAACGTGCATTTCGGACTGTGGCTGCGAGGACCGCTCGACCTGCGTGCCCTCCAGTCCAGCCTGCAGCAGTTGACGAATCGCCATGCCAGCCTGCGCACCGTCTTCAGACTTGAAGGCGGCGAACTGGTGCAGGTCGTCGCTGACCGCCTCTCCGTGAGGCTGCCAATCACGGATATCACCCACTCCGCGGATCCCGATCGCGAGCACTATCAGCTCGCGAGGGCGGAGGTGGAAAGGAGCTTCGACCTTAGCATGGGCCCGCTGTTTCGCGCCCGAGTCATCCGCGTAACCGGCACGGACCATGTTCTGCTGTGCACCATGCATCACATTGTCACCGATTCATGGTCAGTGCAGATCATGGCACGCGAATTGTCAGCCCTTTATGGCGCGTTTTGTACTCAGCGACCATCCCCGCTTCCCGAACTACCCATCACCTACGGTGACTATTCCGAGTGGCAGCGCAAATGGTTTAAAACCGCGAAAGTAGAACAGCAGTTGAAGTTTTGGAGAGACGAACTTGAAGATGCACCCCCTGTTTTGGAATTGCGGACACAACGGCCGCGCTCTCCCGAACAGACATTTGAAGGCGCGAGTCAGACAGTCCCGTTAAGTGACGAGATCATTTCCGGCATCAAGGCGCTCGGAGTTCGCCTGCAAGCCACCCCGTTCATGTTGCTTCTCGCTGCCTTCAAGATTCTTCTGTACCGCGCCAGCGGGCAGCCGGACCTGCTGGTAGGAGTGCCGGTTGCGGGTCGAAATTCGGTGGAGACCGAAGGTCTGGTCGGGTTCTTTGTAAACACGCTTGTCCTGCGCGACGATCTCTTTTTCAATCCGACTTTTCCGGATTTGGTGGCGCAGATCCGCGAAACCACCCTTCGAGCCTTTGCCAACTCGGACGTTCCCTTCGAGAAGGTGGTGGAGTTTCTTCAGCCGGAGCGCAACCTGAGTTACAACCCGATCTTCCAGGTGATGTTCTCAGTGATCAGGGCCGCTGTTCAATCCGACACTTTCGGCGACTTGGCTGCCTTTTCCTACACCGTAGCTCCAACGAAGTCGATCTTTGATCTGAGCATGACGATTATCGAAGGGAAAGACGGCCAGTGGTTTGCTCAAATCGACCACAACACCGGCCTGTTCCGCTCCGAAGACGTGAGCCGAATGCTCGCCGATTACTCCACGCTTCTTCAAGCCATCATTGGCAGTCCTGAAAAACGGATCCTGGATTTTCTTATCACCAATCTTCCCATCGCGGAAGCCGCCGCGGTTCGAACCGCGGAACGCTCATTACCTCTACCTTCGAAGACTAGCTCCAAGCGAAAAGCGCGGACGCTAGCATCAACCTCTCATGCGCCAAAGCCCGAACCACCGGGCGAGCCGATCCAAGCGGAGGAAAAGCTGCTAGTCGGCATTTGGCGGGAGCTGCTCCACATGCCAGCAGTCGGCATCGACGACAATTTTTTCGAAATCGGCGGCCATTCTCTTCTCGCTGCCCAACTCATCGCGCAAGTCCAGAGTGCCACGGGACGCAAGATCGCGGTTTCCGCCGTCTTCCGCGCCCCGACCATCCGGGCTTTCGCGCAATTGCTCCGTGATGACCCCCGGGTGGAGCCCGATCCCATCGCCATGAAACTTCATAGCGGAGTTCATAATGAAGATGGAAACGATGCGATCCCGTTCTTTGCTGTCGCTGTGCCCGGAGTGGACACATTCGGCTTCGCCCAACTGGCCCGTCACCTTCCGCCAGACCAAACGACTTACAGGTTGCAAGCGCCCGCGCCAGTTGTGTTGGGCCGCCACCTCAAGCCCGCCGAACTGCGAGCGTTAGGGAGTCAGTATGTAAAAGCCATGAGATCTGAGCAACCTCACGGACCCTACTGCCTGGGCGCTATGTGCGAAGGGGTCATGATTGCGCAACAAATGGTTCTCCAACTGGAATCGGAAGGAGAAGAGGTAGGACTGTTCACCATTTTCGACACCTGGGTCCTCGAGAACTCCCGAATACGCTCTCTATGGGCTGTCGATTATTACATGCAACGCTTCCGAAATTTTCGAGCCTTGTCCCTCGACCAACAATTCGCGACGGTCCGCCGAGTCTTCAAACGAATAACGGCGCCAAGCGTTACCAATTCGGGCAACGGCTCGAACCGCGCATATTGGCCGGACAAGGACTTTCAGCCACCTCAGTTTCGGGCTCCAGTGCTTCTATTCAAACGCCCCCGGCAACCTTTTTTCTACGTTCGAGACCCCCAAATGGGCTGGGGATCCCGCTCCATGGGGAACGTTGAAACTTGTGAACTCAAATGCGGACACTACGAAATGCTCCGGGAACCGCACGTCCGTCTCGTTGGCCAAACCCTCGGGAACCGGTTGCAAGCGATAAGAAACCAGCAAGAGGTGCACTCCGCGCTACGGGAGCTATCCAGCGATCCACCCAACTTGTTTGATGCTCGAACGCGGGCGGAGACGGCCGCCTAGCAAGGAGCTATGCAACCCGAATGAGTACGACTCCGGAAACCGTGGCAGCCTCCGAAATCACAGCGTGCTCAGCGGGGGCAATGGCACATCCGACCACATGGGAAACATCAATCGGCTTGGCGCGCACTCCCGACCGCCCCGTCAAAGTCATTCATCCGCCGGCCTTTTCCATAGGCACAATCGCCATCGGCCTGCGCACTTTGGTCCAATATTCCGATCTGCTCTACACGTTAAGTCTGTTTCGCCTCAGCGTGCGCTACAAACAGTCCGCTCTTGGCTGGACATGGGCCGCCCTTCAACCGCTCGCGTTGATGGGCATATACACGATCATCTTCACTCGAGTCACGACCGTTCGAACGGGCGGAGTTCCCTACCCGGTGTTCGTCTTTTCCGCACTTCTCCCATGGATATTCTTTTCCAGCACTATCTCCAGTGCAGTGAATGGCCTGGTCCTCCATCCCAACCTCCTTACGAAGATGTATTTCCCGAGAGAAATCATCCCATTGTCGTACATGGTGGCGAGCCTGGCGGATTTTTGCATTGCCTCGACCATCCTTGGCGGGCTGATGGTCTACTACAAAGTTCCCCTAACCTGGCATTTGCTTTATGCGATACCGATCGTTGTCATCCTGGCGGGCTTCGCCGCCGCGATCGCCCTGTTCTTCTCGGCAGCGCAAGTCCGCTTTCGCGATGTTGGTCTGGCCATGCCTTTCCTGTTGCAGGTGTGGATGTTCACCGTTCCGGTTGTGTACTCGTTGCAGTCCGTCCCGCAGCGCTTCAGGAGCCTCTATCTGCTCGATCCAGTGGCGGGCTTGATCGAAGGTTTCCGCCTGGTGGTGATCCATGGTGCCGCGCCCGATTTTCGCGCCATGGCTCTTTCCGGGGCGGTAACCATGGTGAGCCTGCCGCTGGCCTATGCCTTTTTCAAGTCTTCGGAATCGACGATGGCAGATTTGATCTGAGTGGATGTGATCTCGGAACTGACCTGAAATGATCGACCTCAAGTTTAACCAGGTATCGAAGAAGTACAACATCCGAGCCAACGGCGACTCTCCGAAACGTTGGTACGGGCGAGGCTTTCCAGGGAGAAAGAAGCCGGGGCAGATGTGGGCTCTGCGTAATGTCAGCTTTCAGGTCAACGAAGGTGAAGCGCTCGGAATCGTCGGGCACAATGGAGCCGGCAAAACCACCATCCTGAAAATTCTTTCCGGCATCACCACGCCCACGGCAGGAGAGATCACAATCCGCGGGCGGCTGGTCGCGCTCGTCGAAGTAAGCTCGGGGTTTCATCCGGAACTTACCGGTATTGAAAACGTCTATCTTCACGGAGCGATGCTCGGAATGCGGCGGTCGGAAATTCGCCAAAAGCTCGACAGCATCATCGAGTTTTCAGGCGTAGGCAGGTACATCGAAGTGCCCGTCAAACGATACTCCTCGGGCATGTTTGTCCGCCTGGGCTTTGCCATTGCCGCCCACCTCGATCCCGACATCCTTCTGCTGGACGAAGTCCTCGCCGTCGGCGACGCAGCTTTTCAGGCCAAATGCCTCGAAAGGATCGCAGAACTGCGAAAAGACGGCCGCACCATGGTCTTCATTTCTCATGATCTCGCCGCCGTCTACCGCTTGTGCGATCGGGCACTGCTGCTGAGCCACGGCTCCATCCTATCGGACGGCCCTCCGCGGCGAGTGATCGACGAATATCAGCAGATGACCTTCGCCGACCAAGGTATGTCCGCGGACGAGGAGAGCGATTCCGCAATACCGGCCAGGTGCACCAGCATCTCGTTCTCCGCACCTGAGTCTCCCGAAGGAATTCGAACTGGCTACCCTCTCGTAGCGCGGCTCGCCTACAAAGCTTCGAAGAATATCCCCGATGCGGTCTTTAGAGTCTCGATTTATTGGCCGAGCGGATACTTATGCGCTCAACTCACAACCGAGTCATTGAGCGGAGGCCTCCAACTTGAGCCTGGGACTGGCATCATCGAGTTTCAATGCCCCACGTTGCCGGTGGTTCCCGGGCTCTACCGTGTCGATCTGGCAATCGAATCGAAAGGCCTGGAGATTGATGTACGCCAGCGCTGCGCAACCCTTCGCGTAGAGCCCGGTAAAATCGCTTACGGCGATTTCCTCATCGAGAACACCTGGAAGATTACCGAGACGCTCCCCCAACCTCGCCTCTAAGAAACAATTGACTTGGTGCGCTCGAGACCACGATCTGGTGGAGAGCCGGGCGTCCTCGCCCGGCCACCGAACCGCTCGGCGGGCGAGACGGCCATCGCTCCTGGCACGCCAGTGTATGATTAGGTTTAGAAGTGAGGCAACGCCACGCGGTTCAGTGCAGAGGTCACAAGCGTCCCCGCAAATGCAAGGTCCACATCCAGCGGAGTAAAGAAGTTCATCCCTGATCTCCAGCCAGCGGGCGCTTCCGGATGCACGCCGGAAAGAATTACAAATCCTTTTCCCGAGTACCCCTCAGTTAGCGCCGTGCTCCCGTTGGGATACTTGCCGATGACTTGTCCCCAGCCTGAAAGATCGGGACCGTTCTGCCAGTAAATATCCAATTTAGTCCCGCCAGGAAATGAAATGGCTACGGCTTCCTTGTGAATTCCCTTGAAGTAATCTGCGTACAAGTTAAACCATACTCCCGAGGTCAAGTCGATCCCGTTGTACTCCGAATATCCTCCGAAGAACCCGCCGGCGCAGATTCCGAGGTAGTTCAGGCCCTGAGAAACAGCGCCATGAACCGTTGTCGTAGCCTTCGACGAGAGATTATTGCCAATGGTTATCGAATTCCCGCCAGGCACAATCAACAACTTGTACGCCATCAGTTGCGATTCGCTCATGCCGTCGAGCTGACTGGAGTTTGCCGTATGATAAGCGAGCCCCTTGGCCTTAACTACGTTCTCGATCGCGGTTACGTCGTTCGGACTGGTGCCAGTCCCATTGAAAATAAGGACAGGAGTTACATTTGCCTTTGCATTTCCTTGCTGCGCAGCCAACGAATCGGAGCCCGCAATGCCAACGATCGCGGAAGACGGGACCGAATTTGTCGTGTCCATCACCGCCGGTCGAGAACGGCTCGGCACGACCAGCTTCCAATCGGGAGAGCCGGAGCGATCCAAATAGCTCGATCCCAGGTAAGCGACACCCAGTTCTCCACCGTAGTAGTTGACGATACTCTCGCCGGTGGCATCGTTGACAAGAATCAGGTCGGGATGACCGTCCCCATTCATGTCTTGCATCCCCACCGCAGTCCACCCGCCGAAGCTACTACTGTTCAGCTCCTGAGTTGCAGTAACGGCGGTACCACTCGATCCTCCCAGATAAGCAACCATCACCTGGCGCGTAGAAGAATTTTGAAGGAGGAGATCGGGATGACCGTCACCGTTCAGATCAGCGGCTCCGACCACGTTCCATCCCATTGCAGATAGCGGGCTGATCGTTTCGCTTCTTAGAAGAGTAGTTCCTTGAGAACCCCCAAAGAAATTCACAGCAACTTGTCCCGTGCCCTCATGAACGGCGATCACATCCAGGTTGCCATTGCCGCCAAAGTCAGCTACAGTTCGAGCCGTCCATCCCGCTCCGAGGGGGGCCAGGGAAGCCGACCCCAGAAACTTCTCATCCTTGCCGTAGAAATTGACTGCCAGGGCGCCGCTCGAACTGTCGGAATAGACCAGTCTTTTCGTGCCATTGCGGTCGCTGGCAGTTGCGCCGATCAACACCCATCCTGCGGCGGGGGTTGACGTCAGCTTGGTCGCGCTCTGCAACCGCGCTCCGCGCCACGAGCCGGAGACGGTCTGCCCCGTGGACAACTGCATGCGGTAAAGATGACTGATCGAACCGGGCGCCGCGATTTGGGCCTCAGCGAAAACCCCGACCCAAGCTGTGATAACGAGCCATCGGAAGATGCTGGTAAGAAGAGCTTTGAAGCGCAATGGAAACTCCTTGAAATAGCTCGCAGGTCAAGTGGAATGCCGCAACCAATCCGTGCGGGTTTTTGCTGCTTTCCCGCACGACTGCTTAATCTGAGCTTGAGTACGGTGATTTTATCCAGACGATCTCGCCGAAGACAAACACGTTAGTGCATGTGGCCGCAGTCCATGTGACGACGGTCACCAATTGGCCGGCTGGCAGGCAGCGAGCCCGAAAATGACCGTGAAAGAGGCGGTTCTGGTTGCCGAAAAACTCGATTTTGAGTTTGGTTTTGGGTGGCGCAGCGGTTCACCGCTCCGCTCACAGGCTTGTTTTCAGTACCGACTTCAGCCGCTGAGGGACACGGGCCCGCAGTTCAAATCCGCGCGCCCCGACCAATTCCCGACCCCCGCTATTTCCCCGCTCCAGCAGGTTTCAGAACCGCCGTGTTCCGCTCGTCGGCAGCGATCATGCGATAGAACTTTTTCAGCTCGTCCATTTTGCTGACGGGAACGCTCAATTCCTTGATTTCCAGGGCGCGCGTGTAGTGCAGCATTTGCCCGCTCGCTTCCGTCTTGCTGTGATAGCTGCCAAAGCTGTAGTCCGCATCCATTGGAGGCGGTAACTCGTCCACTTCATAACCCGGGGGCAGCGCGATGTCGAAACTGTCGGTGTCCCGCGACGGCCCTTCGAATTCCAGCGGAAACTTCCGCGGCTCCTTCGTCTCCAGTATCCCCGACCCCTCGCTCCCCAGCACCCGCGGCCGCACCAGCAGCAGATTTCCCGCTATCTTTGCGTAGTTGTCGGACTGGAACGCGTAATTGAAACCGAAAGGCTGGTCGGTGCGGTCGAGGTTGACCAGGCTCGCTCGCGTGATTTGAAAACTGGCGAGCGATCCCGCCAAAAGGCTTTCGATCGGTTTGATTCGATCAGTGTTGTTCGTTAGCGAACGCAATCGCATCCTTTCTAACCAAGCTTGATCTCCCAACCGCACTTCCTCGACATTGCCCTTCAACATCCCGTTGGCGTCGAGGGTCAGCTTGCCCACTCGCTGGACACTGTTCATGGCCGACGGCTGTTGCGGCAACTCAACCAGGTCGCCGCCTTCCGGCGTCACCACCAAGCCGTAATTCGCTTGCAGGTATCCTCCAATTTGGCCAAAGGGCGTCACCTCATTGGTCGGGTCGAAGAACAGAATTCTTCCCAGCTTGGGAACCTGGGCCACGGCGATCAGCGACGGATCCCTCACGTCATCCGGCAACCTGATGGCAAGAATCACGTGGTTGAAGCCGTTGTGCGCCGGCATGTCACGCGTAACCACGCCCCGTTGCGCGTTGATCACTACATGGTAGGAGTCCACGCCGATCTCGCGCAGCATGGTGCGCATCAGCGTCGCTTTGTCCTTGCAGTCTCCGTACCGGTGCGAGAAGACATCGGATGAAGCATGCGGTTGAAAGCCGCCGATGCCAAGCTGGATTTCGACATAACGGATGTCGTGCTGCATAAATCCCGCGATCGCCTGCATTTTCGGCAGTACCGCAGTCTTTCCGGCCGTGAGAGTCACTACCTCGTGTTTGATCCCGTCGGATGCGTCCATGCGTCCGCTAATCAGATTCTCGTACCAACGCCCCATGTCTTCCCAGTTTGCCAACTCATTCTTCCGCGACGTTCCACCCGCCGGAAAGAAGGACACGATCATCTGGCTCGCCACACCCCTCCACGGAGGCATTTCCGGTTCATGCCGAATCTCTTTAACGTCTCTGACCGCCCATTGCAACGTGTTGCTGCTTCCCTCTTCTGGCTTCACTTCGGGGTGAGATAGCCACGAGGCCTTAAAAACCCACCCCGATGGAATTTGCAGCGAATAATGGCTCTCGCGTACTGGATCCTCTCCCTGGAAGTCCCAAATATCCTGCAAAAAGAAGGGTTGCTCCTCCACCTCGTATTCGTAACCCACGATGTTGCCCGGGTCGGGAGCCGGAATTCGTAGCACTCTGTACTTCACGTCCGAGAACACTTCATATCCCGCGACCGCCGAGGTGTCGATAGCGTCCTTCTCCTTCACCTCGTAGTCCTTGCCTTGCGCCGGGATACACCACCCACGCAGATTTGTGATTTTTCGGCCCGGATTGAAATAGACGCCTACAATGCCCCGTTCACGCCCTTCGGGCCGCAGAATCTTGTAAGCCTCGCGTACCCGCGTCCTGATTTTGTCCACGGATAAGACCGTCACGTTGGTTTCGGAATACAACAACACTGCGTCAGTCTTCGCGTCATAGGAAGGTAGCGTGGCGCCAACCAGAGCGTGCATCCACTGCGGAGCGTCGCCAGCCACGGCCCGTGGGGCAATGACAACGACAATGACCGCAACACAAATGGCGAAGCAGAACATAGTCGGCAAAAACTTCCCGTTAGTTACTCGCATGGATTTCTCCGGGCTGCACTACGATTTGCGCGCCATCGCTGGTTCTGATCGACTGAAATAAATTGCGCAATGCCGTGTAGTACTTCGTCTCTAACAGCAAACAATCGACGGTCAACTTCCTCGTCAGCCGTATGGTTCCCGGGCTCTGCTCAGCTTTCAAGCTGTAGAGGATCACTTTTCCGTTCAGATTCAGCGGTGCGGGCACGCTGCTCACTTGCCATCCCGGGGGAAGTTCGATGGTTACGTCATCCGATTTCTCGTATGGATACTCAAAATAGATGGGCTGGACGCGGCTGGCGTGTTCGAAAACCCCTTTTTCCGCGGCGGTGAAAATCGCGGCGGGAAGCACCACCCGCCTGCCCGCATTTGAGGCCCAACCCGGAATTTTGAGGTTGAATTCCGCGACCAGTGGGGTTTCCGAACTGGCCCAGTCTGGTTTGTTCGTCAGTTCTGCCTCGGCGGCGACCCCGATTTGCGAAGTCAACCGTTCCTCGAGGAACTTCTTACGCGCCACTTCGTCCGCGTTTCGCTCCCCCAAGCGGTGATACATGGCTTCGAGCCCGACGTAAGTGACGGTCAGCGTCCCTTCCAGATCGCCAGTGTCGGACAATTTCATCTTCGCGACGCGTTCAATCCTCGATTCCGCGGCTTCCGGAAGGGTGGTCTGAATCCACGTTCCGCCGTCCTTGTCCAAGCGCAATCCCTGGACGCCCGTTTCCGACCATTCCAGCAACCCAAACGGCGTGAAGGCTCCTCCAGGATCGAAATACAGGTCTTTCCCATTCATTTTGACCAGCACAACGTTGGAATCCAGCTTTCCGCTTTGCATCGTAACCGGACTGAAAAAGTATTCCCGGCGGCCGGAAACCCAGCATCCGTAGGCCTCAAAACCAGCGGCCCGCGCCAATCCCAGGAACAACCAGGTCAGCTGCCTGCCGTCGGCGTAGCCTCGCTTCCAGACTTCCTCCACGTTTTCCGGAGGTTTTTCTTTAGCGCGCTTTTCTTCCTGCTCGGTCTTCCGCACTTCGTAGGTGGTGTTCCGGATCCGCTGCACCCGGTCATAAATCTTTCGCAGTTTCACATCTTGCGAGTCGCTCGGCGACACAATCTGCGCCACCGCCTGCTCCATCGCCTTGCGCTTGCCGATGAAGTTTTCCAATGCCGCGTTCCATTTTTTCCCGACTTGTTTCCAGTAACCCTGCTGGTCCTTCTCGGGAAGGCTGTCCTCATAGATAAAATCCACCCGCGACCGCAATTCGTTCGGAGGCGGCATGTAGTCTTCGGTCTGAAACGCAGGGATATTGCTCGCCTCCATACGGACGATGCGGTCGGGCCCCTCTTTCGGCGGAACCGCGCCCGCGGGCAGAGTGTTCCAGCTCCAGCGCAGGTAAAACGGCTGGTACCAGCCCACGTAGGGCTTCAGCGAAAATTCCGCTTTCTTGGTGAACAGGTCATCGCTCAGAACCCAGTGGGAATCGAAAATGTATTTCTCGCTCAAATCCACCGTGTAGGAATACTCGATGATGCCTCCAACTTGCACGTCCGGCAGAGTAAAAGTCTTCGCCAGATATTTCACTCCCCTGCCCTTGACCAGGTTCTTTTCGAAGACGTGACCGCCGAAGTCTGCGGTCGAGCCGTCCGGCCTGATGGTCCGAGCTCTCACGCGCACCACCTCCTGGGTGCCCTTGAAGAACGGAATCTCCACATCGGCGTGCTTCCGCCCCTCTTCGGTCAGAACCTTGATTCGAACGTAATTGTCTTCATGGGAAGTGTGGCCATTGTCATCCCGGTCCACCTGCCGGTACAAAATGATCGCGGGCGCTCCCGGTGCCAAGGGTTCGCTGGTCAGCTTAAGCTCTTCTGGCGAAATCGGCTGGAACCCCGTGCCCGCCTTCGCCTCCGGTGCCGCCAACATCCACATCGCAAGCCCTAACACCACCAACTTGCTTGAACGGAACATAGCCATCTCTCCCGAGGTCAATACACGCTTCAACCGAGGTGTCGAGAACGATTACAAAGGCGGGAACCACGAACTCCAGGGGGAGAAGGAGCGATCTACGCGGCGATAGCAATTCCGCCTCCTCCGAATTTCCGGGCCCCCTCGAGCCAGAATCCGGACCTACAGTAAACGCCTGAGTATAGCCCGAAGCGCCCATCCGTCAAGCGAAGAAATTGCCGCATCCACCCTCTTCAAGATGTCCTTCTTGAGCGGAGCAGGGACTTCACGAAGTGAAGTCCCTGCGAAGTCGAAAGACCCTTACACCCTTTCCGCCGGCAAGGACGCATCAGGGAATTTTCCCGGGCGGCCCGTCTCTCTACCTATTTACTGAAAAGGTAGTAACCGCTGAGCGAGAGTAACTGCCCCCCTGCCATTGGAATCATGGAGTTAGAAGGAGATTTGAATCTAAAGGACGTAAGGGTAAAGTTCTTCGATAACAAATGAACTTAAGCTTCGATTTCGCTGGATTTGGTCGTCAAACCCGCATGTCTTATTGACATCTTAGGCCAGGAAACTGGCCGGCTCAGCTCGGAGCACTCTGTTGTTATCAAAGATCGTCCCCGCCTAAGCGGACCCTCCTGAGAGGTATTTTCGACGCAGAGAGCGTCCCAAAATGGGTTTGGGGCGGCGTCGATGGCCGGCTTGTGAGAAGGACGCACGTCGACCCTCTCCGAATCAGAGCTTATTGTCGCGCAGGGAGGGTTTGGTGTCCGTGAAGCGCGTCACTCTGCACCGCACATCTTTC
>Ga0210402_10000995_pt1 | contig 30302 bp, 25 predicted proteins | sample IncBWC7MmetaG_FD_161055 | JGI IMG/M metagenome (GOLD analysis project Ga0210402, IMG submission 161055) | Forest soil microbial communities from Barre Woods Harvard Forest LTER site, Petersham, Massachusetts, United States - Inc-BW-C-7-M | ecosystem: Environmental > Terrestrial > Soil >...
AATTTGGACAGCATCTGAGGGGGTCGATCTCACTTTCCCGTCAAAATGACTCGTACGCTCAGGGGAACCAGCGCTTTCTCAACCTAATTTGGACAGCTGTGGGCACAGACACTCTTGTCTGTGCCGGCTTTCAAAGGATTTGGAGTGAATCCCACAGCGATATGATTCCCCACCGCGAGACCCCGCAACCCCGCCATGAACCTTCGCATCTTTGATACCACCGACGACCTCCTCGCCGCTGCGGCCCGTACGCTGGTGCAGAAAGCGCAGTCCGGTGCGAGAACGATCGCCCTCTCCGGCGGCTCGACCCCGAAGCCGCTGTACGCGATGCTCGGTGCCTCTCCGCTGAGCGAGCAACTGGCCGGATTCCCGATCACCTGGATCGTGGTCGACGAGCGCTACGTCCCGATCGATCATCCCGATTCGAACGACGGCATGATGCAGAGGACGCTCTTCGCCAACGGCATCTCCCCCTCGCATCGCTTCCTGCCCTTCCGCACGGAGCTGGCCGATCCCACCGCCACCGCCCGCGCCTTCGAAGACGAGTGGCGCTCCCTCGGCATCACCCAACTCGACATCGTCCTCCTCGGCATGGGCGACGACGGCCACACCGCCTCTCTCTTCCCCGGCACGCCGGTGCTCGACGTCGAAGACCGCATCGCCGCCGAGGTTTTCGTCCCGCGTCTCGATATGTGGCGTGTAACGCTGACGAAGCCGGTCCTGCGTGCCGCGGCGTTGCGCCTGGTCCTCGCCACGGGTGCGAAGAAGCAGCCGGTCCTCGAAAGCGTTCGCGATGGTGCCGACTATCCGATCGCGCAGGTGACGAGGGACGTCGACACATGGTGGCTGATCGATCGGGAGGCAGCGCCGGAGGCTGCATCGTGAAGCCGCCGAAAGACCATCCGCAGATGTCGCAGATGTACGCAGATTGGACCGTCTGAAACTCGCCGCATCACCTACACTCATCGGCAATGCGACAAAAGAGCAGTCGAGGTCTGACTTGGGATCAGTGGCTTGGCGTCGTTGGCGGCAGTCTCGGCCTAGTCGCAACACTGGTCGCATTGGTCGCAGCATACCGAGGTGAATTGCGCAGTCGCACTGCGGAGCAGCAGCAGTTCATTCAACAGACATACGGCGCATATCTCGAAACCGACCGTTTCCAGCTAGACCATCCAGAGATCGCCCACGAATTGGTTACGCCCGACGAATACTGCGACGAAGTGAATCGGGTTCGTGCCGCGTACGGAAGCGCCACAAGCGAAGAGAAGGCCCGCATGCGATTGCGCGAGGAAGCCCTCGCGTGGCACGTGTTCTCCGTATTCGCACAACTCGTGCACGCGCAACTAGCATCCGCGTCGACTCGCGATAAAGCAACGAGCCAGTTCATTCAGGGTGAGCTGGAGGCGTTTGGGCAAGACATCCTGCCAAATCCTCGCCTCGGGTACTTTTGGCGCGACGAAAAGGGTAGCAAGTACTATGACTCCGGGGTACGGAGCAAGTATCTGGCACTGATTAAACGACCGCTTGCTTCGATGGCATCAGACGAGTGCGGGCCCTTCCCTGACGAAGCAAATCGCCAATCCAAGCGGTGCATGTGCCCTTGACGCCGACGCACGGTCCCAGGGCACTTTGTTTGACGAAAGCGACGGGAACCCGCAAACTTCCCGCATGACAACCACGCTCGATCTCCCCGACGACCTCGTCGAAGACATCCACTTGCGCGCCGAGCAGGAAGGCCGCGGACTCGATGAGACAGTCGCACAGTTGCTGCGCGCAGGACTGGCAGTGTCCTCCTCGCGGACTACTACTTCGGTCCATGCAACCGCTTCGATGCTGGAAGAGCGGAAGCGAATCGCGGAAAAGTTCCTGACAGGTGAGTGGGGAGCGGATCTCACGGGTTTTGAGGAAGGACGGAAGGCCGATCGCGACGCTGCGGAAGCAAGAGATCGAGCTTGGAGACGTTGATGGCGAGACTCGTGGACACGAGCCTGTGGATCGACTTCGGCCGCGCACGTTCCTCCCAATCTCTCAAGAATTTTGTCGCTCGATACATCTTCGATCCCGACGCATGTCTAGCCGAGCCGATCACATTCGAAGTTCTCCGCTACGCGAATGAGGAAGAGACGAGGCACCTACAGGCACAGTTTCAGACGTTGGCGACGCTGACAACGCCGACAAATCTCTGGGGCGAAGCGACGGCCCTGGGTCAACGATGTCGGCGTCATGGAATCACCCCCGGATCGATCGACCTCCTCATCGCCTGCGTGGCTTTGCACCACGATGCCGAGCTCGTGACATTCGACGCGGGTTTCGCTCAGATCGCGACAGTTTCGACGCTTCGCGTGACGCGGCTATCGCGACCCGCCTGATCCTCGGTTTGCGCCCTCCTACTTCCGCTCGTCGTAAATATCGAGCGCTACGCGTGTGTGATTTCCCGGGTCGAACCTGACCGCGAGCTCGGTGCCGGGCTGGATCCGGGGGACGTCCAGACGGCCGATCAGCGCCTTCGTTTCCGCCTCGAAAGGCTCGATTCCCTCGGCGCGCACCTTGAGGCGAAAGCCGACCACCGGGTTGCCGTTGACCGTCATGCCCGTGTCCCAGATTTTCAGAACACGTGCCGTCCCCGGTCTCCCGCTCTTGCGGATCTCGTTTGCCCGATCTTCGCCCGTCATGCGGTCGACGAGATGCATCATGCAGCCGCACAGAAGCAGGCACGGGAGAAGGAGGGCGACGGCGCGTGACTTCATCCTCCTAGTATTTCATCGAATCGCTGCTGCAGGTCATTGCGGCCTGAGACTCGGGACACGGCAACTGCTGACGCGCGCACAAAGCTGCACGGCGTCGTCGAATCGCTTCCGAAGGGAAGCAGGCTGCGCGGATGGTGAACCGTACTGCGCGGATGGTGAACCGTACTGCGCGGGCGGTGATCTTCCAAGTCGGGCGGTGCCTCTCCCAGCGCGCGCAGTTCCTCTTCCAGGTCGGACGGTGCCTCTCCCAGCGCGGGCGGTGAATTAGCCCGCATTTCCCCCTCCGCCGGGTTATTGTTAGCCGATGCGGCGTCCGCTCCTGATCGCAGCCGTCCTTCTTTGTCTCCCGCTTTTCGCGAGCGCGGCCGACCTGAGTGTCAAGCTTACCTTCGGACAGTTTCCAGTCACGCCAGTCGCCGTTGGTGACAGTCTGTTCTGGGATGCCGACGTCCGGAATGTCTTTGGCCCGGCTGCGCAGAACGTGACGGTGACGTTCCGCCCCACGCCCGAGCTTCAGCTCGACCCGATTAACTTCTTCCCCACGTGCAGCGGCAATCCAATCATTCGCTGCACCTTCGCCACGCTGAGTCCTGGCCAGTCGGTGTCGTTGCGCATCAGCGGGAAAGCGGTGGCTGCCGGATTCGGAGAGCTGATCGCCGTCGCCGAAGAGGATGGCCTGAACGATCCCAATCCATCGGATAATTTTGCAAGCTCCATCATCGAGATCAAGAGCAATCCCCGCTTGTCGGTCTTCTGCTACCCGCAGCAATTCCTCTTTCTTGCCGAACCGAACACCGAGGCAGTGGCCACTTGTGAATTTAGCAACACCGGTCTGGACGACGGGCACGACGTCACAGTCACGATCGAGCCGACCGGTGACGCGACATTTGCGGGTCCTCCGATCGGCCATCAGTCGAACTGCACCGTGGACCCTGGTAGTAACCGTATTGTCTGTGTAACACCGCTGCTGCGCAGGTGCTGCGGCGGCTCGAGTGTGGACCTCCGCGTTCGCGCTCCTGACAAAACAAGCGGTCAGTTCGGGGTCCGTGCCGTCCTGACCTCGAGCGATGTGCCGTTCCGTGACGCGCTCATACAATCGAGCCAGACTTGGAGCCTTCCGCTCAGCTTCGTCGTCACCAATACGGACGACGATGGCGGCGGATCGCTGCGTCAGGCCATCCGCGATGCCAATGCCGCATGCAACTCCAATCCGCTACCCCTCGAGTGCCTGGTCTCGTTCCATATCCCGTCGTCGCTCGCGTCTGGCGGCGTCTTCACGATCCGCCCACGGACACCTCTGCCGGAGCTGACCGGTGCGGGAATCGTCGTGGGCGGCGACAGCCAGCGGTTGTTCGCCGGTGACAGCAACCCGAAGGGGCCGGAGATCGAGATCAACGGGTCCGGCCTCGGTGCCAGTGCGGGATTCACCCTAACCTCGGGGCAAACGCTCCGCGAGCTCACCATCAACGGGTTTCCCGGGCCCGGAGTGGCCATCGCCGGAGGAGGGTTCTCCCGCGGTGACTCTGTGGCTGTCATCAATTGCTACATCGGCACCGATTCAGGCGGGATGCAGGCCGTTCCCAACGAGCGCGGCATCGTCGTGAATCTGCATGCCTTCATAGGCCCGTCGACCATCGCGAACAACGTCATCAGCGGTAATCGCTCTAGCGGAATCTTCATCAGTAGCCCCACCGAATCCGTCTCCATCAACGGAAATGTCATCGGGGCAGGGGCCGACCGGGTGACCCCGCTCGGCAACGGCGCCAGCGGCATCTACACCGCTGACCTCGTGCAGAACTTTGGCCAGGGGGAGATCGACGACAACCTCATCGCGTACAACAAGCAGTGGGGAATCGCCATCGCAAACGGCAGCTCGGCGAACATGCACCGCAACCGCTTCGTGGCCAACGGCTATCCCGGGATCGATCATGGCTTCGATCTCTCCATCGCCATCAGTGGAGCGGACGCGAGTCGCTATCCCAACGCACCGCTGCTCGTTGCCGCCCACTACGATCCGGTTTCCGGCAACACCATCATCGCCGGACACCTCGAGGCCCAAGCCGAGGCAGGCCTGGTAGGGGAGAATTACAGCCTCGAGCTATTCGCCAGCGACGATGCCAGCGATTTCCCTCAGGCGCAGCGATTCCTCCAGTTGGGCTTCGTCGACCCAGGCGACTTTACGGTCAACGTCCCCGGCGACCTGACCGGTCAGTGGCTCACCGGAACGATCTCCCGCCACCGCTTCTACACCTTCACCGACCCGGAGGGATTCCCTGAGCTCGGCAGTTATGAAGAGACGTCTGACCTTGGTCCACCCCTCAAAGTCAGCCAGTGAGCTTCACAGCAATCGCCTCTTGTGCGAGAGCCGATCTCTCAGTGCCCCACCGCTCGTGCGCGGGCGTAGTGAAACGCCCACACTCCTCCGCCTGAACCGCCGGCGTAGATCGCCTTGCCGCTCGGAGCGATGACGAATACGTTGCCGTGCGTCCTTCCCAGGCCGTTCTGCATCGGGAACCAGCTCTTGCCACCATCGACGCTGCGGTCGATGGCCTCGAAGCTGCTGTTGTAGACGATTCCCGGAACGGCCGGATCGAAGGCGAGGAGGATGGCCTGCCTGCCGTCGGCGATGGCGAAGGGAGCCCAGTTCGCGCCGCCGTCGGTCGATTCATACGCCGACGAATTCGCCCAGGTGAGCAGGTGCCGGGAGTCGAACGGATCGACCGCGAGACCGCTGAGGTTCACGCCGGAGAGACCGCTCGCGGCCGCGCTCCAATTCGCCCCTCCGTCGATGCTCTTGAACAGCCCAAACGCGCCGCCAGCGTAGAGCGTGGAGGAGTTGTTCCGGTCGATGGCCAGGATGGCCGGGAACCCGTTGGGCAAGCCTGTGCTGCTCTTCACCCATGGGTCGCTGCCGGTCCTCTTGTACACGGCGTTGCCGAGGATCGTGTACAGCGTTCCCTGAATCTGGGGATCGGTGAGGATAAACGACTCCGAGCCGGCGGGGAGTCCGGTCGTGAAACTCTGCCAGACGTTGCCGCCGTCGACGCTTCGCTGGAAGGTTCCCAGGGTGATGGCGTACAGCGTCTGAGAATTGAATGGATCGACGGCAACGGCCTGACTGAACGTTCCGATCGATGACCAGCTCACTCCCCGGTCCGCGCTCTTGAAGATCCCCTGTGGTCCCGACGCATAGACGACCGCCTCGTTGCGGGGATCCACCGCGATCGACTGCGTGTAGAAGGCGGTCAGCCCGGAGCTCGACGTGGTGTAGTTCAACCCGCTGTTCGCACTCCGGAGAAGATTGAATGATGAGACGGCAAGGACGATCGTCGGATCGACCGGGTTGATGGCGATGATGGTCGCCGTAAACGGCAGCGTCGGGCCGGCCCAGCTCGAGCCCGCATTCGTCGATTTGTAGATGCCCTGGTCGGTCGCGGCCAGGATCGTCGTAGGCGATGTCTGATTGATGGAGATCGCGCGGTAGTAGGTCGTGCTCAGGCCGTTCGTCAGCTCCGTCCACGACGAGCCGGCGTCGGTGGTTTTGAAGATCCTGCCGGGACCTGGACCGGCATACAGCGTGGCGCTGTTCGATGGGTCGATGGCCAGGGAGTAATACCCGGACGCTGTCAGGCCGGTATTCGCTGCCGTCCAGTGCGCCCCGCCGTCGACCGATTTGTACACGCCGGCGGTGGAGAGGAGCGAGGCGTAGACCGTGTCGGAATTCTGGGGGTCGATCACCAGGGCCGTGACGGTGGTCGCTGTAGGGAACCCGTTTCCGGCGTTGCCAAAGGTGGCGCCGCCATCCGAGGAGCGGATCGGCCCGCCCGTGGAGATGCTGTAGACGATGCTGCCGTTCGCGCTGACGGCCAGTTTGTAGGATCCGAAGGGATGAACGGCGCTCCACGTTACGCCGCGGTCGCTGCTCTTGAAAAGGCCGTCGACGGACGAGGCAAAGACCTTTGTTGGATCACCGCTCGCCACCGCGATGTCGCCGAAGGGCGTTCCAAGCAGTGCAGCGGCAGCGGCCCAGTGCTGGCCGCCATCGCTGCTGCGAAAGACGCCGTTGTCGGTTGCGGCGTAGGCGATCGATGCATCGGCAGGATCGAAAGCGATTCTGTTCACCGCGCCGCCAAACGGACCGTTGATGGTCCAGCGGTTGTCTCCGGCGAAGGCGGGAAGGGCGAGGGCAATGAGAATGCAAAAGCGGCGAAGGGATTTTGGGAGGGGCATTGCTGGCAGTCTACTGCGGGGTTGTCCGAGCTGAGGACTTCGTTATCCACATATGGACCGCGCACCTTTTCTCGATGCCAAAGCACTTTGCGCTACCATGTATGCATGTCCGAGGCCCCTCTGCCGATGCGCGAGCATGCGCTCGACAACATCCGCTTCATCCGCGACGCCATGGAGCGGGCGGGATCGTTCACCTCGATCCGGGGGCGGGGTGGGGTGGGCGTGGGAGTAACGGCGATCGTGACGACGATCGTCGCGCAGCAGTTCCTCGGGCGCTCGCTGCGCATGTGGCTGGCAACGTGGCTTACCGAGGCCGTCGTCGCGGCGGTCATCGGCTTCGGGACGATGGCCCTCAAAGCGCGGCGCTCGGAAGCGGCGTTCATGTCCGGCGCCGCGAAGAGGTTCTTCATCAGCTATTTCGCGCCGCTCGTGGCCGGGGCGGTGGTGACGCTCGCGCTCGTTCGGGCAGAAGCGTATTCGGCGATTCCATCGACGTGGCTGTTGCTGTACGGGACGGCCTTCGTCAGCAGCGGCGCCTTCTCGATCCGGGTAATCCCGATGATGGGCGTCGCCTTCATGCTCCTCGGCGCACTCGCTGCCTTCGTCCCGCTCGGCGCATCGAACATCCTCCTCGGCGCCGGCTTCGGCGGCCTTCACATCCTCTTCGGATTCATCATCGCAAGGAGTTACGGTGGCTAAATCGGCAACAGCGAAGAAACACGGCGAACCGGCAAAGGTCAGCCACATCGTCGAGACGAAGATCCCCGACTTCGACCGCGTCATTCACGAGAAGACCCGCCTGGCCATGATCAGCGCCCTGGCCGTCAATCCGACCCTTACGTTCAACGAGTTAAAGGGGATTCTGAAGACGTCCGACGGCAACGTAAGCGTTCACGCGCGCAAGCTGGAGGAAGCGAGTTACATCTCCTGCAGGAAATCGTTCGCCGGCCGGGTCCCGCGGACGGAGTACTCGCTCACCGCCGCCGGACGACGGGCGCTGGAGCGGTATCTGAATCATATGGAGGCGTTGATCAGAGCGGCGCGGGGGGCATAGCCAGGAGAGTGGCTACCTCGGTGTCGGTTACTCCGACGCTTCTGTCTGTGTCGCACGACTAATCCGTCGAAGAAGCTGCCGTGCGACATGGGCAGTGAACCACACCAGCAAACATCCCAACAAACCGACGATCGCGATTCCCCAATACATGCCGGCGTGAAATAGCATATACAGCCATACTGCACAGACAGAGAGAGCGCCGCTCAGGACACCAAGTAAACCAGATCGAGCAAGAACGCCAGGTGAGTGGTCAGGTCCTACTCCACTTTGATATCGTTCATTCCCCGCGATTGCCACCGGATAGCCCAACGGAATCCAGACTGCTATGATCGGCAAGGAAAGCAGTAGTGCCAAATCCAACGGCCAGCCGACCACGTTGATCCAGAATAGAAGTTCCAGCGGTATCGCAATCAGCCACATAATTGTGACGGCCACGACGATGAACATCTTCCCCTTTGCGAAGGCTCTCATGAATTGCCCCAGGAATCAGCGCTCGCTACACGGATGAGGACCCCCTAAATCGTAGGTGGCGTCTGAAGAATGGCGAGTCAGTGTGAGTTGCCCCTTTAGTATCACCCCACATCTCCCGTTTTGCCGCTACGGGTTTTCTACGATTGGCGCGCCACGGTTGTCGGTTCGCACGACCGACGCGAGCTCTATTTCAAAAACCGCAAACTCGCCGTTAGGCCGCTGAAGCCACACGCGACGAACTTCATCTTCTCGCATTGTTTTCACCAGCGGATTCCATGGTTCGAGCTGGTGACTAAAACGCTTATACAACATGTATCGCGTACATGGATAGGCGCACCCGCGTTCCGTATGGGATATCAACTTCGATTCGACTCCCCATATGCCGCCATCCATGGCAAGACGACCGTCACCGTTCTTTAAGGTTATATAAAGAACGCCGTGTGCATTCATGGCTCCTGGTGGCACGGGATAGTCTTTGACCTTTCGGCTGCACGCAACCACGAGTAAGAGAAGGATCGAGCACGTCAGCTTTGCTTGCCAAGATCTCGGAGATTCGTGCATTCTATTTTGCGGGTTTCGTGTACTGAAATTCCGGGAATTCAGAGCAGCTGCCCCCGTTACTTGGGCAGTGCTGGTTCTTGAGCATTCTGTTGGCAATGTGTGCCGAGGTGGTCGAGGTGGAAGTGTTGGGTTGTGGTCGTGCTCGCGCCAAGCGATGTCAGGGATACCGAGGCCAGGAGCAGTCCGTCGCGCCAGACGTAGTCTTTCGACCACTGCCAGCTCGCTGTGGGTGGCTGAAGGCTGGTGAACTCGCGCAGCACCTTGCCGTCGAGTCCTCGGACGGTCCACGTCCAGCTTGCTCCGTTGGCCGTGGCGAGCCGTTCGTCGTCGGCCGTGTAGATGAACTGCCGGTTGTCGCTGCCCACGATGGCTTGGACGAGACTTCCCGCAGCGTCGTAGGTGTAGCTGGCGCTGGGAGTGCCTTGGATGAAGGTCAGGTTCCCTGCTGGGTCGTACTGCGCGACGCTGCCGATTATGTGATTGGTGGCGGTGGGCTGGTCAATCGCAGGGGAGAGCTCGCAGCCACCAGGGCAGTCGACCGAGCCGGCAATCCGTGACGCGCCGATGCGGTTGCCGAAGGCGTCATAGGCGAAGTCCTGCCTGCTCATGATGCCGGTGCGTTGCACATCGGCGGTCCCGCTGACCAGACGTCCGGCGGTGTCGTAGACGTAGGTGTCCGCCCCGATCGCGCGGATGTTGCCCATGGCGTCGTAGGCGTAGATTCCCGAGCACCACGAGGCGCCCGGCGGACAGCTCTGCGCGAATGCTGCCGCGTTGAAGGCCAGTACTGCCAGGATGAGAAGAAGAAGGCGTCTGCTCATCGGACACCATCCCGGATCTGCTGAAGTTGTATTGCCCATATCCTGCCGTTCGGAGTTGGAACCTGGCCAGTGTAGGCCACTCCGTGCCCGATCAGGGCGATGGTTGCTTCGTCCAGCCGTTGTCGTGCCGTGATGTTGTCGCTGGCTGTGACCGGACCGGTTGCCGCGGCATAAGACGACCATGCCGCGTTGAGTCCCGCCGCGCGGCGGACAGCGTCGATTGCCTGGCGTAGCTCACCGATATGGATCCCTTTGATCGTCGTCGCGCCGGGGACCAGCGGTTCGTCGGTAAAGAGGTTCGTGGCCACGGTGGCGTAATCGATGGGGCTCGGCCCGGAGGAAGCATCCGCTCCGCCGCTGGACACGCCGGCGCGAACCCGATAGAGGTAGGTGACCGGGTTGGCAGTCGATCCGAATGCGTCGGTGATCGAGAGCGATGTCACGTGGCCTCCGAGCGCTTGCCAATCGCTCGTCGGGGATATCCGTGTGGCGCGCTCGACCTGGTACCACGCAGCACCCTGGACGGCGCTCCACGAAACGTTCACGGTCAGAGTTACATTGGAAATCGTCGTTGCCCTGGCGGCCAATCCCGCGGGGGCGGGCAGACTGCTGACGGTGATGGCGGCTTGTCCCGTTCCGGCGCCGCTACATCCGGCTCCGGCAGTGAAGCTGGTAACGCTGTAGGTTGTCGAGGTGACGGGCGTGACATTTCAAGTCCACGTGGACTGCGTGGCGCTCTCCGTTACACCGTCCGACCAGGTGATGCTCCACGGTGCGGACACGTGTAGGCCAGACCGACACTGGATGGGCTGTTGCTGCAGGCGCAGACCGGATAGTCAAATCTGGGTCAGGCTTCCCAGTTGATTCAGCGTCGAAGCTCGACGATATCCATCGCGCGGACCGGCGAGAACCCCTTCCGGACGGGCTCATCTTGTGAGTTCAGGTTGGCGGAAGAGTCGTGCCCTGCTATGGCATAATCGATTTGCTTACGGGTTGGGATGATAATGGAGTTGGCTATCGCAAGTTAAAACGGTGCAACAGCTTACGAGTAATCAAGAATCGAAGGTCTGGCAGGCACCTCGATTTGCCAAGGTCCGGCCCTTCAGACTGCCCTCGCCGCCGCAACTCCCACTTTCAGTCACCGTAGAATTTCAAATAGAGTCGTGGATGGTCGATACATCGTTGTATTAGGTCTCGAAGCTTCTCAATCACCTTCAAGGTCTCGCCATTTGCGTCGCTCGCGAGGGTGGCTATGTCGATAAGCAAATCGCGCGCCTGCAAGTGATTAAAGAGCGTGTCCGCACAAGGATCAACATACTTCAGTAGAAGCAAAGCCTCTGTGTCTCGCAAGGGTTCGATTAGATGAGTAATGGTGTTCCGTGGGTCGAACACGTCGTCGACGACGTGTCCACCCTCGTCTTGCAAGTAAACGGTAAGCGCCATAAGTCCACCCCGTCACGGTAGTCCTGGATGTGCCGTGATCAGATTCCTCGCCAAGTCGGTATACACGGTGTATGTAGCAGTCGGCGCCTTAGTAGCCACATCATAGCCAATGGTCCTGCCCGCGTTGACAACAAAAACAAGTCGACGCCCAGCAACCTGGGGTGTTACTTTAGCAGCACCCTTGATCAGCGTAACGATGTTTTCGCCAGGCGCGAAGACGCTTTTGGTTGCCGTCATAGCCCCACCCAGTACGGTATGGCGTTCGACAACGTGCAGCAGGTTTTCATTGAGCACATTGATCGCTTCCTCTTCCGGACCACCGATGCCGCCGGCCGCAATTAAGCCAGCGCCCATGACTGCGCCGCCGACAGGAAGAGGGTCATCGGCGAGTATTCCCTGCGAGAATTTCAGGAAAGGTGTCGAAAGGTCTCGGGCCACCCAATCCAAGAACATCCCGAAATAGTGCAAATTTTCGACGGCAGCAAGATTCGCCATCGTCATTTCGTGCTCTAAGTCGCTAGGTTGCTTCGCAGTAGACTCAGCGCAAACAGGGCTGTCGTCAGTATATGATTCACCGTTTGTGAGCGTGAATGAGCAGCGCCCATCGGGATCAATATTCTTAACCGGATTGGCTCCGGCGTACGAAAAAAGGTTCCAGGATTGCGGCGCGCGTGAGTTTCCGGTAGCGAGATCGGCCGACAAGAATCTACCCACATTGGGCGCATAAAACCTAGCATGCATGTAGTCGAGCAGATGAGGGTCATTCGCAAGGAGATCTCGTTCGTGTCCGGTAAATTTCATCAGCTCTGCGGGTTGCTCGCTCGGCGTGAGATTGAGCTCCGCGCCGAAGGGGTAGTAGGTGTGGACAGCGAGTTGAACGCCGTTATTACCGGTGACCAGCCTGGGTGTGCCGAGGTGGTCGAGGTGGAAGTGCTGGGTAGATGTTCCTCCGGACGTTGCCGGGGTGACCGAGGCCAGGAGCAAACCGTCGCGCCAGACGTAGTCCTTCGACCACTGCCAGCTCGAGGTCGGCAGTCCGTTCGGTGGCTGGAGGCTGGTGAACTCGCGCAGCACCTTGCCGTCGAATCCTCGGACGGTCCACGTCCAGCTCGCGCCGTTGGCCGTGGCGAGCCGTTCGTCGTCGGCCGTGTAGATGAACTGACGGTTGTCGCTGCCCGCGATGGCTTGGACGAGACTTCCGGCGGCATCGTAGGTGTAGCTGGCGTTGGGGGTACCCGGAATGGATTTCAGGTTCCCGGCGTCGTCGTACTGCGCGCCGCTGCTGATGGCGAGGTGATTCGTTGTGGCGTCGATCGCGGGGGAGAGCTCGCAGCCAACGAGGCAGTCGACAGATCCTGCGATCCGTGACGCGCCGATGCGGTTGCCGAAGGCGTCATAGGCGTAGTCCTGCCTGCTCATGATGCCGGTGCGTTGCACATCGGCGGTCCCGCTGACCAGTCGTCCGGCGGTGTCGTAAACGTAAGTGTCCGCCCCGATCGCGCGGATGTTGCCCATGGCGTCGTAGGCGTAGGTTCCCGAGCACCACGAGGCGCCCGGCGGACAGCTCTGGGCGAATGCTGGCCCGTTGCAGGCCAGTACTGCCAGGATGAGAAGAAGAAGGCGTCTGCTCATCGGACACCATCCCGGATCTGCTGAAGTTGTATTGCCCATATCCTGCCGTTCGGAGTTGGAACCTCGCCAGTGTAGGCCACTCCGTGCCCGATCAGGGCGATGGTTGCTTCGTCCAGCCGTTGTCGTGCCGTGATGTTGTCGCTGGCTGTGACCGGACCGGTTGCCGCGGCATAGGACGACCATGCCGCGTTGAGTCCCGCCGCGCGGCGGACAGCGTCGATTGCCTGGCGTAGCTCACCGATATGGATCCCTTTGATCGTCGTCGCGCCGGGGACCAGCGGTTCATCTGAGAAGAGGTTCGTCGCCACCGTGGCGTAATCGATGGGACTTGGCCCGGAGGAGGCGTCCGTTCCCCCGCTGGTCACGCCCGCACGAACCCGATAGAGATAGGTGGTTGGGTTGGTAGACCCGAATGGGTCGTTGATCGAGAGCGATGTCACGTGGCCTCCGAGCGTTTGCCAATCAGCCGAAGGTAAAAGGTGGGTGGCGCGTTCGACCTGGTACCAGGCAGCACCCTGGACGGGGCTCCACTGCAGACTGACGGTGAGCGTTGTATGCGTGGTTGTGTTTGTGATCGCTGTCGCAGTCATCGCCGCGGGCGTGGGGAGACTGGTAACGGTGATGCTGGCCTGTCCCGTTCCGGCGCCACTACATCCCGCTCCCGCAGTGAAGCTGGTGACGCTGTAGGTTGTCGAGGTGAGGGGCGTGACATTTCTGGTCCACGTGGACTGCGTGGCGCTCTCCGTTACGCCGTCCGACCAGGTGATGCTCCACGGTGCAGACACGGTAGGGGGGGTGCCTCCCGAGAGCGTGGCGACGATGGTCGCCGTCTGGCCGGCGGTGATGCTGGCGTTGCCGCTGACCACCACGGATGCGTTGCACGATTGAACGGTGACCGTGGCCATGCCGTTGCTGCTTCCGACGCACGACCCGTCCGACACGCTCGTAATCGTGTAATGGGTGGTGAGGGTCGGGGTGACGTTCCTGGTCCAGGGGGAATGCGTGGCGCTTTCCGTGACGCCATCCGACCAGGTGATGCTCCATGGTGCGGCGGAAGACGGTGCCTGACTTCCGCCTGTGAACGTGGCCGAGATCGTCGCCGTCTGTCCGGATGTGATGCTGGAGTCTCCGCTTACCGCCGCCGAGGCGGTGCATGAGGTGGCGCCAGCAAAGTTGATGACTCCCGGTCGGCCCATGCCGGAACTGTCCGGCGTGTAGGTGTCCTTGATACCGTGCGCGGCGTCGTGCGTGATCTCGAAAATCGATCCGTCCGCGTTGTACGTGATCGGTGATGCGTATCCGGCTACGCCGGTCAGGAATCCGTTCCTGCGTGTGTAGGCCGGACCGACACTGGATGGGCTGTTGGTGCAGGCAACGCCGCAGACCGGATAGTCGATCTGGGCCAGGCTTCCCAGTTGATCGTAGGTGGCGTTCTGCGTGAACGTTTGCAGCGTCGTCCGGGAACCGTTGACGCTCTCGACGAGCGTGTCGCGTTTGGAAATGCGCCCGGACGGTGTCGCGTATGTGTAGGTTTCGGTGACAACCACCTCACCGGGAAAGGAGACCGGGTGATTGTGACGAATGGCCTGCTGGAGCTTGCCGCTGCCGTTGTTAGCCGGATCGTTGGGCCAATACGTGTATTCCTTGAGCGGACGAAGCGAGTCTCCTGAATCGGTAACCGCTGTCAGCCGCTCCGAGTTGTCGTACGTGTAGCGAAGATCGAGGATTCCGTTGATCGCCGCCGTCAATTTGCCGTGAGCATGTCCTCGGGCGTCGTAGCCCATGTACTGATTCAGTCCGTTGCCGTTCACTCCGACCTCGGGGTGTTGTTCACTGGTTAGAAACCCGCGATGGTCGTAGGTAAAGGTGCGGGTTTGTGGTGGTGTGCTGACACCGGTGAGGTGGGCGCCTGAATCGTACGTGTATGTCGTTGTAACGGGCGCTCCGACCGGGGCCGAGAGCGTGGTCGGCCCGGAAGGCTCGGTGACCTGGTATAGCCGTCCGGCTGCGTCGTGAATTTCCTCGGTCGTTGCGGGCGTGCAGCCGCTGGGGTTGGAGGGTGTGCAGCCGCTGCTGGTCGTGGCGATGTTGACCGTGCGCTGGACACTTCGAATCCCCGTAAAAACGAAGCTCGTAGCATTGCCATCGGGACCCTCAATGTTCGTCGCGCGGTCAAAGGCGTCATACGCGTGATACTTGGTCGTGTGGGCTGGGACGAAAGAACTCTCCGAGACGAGGAGTTTCTCGGGCATGGAGGAGGCGCTCTTCCGTCCGAGGACGTCGAATTCGCTCTGCACGATGCTCCAGGTCACGCCGTCATCGAGCAGCGACTTCTGGCGCCAGAGTCTGCCGAAGGGGTCGTATTGATACTCCTTGCGGATCGAACCGAGCCCGCTGCTCGAGGAATCGGCCAGGACCTTTGCCGGGGTAAAGATAGAGTTGGCGAACGATGCGTCCGAGTAGGTGTATGTCGCGGGAGCCACGCCCGGCGGTTGCACGCCCGTTATACGTCCAAGGGGGTCGTAGGTGTAGTGTGTGAGGAGGCCGGATACATCGCGGACGTCGGTGACCAAGCCGGTCGACTGATCGTACGTTTCGTCAGAAACGGTGATGCCGCCGCTGCCGCCATATGTGGCCGTGTCCCTGAGGAGTGCTCCGCCCGATGACGAGTAGGTAAGGGCGTGATTGATCGCGTAAGGGGAACTTGAAGGTATGGCAAATTCCGCCGTCCCGTCCAATGCCTGCATGTCGCCACCGTAATACTGTTCGGTGGAGAGGTTGCCGTTCCCGTCATAAGTGAAGGTGGCCAGCAGGTCGTGGATATCCGGAGCTCCACCGGACTGGAGGTGGGTACGGCGGGCGATCAAGCGGCCGGTGGAGTCGAACTGCATCCTGGAAATGAACGCTCCGGGCAGCTCGCTGCATCCGTTCATGCCAGAAGTACGAACACCGGCTTCATCAGCCGTGCACTGTTCCGTGAATGTTGTCAGAAGCCAGGAGGATGACGTTGGCGCGGCGTTGTAGTTCGTGAAGCTGGTGCGATAGTTGCCGGTACCGGGCAGGTTCCCGTCTGTCGATGTCTGCCTGAAATGTCCAAAGCCGTCGAAGGCCAGATAATTGGCTGCTGTAAAACAAGCATCGTTTCCGGTGGGACCACAGTGATTGTCGCCGCTCTGATCGGTGTGGTCACCGTAAAAGGTGGCGGTCGAGCTCAGGCGGCCATTGCGTTCGAATGGGTTGTCCACCGAGGCCGCGTCCGAATCAAGCTGATAGGTGACATAGGTGGTGCGCAGTCGAACGCCGGCAGCCGTAGGTACCTGGCCTCGTCCGTCCCAGGTGGTCATAGCGGGATCCGAAGGAGAAAATCCTGTCCGCACCTCGCTGGATAGAAAGCGTTGATTGCTCATGGCGTAGCGGGTGAACGGCAGGCCGTGCTCGGCGGATACCCAGCCCGGCGCAGGGCACGTCTCACCGTTGGGGTCGTCAATGGACTCGTAGTTGGAAAAATAGTTGATGGTCGTCTTTTGAACGTTGTCGGGCGTCGTGGGCGGATCGGTGATGAGTACCGTAATTTGCCGCGGACGGCCGCTGGAGCAGGGCGGGTTTACGTTTCCGCAGACATCGACCGTGCAGAGCTCCGCGGCGCTATTGATTCTGAGATAGGTCCATGTACCGAGTGCCGAGCCGGCAGGGTCATACGTCGTGCGCGCCGTCACACCGGTAGGAATCTCGATCGCAGGGCTGCGATGAGCTGAATTCCTTCCGAATCGAATCTGATCATAGATCCACCCGACGGCCCCGAGGGTTGGAAGCACGAGTCGGGTGAGAACGCCCGATGTCAGACGCGACGACGATTCGTACGCCGGCGCTCCGCCAAGCGTCATATTGTAGCCATTGCCTACCGATGGGGTGACCGCGGTGAGCACCGGGACCGTAATATGTGCGCGACCCGACGTATCGCCGGAAGGCGGCGTAACGTCCAGGTTCTGAATGGCGAACGAGTAGGAAAGTGTCCCACCGCCGGCGGCCGGCAGATCGACGTGATCGAGAGTGGAGGTGAAATCCGACGTCAGCCCGATCCTGAAGTAAACGCTCGTGGAGCGGGCTCCATCGCTGATGGTCCAGATTTCGCTGAAAAATCCCGCCGAGGAGTAGGCGATGGAGACGGTGTTTCCGGAGGCGTCGGAGATGCTGGTGAGAAACCACTCGTGTGATGTCGCACTGGTCTGCCACGAGCCGCGGAGTAACTGCCGGAACGTGTGGACGGTGCCATCAGGGAACTCCACGTGCTTCGTCGTGCCATCAATAGAGGTGAGTCGGATGTACGAGCTGTCGCGCGTAAACTGCGGCGACACCGTTGGTGTACTCGCATCGGAGGTGAGGGTGTCATAAAACTGGTGGTCGGCTCCATCGCCGCTCTGATACACCCACGAGGTGTTGCTGATGGAATCCGGATCACCTTGATCGTAGAGCTTTCCGAGCGACAGGCGCCAGCCAAGGCCGGCATTGTCAGTACCCGGCGGAGTGGCGACGATGTTGTCGGTGGTGTCGAAGGCGCTTGTGTTATCGACAAAGTGCCACAAGTGGCTGTTGTAGGTAAGAGAGAGCCGATACGGCAGCAGACCGTTCACCTTGTATTCAGGCCCGATCGGGATCCGGATGATCATGTTGCCATTGAATGCGTTCACCGTGTCGACGTCGTGGACGCTATAGACATGGTCAGCCGAGAATCCATGACTGTCGTTTGGGTGCTCGGCAAAGAGGACGCCGCGAAATGCGAGAAAGACGGCGATCAGACTCAGGGAGCGCTTCATCGGGCGCCGCCTATTAACTGCTGATCGACGTGCACGACCGCGATTTCGAGACGCGTGAAATCGATTGCCACAAGTATGCCTCCGGGGAGAAAGCTGGTTGGCCTTGACCCGGGCTGTCCGGCCGCTTTCCCGGCCGCGAGCGAAACGACAGTCGCGTTGTTGGGCCCGCCATTGTTCGCCGTGGATCCGCCAACGGCTGACCAGGTCCACGAACCGAGCCCCGGATGAACGTAAAGTAGATCCAGATATCCGTGATCGAAGGAGAAGCTGTCCACCGAGAGGGCTTCTCCCTTTCGCAAGGGGTTGTCGATTGTGATTTCGCGCAGCCGTATCCCGGGCCCGCTGACCGTGGCGTAGTGCGCGTTCTGCAGGTCAACCACCGCCCAGACGGATGCGGGCGGGATGTCCTGTTGCAGATCGAAGGTGACGGTGCCGTTGTGGCCGGTATCATCGACGGTGACCGCCCAGCGCTGGATGTGGTTCATGTACGCGTGAGGAATGGGCACCTGTGCGACGCCAAAAAATACGGCCGTGCTGCCTGGTGCAAGGCCCGAGACGGTGATGGCGTGCTGCGCCACGCTAATCGTCAGCTTGTCGTCAGTCGCCGCAAATGCGCTTTGCACGGCGCAGAGGACGAGCAACATCATGAAGGGATGGATCGTACGGATATTCATCGTTCTTCCCTGTTTTACTGAAGGCTGAGCAGTACCAGGATGTCTCCTTCACCTTTCGCGAGCGGCTCCAGCGCCTTGCCAATGATCGTCCCCGGCCGGTGAATCTTCACGCCGCCGAGGTCGAGAGGTTCGGAAAGCATCGCGGTGCCGGGGAGGTCGCTTGTCACGAGCAGGTCGCCGATGTTCACGGCATGGGTTCTGGCGTCGACGTGAACCTTCACGCGGCCGGTCGTGGCGATCTTTGCCTTATTGTCACCGGCCACACCGAGAAGGACGCCTGGCTGATCGGAGACGACGCCGGCCACCGCGGTGTCGTACGCTTTCGCCGACGGTGCTACGACATTCGTCTTCAGCCGATTAAGGACGACGACCGTACCGGCCGGCAGGGTGCCGTCGGAGGGAACCCATTCCGCCACGTCCTGATACTTCGCGTTGATGATGCCGTCCACCGTCACATTGCCGGTGAAATGGCCGGTACCGTTGACGTGCAGACGCGAGTCGGGGATGCTGGTTCCGATGCCGACGCTGCCGGCCGTGTCAATCACCAGTGGGGTGGTGGTAAAATCGCCGGTAGTGCCGTAAAGGATCTTCAATTTGTTGCCGTCAATCGGGTCCAGCGTGAACCCGTATTTCGCCAGTTGCACGTGATTGTTATCTTTGCGCATGATGGTCATGGTGGGGGAATGGCCGGTTCCCGAGGCATCGACTGCGCTCACCAGCAGCTCTGTGTTGTTAATGTCTTCGACGTGCAACTTTGCGCTAGCAGCGGTCGTTCCGGCACCGATGTTTCCGCTCACATACATGTCGGCTCGGGTCTGGTGAATGCTGTCGAAGCTCGTCGCCGTCTTTACCCAGAACGTTTCCTTTCCGGGAGGATTCGCGCCGTTGTCCTCGCCCTCGGACCAGGCACGGTAGTAGTAGTGGTTCTGGAATTGGGGCCAGCTATAGTGGAACTGAGAGTCGAAGTTGATTTGCTGCTCTGCGTAGTTACCAAGCGTATACGCCAGGAACTTCGTCGTGGTCGGTGACACATTCGATCCATCGCCCGTGGGTGCTTCGTCGGGGCTGCGTGCATTGAAGAAGATCACAGGGTTAGTATGGCCACCCAAGTGATCCTTGGGGTTGACGATGGTGACGTTATGGACCTTGTCGCCGGGTATCGACGCCGTTTCCTGATAGTCGGTCACCCCGCTAAGGGTCGCGTTCTTGAGGCGTGTCACGCCGTTGGCGGCAACGCGAAAGAGTTCGGTTCCGTTAAGGTCGAAGACTCCAAACCCGCCAAATCCGCTGGTGCTCCCGGCTCTCATAATCGTCCACGGACTGTTGCTGTTCGTGGCCATGCCCATGAAGCCCACGGAGCCCCAAACGGCGCCATCGAGGTAGAGTGAGCCGACGGGACCAATGAGAGAGGTATCAGTCAGCGTTTCGGCGTGTGGCGCGAAGAGCTTGCTCGTTGGGGCGGTAACAAAGGGAACCGAGGAAGCGTCCGCGACGACAGCTCCCGAGCTTGTCGATGCCGGAGGGAATGGATCAATCGGTGCTCCAGCCGGCACATAAAAACCCTCGAGGTCGAGGGCAAGGTGCTCGCTCGCCGCGACCGGGAAATGGAGCGGCGCACCGGCATTGTGCCGCTCCAGAGGTTGTGCGGGTTGCGCGGGTGCTGGCGTGTCGCCCTCCACGCGCTTGTGCGGCGTGCGTCGAATTGCGTATGCGGTTGCGCCGGACGGAACGTAATGACCGCACCGCGTCGAGGCAACGTCGATCGTCCGAACGGCTTCTTCCGCGGAGTTTGCGGGAAGATCGAGACGGGTGTCGAGCAAACGGCACGCGGCCATCGGGACGAAGCGGTCGGCCGCGGTGGCGGAGGCGGACGGCTGCTGGGCGGCCGCCCGCGCGGCGGAGGACAGCAGGAGAACTGCGAGCAGGAAGCCCTTCAATCGATTCAACATCGTGTTCCCCTTCAGGTTGACGGTTGCAACGGGTTTCCGGACGGTTGACTTGGTTCCCACCGCGCTGACGCCGGCAAGAAGGCACACATCCACTGCGACGAGCATCGTGTTCATCGACGCCTCCAATTTACGGCCTGATTGTTCTCAGAACGCGGGGACCGAAACCGCGATCTCTGTGACGGGAGTGCTGCCCGAGCGACACTCCCTAAGCTACCTCGTTTGTTTTGCGATTGCCGTGAACGGGGATTGAACCGTACAAATGTAGCAGGGACACGAAGGATAAAATCCCTTCCCTTCCGCACATTGGTTCATGGATTGATGTCGATCTGTACGTGCCAGCCGCTCCAAACGTTGCGCTCTTTTAGCGAAGCGGGCCGGTCGCGTCTACCCTCATTTCGTAACCTGACCCGCGGGCTGTCCAGAGCAGGCGGGATATTCAGGCTCATGGGTAGGGAAGTTGTCACTTCTGTCACTCCTATGACAGAGAGAGATGAGTTCCCTTGCCTCAGATCGATTGGCGGATGCCGGCAGCGTGGCCGTTGCTCTGACATATCGTGACGCTGACCGCGACTCCGCGGCGCTTCGTTTCGACGCGCTGTATGCCGCCTACCGGCCGCTGCTACGGAAGATCGCCATCCGAAAGTTTGGGATCGCGGTCTCCGATGCCGACGACCTGGTGCAGGATGTCTTCGCCACCTACCTTGCCAATCCGTCGAACGTGCGGGAGCTGCATCCGTACCTCATCGGCGCCATCTGCAATGCCTCCCGGCAATACCGGCGGCGGAGCGAGTCGTCGCCGTTTTGTCCCGGAGAGGCGTGCGCGGCGACGCCGGACGATGAGCTGATCGACGGCGTCGTGCGGAACGTGGTGATCGCATCGACGCTCTCGAAGCTAGGCGCCCGCTGCCGCGAGACCCTGGAGCGCTTCTACCTGAACGGGGAGACGGCGGTCTCCATCGCCGAGAGCCGCGAGACCTCGGCGGGATACATCTGGCGGCTTCTCAACTATTGCCGGAATCGGGCACGTGCGTTCTACCGGCAAGGGAGCGTCGGCTCATGACCGGGCACCACCCGACCGAGGCCGTCCTCGGCATGTATGCGCTGGAGCCATCGGTCACGCCGAATCGCCCCGCGGTGGAAGCGCATCTTGCGGCCTGTAACGATTGCCGCGAAGCGCTCGGGGAGATCAAGTCGTTCGACGCGGCGCTCACCGAGCCGGAGGCCTGGCCGGAACGTTCGGCTGATCCACACGATTCGGAAGCGCTCGCGGAACTGCGCGCATTTGCTTCACGCTCCGCGGAGGAAGATCGCGACGCCTTGCACCTGCTCGCCGAGTACGAAGATCCGGACTCCGCGCCGCGGTTTGCGTGGGACGACATCCCCAGCAAACCGAAGTACCGGACCGGCGGAGTCGCCCGCATGCTCTGCAAACGGGCCAACGCGATGTGCACGCGGAAGCCTCTCTACGCGTTGGCTCTCGCGGAAGCCGCGGTCCAGATCAGTGCGGATCTCCCGGACGCGACCTATCCGCGGACGACCATACATGAGCTCCGCGGCGAGGCGTGGAAGGAGCAGGCGAACGCGCTCTATTATCTGGGCCGGTTCGACGATGCGCTTGCCGCGCTCGCGTATGCGGAAGCCGAATATCGCCAGCTTCAGCACGAAGGCCTCGGTCTGGTCGCCGTAACGTATATCCGTGCCGGCATCCTGTACGAACAGCAGCAGTTGGACGCCGCCGATCAGCTCGCGCGCGAATCGGCACGGGCAGCGCTCCACCTCGGGTCCACGGATCGGTGCATGCGCGCGCTGCACCTGCAAGGCGAGATCCGCTTTCGGCGAGGCGACCTTCCCGGCGCAATCGAGCTTTTCAGCAAAGTGCTGCGCTATGGAGAGGAGACTCGCGCCCAACAATGGATCGCGCGGGAAGCGCGTGCCCTCGGCGTTTGTCAGCTCGAATTGATGAATCTGACAGAGGCCAGCCGCCATCTCTCGGCTTCGCTTCAACTCTGTATCGGAATGCATTCTGCTGTTGAAGTGACGCGCGCTCGGTGGGCGATCGCTCGTCTCACGTTCCTACAAGGTAATCCAGACGACGGGATACGGCAGCTTCGCGGTGTGGTGAAAGAGTTGACGGGTCAAGGAATGATGACGGACGCTGCAATTGCGGCTGTTCATCTTGCCGAAATGCTGAACGCAACCGACCGGACGCGAGAGATCGCCAGGCTTCTTGCGGGTGTGGTCCAGACCTTCGTCGCGGCTGGAATGCTGAGCGGCGCCCTCTCTGCTCTGGCCTACCTGAAGGAAGCATCCGCGGCAGGGACCGTGACATCGGCGGCTTTCTCGCACGTTCGACAGTTCATCGCCCGCGCGGAGCGGCAGCCAGCTCTGCCATTCACTCCGCCGCCGGAACCGCCAGTGTAAGGATTCACCCCGTCAGCACACTCCTCCACACTTGAGGGCGACCTCACGTGAACGCCGGTCTTCGCCGGCAGAAGGAGGGCCGTTTGCGAGGTATGTCCAAATCTTCCGTCCGCATTGTGGCTGCGATAGCCGTGTCCACGATCCTATTTGCGCAGGGTGTTTTTGCCTCTACGCAGCAAACGGATCGAGGAGGATTCCTCGACAGTTTGATGAAGGCGAAGCATCTTGTGGTGAAGATTCTCTCGGAGATCGGCTTACCGCCGGGCTAGAGAAATTGATTAGTCGCCGCTGGATGCGTGGTGGCAGTCGACCTTCGCCTCCGGCCAGGTTACGAAATGAGGGTGGAGAACTTCGCGATCGGCGGCTCTCCTAAGGTGAGACGCGCCGATTTCGAAGGAAGTACACTCATCGCCGGGCAGATCGCCGCGTCTGCTGCCAGATGCGGAAACATCCCACGAAGCGACCATCGCGTCCGCGGGACGCTGACCGGCGGCGGTTCGAGCGATCCGCCGAGCTGTACCTCCATGCCTGCTACGGCACGAAGACAGCGGCACGTGCGGATGAGCTTGCGTCGCTCCTCCGCATGACACGGCCGTATCTCAGCCGCATCGTTCCGGAGCTGATCGGGATGCCGTTGCATGATTTCCTGCGCCAGCAGCAACTCGCCTACGCCCGGCACCTTCTTCGAGCCACCCCGCTTACGGTCGACCAAATCGCCCTCGCCAGCGCCTTCGGCACACCCTGGACGTTTTATCGCTGCTTCAAAGCCGCCTTCAGGATGACGCCGACCAAGTATCGGGTCAGCGCACGTAGACATGTCCGTTAGATGACGCCACAGATCAGTCCCGAGGATGCGGTTGCCCAATTCAAACACCCGCTCAACGCGTTGTCGGCGGTGAGCGTCAATCGGTCACCTTCCGTTGCACAGGCAAAACGATATCGCTCGATCTTTCGAGGTCAACCATGATCGGCGAAGCAATGAACTCCAGATTCCTCGACGAGGTTCGGTACCGGTATTGTTCATCTCGCGAGGACCACTTCGAGCGCTCGTGCGTCAGGAGCGGCCATGCCAACGCCGCATCCCGGTTTTCCAATGACCACGAAGGGTCGTAGATGCCAACTCGCACGGTCGAGTCCGCACTTTCTGGAGTGCCGCTGTGATCCATGAGGCCAGCCTCCCAGTGATCGGTGAACTGACCGATGAAGTCGTCGCGCATCAATGACGCTGCACCAGAAGAGTCCGTCTTGGGGAAGTAGATGCGGTAAGGGTTTTTTCGGCCGGTCGTCACTGTCAGCTCAACAATGATTCCGCAAAGATCGGAATCGCCTGTACTTACCACGTGGACCGTCATGCGCTCTGGTACGTTCATCGGACCCAGCTAATCACTCTATCCCAGCGGCTTGATCTCGGTCGGTTTCACCGGGATCGGTTGGTTCGTTGCGGTTTGTGATCAGCCTTGGGTCGAAGGCGAATCCAGCAGTGATGCTTATCATTCAGTAACCTTGAGATTGTCCACTCGCTTTAGGAGGAGCACTCGTGACGGGACTCGATCAGGCAACGAACTAATCATGGCGGTAAACTGAGCATTGACCTTGCGATTCGGTTTTGCCACGGGATCGCCCGCAAGAGGACAGCACTGAATTCGCTGATGCTCAGGTCTTCATTGTGTTCTGAAAACTGTAACGCAATCGTCTGATCTGTTCACGCTTGATCTACGAGTAAGGTCAGGTGTCTCATGTCAGTGATAGCGTCGGTGGAAACGGTCACTGTCTTACCCGTGAATGCATCCGTCTCCCTTCCAATCGAGCACAACGTCGTGGGCGCTGGAGCATCCGGCGCGACACTTCCGCTGCGACAGCCAACGAAACCAACAACACACGTGAACGCTACCGCGACTCTGGTCCGTATCAGATGCATGGCGCACCCGCCGAGCTGTACCAGATCCGCGTCGCAGTTTCCGCCGAATCTTCAACGGCGTGAGGATTGAACCCCGTCTCCCTCGTCCAATGTGCGAAGGTGCGCTTACTCGCATTCCTCACGATCTTTCATGCTCTCATTGTCCTATAGATCGCGGTGTCTAGCGATCGCGGTGTCTAGCGAGCTAACGATCCCCCACTCGTCGTAGTCGGCTCTTTCGACGGGTGAGAAATGCCAGAAACCACCACCAGGCAAGAACCGATACGGTGACCACCGAATACACCACAGCTTCCCGCATTTTCACCGATAACGAGTGTGGAAGGGTCGATTCCAATACGATATAGGCAATCGTGGACGGAATGTTCAATAGGCAAAACAGGCCGCCGACGACGCGCGCCGATCCGGTGATCGCCGTAGTGCCGTCGTGAACATAGAACGGATCATTATTCCGGCCCGCGGCGTGCAAAGCGTCCACGAAGAAATAAATCAGGCATACGAGGCTGATGACGAATCCTAACAATGGTACAATATCGCGCTTTTCGTAGGCGATCATTGCTAGTGCCCTTTGTCTTCTAGTTTTGCGGCGCCCTCACGGAGTTCGTCTACGAACCAGTGAGTAAAGCCAAGACCTAAGTCGGCCTGGGTCCTATCCGCGAACCAAACGAAATCGGTTGCGGCATTTGCGGCTTCCGATTTGTTGTCACCGATCGTATTGCCGAAACTATGTGCCATTTCATGTTCTGCATCTTTTTGGCCAGATTCGGAGCCGAGTATTGTCCACAATGGAACCCCATTCTGGATCTTGCTGCCAGACGATGCGTAGTTTCCAAGATCTATGTTGGGTGTCGCCATCAGGGTCAAACTACCCGACGCTACATTCGATGTTATGAAATCCTGCAGCGCGACAGGGCCGGATGGTGTATTGACGTTTCCCGAGACGTTTCCTTTGTTATCTAGGTGAATTTCACCTTCGGATCGTTTGACTGTCAATGCGATCCCCATTTGCGCAAAATGTTGACGTGCCTGGACGAGGCCGGCTTCGGTCCGCTCTCGTACAGAGTGCATGACATAAGGCGGCGCAGTGCGGTCGGCGTTCGAGTAGACGACATTAACCACAACATGAATGATCCGTGATTCTCGCGGCGCGTCGCCGTCCAGGTCTAGCATCCGAATGGGATTATCCAAGGCATAGCTATAGCGATTCAACGACTGCGGAGATCCTGGGTGGCCCAGCTGTCGATCGACACTAAGAAAGCGTCCTACCCAAGGCGAATAGTATCGCGCATGCATGTAATCCAATGTATGCCCATCCCCGGCGACGATATCCCGCTCGTGCCCGGTGAACTTCATCGCCTCCTCGGGAATCTCGTGCGGTGTGAGGTTGATCTCCGCGCCGAAGGGGTAGTACGCGTGCTCGGCCACCTTGACGCCATTGTTGTCCGTCACCAGACGCGGCGTGCCGAGGTGGTCGAGGTGGTAGTGAAGCGTCCCGGCTGGGGTGGTGGTCGCAAGCAGGAGGCCGTCGCGCCAGACGTAGTCCTTCACCGATTGCCAGTTCGTCATCGCGAAGTTCGGGCCATTCTCGAGGCTTGTGAACTCGCGCAGAACCTTGCCGCTAAGGTCGCGCACCGTCCAGGTCCATGACACTCCCTGCTTCACGGCGATCCGTTCGTCATCCGCCGTGTAGATGAACTGCCGGTCGTCGCTCCCGACGGTGGCTTCGATCATCATCCCGCTCCCGTCGTACGTGTAGACCGTGCCCGGAGAGCCGGAGATGGTGGCGATGTTCCCTGCGGCGTCGTACGTGACGTTGCCACCGTTGATCGTCGTCAGGTGATTTGTGGTGGAGTCGACGGTCACCGGTTGCGCACAGGTCGTCTGCCCGAGGCAATTGATCGCTCCGGTAGCGCTCTTCCGGTTTCCGAACGCGTCGTAGGTGTAGTCCTCCTCCACTCCCCGGGTGACGCTGCGAACCAGACGCTGCGCGGTGTCATACGCGTATGTGTCCGCGCCGATGGCCGTGATGTTGCCGGCTCCGTCGTAGGTGTATGTGCCGCTCTGACCGTTGTCGCCATAGCCGGACGGTTGGGGAGTGAGCCGGCGAGCGGGCGAAACGGACGCGAGAGCGGCCGGCGGCGCTTCGGCTGTCAGCGGGACCTCGGCAACCCCGTTCACCCGAGGATCAGCGCTGAGGAGTCGCGCGCGCGCAGGCATCATGGTTACCGTAAATTGTCGCACGTCGGAGGAGGCGCTGATGTCGAGCCGAGCTCCGTACAGCGTGGCCAGCTCCTTCTTCATAGCGGCGGCATCCTCCGAGGCATCGTCGGAGAGCGTCACGAGATAGCGGCCGATGCCCTGATCGCCCGAACCGGACGGCTGGAACTTCGGTCCGGTCGCGGCACAGAGGGCGCCAAGATCAAAGAACAGAAGGACATAGACGAGTAGCGCGACTCGGTTTCTCTCCATCATCTCCTCCCATTCCGCAGATGGGTCAGTGTCTAAGCGCGTAGTTGCCGATACGGCTGGCGTGGTCAGCAGAGCGCCGTGGTCAGGTCTGCCTCTCATCTTTGTACCGGCCGACTTCTCGTGTCTACGCACATTTCGTAACCTGTCGACGGGAGCGGATGTCGAACCTGCTGGAATACCGCCCTCGGGAATAAATCAAACCCGACAGGGCACAATTCGGTCGGTTGGCCCGTTTTCTACCAAAATCAGTTGATTTCGATCCTCCGACGCCTCCTCTTGACTCATGAAATTTGAGTACCGACTCAAAAAATATGAGTACGTACTCAAAAAACATGAGTACCGGCTCACCGAATTTGAGTACGGATTCAAAGAATATGAGTCGCGACTCAAAAAACTTGAGTACGGACTCAAAAAGTGTGAGTACCGACTCACACACTGTGGGTCCGGACTCACGCAACATGAGTACCGATTCAAAAGAATGTGAGTACCGACTCACCGAGTTTGGGTACCGACTCAAATCATGTGAGTACGGACTCAAAAAGTATGATTACCGACTCGCGGGTTTTGAGTCGCGACTCAAAACGTTTGATTACGTACTCACTGTCGGAGCGCTGGTGTCTCGCCAGCACTGCGTCGCGAGACCCCGAAACCACTTCGCTGTGACCTTTCACGGGCTGATACGTCATACATACATACCCAGCAACCGAAGTATCCGGCCGGCAGCGTGTCGCTGACGGCCATACGAACAAGTAGGAGGAAGTGAACGAGACCGACCGATGCGCGTGTCCACGCGCGAGGTCATGGAGATGAATATGGACAAGAATCGTAGCCGTCGAAACAGCAGTTCCCCTTCAACCTCCGGCAAGCGTGGCTCCGCCGCTCATGCCGGAATCAACCCATCACCGCGCGCCGCCGCATCCGCTGATCCTTCCACGCCCACGGCCGGCATCACGCCCGAGGAGCGCGCCGTCGCGTTGATGGCGTTGCTCGACCAGTTCGAGGCGCTGGTCCCCAACTTCCAGCATCACGACAAGAACGACATTCGCCGGGTAGCCGGAGTGGCCCGTTTCGCTCCCGACCTGGTGGTGCCGACCATCGCCACCACCACATCCTTTCCTCCCGCCGGGGATCGGAAACTCTTCGACGTCGAGGGCAACCAGTTGAAGATGCGCTCCAACGACGCCCTCGGGCCCGTGATGCAGCGTCTCACCGCGCTGCGGGATGGATTGCAGTTCACCGTCAACAACGACCTGGCCGAGGCGGAGTCGCAGGCCCTCGACGTCTACACTTGGGCCAAGTCGTATTCGAAGCGTCCCGACGCCGCCGCACTGCGTCCGTACGTCGCCACGATGTCGCACGTGGTGAAGAAGGTTCTCAACCGCCGCAAGAAGTCATCGACGCCGGCGCCGGCTCCGTCGCCCACCACTCCCACACCGTTGCCGCCCGGCGGTCAGGGTTTCCTCGCTCCGAACCTGATTCGCGGCGAGGCGGCTGGCGAAGGTCAATATCCTGATCACTTCAACGAGGCGTTGGAGAGGGCAGTGCAGGACTGACATTGGTTTGCTGAATTGTCTTTGCGCCGCCCCTCGCCGTGCTCACGAGGGGCGGCGTTTTTCCTAAATGTTTCCTAAACCACGAACCCGTTGCGCTGCATACGTTTAGGCGATACCGTTCCCCGTCATGAAACGTACGCTCATCGCACTCGTCTCGCTCGCCATCGCCGTCTCCGCCCTCGCCGCCTGGCATATAGGCCGCCACATCATGATCGGCGGGACCGGCGGGTGGGACTACACCGCCATCGACTCCGTTGCACGCCGCGCCTACGTGTCGCACGGAGATCGCGTCGAAGTCGTCGACGTCGATGCGGGGAAGGTGGTGGGACTCATCCCGGACACCCTCGGGGTGCACGGCATCGCTATCGATCATGACGGTGGACGCGGCTTCATCTCCAGCGGCCGCATCAACATGATGACCATCTTCAATCTGAAGACGAACGCCCGTATCAACGACGTCAAGTCGACCGGTGACAACCCGGACGCCATCATGTTCGAGCCGTCGACGAAGCATGTCTTCACCTTCAACGGCCGCGGAAAGAACGCGACGGTATTCAACACACGTGGCAAGGTCATCGCCACGATCGACCTCGGCGGGAAGCCGGAGTTCGGCGTCAGCGACGCGCATGGGCACGTGTTCGTCAACATCGAAGACACCAACGAGCTGGCGATGATCGACGCCAACAAGAACGTCGTCTCCGCGCGCTGGAAGCTGGCGCCGTGCGAGTCGCCGAGCGGCCTGGCCATCGACCGCAAGCATCATCGGCTGTTCACCGTCTGTGAGAACGAGATCATGGCCGTGGTCGACGCCACGAACGGTCATGTGGTGACGACGGTACCGACCGGAAAGGGGACCGACGCCGCGGTGTTCGACGACGCCAGGCAGCTCGCCTTCGCCTCGAATGGCCAGAGCGCGACGCTGACCGTGGTCCACGAGACGTCGCCCGACAAGTACGAGGTGGTCGACAACGTGGCCACGCAGCGGAGCGCGCGCACGATGGCGCTCGATACGAAGACGCACCACATCTATTTGCCTGCCGCGCAGTTCGGCGAGGCGCCCCCGAAGACGGAGAAGAATCCCCGTCCGCGTCCGCCGATGGTGCCGGGGTCGTTCGAGCTGCTGGAGGTAGTGCCGTAGGTTGCGCTTCGCGCCGGCACCAGCGGCGAGACGCCGCTGCCGTAAGAGTGGACGTTACGACGCCGCGATAGCGGCTCAAGAAGGTAGCCAGGGGTGCGAGCGTTTTTTGCGAGCACCCCTGGAACCGCATGCGATCTGAAATCGTGCCGCGTCAGCGGCACCGGATGGAGTCCCGATTGCTCCAGTGCCGCTGACGCGGCACCAAACCATACATCTCGTTACCAGGGGTGCTCGCAAAAACGCTCGCACCCCTGGCTACCGTCTCTTTGCCGCTAACGCGGCACTGGAGTTTGGACATTTGAAGGTCGGTATGTTGTATGACATATTGACATTGATACTATATAGACCTACCTTGTTCAGCAGTACGAAGGAGGTACTGCATGGACGAGACGCTCCAGGCTGAGATTCGC
>Ga0210402_10000996_pt1 | contig 30302 bp, 16 predicted proteins | sample IncBWC7MmetaG_FD_161055 | JGI IMG/M metagenome (GOLD analysis project Ga0210402, IMG submission 161055) | Forest soil microbial communities from Barre Woods Harvard Forest LTER site, Petersham, Massachusetts, United States - Inc-BW-C-7-M | ecosystem: Environmental > Terrestrial > Soil >...
CGGCGGGAGGCAGCGCCGACACCGATCTGCGCAAGCAATTGCAGGATACCCAGGGCCGCCTGAACCGCCTCGAGAGCGAAGGCAAGTTCGCCGAAACCATTGTGCGAACTTACGGCACCAGTGTTTGCCTGCTGCATGTAGTCGTTGAATTTCTGGATCGCAGCAGCGGCAAGCCCATCCTCATTGCGGTGGATTCTCTTGGCAAGCCTCGCCTCGACGACAAAGGCATGGTGCAATTGGATACCGAAGGCGGCGGTCCGCATCTGCAGCTTGACGTTTTCGGTACCGGTTTTTTGGTGCGCAAGGACGGCCGCTTGCTCACCAATCATCACGTCGCCGAGCCTTGGTGGGGCAACGACGAATTGAAATCACTGCTCGATAACGGCGCATCTGCTTACGCACTTTCTTATACCGCGTATTTTCCCGGCGATCGCAAGGGAATCTCTGCGAAGCTCGACAAAATTTCCAGTCACGCCGACGTCGCCACCCTGCGTCTCGATGGCGGCGCTCCGCAACGCGCCACCTTGCTTGAAATTGATGATCGCTCCGATGCCAGCGTCGCCGGCGACGCCGTCGTACTCATCGGATATCCTACCGGCATCGAAGGAATTCTGGCGCGCGCCGGCTCCGAAGCGGCCAAGGAAATCACCGGTGACACTTCCGACGTTCACCAGATCATGCTGCATCTGGCCGACAAGAATCTCATCCGGCCAACCACCACTCAGGGACACATCGGCGACGTGCTGCAGGACAAAATCGTCTACGACGCCGCCACCACTTCCGGAGGCTCCGGCGGCCCGCTCTTCAACCGCAATGGCAAGGTGATTGGCGTGAATTTCGCCATCCTCAACGGATTCGGCGGCTCCAACCTGGCCGTTCCCGTTCGCTTCGCAAAAGAACTGTTGAATTAAATAATCTGTTAGTTATAGTATTGCGGCGCCTGCTCACAGGCCGGGAGTACGGGTTGCCGGCGCATTTCCAGCCGCTCTTTTGCGCGATTTACGTTCTTTGAATCAAAGCGTATGCTATGCGCGACGCGAAGGGAGCCTTCTCGATGAAGCTTGGAGTTTTTACGCCGGTCTTCGTAAACCGGACTCTGGACCAGGTGATTGCCAAGTTGCGTTCTCTACCCGGCGTCAGCGCGATCGAACTCGCTACCGGCGCTTGGCCGGGCAGAGACCATGTGGATGTGGACGCCCTGCTCGGTAATTCTCACAAGGCCGAGGATTTTAATACTCAGATTCGCGATGCCGGACTGACCATCAGTGCGCTTTCCTGCCACGGCAATCCCATGCATCCGAACAAGTCCATGGCTCGCGAGCATGACGACGCTTTCCGGAAATCCGTGCGTCTTGCGGAGAAGCTCAAAGTTCCGGTGGTGGTTACGTTTTCCGGGTGCCCCGGCGACAGCGACGAAGCAAAATGTCCCAACTGGATTGTCACCCCATGGCCGCCGGAATTTCTGGAAACGCTCGAATGGCAGTGGGATAAAAAAGTAATTCCGTACTGGCAGGAAGCGGCACAATTTGCAGCGGATCACGGCGTGAAAGTTGCCATCGAACCGCATCCCGGTTTTGTCGTGTACAACGTGGAGACCGCGCTGCAGCTTCGCGCGGCGGCCGGCAAAAACATCGGTGTCAATTTTGATCCTAGCCATCTCTTCTGGCAGGGCGCGGATATTCCGGTGACTATTCGCGCGCTGGGCGACAGCATTTTTCACGTGCATGCCAAAGACTCGGCTCTGAACGCACAAAATATCGCTCGCAACGGCGTACTGGACGCCAAAAGCTACCGCCAGATGGCCGACCGTTCCTGGCTGTTCCGCACCGTGGGCTGGGGCCACGGCGAAATTGTCTGGAAGCAGATCGTTAGCGCCCTTCGCCTCGCCGGCTACGATTACGTGATCAGCATCGAGCACGAAGACGCTCTGGCGTCCGTGGACGAGGGACTGGAATCGGCCGCCAACTTCCTCTCCCGCATCGTGCTTCACGATCCTCCAGTCGAACCCTGGTGGACCTAAGCTGCGCGCTGAATTTATCTTCTATTTAACTTGCTGAACCCAACTCCTTTTCATCAATCTGTCATAAGTCCGTCACCATCCATTCGCATCACTAGGCCGAAATAGTCGGGAACGCAAATCTGTCCCGGTTGGCGTCTGTGTCCTTATCTCCCTGCTGCATTCGGCCTTATACCGGGACTTTCAATAAGGGTGTGGTTCATGCGCATTTCTCTCGGTTCATTCGCATTTCTCCTTTTGCTTGTGCTCGCTTGTTTTCTCTCTGCCACCGCCGCTTTCGCGCAGACCGATCGCGCTACGCTCGAAGGCACGGTAACGGATTCAACTGGTGGTGTGATCAGCGGAGCTACTGTTAAAGCCACCGCGGTTCAGACCGGCATCACCCAGGAACGCAAAACAAACTCCAGCGGCTATTACCGCTTTCCCGGCCTCTCCGTCGGTGAGTACACTGTCACCGCTTCCAACACCAGTTTCAAAACCAAAGTGCTGGATCACGTGGTCCTTCAGGTCGGCGAGACTCATACCCTCGATGTGCCTCTGGAAGTTGGAGCGGTCGAGGACAAAGTGGAAATCACTGCCGAAGCCGGCCCCGCCGAACGCAGCACCGCCGCCGCGGCGACCGTCATCACCACTGATCAGATCGCCAATCTTCCGGTCAACGGCCGCGATTGGTCCGGCCTCACTTTGCTTGCTCCGTTCGCGCAGGATGATGGCGGCGGAGACCAGCGCACCATCCGTTTTGCCGGGCGCGCCCGCGACGACAACAACTTTAATTTCGACGGCGTGGATGCCGGGGGCATTCAAGAGCAGGCCCAGAAATCACAGACGCGATTGCAGATCTCCGAAGACGCGGTGGAAGAGTACCGCGTCAACAGCGCTTTGTACGACGTCGAATACGGCACCGAGGCCGGCGGGCAGATCAACGTAGTCACCAAGTCCGGCACCAACGACCTGCACGGCACGGCATTCGGTTACATTCGGAATTCGGTTTTCGATGCGCGCAACTTTGACGATTTCGCTCCGGACGCAGCTGGCGATCCCACCATTCCGAGGATTCTCCCATTTCGCATGGGTCAATACGGCATGACCGTGGGCGGGCCGATCAAGAAGGACAAAACTTTTTTCTTTCTGAGCTACGAAGGACTCCGCCAATTGCAGGAATCTACTTCATCCGGAACGATCTTCGTGCCCAGTGCCAGCTTCGTGAAGGACATCCTGGTCAACGGACGAACGGATATGACTCAAACTCCGCCGGTCCAAGTGGGGCCCACACCCGACATGTGCGCCATTCTTCAAGGTTTTCCTTGGCGCGCTTCCACCGGCACCATTGGGGGATGCGCCCCGAAAATTGTTTATCCCGATAGCGACTTCAGTGCCTTAACTGCGGCTGAACTAGGAAACGAAACCATAGACGCCAACAATTTCGCCACGGATATGGAAGCCTTCACGCACCCCATCCAGACCACAGTCCACGAAGACACTTGGCTGGTGCGGTTCGATCACAAGTTCAACGACAAGACCACTCTTTACGTCCGCGCCCAGCGCGACATCAGCCTGGTCAATGCGCAGATCGGCGTTACCGTCGGGCTGGACAAGGCCCAGACCCTCAATCACCCCGCGAACTATCTGATCGCGTTGCAGCATGTCTTTACCTCGAATGTTTTCAATGAGGCTAAGGTTTACGTCAACCGTTCCCCTTTTCACAATCCCGAGTCCAGCACTCTCACCTATGCGGTGAACTCCAATAATTTCACCGGAATTCCAAACGAATCCGCAGACATCGAAATCGGCACCACTTACGGCGTGGTCGACAATATGACCTGGACGCACAATCGCCACGCATTCAAATTGGGCATGGAGTACCGGCGGGTCCGCCTGAATCAGGGCCAAACCGCCAACAGCACCCTAACCTTTGGCGACGACCTGAGCATGATCAGCGGCAGCATTTCCAACCTCAGCTTCATCGCCCCTTGGTGCTGTCACCGGCTGCGTCGCGGCTTCATCATGCCGTACTTCCAGGATGAGTGGAAAGTTACTCCGAACCTCACCGTGACCGCCGGAGTGCGCTGGGATTACTATGGCGTTGCGACTGAGGCCACCAACCGCACCACCGTCTTCGATTTGAACCAGTTTCACGGCGCTTGCCTGGGTTCTGGCTCGTTCAACGCACCGTTTCTTGCTCCCATCAACACTCCTGCTTGCCCCACCAATCCCGTTCTCTACAATCCGAACTACAAGAACTTCGATCCGCGCATGAGCATCGCGTGGGCTCCGGAAATGTTCCACGGAAAAACCGTGATTCGCACAGGGTTCGGCATCTATCACGGCGCCGCTCAGAATGACGATCTGAATGCCGGCCTGGAAAGCGACACCTTCCGGGTTTCGGTATCGGGACTAACGGTGAGTCCAGCGCTGACCCAGGAAATCCCCGATCTTTCCGGGCTATCCGCCGGGAAGGTCGCGAACCATCCGCGCGCGCTGCAGCGCGAAAACCGGCGCGATTTGTACGCCGAGGAATGGGGACTGACGATCGAGCACCAGCTACCGGTTGGCTTTCTGTTCTCAGCCTCCTATTTGGGATCCCACGGCGTGCGGCTCTTCTCGCGCGGCGGCGTTAACCTCTGCAGCACGCCAGTGACGCCCAATAATTCGGATACGACGCTGGTGACGGATTGCGTTCGGTCATTGGATCCATACTTTCCGGGCACTCCGACTTCTACTGATCCGTACGGTTCGGTGGACATCAAGCGAGATATCGGCTCCAGTTTCTACGATGCTCTTGGCGTTTCGCTCGAGCGCCGGATGAAAAACGGCTTCTCGATTCAAACCCGTTACACCTACAGCCACTCGATTAATGATGGCTCGGTAGGCGGCGGCGAATCGAATGGGCCGGAAAATGTAAACTGTTTGCCTTGCGATAAAGGCCCCAGCGTTTTTGACATTCGTCATAACTTCGTCGCCAATGCGATCTACGAACTGCCTTTCGGGCCGGGCAAAGCGTATCTGCACGAGAGTGGTTGGTTCGGCAAGATCGTGGGCGGCTGGGAAGTCAGCAGCGTGGGAATGTGGCATACCGGGCACCCACTCACGGTTTCGATGGGACTGAACACCATCGGCACGAATGGAAGTCCGTTTTATGCTGCTGGCAACCCCTTCGGTAACCTGAACAACCCCGGGGCTCCTTTCCCCGCGACCTTGCTGCTGCCGGACGGCAACGATCAGACCAATCAGCGCCCGGATATCGTTCCCGGAGTTCCGCTCACTCTGCCAGGCGGCGGACACAACGGAATACCACTGGTTAATCCCGCGGCGTTTCAGGCTCCACCAGTTGATGCGAATGGTTTCTTCACGCGCTTCGGGAATGCCGGAAATGGAATCATCCGGGCTCTTCCGTCGTGGCAGGTGGACCTGGCACTGATGAAAGAAACGAAGATCACCGAGCGTCTGTCTGTCCAGTTTGGAGTACAAGCGTTCAACATCTTCAATCACACCCAATTCGGCGATCCGAACCAGCTTACGCTGGACTACCCATCCAATCCCGACCCGTTGAATCCGCGGCTATTGAGTCCCAGACCCAATTTCGGCGTGATTACCTCGACCGTGAACTTCAACAGCAATAACGACAACGTGGCGTCTCCGAACACCGGGACCGGTTTGCCACGGCAGCTGCAGTTCATGCTGCGGTTCAAGTATTAAAGCTCCGAGCGATTGCGGGAGACGCGCTGCGTTTGCAGTGCGTCTCCGCTTCGTCATCTCGTTTCTTTCGACCTTTCTCCAATTGCGTTCATCGTACGTTTAGCCGCAGCCGCGTAATGTGAGCTTCAGCTTGGGCTCCGTTAAGGACAGGTGACTATGCGTAGTCGAATTTCCTTTTTGTTGGTTGCCGGCGTGCTTGGATTTGCCGGACTTTGCGGGAACGCATCCACGAAATCGGGCGCCGAGAAAGACGCTGCGGTGTTGGTCGGAGCGGGCGATATTGCGGATTGCCGGGACCTCTCCGGAGCGGAAGCAACCGCAAAACTTCTGGAGAAAATTCCCGGTACAGTAATGGCGACTGGCGACCTCGCTTACCCCGACGGCACCGCGGAGAATTTTGCGTGCTACGACAAGACGTGGGGTCGAGTGAAAAACCGCACCCGTCCGGCGCCGGGCAATCACGAATTTCATTCCGCGGGCGCCGCGTACTATTTTCAATATTTTGGCGCGGCGGCCGGCGATTCGAGCAAAGGCTATTACAGCTACGAGCTTGGCAGCTGGCACATCGTGGTGTTGAACAGTGAATGCGCCGACGTAGGCGGATGCGATGCTGCCTCGGCGCAGGGAAAATGGCTGCGAGAAGATCTCGCGGCGCATCCGGTGGCGTGCACACTGGCTTATTTTCACAAGCCGCTGTTCAGTTCGGGCGGCGCGCACGGAAATGATCCGGTGATGAAGCCGCTGTGGGATGCGCTGTACGCGGCCAACGCGGACGTGGTGGTAAACGGCCACGATCACGATTACGAAAGATTTGCGCCGCAGACTCCGGACGGGGTCGCCGATGCGAGCCGCGGGATTCGGGAATTCGTGGCGGGAACCGGCGGAAAGGGTCATCGTCCTTTTGGGGTGCCGCATGCGAATAGCGAAGTGCGTGACACCGTGGCGTTTGGAGTATTGAAACTGACGCTGCTGCCCGGCCGGTATGAGTGGGAGTTCGTGCCGGAAGCAGGGAAATCGTTCAAGGATTCCGGGGCGGGAAGGTGCCACTGAGGGTCTGAGGAAGGCAAGGGATTTTTCAGGGAGGGGGGTGTACCCCGGGGTGCTTTTGCTAAGAGTGGCAAATACAGGACTTATTTGTTTAAGAGTGACAAAGAGTGAAGAAGAGTGAAACGGTTTTGTTGAAAATAAAGGAGTTACGAAGGCACTCTTTGCGCTTTTTTGTGGAGTTCCCGTAAGAGTGGCAAACAAAGGACTTAGGGGAAATATGCGGTGGGCGGGGGTGTGGGGCGATGCCGGAAGGTGTACAGGAAGCGTCGAGCCAAGCACAAAGTAAGATTACCATAGTAGTTACGTGCTGTCAAGTAAAATCGACTTAGGGCTAGAATTCGAGGCGGAGTTGGAAGGCGATCATGCGGGGAGTGCTGTCGCCGCCGAGGCCGACGCCGAGCAGGCCAGTGGGGGGAGAGGTGGCGTAGGAGATGGCACCGAAGCCGGTTTGGGTGGAAGGTTTTCCGGGGATGCCGGCGAGGACCATGCTGGGCAGGCCGAAATTGGGATGGTTGAAGACGTTGAAGAACTGAGCGTCGAAGCGCATCTTTAGGCGCTCGTTCAAGGCAAACCATTTGGTGAGGTAGAAATCGCTCCAGGTGAAATCGGGGCCGCGGAGGGCGTTGCGGCCGAGGTTTCCGAACTGGCATTTTGCCTGAGTGTCGCCGCCGTAGCAGGCGCCGGTGCTTGGATCGACGGCTGAGACAAACGCGGCGGGACTGAGCCACTGCACGGTGCCGGGCTGAGTGACGCCGGGTATCGAATTGTGTTGATAGAGCGGGACGCCGGGAATGACGCCGGCGAATTGTGGGCCGCTGCCGTTGACGATGCCGTTTCCATTAGCGGAATAGGGAGTGCTGAGGACAGAGAAGGGAATCCCGCTGTGCCAGAAGAAGGTTCCGGAAATTTGCCAGCCGTTTACAGCGTATCCGAGAGCGCGATTCTTGAGCTTGAGCGGCAATTCATAAAGATATTGAGCGCTGAGATTGTTGCGGATGTCGTAGTCGCAAGGGCCGTAGTCGCGCTGCAGATCTCCAGGGAGTGGCGATAAAATTCCTCCGGCTGAAAACTGCAGGAATCCGCCGTTGGAGACGGTGTCCATGCAGCGGCTCCAGGTGTAATTGAGTTGTCCCATGAAGCCGTGGCCGAGACGCTTGATCGCGGTGATTTGCAGGCCGTGGTAATGGCTGTTGGCGCCGGTAGAGAATTGGGTGACGGCAGCGAAGCGAGGATCGGCGGATTGCGCGTAGGGAAACGGAGCAAAGCAACCGTCGCAGACGGTCTGATAGCCATTGACCTGAGTTAGATAGGGTTGATTGACGGCGCGAGTGCCGACGTACTGTGCGCGGATGGTTCCAGTTAAGCCCAATTGATGTTCAAGGCCGAGACTCCACTCCATGAAGTAAGGTGCGTGGAGTTCGCCGTCTGGAACGGCGCTGATAGCGACAGGCGGAAGGCAGGCTGCGGGATTGGCGAGTGGAGAAGCGCAGGAGAGCTGGCCTTGCGCGAAGCCTGAAGTAAAGGATTGGTTGGCGGCGACGGTTGCATCAACGGCGCTGCCGGGAACTCCCGGAGCGATGGCGCTGCCGCCGATGGTGCCAAGAAGTCCGCCCTGAAAAGTTTTGACGTAGGGCGGATTGACGCCGATGATATCGGCGATGCTGCCGGGCATGATGTCACTGAAGAGGCCGAAGCCGGCGCGGATAACGGTTTTTGGTTCGAACTGCCAGGCGATGGCGGTTCTGGGCTGCAGGATCGCGAGGGGCGTCGACGAAAAGATGTTGCCGAGACCGGTTTGGATGGTTTGGTTAAGCGGCTGATTCGGATCGTGCGAGATGGAGGCGAAGGAGCCGTCGAGCCGCGCGAGTTGCTCGTGCGGATTGAGCGGATTGGTGTTAAGAGTGTCGCGAATGCCGAAAGTCCAGGTGAAATTCTTCGTCACCTTCCAGGTGTCCTGCGCGTAGAGATCGAGATTTAGAAAATTGAACGGTTCATTTGCGGAAGTGGGGAAAGTTTGGGTTGCGGTGGAGGCGACGCCGTAGATGAATTGTGGGAGAGTGGTGTAGGTGACGGTGGGAACCGAGCCTTCGCCGAAATCGTAGTCGTTGAGGCGCAGAATGCGAGTGTTGGTGCCGAAGCGGAGTTCGTGCGAGCCGTGGCTCCAGGCGAGGTTGTCGTTGATGAAAAGGCGGGAAGCGCGGCGGCCCTGCACCCAGGTGTTATCGAGACCGCCGAGAGTGGTGAACGGAGCATTTGCGGCGCTGCCTTGCAGGACGATTGGAAATGCGGAAAGAGTTTTTTGAAAATCAGCGGGGCCGAAGAGGCTTTCGTACCAGGAAAAGGCCGGGTTGAAATAGTTCACAAGATTCTGCGAGAAGACGTGGGTATATCCGGCGGCAAAAGAATAAAGCGGCTGCGGGGACACAGAATCGAACAAGGGATTGATGGGATCGGTGTAGGCGGCTTGCACGCCGGTATCGGATTGAAAGCGGAACCAGGCGGTGTTTTTTTGATTGATGTTGTAGTCGAGGCGAACGGTTTGCACTTGTTCGTGGTCGTCGCTGGAGTGAGAAACACTTTGGCGAATGGCGCAGCCGTTTCCGTCGTTGGCGACAGCGGGAGCTGCGCCGCCAACATCGAAGGGACAGCCGAGCACCGCGAGAGGCGTGCCGCTAGTATTTCCGTAGAGGGAAAACATTTTTTGATAGAACGGTACTGATTGCGGCGAAGGTTGGTAGACCGAGCCGGTGACGGAATCGGTGCCGCCGAGAGGGAGTTGCTGCAAGACGTAATTTTGAAACGCTGCGGTTGGAACGGTGGTGGGAGTGACAATGGGCAGCGCGATGCGAACCCATTCGGAGTCGAAGAAGAAGAAAAGCTTGTCGTGGACGATTGGGCCTCCAAGACTGCCGCCGAAATGGTTCACGGTGGAGCGAGGCTTGTGGTTCCCGGGCGTGGCGTTGGTGAAAAAATCGGCGGCGTTGAAGCGAGAGCCATTCCACAGTTCGTAGAGATTTCCATGAAAAGCATTGGTGCCGGATTTTGTGACGTAGTTGACTTGTGATGCGCCGTAGCGGCCTTGATCGACGGCGTAGGAGAGAGTGTTGACGGTGACTTCGGAGATGGAATTCAAGCCGAGGACGAGATTGGTTGAGAGGCCGCTGTTGAGATTGGTAAGCGGATCGTTGGTTTCGAGCCCATCGACGACGTAGCCGTTTGAAAGTGCGGGGAGGCCGTTGAATTCGACGTTGCCGTAGCCGTTGGTGCCGCCGACGAAATCGTTGCCGCTGCCAGCGGTGTTGATGAGCGCGCCCGCGGCAAACTGAAGAGGATAGGTTAGATCGCCGCCGGGGTTGGGGAGGTTTTCGAGCGCGGAGGCATTGAGATTGGTGGACGTGTTTGCGTCTTCGGGGTTGATGAGTGGGCCAGAGGCGCTTACCTCGACCGACTGATTGGATTGGGCGACTTGAAGAGTGAAATTGACGGTTTGTTTCTGGCCGAGACCGGACGTGACGTTGTCGCTTTGCTGAGAGGCGAAACCATCGGCTTCGGTTTTGACCGAGTACGTGCCGGGCTTTAGCTGAGTGAAATTGAAGCGGCCTTCGTCGTCGGTGAGCGAGGTGCGTTGCAGGCCGGTGTCGCGATTGGAGATAGTGATTTTGGCGCGCGGGATGGCGGAGTTGGTGGCGTCAGTGACCTGACCAACTATGGCGCTAGTGGTCTCGCCCTGTGACAGGGCTTTGGCCGGGCAGAAAAACGCGGCAGTCGGCAGAAGAAGAATCGCGAAGATAGCGCGCGCGATGATGCGAATACTCACTTTCCTGATGCGGGCTGGGTCCTGAGCGATGGCTCGCAAAGCAAGCGCGTTCGTTTGGTGCAGCGTCGAGGAGCGACACCACGATATTAAACATAGTTAATATGAAATGTAAAGCTAGATTTATATCGCCGGAGCGCGAGTGTGTTGAAGGTGATAGTGGATGGCAGGGGTGAAGACCAGGGAGAGGACCATGGAGCTGAGGAGGCCGCCGATGACGGTGATGGCGAGGGGCTGAAGCATTTGGGAGCCGGCGCCGAAGGCGAAGGCCAAGGGCAACATGCCGGCGACGGTGGCTAGGGCGGTCATGGCGATGGGGCGGAGGCGGCGGCGACCGGCCTGGATCATGGATTCTTCGGCGGAGAGGCCGAGGGTGCGGAAGCGTTGTTCGGCGTCGAGGAGCAGGATGCCATTTTTGGCGACGATGCCGACGACCATGATGATGCCCATGAAGGAAGCGATGTTGAAAGTGGTGCGGGTGATGAGAAGAGCGAAGAGCGCACCGAATGTGGAGAGCAGAGCGGAAGCGAGAATGGCGGCGGGTGCGGAGAAAGTGCGGAATTCGAACAAGAGCACTATGAAGAGGAGCAGAAGAGCGAGAACGAGAACTTTGAGCAGATCGCGGAAAGATTTTTGCTGTTCCTGGAAGGTGCCGCCGTATTCGACGCGAATAGATGCGGGGAGATGAAGATTGTTCACGGCCTTCTGGACGGCGGCGATGCCGGAGCCGAGGCCGACGCCTTCGAGGCGCGCGGTGACCTGCATGTAGCGCTGAAGATTTTCGCGGCGGATTTCGGTCTGGCCGGACTCGGTGGAGAGAGAAGCGAGAGCACCGAGAGTGGCGGTCTTTCCGGTGGAGCTTAGAAGTGGCGTGTTCATCATCTGATCGAGGGAGCTGCGACTGGCTTCGGGGAAACGGATACGGATGGGATAGACGCGATCGTTGAGGACGACCGGAGTGGCGGCAGGTTCGCCTTCGAGAATAGCGGAGGAATCGACCGCGATTTCTTCGGGCGTGAAGCCGGAGCGGGCGGCCGTGGCGGGGTTGATTTGGAAAGTGGAAGCGGGGCCGCTGATGGTGTTCTCGACGCCGTCGAGAACGTCTACCACGCCGGAGACTTTGCCGATGGCGTCGGCGACGCGCGGGGCGGACTGCAAAAGGAGCTGCGGATCCTGCGAATAAAGCTTGATGACCACAGGTTCGGGCTCATTGCTGAGGTCGCCGATCATGTCCTGCAAGACCTGAACAAATTCGACTCGAGTGGATGGTTCCGCTTCTTCAATTTTATTGCGCACGTCGTTCATGACTTCTTCGATTCCGCGGTCGCGCTTGGATTTGAGGCGAACGGTGAAATCGCCTCGGTTGGCTTCAGTGACCGCAGAAAGGCCGAGCTCGAGACCGGTGCGGCGCGAAGTGTTCTCGATTTCGTGAGTGGATTTTAAAATGCCCTCGATGCGCTGCAAGAGACGTTCGGATTCGGTGAGCGAACTTCCCGGAGGAGTCCAGTAGTCGAGGATAAATCCGCCTTCATCCATTTCCGGCAAGAGGCCGGTTTCCAGAGCGCGATAGCAGACGAAGGTCAGGAGAATGATGACCAGGGAGCTTGCAGCGAGAAGCCACGGGCGGCTGAGAATACGCTGCATGAAGCGAGTGTAGAAATCGACGATTCTTCCGAAGAAGCCGGTGAGATGGGCGTCTTCGGCGGCGAGGAGTGCAGCGGGATCGAGGATGGCGGTTTCGGCTGCCGGTTGAGCAGAAGAATCTTCGCGTTTATCGCGCAGGAAATATTGGCTGAGGGTGGGAGTCCAAGTCATGGCGAGGAAGAGCGAGACGAGGAGCGCGACAGTCATGGTGATGGCGAGTGCGCGGAAAAACGAGCCGGTGACACCGGTGATGGAGATAAGGGGAAGAAAAACGACGATGGGAGTGATGGTGGAGCCGATAAGGGGAACGGTGAGTTCATGAAGAGCGCTGGCGATGGACTGGAAGCGGGATTGGCCGGCGTCGCGATGGAGGACGATATTTTCGAGGACGACGATGGCGTCGTCAATGACCAGGCCGACGGCAGCGGCGAGGCCGCCGAGGGTCATGAGATTGAAACTCTGGCCGAACATTTTGAGCGCGATGCAGGTGAGGAGAAGCGTGGCGGGAATGACGAGGCCGGCGATGAGCGAAGCGCCCCAATCGCGAAGGAAAAGAATGAGGATGGCGACAGAAAGCAAAATGCCGAGAAGAACGGCGTCACGAACGCTGGAAATGGAATCGCGAACGATGGTGGATTGATCGTAGAAAGGTTCGAGATGAACGCCGGGAGGGAGAGTGGCGCGCAGAGTTTGGATTTGCTGGTGGACGGCGTCGGCGACGGCGATGGTGTTGCTGTCCGGCTGGCGATTGACACTGAGCAATACGGCGGATTTTCCGTTGGCGGTAACGGCGGTGTAAACGGGCGCGACGGAGCGGGAGATTTTTGCGATGTCACCGACGCGGATGGGAATTCCAGCGGGAGAATTCTTGATGACGATCTGGCCGATCTGTTCCGGAGAATGGACTTGACCGCTGACGAGGCCGAGGACGAGTTGGTGATTGTGTTCGAAGAGGCCGGGAGAGTCGATCAAGTTGGTGCGGCGAATGGAATCGAGGATATCGGCGACGGTGATGTTAGAGGCGACAAGGCGCGCGGGATCGGGAGTGACTTGATATTCGGGGACGCGGCCGCCTTGAATGAGAACGGAAGCGACGCCGTCGAGGCGATTGAGGCGCGGCTTGATGTCGTAAGTGGCGATTTCCCAGAGATTGTCGGGCGAGATGGAATCAGAAGTGAGGCTGTAGCCAATGATGGGAAAAGTAGCGAAAGTGAGGCGATGAGTCTCGAGTTTGGCGGTGGAGGGAAGTTCGGCTTGCAGGCGAGCGACGACGGCGTCCACGCGCTGGAGGGTGAGAACCATGTCGCTATTCCAGTCGAAGAACAGATCGACTTCTGCGGAGCCGCGGCTGGTGATGGAGAGAACGCGCTGCAGGCCGGGGACGTTGTTGACGGATTCTTCGATGGGGCGAGTGATGGTGACCAGCATCTGGTCAATGGGCATGACGCCGTTATCCACGCCGATGACGATGCGGGGGAAATCGGTGTTTGGAAAAACGGAAACTGGAATGCTGAATGCGAGATAGCCGCCGACCAGCGCGAGGCTGATGATCAGAAAAAGAATTGGGCGGGAAATTTTTTGAAACCAAAATAATTTCTGTTCGCCGGACGGCGCGGCGGAAGAGGAGAGTTTCTCCGGCATCCGCGCTACTCCTTTTCCGGAGCTGCGGAAGGAGATTTTTCGTCGGACTTGGCGGCGTCATCGGCTGCGGGAGCGGCTTCGATTTTGATTTTGGTTTTGTCGGGGAGGCCGTAGCCGCCGGAGACGATGATGGAGTCACCCGCGGCGACGCCACTGGTGATTTGAGTTTCGGTGGCGCCCTGCAAGCCGAGTTGAACGGTTTTTTGGTGCGCGATGTTGTCTTTTCCGGCGACGAGGACGTAGCTGCCGGCTTCCGGAGACTGGAAGACCGCGGTTTTTGGTACGAGGATAGCTTCTTTTGCAGTGGCCGCAGTGATGGAGACTTGCACGGTCATGCCGGGCTTGAGAGCGGCGGGCGGCTTGGAAGTTTCTACCCAGACTTCGACGGTGGTGCTGCCGGGATCTAGGGCGGGGCTGACGAGAGTGAGCTTGGCGGGAACGGGATCGTCTATACCAGGAATTTGAATGGTCGCGGCGTTGCCGGTTTTCATCGTAGCGGCCTGGGATTGCGAGACGTGCGCTTTGGCGATCAGGTGGCTGGTGTTCATCACGGTCAGCAGCGGCTGATTGGCGGTGGCGAGTTCGCCGGGGAATTGCGGACGGTCGGTGACCACGCCGTCTATGGGACTGCGGATTTGCGAGTAGCTGTAGAGCGCTTCGGCGCCGAGCATTTTACCTTTGGCGGCGGAGAGCTGGCCGCCGGCGTTTTTGAGAGCTTGGTCTTTTCCGACGCGGCGGAGGTCGTCGAGCTGTTTCTGGGATTGTTCGTACTGACTGCGCGCCTGGGAGAGTGCGACTTCAGCGGAATCGAGATCGCGGTGGGGAAGAGCGCCCTGTTGGAAGAGGTCTTTGCGGCTGTCGTACATTTTTTGCGCGGCGTCGAGAGCAGTTTTGGAGGACGCGGCGTCGAGTTCGGCTTTTTGCAACTGTTGCGGAAGAGTGGCGGCGGTGGAAGTGACGTAGCCGGCTTCGGCTTGTTCGAATTCACCTTTGCTTTGTACGGCGGCGGCGGAAAGATCGGCGTTTTCAAGCACAGCCAGCAATTGGCCCTTGTGGACGTGCGCGCCGCGCTGCACTTCGAAGGATTTGATGGTGGAAGTAATTTTGGGAGTGACGATGGCCTGTTGGAGCGGGAAAACGACGGCCTCGGAGGTGACGATCTGCGCGATGTCGCCGGTCTTTGCCGGGGCAACTTGCACGGCGACTTCTGGAACGACTTCGGGCTCTTTATTCGAGCAGCCAGCGGCAAGAAAAAGAAAAGCCGCAAGCCGTAGACACAGCGAGAAGTCTAGCCGCGGCAATCGCGGACGGTGGATGCGCGAAGTCATGGCGTTGTGAGAACTCCCGTGAGTGTTTGAAGATTGGCGAGAGCGACGCGGTAGCGTACGGCGCCATCGTGATAATTGTTACTGGCCTGGACCAAAGCGGTTTGCGCATCGACAACTTCGAGGACGGTGGATTCTCCGGCTTTGTAACGCAGCGTGGTGAGGCGCTGGCTTTCTGCGGCGAGTTCGGCGGAGCGGGCCAAGCCGGAAAGCTCGTTGAGCGAAGTTTCTGCTTCGGCGTAGAGAGAACGAATTTCGGCGACGAGTTTGCGCTGGGAATAAGAGAGTTCGAGCCTGGCCTGATTTTGGTGCAATTGGGCTTGATGGATTCGGCTACGCGTGGAACCCCAATTCCAAACCGGAAAATTAAGAGAAGCGGAAGCTGCGGAGCCGAGGTTGCTGAATCTTTGACCAGTGGTGGGATCAACGCCATTTACGGCGAACTTGGAGGAGTCGATTCCGTAGAAGTAGTCGAGGCCAAGGGACGGCAGATATTCGGCGCGAGCGGAGGCGACTTCGTGATTGGAAAGATTGACGGATTCGAAAGCGGCGCGGAGCACGGGATTGTCGCGCGCGGCTTGCTGCTGAACTTCTTCGAGTGTGGGAAGCGGAACGGAGGCGCGAAGATCATCGGTAAGGACGAAGTTGTCCTGAAAAGTGGGGAAGATCAAAACGGCGAGATCGAGGCGCGCGTTTAGCAGCGCGAGTTGAGCTTCCTGAAGCTGGCGGCGGCGATCCTGGGATTGAAGTTCGGCTTTGATGGCGTCGGAGTGAGCAGCTTCGCCGCCTTTTTCGAGTTGTTGGGTGAGCTGGAGAAAGCGATCGCCTTCGTCGGAGGCGCGTTTGGCGACGTCGAGCTTGTCTTGTGCTGCTAGAGCAGCGAAGTAAGACTGGACGACGGTGACGACCAAGCCGCGAGACGCGATTTCGGCTTTGGCACGGGCGACAGCCGCGGCGGCGGAAACTTTGCGGTAATTCGCGACGGCTGCGAGATCAATGGCCTCGTGCACGTTGCCCTGGCTGAGATATTCGTGAACGGCGTTGTTGGCGATGTAGCGGACGCCGCCGAGATTGTTGCCTTGGGTATAAAGAACCTGATTGTTGTAGGAGGCCTGAGGAAGCAGAGCGTCGCGGGCCTGGGTGCGATCTTCGTGAGCCGAGCCGGAGTCGGTTAAGGCGGCTTGATAGACGGTGCTATTTTTTCTGGCGAGAGCGAGAGCGGAGGCGAGCGAGACTTGGACCGGATCACTGGTAGCAACGGTCTGGGACGCGGGAGTTTTTTGGGCTGTGGCTTGAGGTTGGGGGGCTTCGGGAGGGTTCTGGGCGTGAGCCGCAGAAACCACTGATACCAAAAACGCTACCACCAGGGACAAGATGCTCAGGCGATGTTTGAAGGCTAGATTCATAAACATTCGATTAGTAATTCACGAACGACGGATTTGTGCCAGCGGCAAGGATAGCGAATGCGAGATAAATCCACGATTAATGTGGGAGCAGAAAATGGCTAGGGATTTCGCGGTATACGGGCGGTAAAGACTGAGCCTGCGGAATCCGAACGAGTGAGTTCGAGGGTGCCGCGATGGGCTTCGGCAATCCATTTGGCGATGGAAAGGCCGAGACCAGCGCCGGAGCCGGAGTTGGTGCGCGTGCGGGCCTGATCGGCGCGGAAAAAGCGTTCGAAGATGCGAGATTGAAATTCCGGGGGAATACCCGGGCCGTTGTCGGCGATAGAAATTTCGGCGGCGTTAGGCAGAGAGTTGATGGAGATGGAGACTGCGCCGCCGGAGGGCGTGTATTTGATGGAGTTGTCGAGCAGATTCAGGAGCATGCGGCGGATGAGGGATTCGTCGGCGACGATGGGAATTTCAGACGGCGAATGGATGGAGAGGGAGATGGATTTGGCGGCAGCGAGGCTGCGCAATGACTGGACGGAATCGGAGACGAGTTCGTCGAGATAAAATTCACGAGGCGTGACGGGGTATTGCCCGGCATCGGCGCGCGACAGCGTGAACATGTCGTCAACGACGCGTGATAGGCGGCGCGCTTCGTGGTGAAGGATGGAGAGCGATTCGCGATACTCGGCGGTGGAGCGAGCGTCCTGAGACAGGGCAACTTCGGATTCGCCCATAAGAATGGCGACGGGGGTGCGCAATTCGTGGGAGGCGTCGGCGATGAAACGGCGCTGGCGTTCGAAGGCGAGGTCGAGACGATCGAGAAGACGGTTGAAGGTAGCAGCGAGGCGGCCAAGTTCGTCCTGCGGATTTTGAATGGGTAAGCGATCGTGAATGGTGGATTCACCGATGCGATCGGCTTGCGAACTCATGTCGGCGACGGGAGCGAGACTCTTGCGCGCGAGGAAGTAACCTCCGGCTGAGGCGAGGAGAACGGTGAAGGGAACGAGCCAGCCAAGCGCGATACGAATATTTTCGAGGAGTTCGCTTTCCGGGTGAAGCGATGCGAGTACAACCAACTGGTAGGAATTTCCAGCGGCGGAAAATTTGCGGGCGTAGCAACGTGCGCCGCCCCGCTTGCTGCGAAGATCGCGAAAGGGTTTCGGCGCGGAGAGAGTTGCGAGGCAAGCCTGCAGAGCTGCTGCCGAGGTCTCCGGATTGGGATCACCATGCTTTTGCGGAACGGCGCTGGGCAACTCCGAAGAACTGGCAAGCAATTCGCTGGTTGAAGTGAGCACGGCAAAAGAATGGCCGGGATATTGATGCTCGAGCATGGATTGGCGAGCAGCGCTGGAGATGCCTTCGGCGCGCGGGGCGTCACTTAGCTCAGCTTCGAGCGTGGCAAGAAAAGAGTCGGAAAGTTCGACCAGGCTGGCGTCCATACGGGCGAGGACGCTTTGTTTGACGATCCAATAAATCACCAGGGAGAGGACGAGCAGAGTACAAGTGAGGACGGCCGCGTACCAGAGAGTCAGGCGGCTGCGGACGGAGCTAAACATCGATCTTTTTGCCTGGTGATTTTGATTTGCTGGGTGAAGCGGAGTGCGGCGAGCTTTCGGAGTCGTTTGGATTGTCAATGGGACCGAGCATGTAGCCTGCGCCACGCCTGGTGTGAAGGAGCGGAACCTCCTTGGGAGCGTCAATTTTTCGACGCAAGCGGTTTATGTAGACTTCGATTAAATTTGAGAACGGATCGAACGTTTCGTCCCAGACATGCTCGGCGATTTCGGCACGGCCCACGACGCGCCCGGGATTGCGGGCGAGAAATTCAAGAAGTGAGTATTCCTTGTGAGTGAGGGAGATGCGGCGGCCGGCGCGAACGGCGGATTGGGCGGCAGTGTCCAGGGTCAAATTGGCTACGCACAATTGCGCGGGTTTGAGTTCAACGGGGCGGCGGAGAAGAGCGCGGAGGCGAGCAAGGAGTTCGCGGAATTCGAAAGGCTTGGTTAAGTAATCGTCGGCGCCGTGATCAAGTCCGGCGACGCGGTCTTCGATGGCGTCGCGAGCGGTGAGCATGAGTATGGGAATTTTGGAGCCAGACTGGCGAAGGCGGCGACAAACCTCGAAGCCGCTGAGGCCGGGAAGCATGACGTCCAGAACGATCAGGTCGTAGGAGTTAATTTCTGCCTGTTCCAGCGCATCCGTACCGGTGGACACAGCATCAACAGCGTAGGCTTGTTCTTTCAGTCCTTTGAGGACAAAGCGCTGAACGCCCGGGTCGTCTTCGGCGAAGAGGAGTCGCACGAGGGCATGATACTCGAAAAGAGGACAGAGGCCAGCGAGCGAAGTGAAGATGATTTGCGTTAAAGGAGATGAGGATTGGGATTAGTCGTTTATTGTCAATGAGTTAAGGGGAGTAGGAGTCTGATGAAATCCTTATATCACGCTCATCCTTTTATTAGCCGGATTTAGTAGGTTGTAAGAGGTGGTGCTGGCAGGAGCTATATGGCGGATATCGTTTCGCTGGTCGGAGTAGTTCTTCTTTTCGCGCTATCCATCTTCTACGTTCAGGGATGCGAGCGACTGAAGTAATCAAGGCTAAACTTATGATTGGTCAGATATTGCTGATTGTGATTTGCGTGTGCCTGTTCGGCTATTTGCTGGCGGCGCTGCTGTTTCCGGAGAAATTTTAAGATGAGTGCGAATGGCTGGTTCCAGATTGCGCTGTTCTTCGCGATGGTGCTGGTGCTGACGAAGCCGATCGGGAGCTTTCTGGTGAGGGTGTTCAACCGGGAGCGAACGCTGCTCGATCCGGTACTGGTTCCGGTCGAGAAACTGATCTACCGCGTGACTGGAGTTTTCGCCGACAAAGAGATGCGCTGGACGGAGTACGGATTCGCGATGCTGCTGTTCAGCGGAGTGTCGCTGGTGCTGCTGTATTTAATTGAGCGCACGCAGGCGTGGTTGCCGTTAAATCCAGAGCATCTCGGGAATGTCGCGCCGGACCTGGCTTGGAACACCGCGATCTCGTTTACCACGAACACCAACTGGCAGTCCTATGTGCCGGAATCGACGATGAGTTACTTCACGCAGATGGCGGGCTTGGCGTATCACAACTTTACGTCGGCGGCGGTGGGAATTGCGCTGGCCATTGCGTTGATTCGAGGAATCGCGAGGAAAGAGTCCGACACCATCGGGAATTTCTGGGTGGACCTGACGCGAGGGCTGCTGTGGGTGCTGCTGCCGGCTTGCCTGGTGCTCTCGCTGGTGCTGGTGTCGCAGGGCGTGATCCAGAATTTCAAGCCGTATGCGAAAGCGCAGTTGGTGGAAGCGCAGACGATTACCACTACCGGTGCGGACGGCAAAAGTACGACGCAGACGATTCGCGAGCAGAAAATTCCGCTGGGGCCTGTGGCATCGCAAGAGGCGATCAAGGAATTGGGTACGAACGGCGGCGGGTTTTTTAACGCCAACAGCGCGCATCCGTTCGAGAATCCGACGCCGCTGACGAACCTCCTGGAAATGTTGATGATTTTCGCCATACCGGCAGGGCTGACGGCGACGCTGGGCGCGATGACCGGATCGCGGCTGCATGGCTGGGCGGTGTTTGGTGCGATGGCGGTAATGTTTCTGACTGCGGTGAGCTTGTTGTATGTACTTGAGGCGCACGGGAATCCGCTGCTGAAAGGCGCGGACCAGCAAGTATCGGCGATGCATTCCGGCGGGAACATGGAAGGCAAAGAGGTGCGGTTCGGGATCGCGAATTCGGCGCTGTTTGCGACGGTGACGACGGACACCAGCTGCGGCGCGGTGAATACGATGCACGATTCGCTGACACCGCTGGGCGGGATGATTCCGCTAGTCAATATATTGTTAGGTGAAGTGGTGTTTGGCGGAGTGGGATCCGGGCTTTACGGAATGATCGTGTTCGTGATCATTACAGTGTTTCTTGCGGGATTGATGGTCGGGCGAACTCCGGAATACCTGGGAAAAAAGATTGAAGCGTACGACGTCAAGATGGCGATGCTGTCGATATTGATTTTTCCGATTACGGTGCTGTGCTTTACGGCGATTGCGACGGTGAGTTCAGTTGGCGTGGCGGGGATTTCGAATCCCGGGCCGCACGGGTTTACGCAGATTTTGTATGCGTATACGTCGGCGGCGGGAAACAACGGATCCGGATTTGCCGGAATCAGCGCGAATTCGCACTGGTACAACATCACACTTGGGGTGGCGATGATTCTGGGGCGGTTTTTCGGAGTGATTCCGGTACTGGCGCTGGCGGGAAATCTGGCACGCAAGAAAGCGGTGCCGGAATCGGCAGGAACTTTCCCGGTCACGACGCCGCTATTTGCGCTGTTGCTGACGGCGACGGTAGTGATCGTTGGAGCGTTGACATTTTTTCCGGCGCTGAGTCTGGGGCCGGTGCTGGAACATTTGTTGATGAACGCCGGAAAGGCTTTTTAGGCGCGACTGATAACTTCGATGAAACCAAAATCACAATCACTGACCGATATTTCACTGCTGCGCCGCGCCATCAAGGATTCCTTTTTGAAACTTGATCCGCGGGTGCAATTCAAGAATCCGGTGATGTTCGTGGTGGAAATCGGCGCGGCGATCACCAGCGTGGACCTGATCGCGGGACTCGAGGCATACGCCGGGCTTTGGATTCGATTTGCAGATTACGCTGTGGCTGTGGTTTACGGTGCTGTTCGCGAATTTTGCGGAGGCAATGGCGGAAGGTCGTGGAAAGGCGCAGGCGGATACGTTGCGCAAGGCACGCTCGGAAACGCTCGCGCGTCGATTAAACGAGAAGGAGGAAGAGGAGCGCGTTCCCGGTTCGAAGCTCCACACGGGCGACATTATTGTGGTGTGTGCCGGAGAAATGATCGCTGGAGACGGTGAAATTATTGAAGGGATCGCCAGCGTGGACGAATCGGCGATAACCGGGGAATCGGCGCCGGTGATCCGCGAATCGGGGGGCGATCGGTCGGCGGTGACGGGCGGCACTCGTGTGCTGTCCGATGAAATCAAGATTCGAATCACGGCGAATCCGGGGCAAACTTTTTTGGATCGGATGATCCGGTTAGTAGAGGGGGCCGAACGGCAAAAAACGCCGAACGAAATTGCGCTGAACATCCTTCTTGCCGGGCTTACCCTGTTGTTTTTGCTGGCAGTGGTGACGCTGCAGCCATTCGCGATTTATTTTCACGCGCCGCAAAGCCTGTTTGTACTCATTTCATTGTTGGTATGCCTGATTCCTACGACAATTGGAGGACTGCTGTCGGCGATCGGAATTGCCGGGATGGATCGATTGTTGCGGCGCAACGTTCTGGCGATGTCCGGACGGGCGGTTGAGGCCGCTGGCGACGTGGACATTTTGCTCCTCGACAAGACCGGGACGATTACGCTGGGAAATCGGGTGGCAACCCGGTTTGATCCCGCACCAGGAATCGAGGAGTCGTATCTGGCGGATTCTGCGCAGCTCGCATCACTTGCCGACGAAACGCCGGAGGGCCGCTCGATCGTGGTGCTGGCGAAGGAAAAATACAACCTGCGCGGCCGGGATCTTTCTTCACATGGCGCGAGTTTTATTCCGTTTTCGGCGCAGACCAGGATGTCGGGAGTGGACATTGACGGGCGGGAAATCCGGAAGGGCGCGCGCGAAGCGATTGCGAAATATATCAACGAGCGTGGCGACGGATTGCCGGTGGAAGTGGTGAACCGGGTGACGGAAATTTCGAACGGAGGTGGAACGCCGCTGCTGGTCGCGGAGAATCGCCGAGTGCTTGGGGTAATCGCTCTTACTGACGTGGTGAAAGGCGGGATGCGGGAACGTTTCGAGCACCTACGGACCATGGGCATCCGGACAATGATGATTACCGGTGACAATCCGCTGACTGCGGCAGCGATTGCGCGGCAGGCGGGAGTGGATGATTTTCTGGCGGAAGCCAAGCCGGAAGACAAGATGGGAATCATCAAGCGGGAGCAGGCAAAGGGCCGGTTGGTGGCAATGACCGGCGATGGCACCAATGATGCTCCGGCGCTGGCGCAGGCTGACGTCGGCGTGGCGATGAATACCGGGACGCAAGCGGCGAAGGAAGCCGGCAACATGGTGGATCTCGATTCGAATCCGACCAAGTTGATCGAAATTGTGGAAATTGGAAAGCAACTGCTGATTACGCGAGGCGCACTGACGACATTTTCGGTTGCGAACGACGTCGCGAAATACTTCGCGATCATTCCAGCGATGTTTGCGAAGGCGCTGCCACAATTGGAATTGTTGAACGTAATGCACTTGGCGCCGCAATCGGCAATTCTGTCCGCAGTGGTTTTCAATGCGTTGATTATCGTGGTGCTGATACCGCTGGCGTTGCGCGGAGTGCGGTACCGTCCGCTGGGGGCGGCGGCATTGTTGCGCAGAAACTTGTTGATTTACGGCTTGGGCGGAATCATTGCGCCGTTTGTAGGGATCAAAGTGATTGACGTGATTATTCGCGCGCTGCATCTGGCATAGAGGAAAGCATGAAAGAACAACTGAAAATCGCGGTGTGGTTCACGCTGGTGACGACGTTGATATTCGGGATTGTCTATCCGCTGGCGGTAACCGGTCTGGCGCAGGTGCTGTTTCCGAAGCAAGCCAACGGCAGCATGGTTGGCGGTAATGCAGATAGTGGTTCGCGTTTGATTGGGCAGCCATTTTCGTCGGATGGCTATTTTCATCCGCGGCCATCGGGTGCGGGAACGGGCTACGACCCGATGAACAGCGGAGGTTCGAATCTGGCACCGACTAACCACCAGTTGGTCGATCGCGTTCAGGGCGATCTGGCGAAGTTAAAGGCGGAGAATCCCGGAGCGCCAGTGCCGATCGATTTGGTTACAGCTTCGGCGTCCGGTGTTGATCCGGACATTTCGCCGGCCGCGGCGCAATTTCAGATTCCGCGAATTGCCAATGCACGGAAAATTTCCGCGGAACGCTTGCGTGAGTTCGTGGATACGCACACTACTGCGCGACAGTTTGGAATTCTGGGGGAGCCGCGGGTGAACGTTTTGGAACTAAATCGCGATTTGGATACGACCTTCGCGGCGCACTAATTTTTGGGTTCTTCCGCTTCGGTGCTCTTAGGCTCACGCGGTGCCTGGAAGCGATAGCCGACCCAGGGTTCGGTCAAAATCAACTTGGGTCTCGTGGGATCGGACTCCAACTTCTTCCTCAGCTGATTAATCATTACTCTTAAATATTCCGGCTCGTCACCGTAATCGGGGCCCCAGACGGCCTGTAGCAGCCGGCGGTGGGTCAGAGGTTTGCCGGCATTCAACACCAGGTGACGAAGCAGCTCAAACTCTTTCGGAGTCAAATGAACGGCGTGGCCGCGGACTGTAACCAGGCGTGCTTCAAAATCGACGGTGAAATCCTTGGCGGTGAATTTTGGTTCCTTGCCTTGCGGTATGTGGCGGCGAAGCGCGGCGCGAATTCTGGCGAGCAATTCCTGCATGCCGAAAGGTTTGACGACGTAATCATCAGCGCCAGCGTCGAGAGCGAGGACTTTGTCACGCTCGGCGTTGCGAACGGTGAGCATCAAGATGGGAACGTCGAGGGTACGGCGGATTTCGCGGCAGGTTTCGAGGCCGCCGATGCCCGGCATGTTGACGTCGAGGAGGATGGCGTCAGGAGTCGAGGCGCGAATCGATTCGAGAGCTTCTTCTCCGGTGGCGGCTTCAAAAATGGTGTACCCTTCAGCCGATAATGCCGTGCGGAGAACTCGCCGGACTTGTTGGGCGTCGTCCACGATCAGAATTTTGGCAGAGGCCATCAGCGTTCTGCTCCGGGCCGCGCGATAGGCAACGTAAATGTGAAGACCGAGCCGTGGTCGAGCTGGCTGGTTACACCGATGGTGCCGCCGTGAGCTTCGACAATGGCTTTCGAGATTGGCAATCCCATGCCAGTTCCTTGAATCACGGCGCGTTGATCCTTTCCCCGATAAAATTTGTCGAAGATGAGCCCTTGCTCGAGGGTGTCAATGCCGGGACCCTGATCGGCGACGCTGAAGGATATAAAATTTCCGTTGCTTTCAGCTGTAACCACAATCGGTGTGTCTTTCCCGGAATAGAGATTCGCATTTTCCAGGAGTTGAACGAGAACTTCCTTGGCGCGCGGCAAATCGACCCGGACGGGCGGAAGGTCTTCTGGAACCTCGATCCGAACGTTTCGAGATGCCAATGAGGTCTTGCAGTTGGCTAAAGCGGCTTCGATCAGCTGACGCGCTGGAACGGGCTGAAAGGCCAGCTCGATTTCGCCAGCTTCGAGTTGGGACATTTCAGAGGCGTCTTCCACCAATTTATTGAGGCGGTCGCACTCTTCGTTCATGATTTCGAGTAATTCACGCTGCTGGCTGCCTTGCGGCGGATGATTGGAGAGAAGAGATGTGACGGAAGCCTTGATGGAGGTCAGCGGCGTACGGAAATTGTGAGTGATGGAGTCCAGGAGCGCGGATTTGAGGCGCTCGCTCTGGCGATCGGCTTCGGTACGACTGAGCTGTTCGACGGCACGAGCGCGTTCGATGGCGATTCCCAGAAGCGTACCAACGGCCTCGAGGGTTTGCCGGGTGAGTGGCGCGCCGGAAATGCCGAAGCTTCCGATGGACTTCATGCCCAGGCGGACTGGACCATAACAAAAACCCCGAGCGGTATCGACGAACGGCTCTTCGCGTTCGTAAGCAATCCGCAGTTGCTCTTCTTCCAGTTGCAGCGTTCCGTAGCCGGAGCGGTAGAATTTCTGTTTGTCCGCAAGGAAGAGGCTGGCAGCGCCAGATTCGAACGCGTCCACGATGTGATTGGGAATGGCGTTCATTAACTGGATGACGTTACCTTCGCCAAGAAGTTTTTGGCTGAAGGCATAGAGATGCTCGATCTCGCGGCGGCGGCGGTTGGCAATGTCGGCTTCGCGCCGGATCCGGCTAGAAAGCCGGCTTCCGGTGATGGAAGTGACCAAAAACGCCAGCAGTGCTACCCAATTTTGTGGATCATTGACAGTGAAAGTGCCGATGGGCGGCAGAAAATAGTAATTGAATGCGAGAATCGCGGCGACCGACATGAGGACCGAGACGGTCATTCCCCAGGCAGCAGAAACTGCTAAAATTGCCAGCAGAAATGATAATGCCACAGTGGTCTGGTTTACATGTGGGAGGACATCCCGAAAGAACATGGTAATCGCGGCCACGATCAAGAGGGCGAAGGCGCTGCGCATGGTGCGGCGCCGGACGAAACGCATCATATGACAATTCTATCGTACTCATGGCTCGAGACGGGAGCGAAGGTCAAGTGACCAAGAAGCCCGAAGACTGGCTTGAGGTAGCGTCACCAGCGCAAAAAACACGCGGCAACTTCAAATTATTTCTGGGCTACGCACCCGGCGTCGGAAAGACGTTTGCAATGCTGAGCGAGGCGATTCGCCGGCACAGCCGCGGCGAAGATGTGGTGACTGGTGTCGTTGAAACGCATGGCCGGAAGGCCATCGAAGAACTGGTGACCCAACTGGAAGCGGTGCCACGCAAGAAGATGGAGTACAAGGGCACGCTGTTTGAAGAGATGGACTTGGACGGGATTCTGGCGCGAAAGCCGGCGGTGGTGCTGGTGGACGAACTTGCACACACCAACATACCAGGGAGCAAAAACCGTAAGCGTTATGAAGATGTGCAGACCTTACTCGCAGCGAACATCGACGTGATTTCCACATTGAATATTCAGCACATTGAGAGCATCTCGCCGGTAGTGCGCAACATCACCGGCATAAATATCAGGGAGACGGTGCCGGATTGGGTGCCGATGACCGCCAGCGAAACGGTGATGGTGGACTTGACCCCCGAGGCATTGCAGAATCGCATGAAGCGCGGCGATGTTTATATGCCGGCAAAAGTCGAGCAGGCGCTGAACAACTTTTTTCGGCGCGGAAACCTGATCGCGTTGCGGGAACTCGCATTGCGCCAGGTGGCCGAACAGGTGGACCGTAGCCTCGAAAATTACATGGCTGCGAAGGATATTCAGAAAAATTGGGCGGTGCGCGAGCGAATCGCGGTGTGTGTCAGCTCGAGTGCTTCGGCGCAATATTTGATTGCGCGCGCTGCGAGGATGGCGCGTCGCCTGGATTCGGAACTGTACGTCATTCACGTGGATACTGGACGCGACCATCATTACGAGCACAGCAAGAAGACGCTGGTTGCCAACCTGAAGTTTGCGGAAAATTTAGGAGCGAAAGTAATCGAATTAAAAGGCGTGAGCGTTGCGGACTCAGTGGCGAAAGTAGTTCGCGAGAAACACATCACGCAGGTTATTTTCGGAAGGTCTATCGAGCACGGCTGGAGAAAGTATCTCTACCTTTCGGCGGCGCACCGGTTTCTGCGGGAATCCCCGGAGGTGGATGTTCACATCGTTACGCAGGAGAAGGACTGAAATTTTCAGGTGACAGAATGAAGCCGCGTTTAGATCGGCGGACCGTGATAAGGCGCGGCAGTGGTTCCACGGACGATGAGTTCGGGCTCGACGATAATATTTTTTGGGTAGTCAGAATTCTTCGGAGAATTGATGCGTCGCACCACAGTTTCCGCAGCGGTCATTCCCATTTGGCGAAGCGGCTGGCGAATGGTGGTTAGCCCCGGATTTTGAAAAGCCGCGCTCTGAATATCATCAAAACCGATGACCGACACATCTTCCGGCACACGCTTACCGGCTTCGCGGAGCGCGCGAATCGCGCCCAGAGCGGAAATATCGTTGAACGCAATCAGCGCAGTGAAATGCGGCGCCGACCGCAACAACTTGCAGGTCAAATCGTAACCCGGCTGTGGCGTCGGTGAATCGCCTTCTAGCTGTGCGGTCAGTTCATCCGGCAAATCGAGGCCGAGTGCGCGCGCCGCTGCGTAGACCGCACTGCAGCGCACCTCAGTGTCAGAGCTGAAGGCTTGGCCTTTCATAAATGCAATTTGGTGGTGGCCGAGGCCGGAGAGATGCTGTAACGCCAGGTGCGCGGCTCTGTTGTGATTCAATGAGATATTGGTGACACCAGAGAGATGTTTGTGACCGGAGACTGCGACCATGGGAACCGGAATTGTTTTCTTGCAGGGCGTATCCACAAGGATCAGGCCCTCGACGGCGCGCTGCTGTAATAACCGCGGATATTCCTCGATCAGGTCGTCGCGGTGACGGTGACTGACCACGAAATAGAAATAGCCCTCCTGCAGCAGATGGTCCTCGATGCCGGAAAGAACCAGCGCGCCGTAGCCCTCGCCGATTTCCGGAACAATGACGCCGATTGTAAAGCTGCGCCGCTGGCGGAGCATTCGGGCCATGGCGTTTGGACGATAGTTCAATTCGCGGGCGGCGGCGCGGACTCGGGTTTGCGTATGCTGCGGGATGGATTTCGCTGCGGGTGAACGGTTCATAACCAGGGAAACGGTGGCCACCGACAATCCAAGGTGCTTGGCAAGTTCGCGTAGATTTACTGTTTGCTCGGAAGAGTCTGGCGAGCCCGGGTGTTTTTCCTGTTTGGGGCGTGGCATACGGTTGGTGGTTGCGTAGTCTGTCACACGCGGCGGTGTCGCGGCAAGCATAAGGAAGCGAACTACGCCCTCAACAACTGGCCCACGTTCTTCGATTCGCAGTACCGCAGAAAAACGATTTACTAAAGCAAAAATCTAAGTTAAGCTCTGCCCGATTTGGAACCATATGGTTCACCGGATCCAACGTTCGGGGCGTTGGAAGGACTGCTTTGCTCTTTCATCAGCTCAAAGTCGACAACAGTTAAGGTGCGTCCCGCTCAGCCATGAAAAACCACGCGCGCTTCATAAAAGGCGTTCACGATTCACTGTTCGTTTCGATCCTGTCGCTGGCCCTTTTGTGTGGCTCAACGTCTGTCTTTGCACCAGCGGCCTCAGCGCAGACAGTGTCAGCGGTGAATTCGGTGGTTGCAACTGGGAAGGCGCTGGACTCGAAAGAAATTGAGCAGAAAGTCAGCGAGCTGCTCCAGAAGATGACGCTGGAGGAAAAGATTGGGCAGTTGGTGCAGTATTCAGCAGGGCAGGCCACAGGGCCTACGTCCGGCCGGACAGACGACACCGACATGATTCGCAAGGGCCAGGTCGGTTCACTGTTCAATGCAACGGGTGCTCGGAAGACGAATGAACTGCAGCGACTTGCCGTCGAGGAATCGCGCCTTCACATCCCACTAATCTTTGGGCTCGATATAATTCACGGATACCGCACCACGTTTCCTATTCCGCTGGGACTGGCGGCCACGTGGGAACCATCGTTGGTAGAAAAAGCCGCGCGAGTGGCTGCAAAGGAAGCCTCCGCAGGAGGTGTACGGTGGGCATTTTCGCCGATGGTGGATATTGCGCGAGATGCGCGCTGGGGGCGGATTTCCGAGGGCGCTGGCGAGGACCCATTTCTTGGAGCGGAGATGGCGCGCGCGTACGTCCGCGGCTATCAAGGCGATCATCTCGATTCAACGGACAGCATCGTGGCTTGCGTAAAGCACTACGTCGGCTATGGAGCCGCGGAAGCCGGACGTGAATACAATTCGACCGAGATTTCCGAACACACGCTCCGGCAGTATTATCTGCCGCCATTTCACGCCGCGGAAGAAGCCGGCGCCGCCACCTTCATGAGTGCTTTCAATTCGCTGAATGGAATTCCGACGACGGCGAATCCGTTCACGCTGAAAGAGATATTAAAAAAGGAGTGGGGATTTAAAGGTTTCGTTGTTAGCGACTGGACTTCGATTAGTGAGTTGATGGCGCACGGCATTGCCAATGACGGTGCAACGGCAGCGCGTAAGGCGCTGCTCGCTGGCGTGGATATGGATATGGTCAGCAACCTTTATCACCGGGAGCTATTACAGCTCGTGCAATCGGGACAAGTTCCGGAGTCCGCCATCGACGACGCGGCTCGCCGGGTGCTGCGCGTCAAATTTGCGATGGGACTGTTCGAGCACCCGTACGCGGACGAAAGCAAGGAATCTTCCGCAATGCTTCGGCCAGAAAGCGTTGCGCTGGCTGGTGCGGCTGCCGCGCATTCGTTGGTATTGTTGCGTAACGAAACGGTGTCGGGCTCGCCGATTCTTCCGCTTTCGACAAAAGTTGCCTCGGTGGCGCTGATTGGCCCGCTCGCAGACGATGCGGGCAACATGATCGGGTCGTGGGGCGCACTGGGTCGGAGCGAAGATGCCATCACGCTTCGCCGCGCGCTGAATGAGAAGCTGGGCGCCGCGCGAGTACGCTACTCAAAAGGCGGCGAAATTCTGAATGGATCGGACAGTGATATTGCTGCTGCAGTTCGCGCCGCGCAGGATTCCGATGTCGCGATTCTCGCCTTAGGAGAAGACGCACCGACCATGACCGGAGAAGCCGCGTCGCGAAGCAACCTTGGTCTGCCGGGACGGCAGCAGGAGTTATTAGAAAAAGTAGCAGCGACTGGCAAACCGATCGTGCTGATCCTTTTCAGCGGCAGGCCGCTGGCGCTGCCGTGGGCGTTCGAACACGTGCCTGCGGTCATCGAGGCATGGTTTCCGGGAGTGCAGGCGGGCAATGCCATGGTGAATGTATTGTTCGGCGAGGCCGCTCCAACGGGGCATTTGCCTCTTAGTTGGCCGCGTTCCGTTGGACAGGAACCGCTGTACTACAACGCGCTGAACACCGGTCGTCCGGCTTCCGACCCTGAGCGCCCAACGCAGCAAG
>Ga0210402_10000997_pt1 | contig 30283 bp, 28 predicted proteins | sample IncBWC7MmetaG_FD_161055 | JGI IMG/M metagenome (GOLD analysis project Ga0210402, IMG submission 161055) | Forest soil microbial communities from Barre Woods Harvard Forest LTER site, Petersham, Massachusetts, United States - Inc-BW-C-7-M | ecosystem: Environmental > Terrestrial > Soil >...
CGTTCTCTTTGTTGCCCAGGCTTTTTTTTTGCGAAGGGTGTGGAGCTCAAAAGCGCAAAAATTATGACGCCTTCATCTCCCGCTCCATCACTTTACGTAATGCGGTATTGATTCGTGTCTGGTACCGTCGCCCATCCTTCTTGAACCATGCCAGCACATCGGCGTCCAGCCGCAGCGTGACCGGCCTCTTTAACGGACGATAAAGATCGGCGATCTTCATGTTCTGCAGATTTTCTTCCATCAATCCCGAAAAGCCCCGGGAGGCGCGCCGGTGCCGATTCGCCGGACGCCGCCGTCTGTTCCCCTTGCTGTTCCTTGCTTTCGACTGTGACCCGCGTTCACTTTTTGAGTTCTTCATAAGTCATTCAGCGCGCTCGACTTGCAGCAATTGCCGCATGCGTACTTACAATATTGTAAAACAAATGTTCCTTCGAGAACACTGTGGGAAACTCCCGGTCCTATACCGCAAGGTCCTCAGCCGCAAGCACTTCCACTTCGTCCTCATTCATGAAGGCAAAGGCCTCCTGAGGCACAGGGTTCTGCCACACCGGGGCAAACGACTGCCGGTGCAGCGGTGTAGGGCCAAGCTCGCACAAGGCGGCCAGATGTTTGGGCGTGCTGTAGCCTTTGTGCGATGCCAATCCATACTGCGGGAACACCGCGTCCCACTCGCACATCATGCGGTCGCGCTCTACCTTGGCTAGAATCGACGCCGCGGCAATCGACGCCGACAACGCGTCGCCATGAATGATCGCGTTTTGCGGCAACTCGCAGTCGATTTTCAGCGCGTCAATCAAAAGATGGTCAGGCGTTGGGGAAAGCGCCATCACCGCGTCGCGCATCACCACTCGTGACGCCTGGTAAATGTTGATCTGATCGATGCGCGCAGCGTCCACCGCAGCGACCGCCCATGCGACCGCATGTTCACGAATGCGCTGTGCCAGCACCTCACGCCGCTCTGGCAACAACAATTTGGAATCGCGCAATCCGCGCACGCGGTACGCGGGATCAAGGATCACAGCCGCCGCCACCACGCAGCCGAACAACGATCCACGTCCGACCTCGTCCACACCGGCCACCAGGCGCGCACCTGATTCCCAGGCTCTTTTCTCGTAACGCAAAGTGCAGCGCAGACGTTTCAACAGCCGCAGTTTGGCCGCTGACGCCGAGAGTGGACGCCCAGACGGTGCTTTCGAGACGGGAGACCTCATCACAGATCCAAGGAAGTTCCTTTCATCTTCACCGAGACGAGTCAATCATGCAAGCAAAGATTCGCAGGGCAGGGACGCAACCAACGCTCACGCCTCTTATGCCGCTCGGCTTCGCCATCGCTGGACAGCCGAGGCGGCTGTCCCTACACGCCCCCGTTGTCATTCCGAGCAAGCGAAGCGCCGCGAGGAATCTGCTTTCGATTCACCCTTCCAATGTCTCCCACTTCAGTAACGCCGATCAGTAACCACTCTCCGGATTACGTACGTACATTGTCCGGTCGTACATGTACTGATAGTTTGCTCCTAGGGGATTTAAGACGTGTCCAGCAAATCCAATGCGTCGCCCGAAGACGGCCTACTAACGACAAAACTTGTTCATCTCGCATTGCCCGTACGTTGGACATTGATTGGCCAGGAAGGCCGCGGCACGCCGGAGATGGCGTGCACCTACGACATTCATCCGCATGGCGGGCGGCTGCTCAGCTCGCGCGACCTCAATATTGGCGATATGGTCATCGTCGAACGCGGGCGCAACAAGGCGGTTTGCCAAGTCATCTGGTCAGCCGATCCGGCTTCTTCCCTGCGTGGCCAGTTCACTGTGCAGTGCGTCGATGGCAGAACGCCTTGGGATGACGAATTACGCCAGATGGAAGAGCAATACCAGCCCGTCATTCTCGATGGACTCGACCGGCGCACGCAGTCGAGCGGATTTGGACGGCCAGAGGCGAACCGGCGCCGCCGGCCGCGCTTTTATGTCGAAGGACAGGCCGAGGTGAGCGACGGCGTACTGCGCGTGGCGGGCGAGGTGCAGCAGATTTCTGAATACGGCGCACGCCTCGCCGCGATGGAGCCGCTTCGCCCCGGCACGGATTTCCGCCTGATGCTGAACGTCTTCGACGTCAGCCTCGCGCTTAAGGCGCAGGTGAAATATCTGGTCAACAATCTCGGCATGGGCGTCGAGTTCCAGCAGATCCGGCGCGGTGACCGCCCTCTGCTGGAGTACGTGCTAGGCAAGCTGAAGACGCGTCGCGTGGAAGAATTCGCGCGAGGCCAGGGAGCGCACGAACCACTCAGCGCGACGGTTTAGTTGCTCGTGTGGGGACGGACGCATTCGTCCGTCCCCGCGACGGCGAAGCCGAGCGGTGGGAGCCATACCAACTGCACAGGCACTGCAGTGCCTGCCCGCGGACGAAGGCGTCCACGGCTACACAATCGTTGCGTGGTATCCTTCCGCGCATGCGGCTGCTCATTCGAGTCTTCTCTCTTCTCCTTCTGCTTAACTCTTTAACCGTTTCTGCGCGCGTGGTTCGCGTCGAGATTGCGTCTCGCCAAGACGTGCTGAACGGCAAGACCTTTGGCGAGGCAGGGGCCTACGAGCGGATCACGGGACGGATTTACTTCTCTCTTCCTGTCGCCAATCCGCACAATCAGCGCATTGTCGATCTGAACAACGCAGTGAACTTGAAGAATGGCGAGGTCGAGTTCTCAGCCAACTTCATGGCCCTTCGCCCGAAGGATTCGCACAAAGGCAACGGCTCACTGCTCCTAGAGAACCCGAATCGCGGCCGCTCACGCATCGTTGCGCTAGTCGATGGAGGCGATTGGGACGCGGCCAAGGACGCGGGAGACGCGTGGTTGCTGCGCAATGGCTTGACCGTGGTGAGCCTCGGCTGGCAGTGGGACGCGTATGGCGACGGCGCGCTGCGCCTCGACGCACCCGTCGGGAAAGAAAATGGCAAGACGATCACCGGCCTGTTGCGCGGCGATTTCATGCTGACGAAAGAAACACAGGAAGTTCCGCTCGGGCACCTGATCATGGGTACGATCGGTGGGAGCGAGTATCCGGTGGCCGCGCCTGACGATCCGCGGAATTCGCTGACCCTGCGCGACTCCCGTGAGGCGACTCGTACAGTCATTCCGCGTTCCGAGTGGCAGTTCGCGCATACGGTTGACGGCAAACTCACGCCGAGCGACCGGCACATCCACCTGAATGGCGGATTCCAAGCCGGCAAAATTTACGAATACGTGTACGCGGTCGCCGACCCCGTCGTGGCCGGCGGCGGATTCGCCGTGGTCCGCGACTTCGCTGCATACGCCAAGCACGCCCCCGACGCCATTACTCCTGCCGCACGCGTGTATGGCGAAGGCATTTCGCAGAATGGAAGATTTTTTCGAGACTTCCTTTACCAGGGCTTCAATGCTGACGAAGAAGGAAGGATGGCGCTCGATGGAGTTCTCGCCCACGTTGCCGGCGCGGGCCGCGGCAACTTCAATTACCGCTTCGCGCAGCCCTCGCGCGACGCGCAGCCCACGTCGTCAGTCTTCTTTCCGACGGACATCTTCCCCTTTACCGATCAGCCCGAGAAAGATCCTCTCACTAGCGAGTCAGGAGGTCTCCTCGATCGCGCTGTGGCTGACAAAGTTGTGCCCAAGATTTTCTTTTCCAACACGTCGTTCGAGTACTGGGGGCGTGTCGCCGCTTTGATCCACACAAGTGCGGATGGCAAGCAGGACATGCCGATTTCAGAAAACGTTCGCATATACCACTTCACGGGCCACCAGCATTTCCCGGGGCCGTTTCCTCCGGCGAAAGGACAAGACTATCTGGCAGGACAGCAGCGGCAGTCGGCGTTGCCGATCCGCTATTTCTGGCGCGCCATGATCGCCAATATGGACGCGTGGGTGCGCAACAGTATGCTGCCGCCCGCAAGCAGCTACCCCAAAATTTCCGACGGAACACTCGTACCCTTTGGGGCATATGCCTTTCCGAAGATTCCAGGAGTGAACCAACCGCACGAGGCCAGTGCAGCGTACCGTTTGGACTACGGGCCGAAGTGGCATGAGGGAATCCTGAGCGTGCAGCCGCCGAAGGTTGGAGAGGCTTTCCCTGTGCTGGTACCGCAGGTGGATACTGATGGCAACGAACGCGACGGCGTGCGTCTGCCCGAGATCACAGTTCCGCTGGGAACTTATGCGAGTTGGAATCTGCGCGATCCCTCGATCGGCGCGCCAGATCAACGAGTCGCCTTCGAGCTCTCGTACATCCCGTTTGCGAAAACGGCTGCTGAGCGGGAGAGGTCCGCTGACCCGCGCAAATCGATTGCGGAGCGATATGCCGGGCACGACGACTACATGGTCCGTTTCACAAAAGCCACGGACGAACTCGTCAAACAACGATGGATTCTGCCGGAGGATCGCGAGGCGGTTATTCAGCGTGGCGAGCAGGAGTGGGCTGAAGCGACAAATTAGCTGGACCTATTCGTAGCGCAATGACTCGATAGGATCGAGACGTGACGCGCGTATGGCTGGAATCATGCCGCTGACCAATCCCACCAGCGCCAGGATTGCGGTAGATTCTATTACGCTGACCGGTGAAATGATGAGGCGAATGTCGCCCGCCTCTCCGTGCTGGGCAAGCGCACTGTAAAACGTGAGGGTCCCCACCGAGAAAGAAATGATGTGGGCGAGCCCAATGCCTAAAAGGCCTCCAAAAAAAGTAATCGCGAGCGCTTCGGACAAGAACTGCACCATGATATCGAAGCGGCGAGCACCCAACGCCTTCTCGACCCCGATCTCACGGGTTCGCTGGGTCACGCTCACCAGCATGATGTTCATGAGTCCCACGCCGCCAATCCCAAGAGTCAGAGTCCCAATAAAGGCAAGCATCACCTGCAGGGCCATCGTAATGATGCGGAATTGCGAAAGCTGCTCCATTAAGCTGAAAACGAACAGAGCCCGCTTATCGTCGGCACGAAAATTGTGCTGTGCTGCCAGCGTATTCCGAACCGACTTCTCGACGCCTGCATAGTTGTAGCCGAGAAAATCCAGCCAAATCATGTCGATGTAGTACGTATTGCGGAAGTCGCTCATGGTGGGGAAGGGGATGTAGACGACGCGGTTGATGCTGTTCTCGCTGCCTTCCTGTGGTCTGGGCTTGAGCACGCCGATTACTTCATAAGGAACGCCGCTGATACGAATCTTCTCGCCCAGGGGGAAACGGCCAGAAAATAACTTCTCCCTGGATCCGAGCCCAAGACACAGACACGCGCGCGCAGTTGCAAATCTTCTGCGCTGTAGAAACGACCGAGACTCAATTGCAAGTTTTGAATTTCCTGGAGCGAGGGATTGCCGCCATCAACTCTCCAAGTGTAGGAACGTCCCTCATAGCCGACAGGCGCATCGAAAAACGATTCGGGAGTGATGCGGGTCACTTCCGGCACATTCACTAGGACACGATCAATATCATCCCTGGTCAACCGGATGCTGGTACCGGCCTTGTTTCCTCCGGCCTGCATCGACGTGCGTCCGCCCGCGATGCCCATTGCCGACATGCTGGCATAGCTCCTGAATATGTTGACGATGGCCGTTGAGAAGCCAGTGCCATAGGCTAGCAATAGCACCACGGTGGCGATCCCCCAGGCCATACCTAACATGGTCAGCGCACTTCGCTGACGGTTGTTCCTGAGTGATCGATAGGCTTCCGCGAACACATCTTTCGCCCGGATCATTCATTGCTCCTGTCGAAGGGCTTCCACGGGCTGAAGAGAGGCCGCCCGCCGCGCGGGATAAAGTCCGGCGATAATACCAGCCAAGGCAAGACTACCAATGGCGAGCACAGCAGTCGCTGGATAGATGTGAGGCAATTCGAATCCATCCATCGGCGGCACAAGTCCGAATAGCTTGGTGGCCACGTAGGCGGCGCACACGCCGATGGCGCCGCTGATTCCGGTAAGCGTCAGCCCTTCCAGAAAGAACTGGAACAAGATGTTGCGTTTGGTGGCGCCCAAAGCCTTGCGCAAGCCGATCTCCCGGGTGCGCTCGGTAACTGACACCAGCATAATGTTGACCACTCCAATTGCGCCCAGGCCGAGTGTCACCAGACCCACGGCTCCCAGGAATGTATCCATGGCATCGGAGATCTTGCCGACCATCTCGGCGCTGGCGATCGAATCCCAATCGTCAAACGCGTCGGGCATCTCGGGATCGAAGCCATGATTTCTCGCCACGATACTGCGCACGGCCTTCTTGGCTTGTTCGTGCTGCTCCCGCGTAATCGGCTGGTAGACGATGTACTTGACCGCCTTGGCGTTGCCTGCTCCCTGCATCGGGAAATAGGTAGCCATGGTGGTGTAAGGCATGATCAGGCGCATATTCTCGCCGTTGTTGTTTCCATGACCCACCTTCTGCATCGTGCCAGCCACCTCAAACGGCACGCCATTGATGAGCAGTGTGCTACCTACGGCTGGGTGTCCAGGGAACAATATGCGGACAAACTCGTTCCCGATGATGCAGACTTTGTGGCGCTCGCGCTCGTCGTTCCAATTCAAAGCGCGCCCTTGGTCTACCGGCTGATGGCGAATGTTCGCGCATGGTCTGTACTGTTTGCTGTGATGCCGATCACAGTAACGTGCTCTTTATGAGCGACCTCTCGCAGCGGACGATTCCCGTCAAGAGCGCACTCGCTCACCGGTCAGAGCTATGAGGGCAGATGTATCGCCTTATTTCGACAGTTATCCGTTTATGCTTTCATCGGCGGTCCGCCGCATGTATGCTTCCACCACCCATGCCCTCCACCAGGTTTCGTGATTCAAGACGGAGTACTCGCGTCCCTCTTAAAGTGATCATCGCAATCGAAGAGGGCCCTGGGAGTTTGTCGTGTGAGGGCGTGACGATCATCGTTAACCTGCATGGAGCATTGATCGCAACCGCAATTGGGTTGATCGCTGGAACGAAAATCTCGGTTCATGTCCACTTAACTGACAAGCAATCTGCGGCGCGAGTTGTGTACATCGATCCTGAGAATCTGCTGCACTGCGGTATTGAACTGGAGAAGCCTCGAAACATTTGGGGCGTGCCGTTGCCGCCGACTGATTGGGAAGAGATAGCGGCTTCGTCGGAAGTCAGGCCCTGATCCCAGTGGAAGACAGTGCCATGGCTCGTTGACCGTAGCGGCCTTTCCCGGTCTGTTTGTTGCGCTAGTGGCCTCCGGTATCGCCGGTAAAATCACACGACATCAGCAAAGGTCGGCGCCAGAGGTGCGCCGCATTGGGATCATGCGGCGCGCGCATATCGACGGTTGGCCCAAACCAGGATCGCCATCATTTCCTCGAGCGAAGCTATGTCGAACTCCGGCATCGATTCCATGCGCTCCAGCCTGTCCCGCACAGATCGTTGAGGATTGAACAGCTTCAGTCGAATGCTACGGTCGTGCGCCCATCGCTGCAAAGATACGAGCATGCCCAGACCTTCACCTTCGATGGTGAGGAGCTCCGAGAGATCAAGCACAATGATTCGGGCACGTCTTTGCGAGCGGACAGCTTCGCGCAATTGGAACGCGGCGTCGCTCCGGACAATTCTGCCTTCGCATTCGATGACCGCCATTTCGCCGATATTTTCAATATATACACTCAGCATAATTTTCTCCCAGAGTTGTTCGGATTGCTCTCAATGCACGAGCTGCGCCGTACACGACGCGGAAGGCACCTGCCGAAGCGACGCGTTCTACAGTTCGCCAGTTCGCCAAGATCGCGCCGCGTGAATTCTGCCCATGTTGCTTAAGGGCTAGGCGGCTTTCCTGTTAGCAAACATATTGCCCAGCTTAGTAAAGCGGTGGATGAAAGCCACTTCTGACATCTGACCCGATTCCGTGTCATCGTGTCCCGAATCGCTTCTTTCAATGACCGAGAAGTGGACGTAATCGTAGATGTCAACGTCTTCGACCATAACCTGCAGGCCTGTTGGATCTCGGCAGATATCACCTCTGGCAAGTTGAGAATCGTGCATCATCGCATACCTCCAGTCGGTTGAGAATGACCACCAAATGTTTCTCACCACCGGTGAGGACTGGTGGAGAAAGGCTGGAACCTTCGTAATTCCTGGGGCTCCAGGATGCTGCGCGCTTTGCCAAGCAGGACGGAAATGTTTTCAGACTTCGAGACGAGCGCACGTACGCCTGCGGAACGAGCTGCTTTCTCGGTGGAGGAATCAGCGTACGCGCTGTACATGATGACTGGCACTTCTGGCATCATCCGTTTGAGAACCCGGGTAGCCTCCAGTCCGTTCATCACTGGCATCGAGAGGTCTAGCAGAATCAAGTCAGGGTGCAATTCCTGAGCTTTGTCGATTGCTTCCTTGCCATTTTCTGCCTCTCCGCAAACGCTGAAGTCGTCCTGCTCGAAGAACTTACACAAGGCTTCTCGAATGAATAGACTGTCATCGGCGATCAGAATGGTGTGCGACATATGCAGCCTCCGGGGCCCTTGGCAGGCTGCTGGCCGCGCCGCAACGTACAGGCCGACGGACGGCACGAGGAAGGGTTATCTCGACCCTACACCCTGAGCCGCGAGAGTACATCCGGCAGACACCGTAGCTCACCGTACATTGGCTAGTACTATACCGCACCGATTACTTTGAAGAGCGATGCTGTTCTCTAAATCACAGCATAGAAGGGAGCCATCGAAAGTGGGTCGCCTCCGCGGTTCTAATCCTGTCGTCCGCTCCAGTTCAGCGCCAGCACGCATAAATTTCACCCAAGTTGCCGATCGCCAATCTCTCGCATCCCTCGATAGTCGTCATTAAGGAGAACGCAAACTCCATGTTGAGAGGCCGAGTCGATAGAGCACATGCCGCCTTAGAGTGTGCCCAACTGGCAATCGAGGATGGTCGAAATCGTCGTTAGGGTCGTGGATCATTCCGATTTTTTTCATTACCGCTAGTGACCGAGTATTGGCGGGTACCGTGAAGGACATCAACTCCAGCAGATTTAATTCCTCGAATGCGTAGCGCACAATCTCCCGCGCACCTTCAGTCGCCAGCCCTTGGCCCCAGTACTCCCTCGCCAGTCTCCACCCGATTTCCACACATGGAGTGAATGCGGCATGAAAGGTTGGAATGCTGAGACCGATGTAGCCAATGAAGCGCTTGCCGGATCGGATCTCTGCGGCGTAAAGGCCGAAGCCGTGCTCTTGGAAATGTGCCTCAATTCGGTCCACCAACGAGTTGCTCTGCTGTTCGGAGAGAGTGCTGGGCATGAATTCCATGACCCGAGCATCGGCATTCAGCCGAGCAAACGGCGGCCGATCAGAGTTGTGCCAGTGGCGAAGCACTAACCGCTCGGTTCTCATCGAACCAGCGTAGCACCAAGCTGATGTAACATCTCGATATCGCTGATTGAGGGGTTTTGAGTGAAATGGCTGGTTTCGTCAACTGTTGTGGGGCGCTCGCGATCCAAGAACGTCGCGAGGCTCGCATCTGCCCCGCTTGCTGCAACCCATCTGCACTTCGCTTTTCCAGTTCAGGCGTGCGGGCATGAATCTCGCATCGAGGGTTTCAGCTTGCGTACCATTCCTCGCTCAGTACAGCGCCTCTTCTTGCCTGCAACGTTCGATCAAGTCGGCTGCCTGCCTTGCCAAAGTGTCGAACGAGTCAAAATCCCCTTGGGAGGGTTGATGGGGCGTGCGCCAATGGGTGGAGATCATCCCGACAACGTTTCCGGCGCGGGCGATCAGCGGCGTGGTCTGGCAGGCGTGAATGCCGGTCTGAAGATAGACCTGCTGATCTTCGGAATCGGCCATAAAGTCGCAGACAGCTATGTCTGGGGCGACCACACGCCGGGTCTCGCGCAGCGCGATCCCGCAGGTACTTTTTGAGTCTGCGCGCACCCACTCCCAAAATTTGGCGGCCTCTGGATTGAATCCCCGGAAGGCCAGCAGGCGCAATTCTCCGCCTGTTCCGCGCTCTGGAAACAGCATCTGCACACTGGCATATTCGGAGCGCATGACGGCAACAGCATCATCAACAATCTTTTCGTAACTGCTTGCGAAAACCGTAGTTCGTTTGTCTGCCGGTTGGTGCCCATTGCCATTGAGTTTCGACTTTGCTGCGAAGTTGGACTGGAGTTCGTCCGTCTCTAGCAACTGGTTCAGTTCCATGACCAATCGTATAAAAACATTTTGGTCCTGTTCTATCTCAATTTGGCGGCAAAGAATCTCTATGCGTCGGCGGCGTTCGTCAGTCATGATTCTCCGGATTAAGCGCATCGGCAGCTTATCGCTTGGTCAAATGTAATCGCGTATTTCTTACGAATAACTTCGATGCGTGTGCCAAAGGAGAAGTTCGTCTATTTTTCCCGCCCTGTTTCCCGGTGAATCTGTCGCAGACCTCTGCGCCAAGCGCAAACTTGGCCGCCTACGGCTGGGTTAGGATATCGGCGTCCTACGATAGGCTTCGATACAGGACATATGGTATGACTAGTCGGTAAATAACAATGTCTCGCTGAAGCTGGTTGGCAGAACATCGCTATCTCGCTTATTGAGGTGAGGCAAGGAACAATCGAATCTGAAATTATTACTTGCAGACGTCTCTCGGCGATAATTCTTAATCAGGGCGTATGGATCAATTCCCTTGCCGCAACGTAGTGACCGTCCTAGGGAGGCTGCGGAAAAACTCTTACCCGACGGACATCTTAACCTCAGCCCCTAAAGCCGCCATCTAAGACAAAGCAGTTATCGCAGCGCTGAAGTGAGTGCGTGAGAACAGACTTGTTTTTCGGGAAGAAATGAGGCATGAAAGTGAGGTATGTCACGATTTCTGCCCTACAGCCCGGAGCAAGCCTATCTGCTGCCGCCCAGCGTGAAAGATGAGTTGGGCGAAGACCATCTGAGTATGTTCGTGCATCGCGTGGTGGAGCGGTTGGACCTGCGGGAGTTCGAGAACGCCTACAGTGACGAAGGCGGAGAGTTGTATGCGCCGGCCTTGATGCTGAAGGTGTGGCTGTACGCCTATGCGTTGGGGATGACGAGTGCGCGGCGGCTGGAGCAGCGCATCCGTGAGGATCTGGGGCTGCGCTATCTGGCGGGCGGGCAGCGGCCGGATAACTGGGCGCTCAGTGCGTTTCGGCGGCGGCACGGGCGGGCGCTGAACGACGTGTTTACGCAGGTGGTGGAGATGGCGCGGAAGTTGGGGGTGGGGCGCTTGGGCACGGTGGCCATCGATTCGACGCGCATTCGGGCTTGCGCTTCGCGGGACCGGATCGACACCGAGCAGCGATTGCGGAACGAGCGAGCGAAGATCCGGCGGCAGATTCGACGTTGGCAGAAAGCGTGCGACGCGAGCGATCCGGAAGAAGGCGCGGGAGTGCGGGTGGCGGTGGAGAACCTGGAAGGGCGACTGGCGGAGATCCCGCAACGCTTGGAGCGGCTGCGCAAGAGTGGCGAGGCGAAGCTGTCGCGCCGCGATGGCGAGGCGCGATTTCTGCGGGAGCGGGGCGGGTTTGCGCTAGGCTACACGGCGGAGATGGTAGTCAGCGAAGATCATCTGATCGTGGCGCAGCGGGTGACGTTGAACCGTTGCGATGTGCCGGCGCTGGTGCCGCTGCTCGAAGAGGTAGAACAGCGCGCCGGAGAGCGACCGGAGAAGGCGCTGGCCGATGCGGGCTTCTACAGCAACGAGAATGTGCGCGCCTTGCAAGAGCGTGGCATCGCGGTGTATATGCCAGACCCGAACCTGGCGCGCGAACTGCACACGGGGAAACGGGCGCGTACCATCGGACGCAATCGGGTGCGCAGTCCGGAACTGAAAGCCATGCGGAAGAAACTGCGCAGCCCAGCGGGACGAGGAGTGTACGGACGACGTAAAGCCTTGGTGGAACCGGTGTTTGGAGTGCTGAAGCAGCAGCGCGGGATGCGTCAGTTCCGCACCCGAGGACAGGCCAAGGTGGCCATCGAGTTCACGCTCGCGGCCCTAGCCTATAATCTCACCCGGCTGTACACCCGCAGGCCGGGACTCTAAACTCGGTCAACCTGCATGCGCAGAGAGATTGGCAACCGGACAGTCATGCGAGTCGACGAAAAAACTGTTCTCACGCACTCACTAAAAGCGCTGCGCCACCCGTGCGGAGCTACGCTCCGCTGGACAGCCGATGGCGGCTGTCCCCACATTCGACGATGAGTATTTCGGGTCCATTTATACGGCGTCCGATTGGGACATCGCTTATGGCAGCGGCACTGCTGCTGTCGGGGATTCTCGCGTTCAATTTTCTGCCGGTGGCGTCGCTGCCAAAAATGGACTTCCCCGTGATCAGCGTAGGGGCGGGACTGCCGGGAGCCGATCCGCAGACAATGGCTTCTGCAGTGGCCACACCGTTAGAACGACAGTTCGGGCGCATTGCCGCGGTGAATCAGATGACTTCTTCCAGTCAGCTGGGTTCTACCGGAATCGCGCTGCAATTCGATCTGAACCGGGATATTAACGCCGCCGCGCGCGATGTGCAGGCTTCCATCAACGCCGCGCGCAGCCAACTTCCTGCCAACCTGCCCAGCAATCCCAGCTACCGAAAGGTAAACCCGGCGGACGCTCCCATTCTTCTGCTGGGTTTGACGTCGGACACGACGACTGTGCCACAGATGTACGATTCAGCAGACTCGATCCTCGCGCAAAAGCTATCGCAGGTAGAGGGAGTCGGCCAGGTTTTTGTGTGGGGCTCGTCGCAGCCGGCGGTACGCGCGGAAGTCAATCCAACCCTGTTGAACAAGCTTGGGGTGGGGTTGGACACGGTGCGGAATGCGCTGAATGCGGCGAATGCCAACCGCCCCAAGGGCAAGGTATCGAGCAGCACCACGAGTTACACACTCAACACCAGCGATCAGCTGTTCACGGCAGATCAATATCGCCCCTTGATTGTGGCGTATCACAATGGCGCCGCGGTGCGACTGGGCGATGTGGCCGAGGTGACAGACTCACTATCGGATAGTCGCAATTTGGGCCTGATCAACGGGAAGTCGGGAATCATGATGGCGATTTTCCGGCAGCCCGGTGCGAACATCATCGATACCGTCGACCGAGTGCAATCGATGATCCCTTTCCTCCAGGCCTCGATTTCACCGGCGATGAAGCTTGCCATTGTGATGGACCGGACCACTTCGGTAAGGGTTTCTGTCAAAGACATCGAACGGACGCTGCTGATTTCGATCGTGCTGGTGATTCTGGTCGTATTCGCATTTCTGCGTACTGTGCGGGCGACGATCATCCCGAGCATCGCGGTACCGCTTTCGCTGGTGGGCACGTTTGGGGTGATGTATCTGCTGGGGTACAGCTTGGACAACCTGTCGCTGATGGCACTGGCCATTTCGACCGGCTTCGTGGTCGACGATGCGATCGTGGTGTTGGAAAACATCACGCGCTATATCGAGCACGGCATGGGCGTGGTGCAGGCGACTTTCAAAGGCGCTTCGGAAATTGGATTCACGGTGCTGTCGATGAGCACGTCGCTGGTGGCCGTGTTCATTCCCTTGTTGATGATGGGCGGGATTGTCGGGCGGCTGTTCCGCGAGTTCGCGGTCACGCTGAGTGTCGCTATCGGAGTGTCGCTGGTGGTTTCACTCACCACCACCCCGACGATGTGCGCGAAGTTCCTGCGGCCTCCGAAGAAGGACGAGAGGCACAACGTCTTTTATCGAATCAGCGAATGGATGTTCGATCGCGTATTGGCGACCTATACGCGAATGCTGAAAGCTGTACTGGTGCACCAACTGCCGGTACTCGTCCTGACGCTGGTGATCATTGGGGTCAGCGCGTATCTCTATGTCGTGGTCCCGAAGGGTTTCTTCCCGCAGCAGGACACCGGGCGCATCGGGGGCAGTGTAATCGGGGCCCAGGACATGTCGTTCCAATCCATGGCCGAGAAGATGCGGCGTTACGTCAAGATCGTGATGGCAGATCCGGCGGTCGACACGATGGCCGGATTTACAGGTGGAAATACCGCGCTGAACCAAGGGCGCTTCTTTGTCATGCTGAAACCGCTGCAGGAACGCGGGCCCTGCCAGAAACAACATTTCTGGCAGCCATGCCATTACGTAAGCGCCGACGAGGTGATCAACCGTTTACGCGGAAAGCTTGCAGTTGTACCTGGCGCGACGCTCATTCTACAGTCGCAGCAGGAACTCACGATCGGGGGGCGGTTTGGCAACGCGCAGTATCAGTACACACTGCAAAGCTCGAACATCAGTGAGCTGAATTCGTGGGCTCCGCGGCTGTTGCAGAAGATGAGAGAACTGCCGGAGTTGCGGGACCAGAACTCCGATCAGCAGGATAAGGGCCTGCAGGCAAGGTTGGTGATCGACCGCGATACAGCGAGCCGGATGGGGATTACGCCACAGACCCTGGATAATGCTTTGTACGACGCATTTGGGCAGCGACAGGTATCCACGATGTACCGGCCACTGAATCAGTATCACGTGGTCATGGAGGTAGCGCCGCAATTCCAGCAGACTCCGGAAGCGCTGCAGAACATTTACTTGAAGTCGACGAATGGCGGGGCGATTCCACTCGCAGCCTTCACTCGTTTTGAGCCGTCGAACACACCGTTGGCGGTGAATCACCAGGGACAGATGCCGTCGGCGACGATCTCGTTCAATCTGGCGCCCGGGGTTTCGCTGGGTCAGGCGACGGCTGCGATCGAAAGAGCGGAGCAGACGATCGGCTTTCCTCCCAGCATCACCGCGAGCTTTCAGGGGACGGCGGCGGCGTTCCAGGATTCGCAGTCGAATATGCTGATCCTGATCATCACCGCACTAGCTGCGGTATACATCGTGTTGGGAATACTCTATGAAAGCTATATTCATCCAATCACAATTCTTTCCACGATTCCGTCGGCAGGCGTGGGAGCGCTGCTGGCGCTGCTTCTGACGCACAACGAGTTGAATGTGATCGGGATGATTGGGATCATCCTGCTGATTGGGCTGGTGAAGAAAAACGCCATTATGATGATTGACGTGGCACTGGAAGTTGAGCGCAACGAAGGGAAGAAGCCGGTGGAGGCTATTTATGACGCCTGCATCTTGCGCTTCCGGCCAATCATGATGACGACCATGGCGGCTCTGCTGGGTGGCTTGCCGTTGGCATTGGGGACGGGAATGGGATCAGAACTGCATCGGCCGCTCGGCATCACGATTGTGGGAGGGCTGATTGTCAGCCAGATGCTCACGCTGTTCACCACACCGGTGGTGTACGTATACCTGGATCGATTCAGGCTGTTCCTGAAGGGAGAGGCCGATCACGCCCTGCCCGATACGACGGCAGGAACGGCCCGACCGAGCCCGGCACACTAGAGCAGCAGTTTCACCTGCTGCAACGCAAGACCTCAGCGGCTAGAGCCGCGTCGGAGCGCGGTGCGATCGCAGCGCTGAAAGTGCTGCGCCGCCCGAAATCTCATTGCGCAAGACGGAAAACTATCCAGATGGAATGCCTGGGACGCCTCTGACACGGCAGTTGGCCGGAGGTACAACCTCGCCCGAGAAATCCTGCATCGCAGAGGAGAGAAACCCAACGGCTGCGCGCGGAACCGCTTGTCCCGTATGATAGGGGTTCACGAGTAGAGCCGCCTGGGAGCGACCGGTGTTCAAGGCCGCCGGGCAGGCCAGCGTTCCGAATTTCGTTTTCAACAAAATCCCTCGAGGAGTTACGGATGCTAAAGAAAGCAGCGGCTCTTTTGCTTGTTTGCGCAAGCATAGGAGCGTGGTGGGGTTGCGGCACGACGAGCAGTCGATTCCTGTACGCAGCGATCCCCGGCGGCGCCGGTGGAGGCCAGATTGTTGCCTATCGCGAAGATCCGAATGCGGGAGTACTGAACCAATTGTCGGGGAGTCCGATTTCAGCAGGATCAGCGGTTGAATCGTTGGCGATTGATCCTTCTGGAAAGTCTCTGTACGCAGCCAACTCCGGCAGCAACAACATTTCGCTGTACACGATTTCGAGCACGGGGGGACTGACGGAGGTGACACCAAGGCAGGCTACAGGCACATCACCCACACTCCTGGTGATGGACCCATCCGGGAGTTTCCTGTACGCCGCAAACTCGCTATCGAATGACATTTCGGTGTTTTCGATCGGAACGAAAGGCGCGCTGACGACGGTCCAGCAAACGGGTGGCGCGACTGCACCCATCGGCCTATCGGCCATGAACATGGCTTTGGCGCCCTCGGGAAATTTCCTATACGTCACGGGACAGCAAGCGCAGGGTTGGATTGAAGCATTCCCTGTGAGTCAGGGCGTGCTCGGAACTCCCACGGTTACCTTGACTGGAAATAACCCGTTCGGGTTGGCAATTGATTCCGCAGGATCGCATTTGTACACGGCGAACAAGCAGGACAGCAGTATTTCGACATTCACCATCAATGCGGACGGATCGCTTACTGCGCTGGGCTCCCCGATTGGCGAGACTTTTAGCGGACCGGTGAACTTGCTCATCGACAAGTCAGGCAAGTACCTTTACGTGGCAAATCAGGGTTCCGGCAATCTGGCCGCCTATTCGATCGGGTCCGATGGCGGGCTGACTTTGCTCACTGGCTCGCCCTTCGCGACCGGAGCGCAGCCGAATTTCATCGCCTCAGATTCGAGCGGCAAGTACTTGTTTGTGGGAAACCAGTCCAACCCGGCGATTCAATCGTTCAGTCTGAATACGAGTACGGGAGCGCTGACTTCGATTGGGTCGTACCCGGTTCCGGCAACACCAACTTCAATTGTGATCACTCCTTAGGGTTAGGTCAAAAAATGGGTACAGCAGTTCATACAGTTGAATCGGAACACGTGTCAGCGCGGTACGCGCAGCGTGTCAATCCACAATGGGTGCGTCTGCTTGGATTGCTTGAGATGGACGTCCGCTACGAGAAGTGTGTAGGAGCGGAGTTGTTTACTGCAGACGGCCGCAGGATCGTGGATTTCCTGTCGGGCTATTGCGTTCACAACGTTGGGCACAACCATCCGGATGTGGTAGATGCGTTGCAACGAGAGCTTTCACGCTGTGGCCCGGCGATGATCCAGACTCACGTAGCGGATCTGGCGGGCGAACTAGCGGAACGGCTGTGTACGAGAGCCGGGGGGCGGTTGAACAAGGCATTCTTTGCATCTTCGGGAAGTGAAGGTGTGGAAGCGGCGATCAAGTTTGCGCGAGCGCATACTCGGCGGACAGGGATACTGGCCGCAGAGCATGCGTTTCACGGCCTAACCTGCGGAGCGTTGTCGCTCATGAGCGACGAGTTCTGGAGAGATGGATTTGGACCGCTGTTGCCTGGAGCCAAGACCGTCCCATTTGACTCGCTGGAGGCACTGGAGCGTGAACTCAAGAGCAAGCAGTTTGCGGCATTCATTGTGGAGCCGATTCAGTCCGAAGCCGGAGTTCGCGTTCCTCAGGCGGATTACCTGGGGAACGCCGAGGCCTTGTGTCGGCGCTATGGAACGCTGTTTGTGTTGGACGAAGTGCAGACGGGGATGTATCGCACCGGAACATTTCTGGCAGCGCATCAGTTCGGAGTCGAGCCGGACATGGTCGTGCTGGCAAAAGCGTTGAGCGGCGGGTTGGTCCCGGTTGGGGCCGTGTTGATGTCGGATGAGGTGTGCGATTCCGTTTACTCTTCTCTCCCGCGCGCATTTGTACATACATCGACGTTCGGTGAGAACAGTCTGGCGATGCGCGCGGGATTGGCGACTCTCGCGGTTCTGGAACGCGAAGAATTAGGACGGCGCGCGATTGACGCGGGCAAATATCTGCGTGAGCAACTGACGGGCGCGCTACGGGAATTTGAGATGGTGAAAGAAGTTCGTGGTCTGGGACTGCTGATGGGAATCGAATTTCAGGCACCGAAGCAGCTTCGACTGCGAATTCCGTACGAGGCATTCGGAGCTATACACGGTGGAATGTTCGGGCAGATTCTGGTGATGCGACTGTTTCGGGATTTCGGATTCCTGACCCAAGTCTGCGGGAATAATTTCATGGTGCTGAAAGTGGCTCCGCCGCTGGTGGTGGAAGAAGAGCAGATGGATGCTTTTGTTGCGGCTGCGCGAACTGTGGTGGAGCTAGCGAATTCTCCTGGGTCTTTCTGGTCCGAAGCGCTTGGTCTCGCTCGACGGGCGTTCCGCAGCTAATTTCTAGAGTATTATCGTGTTCAATTTTCTTAACGGTTGCCGTCCATTTTTGACGATCGTATGACAATTGCAGCTTGCAGTATCAGCACAATATAGCAACGGCAGGGAGTGCACGAGTACAACCCGTATTCCGCGCGCGGCCATCTAACTGCTTATTCACGAAGTCCCGCGGGCGTACGGCGCTGACTCTTCGCCGGGACTGGGGATTCAGACCAACATGCAAATAGCCAGCGCCGCGAGCGCGTTTCCTAAGAATTACTACCCTCAGAAATTCCTGCTGGAACAACTGCAACAATATTGGGGTGATCAACTCAAGAATCCGCTGATGCTGGCGCGGTTGCACCGTAATGTTGCGGTTGAGGGACGGCACTTGGCGTTGCCGTACGAAAAATATTACGACTTGAAGACCTGGGGCTGTGCGAACGATGCCTGGATTCAAGTCGCGCAGGAACTGGGGGAGGAGGCGCTGTGCCGAGCACTGCAACATGCAGGGGTTGATAAGAGCCAACTGGGCGCACTCTTCTTCACATCGGTCACCGGCATCTCGAGCCCTTCGATCGATGCTCTGCTGATAAATCGGATGGGCCTGCCTGCAAATATCAAGCGGCTGCCGATTTTTGGCCTTGGCTGTGTGGCGGGGGCGGCGGGAATCGCACGCGCAGCGGACTATGTGCGCGCCTATCCATCGCAGGCTGCGGCGCTGGTTTCGGTCGAGCTGTGTTCACTGACGATCCAGAAACAGGATCTCACGGTGGCTAACCTGATTTCGTCTGGACTGTTCGCGGATGGCTCGGCGGCGGTCGTGGTCACAGGAAGTGAGCTGAATGCAGATGGGCCGGAGATTGTGGCCACGCGGTCAGTTTTTTATCCGGACACGGAAGAGATGATGGGCTGGAAGGTCAGTGAAAGAGGCTTCAACATCGTGCTGTCTCCGAAAGTCCCGGTGCTCATTCGCGAGCATCTGGGGCACGATGTGGACTCATTTCTGGCAGATCACGGACACAAAAGAAGCGACATCGGGAGTTGGGTACTCCATACCGGAGGACCGAAGGTCTTGGAAGCAACGGCTGCCGCACTGGATCTGCATAACGGGCAGCTCGACGCTTCCTGGGATTGTTTGAAGAAGGTAGGGAATCTGTCGTCGGCTTCGGTGCTGGTCGTGCTGGAAGATGTGATGCGGAACCGGCGCCCAGAGCCTGGAACGATGGGTGTGCTGGCTGCGATGGGACCGGGATTCTGCTCGGAACTCGTTCTTTTGAAATGGTGAGGAATTCGATTTGGTGAACTCTACGGACGTTTTCGTGGTTGGCGGTGGACCCGCAGGATTGGCGATGGCCATCGCGGCGCGACAGCGAGGACTTCGCGTGACCGTCGCGGATGGCAGGCAACCGCCAATCGACAAGGCGTGTGGAGAGGGCCTGATGCCGGATGGGCTTGCTGCACTGGAGCGGCTTGGCCTTCAGTTGCCTCTTTCGGAGGCGTATCGGTTTCAGGGCATCCGGTTTTTGAGTCGCGAGTTGTCTACAGATGCTTTGTTTCCGGCTGGCGGATTCGGGCTGGCTGCACGGCGGACGGTCTTGCATCGCGTAATGACCGAACGCGCGGCACAGGTTGGTAGTGAGTTGCTTTGGGGCACGGCGGTGACGGGCATCAGCGAGGATGGAGTCCATGTCGGAAAGGACGTTGTGCGGGCGCGCTGGATTATCGGGGCGGATGGATCGAACTCGCGTGTTCGGCGGTGGGCGGGTCTGGACGCAGGCTACCGGCCTCGACTGCGTTTTGCCTTCCGGAGGCATTATCGCGTTGCGCCGTGGACAGATCACATGGAAGTGCATTGGGGCGAGCGCTGCCAAGGTTACGCGACCGCGGTAAGCGATGAGCTGGTGTGTGTTGCGATGGCGTCACACGATCCCAGTCGGCTGGAAAATGGTCTGAAGGAATTGCCATGGTTGAGTGCGCGACTGGAGCGAGCGGAGGCGGTGACGACAGAACGCGGAGCCGTGACAGGCAACCGGCGGCTCAAGCGCGTGTGGCGTGCCAACGTCGCGCTGATCGGTGATGCGGCAGGCACGGTGGATGCGATCACCGGAGAAGGTCTAGGCTTGGCGTTCAGCCAGGCAGTGGCGCTGGCCGGATGCATGGAAGCGGGGGACCTGAGTCCCTATCAGAAGATTCACGACCGGCTGGCGCTGCGTCCGCTGCTGATGGCGCGACTCATGCTCACGCTGGATGGACGACCACGGCTACAACATCGGACGTTGCAAGTCTTTCGGAAGCGCCCGGAATTGTTTCGGCGACTGCTGGCTCTGCATGTGGGAGCGTTGCCGCCACGAGATTTGGTATGGGACGGATTGACCCTTGGATGGGGGCTGATCAGCGCTTAGCCATGGATAGGATGTATAGCTGGGTTCGCAAACGAATTGTCTTAACAGCCTTGCTCCTGCCTGTTGGCACCGTACTGGCTGCGGCTCAGGACGCTGACTACAGGGTCGATCCGGCGCAGAGTTCTGTGAAGTTCACCCTGGGGGATGTCCTGCACACTGTGCGCGGAACCTTCACATTGAAGCAAGGAGACCTTCAAGTCGAAGCGGACGGAAAAGTATCAGGTCAGGTAGTGGTGGATGCCGCGAGCGGGGATAGCGGCAGCGGGATGCGCGATCGCAAGATGCACAAAGAGGTGCTCGAAAGCACGCGCTACCCCGAGATTGCGTTTCGCCCTGACCGGATCGACGGGGCGGTTGCTAGTTCCGGCAAGTCCTCTGTGCAGATTCATGGCATGTTCAACATCCACGGGACGGACCGCGAGATCACCGTCCCGGCCCAGGTGGAGACGAGTGGAGGGCAATGGACGGCAACGGTTCACTTCACAGTGCCCTACGAGAAGTGGGGAATGAAGAATCCCAGCACCTTGTTTCTGCGGGTCGGGGACACGGTGGAGATTGATCTGGTGGCAACGGGGACAGTCGTGAGACACTCGGCGCATTCCGCTCAGTAACGATCCCGCGGCACAATTCCCTTTCCTTCCGTGCAGTCGTAGGCACGGCCCCCAGCCAGATTTTTAAATTCTTCCGTTCGTCCGCTGGGCCAATCAATTACGACGCGATCGATGCGATCGCGCTTCTCCAAGCCGAACGTTACGGGTAGTTCTGACTGCGACAAATAGCTTGAACCTCCCTTGATTACGCGCGACTGCTCCATGCCTCCGGTAAAGATGCGGACGGTTGCGCCGATGGCATCACGATTGGATTTTGTTCCGACGAGTTGGAAACGGATGCTGCGGTTCCCAGCAAGCTGGTCGTTGCGATAGAGGTAAGCGGGGCCATTGTTGGTCGTGATCAAGAGGTCTAAATCGCCGTCACGATCGAAATCTCCGTAGGCAAGGCCGCGGCCGACTTTGGGACGGTCGAAGCCGTCACCGGCATCTGCGGCAACCTCACGAAACGTCCCCTTGCCGCCGTTGAGGAAGAGTTGCGGTGGCTGAGCGTATCCAACATTGCCGCGAATGTTGCGAACCGTTTCGTCGATGTGTCCGTTAGCAACCGCGAAATCCAGCCAGCCGTCGAGGTTGACATCGAGGAAGGAACAGCCGAATCCGAGGCTGTTGCGGGAAGCAATCCCGACTCCGGACTGCGGGGCAATGTCTTCGAAGCTCTTTCCGCTGAGACGATACAGGCCGATCATCTCATTGTCAAAATTAGTGATGGCGACGCCCGGTGTGCCGGAGTTGTCGAAATCGGCGACGTCGACTCCCATGCCAGCGCGCGCTTTGCCTTCACTGCTGAAAGCGATTCCTGCCTCGACTGCAGCATCTTTGAAAGTACCGTTTTGCTGGTTGCGGTAGAGCTTGTTCGGCTGCGTGTCGTTGGCCACCAGGAGATCGGGCCAGCCGTCATGGTTTTCATCCAATAAGGCCACGCCCAGGGATTTGGAACTGCTGTCGAAGATCCCGCTGGTCGCAGTGACATCTTCGAAAGTGCCATTGCCGCGATTGTGAAACAGCCAGCAGGTGGCACCGCGGTACGCTTCTGGCGTGCAGTACGACTTATGCTTGCCGTCGAGGCTGCAAAAGATATCAGCTTCGAGAGACCACTTCACGTAGTTGCAGACGAAGAGATCGAGAAGGCCGTCGCGGTCGTAGTCGAACCAAAGGGCGGAGGTGCTGAAGCCTTCCCGCTTGCCGAGCCCGGCCGCATTGGTGACATCAACGAACGTTCCTTTTCCTGTGTTACGGAAGAGGCGGTTCTGACCAACACACGTGACGAGGATATCGGGATATCCGTCGTTGTTGTAGTCGCCCACGGCTACGCCCATGCCGTAGAGCTCGACATCAAGGCCGGCTCGCGAGGTTACATCGGTGAAGGTGCCATCGCCATTGTTGTGAAAGAGGCGAAGCGTGCTGCGGGATTTCTTGTGGCCAGGCCAGTCAGAACCATTGATGAGCAGAATGTCTTGCCAGCCGTCGCGATCATAGTCGAGAAAGGCGCATCCGGAGCCGAGAGTTTCCGGCAGGAACTTCCCGCCGAAAGCGCCGCTATTGTGCTGAAAATGGATACCGGCCTGGCTTGTGACGTCCGTAAAGCGGAATCCGATGGCATTGCTCGCGGCGGATTGTGCCGCGAAGGATTGCAGCCGCGAAAGCTGGGACCAGGACGCTAGTCCAGCCATTCCTCCCAGGAAAGACCTGCGATTCACGGAACGTTCACCAGCCCGGCACGGATGGCATAGACGACGAGTTCGGCGGTCTTATGAATGCCGAGAGTGTTCATGATGTTGGCGCGGTGAACGGCAACTGTGTTCGCGCTCAAGTCGAGGGCCGTGGCAATCTCTTTGTTCGATTTGCCGTCGACGATCAATTGCAGCACTTCGAGTTCGCGTTGAGTCAAGGCAGCGTTACGTTCGCCGCGGAGGGCGGTCTTTTGCTCCACTTTGGGGTCGAAGACTGTTTCTCCGGCCGCGATTTTGCGGATTGCGGGGCCAAGCTCCAGATCCATTGCGTCTTTTAAAACATATCCTTTAGCGCCAGCTTCAATGGCCTGTCGAACCCACGTGCTCTCAGTGTGCATGCTGAGCATGAGTACGGCTGTTTCGGGAGAGTCTTCGATGATTCGGCGCGTGGCGTCGAGTCCATTCATGCCGGGTAGAGCGCAGTCCATGATGACCACTTGCGGATGAAGTTGTTTGGCAAGCCTGACGGATTCTTCGCCGTCTCCGGCTTCGCCAACGACTTCCATGTCGGGCTCATCTTCGAGCATACGGCGGAAGCCGCGCCGGACGAGGCTGTGATCATCGACTAGCAACACTGTGATCTTCTTTTGCATAAGACTCCGCTTTCTCCCGGGGAACCGTCAGGTGTACCAACGTACCGCCGTCACCATCAGTGGGACGTGTAACGACAAGATGTCCGCCCATCAGCTCAGAACGCTCACGCATCGCCACCAGGCCAATGCCGCGCCGGTTGGGTCCTTCGGCGAAACCCGTCCCGCGGTCTCGAACCTCCAACTCAAGCGTCTGCGGCAGGAAGCGCAATTGTACCCATGCAAGCTTGGCCCCGGAGTGGCGCGCGACGTTGTTCAACGCTTCCTGCAGAATTCGGTAAACGTGAACACCGGCGGCACCATCGACTGGAAACGATTCCCCCTGCTTCTCATAGGATATGGCAATTCCCGTTTGTCTTTCCACGGTGGGAATGTACCAATCGAGCGTACCTTCAAGTCCGGCTTCCTCAAGCATCACGGGATGGAGAGCTTGAGAAAGGCTGCGCACTTTGTCGAGGGTGGACTGGACAGTTTCAAGAACCTCCTGGAGATCGGCGCGCAAAGATGATCCTTCGGGGGCATGAGTTCCGGCGCGGCGCAGCATCGATCCTATTGCAGTAAGGATTTGGCCGAATTCATCGTGCAGTTCGCGGGAGATGTAGCGCAGCGTGGATTCCTGAGTAGAGATCAGCTTCTGGGCCAGTTCGCTGCGGCGCTCCGAGATTTCGGCGAGACGACCGAACAGGCGGCGGTTCCAACGGATTAGCGACAGGCCATTCAGCAGGATGGCAAGAAGCGTGGCGACAAGGAAGAAATAAACCTGGCGCTGCACCCGGTCGTAAATCTGAACGATTCGCTGGCCAGCTTGCTCTTCATTTTCGGTGTTCTGCACCAGGAAGCGAGCAACGGCGGTGCTCAATGCTGCCTGGCGTTCTTGAAGCGAAAGCTGGATTTGCTTGCGAGCTTCTTTCTCCTGGCCGTCGCGGGCAAGGGCAAAGGCACGGTCAACGGCATCCCAGAACTGGGTCACGGATCTGGTCAGAAACGCGCTTTGTTCAGGAGTGCGGCTGGCAGCAGCGAATCCGGCTTCGAGGCGCATGGCATCGTCGAGGTCGGTGCGGATGCGCTGAAACTGTGCGGACCAGGCGGTCAGAGGGTACGGCTCGTCGCTGCTAACCATGTCGCGCATGGCTACGGCGAGCAGATTCAGATCATTCTGAATCCGGAGGAGTTGCAAGGAATCCTTGCGATTGCGGTCCACCAGATCGGTCTGCAGCTTGCGAAGTCCGGTAACCTGCCAGGTTATGTACGCCGAGTATGCGAGAACAGCGGAAAGGGTGACCACCAGGCCCAGAACGAGGCCAATGGTCGGCGAACGGTCCGATGGAGACGGGCGGGACACGCCCCGAGCATACAACGTGGCGATGGCTCGTGTCACAAGCTGAAGGCCGCAGAGAGGGCCCGATATGTGTGACAATGCTGCAGTAATAATGAAGCCAATCCGGTTGCCACAGAGTCAAACAGTAAGTTGAGTTCCTCAGGCAAAGACACCCCGAAGCCGGCCAAGATCGAGAGACTGAAAGCAGTCCTGCCGGAGGTCTGGAAGCTTATGCGGCCGCGGCGCGGGTTGCTCGCCATCGGCTTCGTGCTGATGGTGATCAACAAGGTTGCGGGCTTCGTTCTGCCGTACTCTTCGAAATTCCTGATTGATAACGTCGTTTCGAAAAGTCAAGTTTGGATGTTGCGGCCTTTGGTCTTCGCTGTTTTGCTGGCGACGCTGATTCAGGGCATTACCTCTTTTTCGCTCACCCAACTACTTTCTAAAGCGGCGCAGCGCCTGATTGCAGAACTCCGTGAGGAGGTGCAAAAGCACATTTCAAGGTTGCCGGTCGCCTTTTACGATGCCAACAAATCCGGGGCGCTGGTGTCGCGCATCATGAGCGACGTCGAAGGTGTTCGGAATCTGCTGGGAACGGGGTTAGTTGATTTCATCGGCGGCCTGGTCGCCGCGAGCATCGCCTTGGTGCTGCTTCTCCGTACCAGCGTGCCGTTGACGCTGATTGCCGTCGGCTCGTTGAGTTGCTTTGCATTGGTGCTAGGCCGGGCGTTCAAAACGATCCGTCCAATCTTTCGAGAGAGAGGCAAGATCAATGCCGAAGTGACTGGACGTCTTACGGAATCGCTGGGCGGCGTGCGCGTGGTAAAGGGATATCACGCGGAGGAGCGCGAAGAGAAAACATTTGCTACCGGAGTCCGGCGACTGCTGGACAATGTGATGCGCACTTTGACGGCTACCTCACTTATGAGTCTGTCAGCTAGCGTCCTGCTTGGGTTTGTGGGCGCAGCGACCATGTACGTGGGTGGGCGCCAGATGGTAGGCCACGCGTTAACCCCAGGTGGATACATTTCCTACAATCTCTACCTCGTGTTCCTTGTCGCACCCATTCTGCAAGTAGTCTCGATCGGCACTCAGATCACTGAGGCGTTGGCGGGGTTGGAGCGGACGCAAGAAATCATGCGCGAGCGGCCTGAGGATCAGGATCCGCGGCGCTCAGTAAGCCTCGAAGATATTGTGGGCACAGTCGAGTTTCAAGATGTGAGTTTCAGTTATGACGGGACTCACGAAGTTTTGCACGATATCTCGTTTACGGCTCAGCCGGGAACGGTGACCGCGCTTGTCGGTTCGTCGGGATCCGGGAAGTCGACAACCATCGGACTGATCTCCGCTTTTTATGTGCCCACGAAGGGGGCTGTCCGTATTGATGGGGTGGATCTGAGCACGGTGCGGCTCGATTCTTTCCGGACGAGACTCGGCGTAGTTCTGCAGGAGTCGTTCCTGTTCGACGGGACGATTCGTGAGAACGTTGCTTTTTCGCGTCCCGAAGCAACCGAAGAGCAGATCATGCGTGCCTGCCGGATTGCCCGGGTGGACGAGTTTGCAGAGACTTTCGCCGACAAGTACGACACTGTCGTTGGCGAGCGCGGAGTAAAACTTTCTGGCGGGCAACGGCAAAGAATTTCTATTGCGCGAGCTATTTTGGCGGAGCCACGCATCCTAATTCTTGACGAGGCAACTTCCAGCCTGGACTCGGAATCGGAACAACTGATCCAGCAGGGGCTGTCGTATTTGATGCAGGGTCGGACGACGTTCGTCATCGCCCACCGCCTGTCGACGATTCGCCGCGCCGATCAGATCATGGTCATGGAACAGGGCAAGATTGTGGAACGAGGGACGCATGCGGAGCTCTACGCAGCGCGGGGACGATACTACGACCTGTACACGCGTCAGCACGGAGTCGAGGAAAACCTGTTCCTAGCCCCGGGCGAGGGAGATGCGGTTGTGGTGGATGGAAACGGCGCGAGCGGGAAGAATGGCGACGTGAAAGCGACAGACGCCCTGCGTCTCCTTCGAGGAGAGATTCGCTAGTTCCCATGACGACTGCTCCCACAATCCCTGCAGCGCTTGGTACCGTTGCGATCCGAAGCGAAAATCTGTGCCGTCATTACCGCATGGGTGAAAGCGTCATTCGCGCGGTGGACGGTGTCTCGCTAGAGATTCGTTCCGGGGAGTTTGTCGCATTGCTCGGCAGCTCCGGGTCCGGTAAGTCTTCGATGTTGAATCTGATAGCGGGACTGGACCGGCCAACGTCGGGTAGCGTGGTCGTGCAAGAACGCGATTTAGCCAAGCTGTCTCGCGAAGAACTGGCCAAGTACCGGCTGCACGTCGTGGGGATGGTGTTCCAATCCTTTAATCTGATTCCCAGCATGACCGTGACCGAGAATGTAGAGCTCCCTTTGCGTTTTGCAGAAGTTGATCGTGGCCGGCGTGACTCGCTGGCTCGCGAGTCATTGGAGCGGGTTGGATTAAAGGCGCGCATGGGCCATCGACCGAGCGAGCTTTCGGGAGGCGAGCAACAGAGGGCAGCGCTGGCGAGGGCACTGATCAATCGACCGCAGCTTTTGCTGGCAGATGAGCCGACTGGAAATCTCGACAGCCATACGGGAACGGAAATCATGGATATGGTCCGTGATTTCAATCGTGAACTAGGCATGACTGTGGTTATGGTGACGCATGAGCGAGCTCTGGCGGAACGGTATGCACGGCGAATGATCTTTCTCGCGGATGGGAAACTGGTGGACGAACGGGACAATGATCTGTCGCCTGGTTCTGGAACAGAGAGAGGACACGCTTGAAGATTCCGGATCTCACCGAGCTTGCATTGCGGAATCTGCGAGAGTCCTTGTTGCGGAATTCATTGACCACAGTCGGGATTTCTGTTGGGGTCGCCTCCCTGGTAGCGATGCTCTCCTTGGGGACGGGCTTGCAGCAGATGCTTTCGCGACGGTTGGAGAAGTCTGGATTGTTTGACACGGTTTTTGTTTCCTCCCGCCGCGATTTGCGCAGTGGGCGTCAAGAGGAAAGGAGTGGCCCAACTCCGGGCGAAAGCCGGGTACTTGACGAGGCAGCGCGGGTAGAAATGGAGCACCTGCCGAACGTGAAAGAGGTTTTCCCGGATATCCGCTTCTCGACGGAGTTGCAGTTCGAGGATAAGCCGCACTTGACCATGATCTCCGCTCTCCCTTTGTCAGCCAAATCGAACGACTCGTTCGACGGCATGCAGGGCAGCTTCTTTTCGTCCGATACGGCGCCCGAGGTGATTGTGCAGAAGTCATTCGCTGAAGAGCTCCTGGGAAAAACGCCGCCACTAGGTCAGCCTGAACCGAGCGTAGGGGAACTAGCGAAGCCGCTGTTGGGGAAGGAGCTCATCATGCGGTACGCGCAGCGTGCCGAGGGTGGTGATCAAACGACCGTTCCAGGGCCTGAAAACGACAACAAAGAGAGTGAGCCGGTGGGCGGTTCGTATTCCGTGGTATCGCGTGAGCAGAAGCTGACTATTGCAGGGATTTTGGATCTTGATCCTGAAAGCCTGCGGGGACCGATGCGGGCCCGAGTGTTTCTTCCGTTGGGATTGGCTGAGAATCTCCACGTTATGCAGTTAGTGGATCTGCGCGAGATCACTCGGGCAGCGAGCGAACAGCCGGTCTATTCATCGATCAGCGTGCGGGTAAAAGATCCTTCGAGGATACAAGGCGTCGAGGATGCTATTAAGAAAATGGGGTTCACTACCTTTTCGATTCTCGACGCCAGCCGCAGCCTGCAGCAGGTTTTCAGAGTGTTGTACGCGTTTCTGGGTATTTTCGGAAGCTTGGCGTTAATCGTAGCGTCTATCGGAATCGTCAACACTCTGGTGATGGCCATTCTTGAGCGCAGGCGTGAAATTGGAATTATGAAGGCGATCGGAGCCAGTGACGGCGACGTAAAGAAATTGTTTTTCGCCGAGGCGGGCGCGATGGGAATTGCGGGAGGCATCATTGGAGTTGTGCTTGGCTGGGCGATCGGTCAAGTCATCAATTTTGGAACCAATATTTACTTGAAGAGCCAATCCATTCCGCCCGAGCACTTCTGGGCTGTGCCTTTGTGGCTGGTTGCGTTTGCTATCGGTTTTGCTTGTTTCGTCAGTCTAATCTCGGGGCTCTATCCGGCTGGGCGCGCGGCTAAACTCGATCCGGTGCAGGCTTTGCGTTACGAATAGAACGAATGTCTCCGCTCATACGATTCTGGTTGGCGCTTTCAGTCGCACTTTGCCCGATCTTGGGTTCGGCGAGCGCGCATAGCCGAATTGACTGCAGCGCATTGAACAGTAGCATTCTGAAACGAGCAGTCCGCTATTGTGTCTTCATTCCTTCTGGTTACGACGACGGGGCGACTCAGAAACCTCCACGGCGGTATCCCGTGCTCTATTTCCTGCATGGCTTGGGAGACAATGAGCAGACGCTTTTCAATAGCGGCGGGTGGACCCTTCTGGATGGTTTGCGCAGTCAGCATAAAATGGGGGACTTTCTCATCGCGGCTCCGGAGGGGCGCCGAAGTTTCTACATCAATTCTGCAGATGGATCCGAACGTTACAGTGATTTCTTCTTACAGGAATTCATGCCGCGAATTGAGAGCAAGTATCGGGTTCATAGTGGGCGAGCCGGAAGGGCAATCACCGGAATTTCGATGGGTGGGTACGGGGCATTTCGGTTTGCGTTCGCGCGTCCGGAACTTTTTTCCGCGGCGAGCGCGCAAAGCGCAGCACTGATCACGGAAGCTCCCCCGCAACTCAATGCGGCTTCGAACGCGGGGCTCCCTTTGCTGGCAGCGTTGAGTCCGGTCTTTGGCAAGCCCATCGCCGAGCGGCACTGGAGTGACAATAATCCCCTTTTGCTGGCGAAACGAAATGCCCGTGGGGTCGCGAAACTCGCGATCTACTTTAACTGTGGCCAGGAAGACAACTATGGATTTGAAAAGGGAGCGGCGGCGCTGGACCGTGAACTCTCCGACGAACATATCAAACATGAATACCACGCGTATCCAGGCGACCACAGCATCAGCTATTTTCTTTCTCATTTCTCCGAAGTAATGGAGTTTCATTCCAAAGCATTCGGATTATTGGCGCAGCCGTGACTTCACCTGACTCCTCCGTCTACGTATCGATGCAGGGGTATACATGGTTGGGTCATGTAAACTAAGGAAAGTACCGACCGCTCTCATATCACGAAACAGGCCTTTTGGTGCAGGGCACCCGCTACGGAGAGGTGGCCGAGTGGTTGATGGCTCCGGTCTTGAAAACCGGCGTACCCGAAAGGGTACCGGGGGTTCGAATCCCTCCCTCTCCGCCAGATATTTTGTTATCAATAGCTTGCGATATGGTGATACCTACACTGATTCTGCGGGGTATACTTTTTCTAGGTTCCCCGCCCCAAGGAGCAGTGAGGTATGGCCGAAAAATGGCGCGATATTGCCGGATATGACGGCGTCTACCAAGTCTCTGATCTAGGGCAACTCCGCAACACCCA
>Ga0210402_10000998_pt1 | contig 30217 bp, 29 predicted proteins | sample IncBWC7MmetaG_FD_161055 | JGI IMG/M metagenome (GOLD analysis project Ga0210402, IMG submission 161055) | Forest soil microbial communities from Barre Woods Harvard Forest LTER site, Petersham, Massachusetts, United States - Inc-BW-C-7-M | ecosystem: Environmental > Terrestrial > Soil >...
AGCGCGCGCCGTGCCTCTTCCAACGCGCGCGTTGAATCGGCTGGCTGGCGCGTAAACACATCGAGCGGACGCTGAAACGCATCGAGCGGACGTGGAAACGCATCGAGCGGGAGCTGAAACGCATCGAGTGGACGTGGAAACACATCGAGTGGACGTGGAAACACATCGAGCGGACGTGGAAACACATCGAGCGGACGTGGAAACACATCGAGCGGACGTGGAAACACATCGAGCGGACGTGGAAACGCATCGAGCGGACGTGGAAACGCATCGAGCGGACGTGGAAACGCATCGAGCGGACGCGGAAACGCATCGAGCGGGAACAGAAACGCATCGAGCGGGAGGTGAAACGCATCGAGCGGGAGGTGAAACGCATCGAGCGGGAACAGAAACGCATCGAGCGGGAGCGGAAACGCATCGGGCGGGCGCCGGGAGTCGTTCAGCGCGCGCCGTGATCCGGCAGGCGCGCACGGTGAACCACTCCTCTCGCGTGAACGTCCCGGCGTATACTCAATCGAAACTGTGCCGGGAGGGTGTCGATGCAAGGTCTTACGCCGCTCGATATTCAGAAACAGACGTTCGCGCGCGTGTTCAAGGGCTTCAACGCCGATGAAGTGCGCGGATACCTTCATCTGATCGCCGAGGAGATGGAAGGGCTGATCAGGGACGTCGACCGGCTCTCGCGTGAGAACGCCATGCTGCGCGAGGAGCTGGACGAACACAACGCCCGCGAGCGCATCCTCAAAGACACGCTGCTCTCCGCGCAGAAAGTGTCCGAGGACGTGAAGGCCAACGCCCACAAAGAGGCGGAGTTGATCGTCAAGGATGCCGAGTTGCTCTCCGACCGGCTGACGTCGCAGGCGATGTCGCGCGTCGGCGATCTGGAGCGGGCCATTCAGGATCTCAAGATCGAACGGCGCGGCGCCCGCAACAAACTGCAGTCGATGCTCGACACGATGCAGCAACTGGTCATGCTCGACGCCGAGCAGGAAGCGAACGAGCAGCCGATCACGGCGATGTTCCGGGCGCGGGAGTAGGGGGCCGGGTGTCGGGTGCCGGAGCAGAGTCGCGCACGCTTCTGATCCGCAACCTTTCCCAGATCGCCACGCCTCTCGGCCGCGGCCCGTTGCGCGGCGCTGCGATGCGAGCGCTCGCGGTCTTCGACCGATCGGTCATCGTGATCCGCGACGGCCGTTTTGCCTTCGTCGGACACGAGGCCGATATCGCCGCCGATCTTCGCGCAACAATCGATGACGATTTCGATGCCCGCGGTGCGACGGCCGTCCCCGGCTTCATCGACTCGCATACCCATATTCCGTTCGCCGGTTATCGCGAGACGGAGTTCAACCGGCGATTGCAGGGAGAGACCTACGAACAGATCGCCGCTTCGGGAGGGGGGATCGCCTCGTCGGTGCATGCCACGCGAAGGGCCTCACAGGAGGAGTTGGCCGATAACGTCCTCGCCCGCGCCCGGACGATGGCCAGTTGCGGGACGACAACCGTCGAGGCCAAGAGCGGGTACGGGTTGAGCGTCGAAGGGGAGCTGAAACAGTTGCGGGCCATCCGCGATGCGAACCAGCGCTCGCCCGTCCGCCTCATTCCGACTTGCCTCGCGGCGCACGATTTTCCTCCCGAGGGCCGGAGCAGCGCCGCGGCACGCCGCGGCTACGTGTCGACGATCATCGGCGAGATCCTGCCGGCGGTGTCTGATGAGAAACTGGCCGTCTTCTGTGACGTCTTTGTCGAGCGCGGCGTCTTCACGAACGAGGAAGGCGATGCCATCCTGCGCGCCGGTGCGGCGCTCGGCCTCGTGCCGCGCATGCACGCCGACGAGCTTTCCGACAGCGGCGGTGCGTCACTCGCCGCATCCCTCGGCTGCGCTTCCGCCGACCACTTGATGCAGATCTCCGACTCCGGCATCGCCGCGCTGGCGGCATCGGACACCGTTGCCAACCTCCTCCCCGCCACCAGCTTCTTCCTCATGTCCGAGCGCTACGCCCCGGCCCGCCAACTGATCGACGCCGGCGCGATCGTTTCCCTCTCCACCGACTGCAACCCCGGCACCTCGATGACCGAATCGATGCCGATGGTGATGCAACTGGCCACGCTTCAGATGAAGATGACGGTGGAGGAGTCGCTGACCGCCGCCACGCTTAACGGCGCCGGGTCATTGCAGATCGCACACGAGACGGGCTCCATCGAATCCGGCAAACGCGCCGATCTCGTTCTGGTCGACGCCCCGAATTACCTGCACCTCGTCTATCACTTCGGGGTGAACCTCGTGGCGAAGGTGATGCGGGATGGGTCGTGGGTGGGGTAGCTTGACATCGGAAATTTGTTCGCAGCAAGATGTCAACATGCGAACGACTCTCACTCTCGATCCGGACGTGGCTGAGCTTGTTCGCGAGATCGTCGAACACGAGCAGCTGCCTTTGAAGGAAGTTATCAACGACGCCTTGCGGCGAGGCTTGAAGCCGAGCGAGCCAAGACCAGCCTTCCGTATCGTTCCCCATTCGAGCGCGTTGCAGCCCGGGATCGACTCTTGCGGGTTCAATCAGCTTGCCGACGAGATCGAGGACGAGGCCGTTCTTTCAAGACGAGGCCGCTCTAGGACTCGATGATCATCCCGGATATCAATCTCCTTCTCTACGCCTACTTCTCGGTTTTTCCCTTCCACCAGGAAGCGCGGCGTTGGTGGGAAGCTATCGGGGAGCGGGGTGAGCCGGTCGGTCTCGCTCCCCCGGTACTGTTCGGCTTCGTCCGGATCGCGACCAATCGGCGCGTCTTTGTGCAGCCAATGGATTTGCAACAGGCGACGGGGATCGTCGAGGGCTGGCTGGTACTTCCAAGCATGCAAGTGCTTCGTCCCGGACCGCGTCACGTCGAAGTGGCGTTCGATTTGCTCCGGGCCGCGGGGACCCGCCGAGACCTTACGACCGACGCGCAGATTGCTGCCTACGCGTTGGAAACCGGAGGGGTTGTACACACGGCGGATGGCGACTTCTCGCGCTTCGCTGGTGTCGTGAAGATCGACCCTCTCGCCGAGTAGAAGAGAGAGTTGTCCGTCAGTCAGTAGGACCGTTAACGTTAAGAGACACCCAAGCGAAAACTCCGCCCTACCCGCCGCCGCCCGAACTGCTCGTCGATGGCGCTCAGAATGCGTGCCGCGCGCTCGCGAAACGCCGCCGGGATCCAGACGCGAGCTTCCCACGGTTGCGGATCGTCGAGGATGACCTCTTCGTTGCCCAACATGGCCAGGGCTGTTCCGGCTTCGATGACGTAGGGGACGGCTGCTTTCTCCAGCCGGTCGATCAACTCGGCCACGAGCTCCGGCGACTTTTCCTCGATGAGCGGCAGAAGATTGCCGAAGTGCTCGACCTCCGGCCGGAGCTCGAATACGAGCGGTACGTCGCAATCGGAACAGTGGGAGATGCCGTCGCGGTATTCGCTCTCGCAGCTTGGGCAGAACATACAGGGGCGATCTTCTCACAGCCTTGTCAGTGCGTCGCGGAGTGACGGCGGATGATTGTGTTGCTCGCAGTGATCTTTCCCCAGTACGTGGCCCACAGAGTGAAAAACTCCGCGGTGTACCCCCCCGGTCGGGTCATCGAGTACGTCTGGAGCGTCCAGAAGTCGATGTCGTTCACCGGATCGACGACGGTCATCGAGTAATCACCCCAGCGAGTCCACCAGTACGACCGCTCCCCGGCCTTCAATGGCGCCATTTGACTGAGGTGCCCGAGTTGGTCGATGTAGGAGTAGTTCGCGGAAGGAAACTGCTGGCTGCCGAATGTCGAGTATCCGATCAAAGCGCCGCCGGCAGCATTCACATCGATCGAGGGATAGCCGTAGAACAGCTTGCCGGTTGGATCATCGATCAAGCCCTTATCGACGGCGGAGCTCGACGAGAGCGGCAGATGGAGGCGATACCAGACGATCGACGAGCGGGCGTTGTGAATGATCGATTCCACGATCCAGATCACGCCGTTCCGCTCCACCGCGTACTGGACTATCGGCCAGTCGATATCGATCGTGCTGGTGCTTCCCATCTGAGGAGCAATCTGCGTCTGGAAGATGCCCCAGTCAAAACCGAGGATTGCTGAAAAGGGAAAGCTCGCGGCCTGCACCAGCGCCCTTCTCTGGATTTCATAGACGACCACGTTGACCGTGTCCTCCGCGAGGAAGCGAACGGTCGGATCATCGCCGTGTACGGTGACGGGAATCAGATCGTACGGACCGTTGAAGTGGAAGCGCGCCATCGGAACCGGCTGCGCGGCGTTGTACGCGTCCGTCTTCTGAATGATGAAAAGATCCGCTTGCTGCGAACAGTAATCAAACCCGCACACGTTCGCGGTGATGGCGACGGCGTCTCGCGTGAGCGCCAGCCTGGTGAAGTCCAGGAACGTCACGATGGTTCCGCCGACCGGAACTCTGAATCGCTTCCACGTTCCCATGGGGTCGCCGCTGGCCGACACCGCCACCAGAAGCGTGGAGCCACTGGTACCGCGATCGAAGAGGGAGACGATCACCCATCGATCGGCCACGGGATCGTACGCGGCGCGTGCGTCGTACTCACTTCCTCCGGCAGCGACACTCGGATCGCTCCAGAAACCGTAGTTGAAGTCCTGCCACAGTATTTTTCCGCTGCGATCGGCGACCGTGTATTTCTGGTTCGAGACGCTGAGAAGATGCCTGGGGCCGACGGCTCCGTTCGCGTCCGAGGGATACCCCTGATCGACGTCATATGTGGCTGCAAACTGAGCCGTCAGCGGCGGTGCCGCGATCGAGGGAACCGTAGCCGGTGGCAGAACGCTCGTGGCGAGAGCGGTCTTCGATTCGCGTTCATAGACTCTCCTGCGGTCCTCATGAATCGGGTGGAAGACAGGTTGCACCGGCGGCAGATCGTGAAGGGTCACAGGCGCCATTGCTAACGCGAACCCGTCTTGCGAGACCACATCAAACGCGGGTTCAGACGCTATTGCCGCGGGAGCGAACACGATTGCTGCCAGGACGCACACGCGCAGCTCGAGAGACAGGAAGCGACCGGACATGCCTGCGTTCTCTCACACAATCCGCAAAAAAGCTATGACGCGCGGTAAAACGCGCAGATCTTCTCGTACAACTTCGCCCCGATGGCGCTCTTTGCCTCGGTCGTGCAACCGGCAATGTGTGGCGTGAGAATGAGACGCGGGTCATTGGGCCAGCGGCGCGTGGGTGGCTCGGGGTCGTAGACGTCGAGGGCAAGTCCGCCGAGGATGTCGCGGGCGAGGGCATCGAGAGCGGCGTCGACGGCGAGGACTTCGCCGCGGGCGGCGTTGATCACGATCGCGCCGGGTGGGAGCGCAGCCAGCTCGTTTGCGCCGATCATCGCCCGTGTCTCCGGGGTGAAGGGAACGTGGAGCGTGAGGATGTTGCTGGTGCGCAGAAGGGCATCGAGCGATGCGACGCGGGCGGCGCCGCGCTGCGTGAAATCGTCGTCGGTGATGTAAGGGTCGAAGGCGGCGATGCTCATTCCAAATGCGTGGGCGAGCCGCGCCACGCGCATGCCGACCTGACCCAATCCGACGATGCCGAGACGGTGATGGCGGAGCTCGTGGCGGGTGGCGCAATCGTCGCGGTCCCAGATGCCGGCGCGCATCGAGCGGTCGTACGCGGGCACCGTGCGCGTGAGCGCGATCATGAATCCGATGACCAGCTCGGCGACGGCGTTGGCATTCTCGCCGGGCATGTTGATGACGGCGATGCCGCGGTCGCGCGCGGCCTGCATGTCGATGTTGTCGGTGCCGCTGGTTCCTTGCGCGATCATCTCCAGTTTTCCCGCGGCGTCGATGACGCGTTTCGTGACGCGGTTGTACGAACGGGTGACCAGAATCTCGCAATCCCGCGCGATCGCCGCCAGCTCCTCCTCGGATTTCACAGGACGGTCGATGATCTCGAAGCGGCAGTCGGCGTGCGCGCGCGTGAGGAGCGAGCGGTCGACGTCGGCGGCAATGAGGAGACGTTTCATTGTTCCACGCAACTCTATCCTGACGTGAGCGAAGCGAACGTCAGGATCTCCGGTGGCGCCGCGCTGCCGTTGCGAATCAAGCCCGCGCGATGCCACCGAGATCCTGCGCGCTTCGCCGCACTGACGTCGAAAAGAAACAGTTGCGCGACGCCACCGGAGATCCTGACGGTTCGCTTCGCTCACGTCAGGATAGAGTTGAAAGAACCGGGAGATCCTGCGCGCTTCGCCGCAGGATGGACTCCCCGAACGTCAGCGCGGTGTCACCGGAGATCCTGCGCGCTTCGCCGCAGGATAGACTCCCCGAGGATAGACTCCCCCGAACAGACCAGTGCGACTCCTCAAAAAACATCGCGTCGCTCTCGCCGCGCTCGCCGTTTATCACCTCGTCTTCTTCTTTCCGACCCTTTTCATGGGCCGCATCGCCTCGCCGAACGACGTCTTCTACAACTTCGATCCGTGGAAGAACGTGCGGCAGGTCGAGGTGCAGAATTCGCTCATCAACGACCCGCCGACGGCGTACTACACCGTCCTCTCGCTGCTCAAAACTGACTGGCATGCCTTTCACTGGAACCCGTTCATCGGCGCGGGCGTGCCGGGCTTCGGTTCCACTCTCTTGTCTCCCTTCAGTCTCTTTCCGGCGCTGCTGCTGCCGCTGCCATGGATCTATACCGGCATCATCCTGCTGAAGCTCAACGTGGCCTTCTGGCTGGCGTATCTCTGGCTGCGCGAGGAGCGCCTCGGCAAGCGCGGCGCCGCGGTGGGAGCGATTCTCTTCGCCGCGGCGGGGCCGATTGCGGTGCGGTGGTGGTGGCACGTGACGAATGCGGCGCCGCTCTATCCGGCGTTGCTCTGGATCGCGCTCCGCACGGCGCGGGGGAAACGGACGCCGGCCTGGGCCATCGGCCTGGTCGCGCTCTGCTACGCCCTCTCGGCGTTTCCGGCGGCGATGGCGTACGGGGCGTACGCGGCGGTTGCGTATTTTGTGTACGTCGTGATTCGCGAGCGCCGTTTCGCGCCGCGCATTCTCGTCACAGCCGCGCTGGCCACTCTCTTCGGGGTGATGATCGCGGCGCCGTCCTTCGTCCCCCTCGCGCAACTGGTCAGGCGCACGGGCTATCTCGAGTCGCGCGTTACCGCCGCTGCGGAGCATGTCTTCCCGCTCCACCACGTCGCCCTCTTCGTCAATCCCGATCACCTCGGCAACCCCGCTCTTCGCGACTGGCGCGGCGACCATGCCCTCGGGACACTCAACAACTACATCGAGGCCACGGTCTACGTAGGCATCGTTGCGCTGCTGCTGATTGTCGTCGCCATCGCCAACCGGCGCGCTCGCTCGCGGTGGTTCTGGCTGGCGATGTTGGCGGTGATGCTGGCGGCGATGTTTGGCTTCGCGCCGGTGGCGAAGATCGTCGGCAGTCTGCCCGGATTCAAGTATTCGCCGCTGACGCGCATCGAGCTGATGCTGCCGATCGCCGCGGCCTATCTCGCCGCTTCCGGCGCGGCATTGGTCGCCCGGGGACGATTCCGGCTCTCCATCGGCATGCTGCTCGCCGTCGCTTGCGGCGCTGACCTCGCGGTATTCGCCGGGCGATTCTATCCGTACCTCGATCCCGCCTTGGCGTCGCCGCCGGCCACGCCGACCATCACCTTCCTGCAGTCGCAGCCGAAGCCCTTTCGCATTGCACCGTTCTTCCTCTATCTATGGCCGAACAGCTCCGAGCTGTACCGGCTGGAAGATGTCCGGAGCCACTTCTCATCTGAGGCCAGCTATCGGCGGTTGCTCGAACGGATCGATCCCAGCGCCGCGCTGACGTCGTCCACGGTCATCAACTTCAACAGCCTGAAATTCGACTTCAACGATCCGCTGGTGGGGATGCTCGGCGTCCGCTATCTGCTGGAGCAGCCCTCAATCGACGTGATGAAGTGGACGATCTTCGCCAATACGAAGGCAGGGGTGAAAGAGATTGCGGCGATGGTGCTCGAGCCCGGCATGGCCGTGCAGCGTCACGTGCGCGTCGACGCCGAGCCGTTCTACGCGATCGAGCTGCCGGTCGAATTGCAGGCCGGGCTCGGGCGCGCGCCGCATCTCGATGTCATGCTGATGAAGGGGACGAGCGTCGTCTACGCGCGCGCGTTCACGCCGGGGGACATCACGGCGCTCGGCAAGGTCTACGTCCCGCTGCGACCCTACGCACGGCTCGGCGAGTCGGTCGTGCTGCGTATCGCCGCCGTAGGCATGCGCGTGCGGATGCTGACTGGTGCCACCGAGGTCGGAGGCGACGCACCGATCTTCTACGGCCGGGTGATGACGCCGCTGATCTTCGAGCGCGACCTTCCTGACGGCCGTGTCTTTCGCAACGTCGCCGAGGTGCCGCGCTTTCACGCCGTGACCCGGATTCTGCGGATGACTGTGGATGAGTTGCTGGCGACGAAGAACATCGACTTCGCCGGCGAGGCCATCGTCACCGATCCCCGCCCGATGCCGGTCGAGGCATCCGACGCCGTCGTGACGCTACGAAGCTATGCCGATGACGCGCAGGTGGTCGACGTCTCCGCGCCGGCGAAAACGCTGCTGGCGTCGTCCGAGAAGCTGACTCCCGAGCTTCGCGTGACCGTCGACGGCCGTGTCGTCGAGCCGGTTCAGATCAACGTGCTCTTCGCCGGGGTGCCCATCCCCGCCGGAGATCACCGCGTCATCTTCACGCGCCGCCTCGGCAGGGGATGGTGGTGGCTGGCGGGGGTTGCGCTGGTCTTGCTGGTGGTGCTGTCGGTCGTTGACGCACGGCGGCGTTACTTCGGTATCGCAACCAGGATGATCTGATACGCGAACAGCCCGCGCCAGATACGCGTGATCCACGTCAGCACGCGCTCGCCGAGGCGCAGCATGGGGTCGGGCATCCAGCCGATGATCAGGCGGATCGGCACCGACGAGCCGCGGATGGCCACGATGCGAAAGCCGGCCTTCTCGATCTCGCGCTTGATCGTACGCATGGTGAAGAAGCGGAGATGGGTGTAGTCGAGGATGCCGCGGTCGCGGTATTCGAAGACGCCGAAGAGGAGTCCGATGCGAACGGTGATGTTGGCGATGTTCGGAACGGAGAGGAAGAGGATGCCGTCGCTGTTCAGCGACCGTTTGACCATGTTCAGGAGCGTGGTTGAGTTTCGAAGGTGCTCGATGACGTCGGCCAGGACGACGGCGCGCATGCCCGGCGGCAACGTGCGGACGGCCTCGAGGTCGGCGATGACGACCTGATCGAAGCGCGACCGAAGCTGCCCGATGCGGTCGGCGTCGTACTCGAATCCGATCGTGGTATCGAATTGCTCGCGCACCGCTGAACCGAGCTCTCCTCCCGCCGCTCCGAGGTCGAGAAGCGTCCCTCCCCGCGGCGAAAACCGCCGGATCAGCTCGATGAGAATCCGATGGCTGCTCCCCTCGAAATCCTTGAATGTATAGACGTTCGGCACGATCGCGGGAGGGTAGTGGATGGGATGGGGGAACACAACAGGGGTTGCTTGAGGTTGCCACGAATAACTTGACGATTCGAGACATGTCTGATGATCCGGCGGAGACGTTCTGGAAAGAAGAGAGCGAGGGTCCCGCGCGTTCCAATGGTCTTGCGCATCTCGCGGGTACTTGGACCGCCGAGGAACACCGAGAGTTCGAAGAGAACGTTGCGCCATTCGAAGAAATCGACGACGAACTCTGGCAGTGAGTCGGTCGTTGATTCATGTGAGGTCGGGTGCTTGCTGCCATTCGCCGGGATCGGTTAGCCTTTCTCATGCTTGATTGGAGCAAGTGTTCTGCGGTTGAGCGCAACCCGGTAACGGTCAGCGGGGCATGGGTTTTCGCCGGTACGCGAGTCCCGGTGCAGGCGTTGTTTGCGAACCTCGAGGATGGGGCGCGGGTGGACGACTTCCTGGAGTGGTTCCCAGGAGTGACCCGACAACAGGTGGAGGCCGTTCTCCGGCACGCCGAGCAAAGTCTGGCCGTGGCTTGACGAAGGCCAATGAGGATTCTTTTTGACCAGGGCACTCCCGCTCCGTTGCGGAAAGCGCTCGCCGGCCATGATGTCGCTACCGCCTATGAAATGGGTTGGGCGCAGCTCACGAATGGCGATCTTCTCAACAAAGCCGAGGCATCATTCGCGGTGTTCATTACGACGGACGGTAACCTGCGCTATCAGCAGAACCTGAGCGGGCGGAAGCTGGCAATCCTGACGTTGTGGACGACGAGCTGGCCAAAACTTCAACGTCATCTACCAAAGATCACCGCTGCCGTTGACGAGCTCAGGCCGGAGATTTCGTGGAGTTGAACTTTCCTTGAACTGGCGGACGCCGCTCACGCCTCAATGCAAACCGACGGAGCCGACGTTCTTCAGTGAGATCGACACTCCGATGCTCGAGTCCGGCCTTTCGAAGGGGACGTAGACCAGGTAGCGGCGGTACTCCACGGCGATCCCGTAGCAGGAGGCGGTGGCGCCGATCAGGTAGCGCTGCTCGAGGAACTTACCGTTGTGGGCGTCGAAGTTGAGCTGCACGTCGGCGCGCATGCGGTTGCTGAGCAGGGACGAGCCGGTGTTGAGGCGGATCTGGCTGGAGGCCGTATCGATCGATACCCCGTTCACCGGCGGCTGCTTGAAGGATGAGAACCAGGTGAAGCTCAGGTACTTGTCGGCCCGCGTACCGGTGCCGAGGAGATTGCCTGAGAGGCTGGTCTGCGCGACCTGATGCGAGATATTGCTGATCGTCGCCGAGGCGTCGAGGGTGATCGACGAGTACGGATTGAGGTGCAGGCCGGCCAGGAGCGGTGTGAACTTGCCCTGCTGCGGAACCGTCGAACCGGACAATCCTCCCGCGGTCGCGGACGTGAATTGCGTTCCGAGGGAGACCGACTGCGTCAGTGAGAACGACGCCACTTCGCGCGACGAGCCGCCGGCGGCTGACTCGCGTCCGATGAGTCGCTGGGTCAGCGAGTACTCCACGGAGTTGCGCACGATCGGCAGGAACGGGGAGTCGACCGTGTCGAAGCGGATGATCCGCTCCTGATCGTTTACGTTTGTCGTGTAGATATAGCGGAAGCGCGGCTCGATGACGTGCTTGAACTTCGTGAATCCACCCAGCGATTCGTTGTAGACCTTCGAGAATGACGGTCCGACCACCTCGACCTGTCCCTGCGCGTAGAAGCGCTCCACTGCATTCTGGACCGCTGCCAACGGCCCTGCCGGATTGGCCACGGAGCTGTCGCTGAGGGTGTCGGAGTAGTACGTCTCGCGCACGGAGATCTGCGGACGGATGGAGAGCCAGGCCGGCGTGTGGAGCTGCATCGAGAGCGTCGGGAAGATGTCGGCCCGGTAGTAGTTCGCCGCCGGCCCGTTGACCAGGCCGCTGGTCACCAGATGGGACGCCGACGACTCCAGGGAGAAGTAGAACGGACTCTCTCCGATCCGGTTCGGATAGACCCGGAACTGCAACGATGGGAGCTGCTCGAAGCGCTGGCGCTCCGGCGGTTTGAGCGGATCGTTCGGGTCGACATTGCCGAGGAGAATGTCCCGCCGGTCGGTGAGGATGTTGAACGAGTAAGTGCTGCGGTTCTTGGTCAGATACGCCGACGAATAGATCTGCGAAAGGGTGTGCAGGCGCGGGTCGTGCGAAAAACGGCGGAAGAACTCGAGGTTGGAGATGTCTTCGACGTCGATGACGCCCCGAAAGCCACCGGGCAGGTTGTTCTGCGAATGCTGATAGTTGTAGCGCCACTCTTCGCGGCCGGTTTCCGGGTCGTGGACGGCGTAGGCGTCCAGGTCGCCGTGTTTGACGTTCTCCGACGGACGGTAACGGATGCTGATGCCGCCGCCGTTGTAGCCTTTGTCGTTGATGTCGCCATAGAACGTGGCGTCGGCGGTGTCGCCGAACGGGACGAAGTAGCCGAGCTCGATCCGGTCGCCATAGGTCGACGAGAAAAGGACGCGCGGAATGAGAAAGCCCTGCGAGCGGTCGCTCTTCGTCGGCCAGACCAGACGCGGGGTAAAGATCAGCGGGATGTCGTGCGCCCGGAAGGTGACGTCCTTCATGTGCGCGTAGTCGTCGAGCGTGACGTCGGCCACGCCGATGTGAAACGACCAGGAGGGCTTGTCGAGATCGCACGACGTGAAGATGCCGTTCGTCAGGAGGTAGTGGTCTTCGGACAGCCGTTCGATCTTGTCGCCGACGAAGTACATGTCGGGCTTCAGGCTGCCCGTGGCGTTGAAGAAGGTGCCGGTCTTGGAGTCGAGGTTGAAGACGATGTGCTCACCCGTGATCCTGGTCGGTCCCTGGTCGAGAATCACATGCCCCTCGGCCACGACGTCTTTCGTCTTCAGGTTGGCCGTGACCTTGTCACCGTGGATGACGATGTCCTGGTACTTGATGACCACCTCTTTTTCGAGGATCAGGTACTCGTCGCGCACGACCTCCTGCCTCCCGCCGGGCGCGGTGGACCAGGTCACGTCGCCGCCGGTCTTCTTCACGCCGGGCGTGACGTGGAACTTGGGCTTGGGCTGGTTGTAGTACCGCCCGGCTGGCCCCATGTCTTTTCCCTGCGCGAAGAGCAGCGAGGGAGCCGTGGCGAGGAAGAGCGCGGCGGCGGTTCGGAGGAACAGGGCGGGATCAACCCTCATGCGTCTTCGTCATTGTATCCGACGACCCCTCATCTTCGGCGCCCGCGATGAACACGTCCCGGTCGATATGGCTCATTTCCTGGATTTGCATGCGCAATTTGATGATCTCGATCTGGTAAAGGCGCGCTTCGTCGTCGGTGCGATTGCGCTGCTGGCGCTTGCGAAGGGCGATGCGATTGGCGAGCCGGACGAACTCCCGGTGCGCGCGCCGGTCCGCCCATCCCCCGCGGCCGAGCCGCAACAACGGGTGGGCCGTGGCGCGAACGTCCCGGTCGTTCATGAAGCCGAGCGACGACTCATGCCGCAGCTCGGCGCGCACGTCCGGCCACTGCTGAAAGACAGCTCCGACGACGATCAGCGGTAGGGCGGCGGCGACGGCGATGAGGATGTCCCGCTCGCGGATTCCGTAGCGCATCGCCAGCGCCGGCAGCCAGGCCACGACGATTGCCGCCGCGGCGGTGGCGACGTCGAAGGCAATCTGTTTCCTCTTGTCGGCGACATGGAAGACCGCGAAGGTGATGCCGTATCCGGCCACGGCGCCTGCCAGCATGAGGGAGGCGATCATCCCGGCCTCGTGCACGGACGTCATCACGAAGGGGATCGCTGCCGTCGCCCCCATCACGCTTCCGACGACCATCCCATCGACCGCCTCGGTTTCCCTTCCGGTGTGCCGCACGTAGAGCGCGGCCAGGGTGAGGGCGATGCCGCCGATGACCGGATAGAGCGCGCGGACGAGGAAGAGCACGAAGGCCACGGCCACGCCGATGGCCAGCGCGGTGCGCCACGCCGTGCCGAGGTCGTTGTCGAGCGTCTTGAAGAAATGGGCCGCGGCCATGGCGGCCAGGAAGACCGCGTACACGACGATGCAGAGAACGGGATCAGACATGCGTCAGGGGAATGAGTACCCGGCCTCATCGAAGCGAACGGGGTGCCTCAAAAAGTATCGCCGCGAGGTCTCGATGTCCATGCGGATCTGGTTGGTCAGCTCCACGGCCGACTGGAACTGCTGCTCGCGGCGGAGCAGGCGGTGGAAGTAGAGCCGTACCGTATCGCCGTAGACGTTGGAGTCGAAGTCGAGGATATGGCTCTCGATGGTGATGGCGTAATTCTCGTAGAGGGTGGGCCGGACGCCAATGTTGGTCACGCTCTCGAAGGAGCGGCTGAAGGTTTCGAAGCGGGAGGTGGTGATGTAGACGCCGCCGCCGGGATGGAGCTCGTTGGATGGATCGACGTTGACGGTGGGGAAGCCGATTTTGCGCCCGAGGCGGCGGCCGGTGGCGACGCGGCCATCGATGAAGTAGGTGCGGGCCAGCGCCATGGCCACGGTGCGCATCGTTCCCTTCTTGACGGCGTCCCGGACGAGCGAGCTGGAGACGCGGATGCCGCGGATCTTCACCTCATCGACCCCCTGAACGGCGAAGCCGTGGCGTTCGCCGGCGGCTTTCAGCTTCTCCAGGTTTCCCTCGCGGCCGGCGCCGAAACAGAAGTCGCGCCCGATGCGGACGTCGCTGACCCGCAGCGCACCGACGAGAAACTCGTCGATGAAGCGGTCCGCCGTCCAGCGCGAGAATTCGTGCGTGAAAGGGACGACCAGCAGAGAGTCCACGCCCATGTCTCGCAGTAGCTCGTGTTTCTGCGGCAGGGTCAGGATCTGCGGCGGCACGCGGTCGGGTGCCACGATCGAGAGCGGATGCGGATGAAAGGTGATGACCGCGGAGGGACGGCCGGTCTCGCGAGCCCGCGCCACGACGCCGCGGATGATGGCCTGATGCCCGATGTGCATCCCGTCAAAGTTCCCGATCGTGGCCACACACCCGCGAGGCAAGTCGGTCTGGCGAAGCGGGTCGTTGATCAGGATCATTGTGTGAAGACGGGCGCGCGGATCATCGCATACGTGGAGTGGTTCGTTCTCGGCAGTTCCTCCAATCGAGAGCCTTCTCCCCCAGCGCTTTTCAGCTGGGGGAGAAGGTGCCGAAGGCGGATGAGGGGGCGTTTCGCGCAGATGTGAGTCGGTCACATGCGGCGCCTTCAATTGTTACCGGACCAGCGTCGGTAAATCGCTCCGATCGCGTATACGCCCCCCTCATCCGCCTTCGGCACCTTGTACGAAGGGAGTCGTAAGTGGTTCAAAAAGGCTGAGAGAATTGCGGGCGCTAGGGCGTTAAACTTCTGCGCGTGAACAAACACCGACTCTCCCTGATCCTCCTGATCGTGATCGTTGCGACAACCGTTCTCGCCGCCGACGGCCCATCCCGCCCGCCCCAAAAGGGTTGCAAGTGGGAGAAAGTAACCAGCGCCGCCGTAGGCTTCGAAGCCTGGGCCCAGCGCTGCGATTTTGGCTACCGGAAGATCGAGCTCTTCATGAAAGGCTCATCGCTCTTCAGCCGCTTCTCGGATGGAGGCGCGCCGGATCCGCTGGTGGACGTCCTGCCGCTGTTGGTCGGTGAGACCGCGGAGAGCGGCATCAAACGGATCTTCGCGTCGCACACCGATAAGAAACTGGTGAAGCGCTGTGTGCTCGCGCCGTATCCCGGCGATCACCGTCCGGGAGCGACGCGCTACACGTTCCTCCCCGACAAGGCCTACAAGAAGGAGCTCGACAAGAATACCGAACCGGGCGACATCGGCGATCCCCCCTGCGGCGACTGGGGCGATGCGCCGGACGGGATTCAATATTTCGAGGCGCAGCCCGGCGCCCACAGCGTGTTGTTCGTCCGCGTCGGGCAGGATGAGCCGCTGTTCGATGAGAAGACGCTGCGCCTGATCAAGTAGGCATCTCCGTCCGGCGGGCGACGCGGAACAGCAACGCCATCCCTCCTGCGAGCCAGGCCACGATTGGTGCGAGCGACGCGCGCTTTCGGGTGCCGAAGAGGAGCTCCCCGAGGTTGCCGGATTCGGGCGCGAGGGCGATCCTGTCGACGCTTCGCGTTGGGTACCAGGGGAAGGCGACGCGCGCTTCCTCGGGGATCCGTCCCGTGAAAAAGGCTGGAACCAGGTAACCGCCGATCGGGTCGTCGACGCCGGGGCAGGGCATCGGGTCCGTCGCCGTGGCGATGAAGTTGATCGACAGCGACAACAACGCCGCGCAGATCCAAAGGGCCCTTAATGGGCGCGAGCCGATCGTGCTCGCGGCCAGCATCGGGATTCCGAGCAGCGGAACGATCGGCAGCAGATACCTCGGTCCGAATGCGCAGCCGCCATTCCAACCATTGAAGCTCGCGATCGCCAGGAAGAACATGGCCACAAGGGTGACCACCGCCCAGAGATCGTGACCCAAGTCGCGGCGCCGCGCCATGAGTACCAGGCCGATCACCGCAAACAGGAGAACCGGCGATGCGAAAAAGAGTCCGCGGTATGGTGAGGTCGTGATGCCATAGAGCGCTCCGACCGATGGCAGCCGTAAGACCCCGAAAAGGGAGCCTTTCTCCGTAAAGCGGGTGCTCGCTTCCATGGCCGTTCGGAATGGCGAGCCTAAGCAAAACCACTGATAGATCCCCATGAGAACGACCCACGGCAGGCAGCCAATGGCAAACCGCGCCGCCTCCCGCCGGGATCGAGCGCAGGCGACGATGAACAGAATCGGCGCCGCGGCGCCGCAAACATAGAAGCAACTCAGGGAGAGGCCGGCCGCGATTCCAGCCAGCAACGGACGCTTTGAAAGAAGCACTACGGCCAGCAGAAGAAACAGAGCCGAGGGAATCTGTGCAAAGAGCATTGTGGAGTAGGGGAAAACCATGGTGCCAAACAGAACGGTCGCGGCCACGGCAAGAGCCGCCGGCGCTGTGGCTCCGATGCGTCGTCGTCCGTAGAGATAGAGCACCGGCCCGATGCATGCTCCACAGAGGCCGATACTGAGCGCGGTCGCGATCCAGCGATTGATCCGCGTCATTGCATCGATCGGTGCCTGCAGGAGCTTCTCTGACGCGAAGATGATCGCGTAGGGAATCGCGGCGAGCAATGACGCTCCGGGCGGCTTGTTGATATACGTGTGCCCGCCGGTTCCGGGCGAGAGATCGCCGGTATTGACGTCGTAACCATCGACATAGAGCGAATGACGCTCCACAACGGCGCGCGTGAGGTCGAAATGAGCGTCCTGATTCCATCCCGCGCCGCCGGTGAAATAGCCGAAGGTGACGGCGGCGACAACGAAGAGACCGGCCGCGATTCTGCCGTCGCTGCTCATAGTGAATACAGCGATGGCACCCCCAGTGTGATCGCCTCCCAATCCGGCGGGCTCGTCCCGAGCATGGCCACGAACTGATCGACCATCACCGGATCCCATTTGCCGCCCGCCGCTTCGCGCCGGAGTGTCTCCAGGGCGGCCGTGTGCGAGAGCGGGGCGGGGCGATAGGAGCGGTGCGAGGTGAGCGCATCGTAGGCGTCCACGATGGAGAGCAGACGGACCTCGTAGGGGATGGCCTCCCCGCGGAGGCCGTCGGGGTAGCCGCGGCCGTCGTAGCGCTCGTGATGATGGCGGATGATCCGCAGGATGCCGGCCAGGGTATTCAGCGGCCGCACCATCTCCTCGCCGATGACCGGATGGTCGATGACGCGGAGGAACTCCTCGCGCGTCAGCGGGCCCTGCTTGTTGAGCAGCGACTCGGGGACGGCGATCTTTCCGATGTCGTGCAGCAGTCCGGCGATGCGGACGCGGTCGCCCGCGGCCTCGCCCAGCCCCAGGAAGATGGTGAAGTTGCGGGCAAGATCGCCGACGCGTTGGGAGTGGCCGCGCGTGTACTGGTCCTTTGCCTCCAGCGCCAGCGCCAGCGCGCAGATCACGCTGTGCGTCTGCTCGAGGTCGGCGTGATAGTCCTTGATCCGCAGCAGCGAGCGGATACGGGTGATCAGCTCCAGGCGGTTCAGCGGATAGGCGATGAAATCGTCGGCGCCGGCCACGATCGCTTCCTGCCGCATCGAGCCGCCGTAGTGCGCGGTGAGGACGATGATCGGGAGGAATTGGTGGCGCGGATCGGCACGCAGGAGGCGCAGCGTCTCGTCGCCGTCCATGACCGGCATGAGCAGGTCGAGCAGAACGACGTCGATCCCGTCGTTGTCGATGCTCTCCACGGCCTCGGCGCCGTTTTCGGCGAACGAGACGCGGAAGCCGGCGCCGGCCAGGCTGGCCGCGACGAGATCGCGGTTGACCGGATTGTCGTCGACGCAGAGGACGCGCGCCGGCGGCATCATCTTCGGCCGCATGTGGCGCGACGTTACCGGCGCCGGCGTTGTTTCGCCGAGGGCGGCGGCGAAAAACGACGTCAGCTCCGCGTCCCACGCCCCGTCACGCGCCTCGGCGCGGAGATGCGACAGCGCCTCGGCGTCCGGCAGATCATCATCGTGGCGGATCTCGTCGTAGCGGTTGGCGATGGCCACGATCCGCGCTTCCAGCGGGATGGCCTCACCGGCCAGAGCGTCGGGATAGCCGCGCCCGTCAATTCGCTCGTGATGCCAGCGCACGATCGGTACGAAGGGGCGAAACGTCTTCATCGGATCGAGAATCGACGCGCCGATGCGCGTGTGCTCCGCGACAAGAGAGCGCTCCTCATCCGTCGTCACGCTCTTGGCCAGGAGGGCGTCCGGGACGCCGATCATGCCGACGTCGTGCAGCATGGCCCCCTTGACGACGATCTCCCGCTCTTCGCGCGACATGCCCAGCTTGTCGCACAGCCGTGCCGCGTACGCGGCCACGCGCTGCACGTGCCCGCCGCTGTGCGGATCCTTGTTCGAGAGCGCGTTGTTCAGCGTCATGATGATGTTCTCGCTCGAGTCGAGCTCTCTGCGCAGATTGCGGATGCGCACCAGCGAGCGGATGCGGCTGCGCAGCTCGTCTTTGTTGATCGGCTTGTTGAGGAAGTCGTCCGCGCCGCATTCGAGGGCCTTGATCTTGTCCTCGGTGCCGGTGAGCGCGGTCAGCATCAGGATCGGAATCGTTCGCCCGATTTTTTCCGCCTTGATGACGCTGCAAGCCTCGTAACCGTCCATCACCGGCATCATCACGTCGAGCACGATGATCGACGGATTGATCTTCGGATAAAGCTCCAGCGCCTCGCGGCCGTCGCGCGCGAACACGACGTCGTATCCCCAGGTCGAGAGATACTCTTCGAGCAACTGCAGATTCTGTTCGTTATCGTCGACAGCGAGAACGATGTCTCGATCGGGGGGGTCGTTGCCGGAGGGGACCGCCTCTTCCGCAATGGCCATTCGAGGCGGTAATTATAGCCGCAGCGTCTGCTGCTCCGCGGGATAGACAACATGCTCCCCTTCCACGCGGGCGTGCTCGTTCATCACATGCCTCTTCGCCGGCTGCCCGCTGATGATGTGGAGGACTTCGACCCCGCGCCGCGTCAACTCGTCGGCAATCAGGTTTCGATGACACCGCCACGGCACGGCCTCGGCACACATGACGGCCACGCGTTGCGACTCAGCCAGGTCGAGAAGCTTGTCGATGGCCGCGCGGAATTCATCCGAGGCCATGTAGTCGGCATAGGCGCGAAACTGCTCGTTGCGCCAGGCCGTGTTCGGCGAATCGGCCAGCGCCTTCCGCCGTCCGCCGAGCTCCGGCATGTGAAGGTAGGCCACGCCATGCTCGGGCAGCCATCGCTCCATGGCCTCGCTGGAGAAGTGCGGATAGCGCTTCGACCCCGGGTACCGGCGAACGTCGGCCAGAAGGCCGATGCCATGCTCGATGAGCAGCGCGAGGAGCTCGTCGCTCGATCGGGTGGAGTGGCCGATGGTGTGGATGGGGTGCATGGTGTGTCTGTCATTCCGGGCGGTTGTGCAAATAAACTGCCTCCACATGGCAATTTGTCATCCTGAGGCTGCCGCAGCGCAGAGCGAGCGTAGCGAGTGAAATGCGCGGAGGACGGCGAAGGATCTCAAGTTTCGCCGCACGGGCCACAGGCGCTGCAACTGGAGATCCTTCAGCGTCCTGCGCGCATTTCGCTCGCTGGCGCTCGCTCAGCGCTTCGGCAGCTTCAGGATGACAGATTCACCGAATAATGCACCCTTCCCACTGGTTCTCTCTCGCGTTCCATGGCCTACTACAGCGAGCACGCCCAGCAGCTCAAGCGCGACCTGGCGGCCGAGGTGCCGACGGATGAGTTGCGGACGTTGCATGCGAAACGGCCGCTGCTGCATGCGCTGATCGCCTTCCTCAACGTCGCGGCTCTCGTCGCGGCGGGAGTGGCCATCGTCCACTTCGACCGCTGGTACTTCTGGCTGCCGTTCGCCTTCGTGGCTGGTTTCGCGGTATTCGACTTCACGGTGCTGCTACACGAGGTCGTCCATCGGGCGGTGCTGGTTGAAGCGAGCGACGGCGCCTATCGCGTACTCGGCCTGCTCTACGCCGTGCCGAGCGGCATCTCGGCGTCGCAGTTCACCCGCTGGCATCTCGATCATCACCTCGCCCTCGGCTCGGACGTCGACGATCCCAAGCGCCACTATCTGTCGCCGAAGAAAAACGCCCGCTGGCTCAAGGCGCTCTACTTCACACCGGCACTCTTCCCGATCTACTTCCGCGCCGCCGCGAAGGAGACCGCCGCGTACGAGCCGGAGCTGCGCAAGCGCATCGCCCGCGAGCGCCTGTTCACGATCGCCTTCCAACTCTCGGTGCTGGCCGCGATCGCATTGATCGGCGGCTGGGCCATCGCCTTCAAGCTCTACATCGTGCCTGTCTTTTTTATCTTTCCGATCGCCTTCGCCCTCAACCGCCTCGGCCAGCACTACGACATCGATCCCTCCGACCCGGCCAAATGGTCGACCCTGGTGAAGGCCTCCTGGTTCTGGGACGTGGTCTTCCTCTTCTCCAACTACCACCTCGAGCACCACTACTTCCCCGGCGTCCCGTTCTACAACCTCCCGCGCCTTCAGAAGCTCCTGATGCCGTTCTACCGGAAGCGCGGCATGACCCCCCTCGGCTACGGCACATTGATCTGGGGCTGGCTGGTGCTCAATCGCAAACCGCACGCGAACTGGGAGGATGCCGGGACGGGTGTGGCGGTGGCGGCGACGGAGTAGGAGAATGAACGTAGGTCGGACTCTCCAGTCCGACCGGCGCTCGCGGGGTCGATCGTTCCTGGCCGCGTGTCGATTGCCGCGTCCGACTTCCGTTACGGCCGTCATGGCTTGATGAGGCTTCAAGCCACCGTGCCTCGGGTTTCATGCCGCATTCTTCATGGACGAGCGGACTGGCCAGTCTGGCCTACATTGCGGCGCATCCCCTGAGTCCACTAGTGGACTCGCGGAGTCCACCTAGTGAGGTCGTGGAGTCCACTAATGGACTCGTGGAGTCGACTAGTGGACTCGCGGAGTCCACTAGTGAGGTCGTGGAGTCCACTAGTGGACTCGCGGAGTCGACTAATGGACTCGTGGAGTCCACCTAGTGAGGTCGTAGAGTCCACTAGTGGACTCGCGGAGTCGACTAATGGACTGCTGGAGTCGACTAATGGACTCGTGGAGTCGACTAGTGGACTCGCGGAGTCCACTCATGGACTCTACGAGTGTGAGCTCACCATTTCCGGTGACTTAGTACAGCTTTCCGGAAATGAGTGTCCGGTCCGCGCGATACGATACGGAGGGTACGCGCGGACGGAGAGCGGGCATCCCGCCTGCTCCCGGCGGGCGTCTCGCCCGACGGTGGGAACGAACGCAAACATAGCTGTTAGGATAACGACGGTGTTCCAATTCGCTTATCTTCAGGCCCATCTTCCGCAGGGTATAGCCAACATCTACGTTCGCCTTCGCCCCCACCGTCGGGCGAGACGCCGCGCCGGGAGCAGGCAGGATGCCCGCTCTCCGCGCGAGTGCCACCGATAACCGACAACCGACAACGCGGCGGACACTCATCTCCGGGAAGCTGTACTTAGGTATGGTGGCTAACCCTCTCCGGGTGAGCTCTGGGCCTACCCGACGAGTCCTTTCCCGACCCCCATGAGGCTTTAAGCGGCTTTGCACCTAAACCCCCTCCCGATCCCGTTCTGCACCAAAAGTCGGGAGTCTGCACCTAAAGTCATTCAGGAGATACCATATCGCCGATGCGCCGCCGGAGGGTTTCAGTCATGATCGCCTCGTCTGCCGCGATTGCGCTTGCGTTGCTGGATGAGGCTCACCGCAAGCGGTTTCTTTCCGAGGTGCTACCGCAGTCGTTGATGAGTTGGCTTCCGGTGATCTACATCGGATGTTTCTTCGTCGCGCTGTACCTCATCAAGGCCAAGTATCCGCTGCTAACTATCTACGGTATCTTCGTTCCCGAGGGCGCGAAGGGTCACCAGAATAACGGTTTGTTCGTTGCGAACGTCGGCGAGGCAACCGCCCTAAACTTCAAGGTTGAGCGGATGGGGGCGCTGAATCACGATGTATCTTTTGACCCCGTTCAAGTCGTCTACGTTGGCGATCGTGAGCAGGTAGCGATGCACTACGGCTCCGGAGTCCGGGACATCTTCGGCGTTAGCTCGTTTCTTTTGATGAAGGACGTTGTGCGCGGCGTCGGTCAAAAAGTAGATCCTCCCCCTCATCCGATCCGATTCACGTATGAAGATGCGGACGGCAGAAAGTACAAGATAGAGGAGTTTGAACTAAGACTTATCAACACGGCCAGCGGAGCGCCCATCGATCTGCGTCTCATCGTCGACAGGAAGCGCAAAAAACGCCAAACCATCCGCGAATGGGTTGGTGCGCGACTCGTACGGCTCGCCGCGAGAATCCTCCTGCGCCCTCCGAGCGGGGACTAAGTTTCACTCCCGCGTGATCTCCACGAACAGCCTCTCCCGCGTCACGCTGCCGTACGACGCCGGAAGCCTACGCTCGGTGTCGTACCTTCGCGCAGGGGGTTGGGAAGTGATACGCCGCTCTGAGTCCGGGAACCTTCGCTTCCATTCGATCGGCGACCGTTCCGGCGAAGTCCAGAAGCTCCCCGTGCAGGATGGCGTCAACCGTCGTTCCGTCCTCGGCTGCGATCGTCTCCAGCGCGCGGAGAATGTATTCAGGGAGCCGGAGCGTTACGCTGCGGAGCGCGAGCAAGGGCGGCAGAACGGCAGCGGCATCGGTCCCGAGCGCGTCCACAACCTCGGCGAGAGTCCACTGCTTGAAGGCGATCAGCGCCAGTTGACGCCACGTGAAGCACCACCGGCCATCATGTCGATAATCCTCGCATCGGTCGAACGACGCCTCCCGTTTCAGTTTGCCCGGCGAGATCCCGAGAAGTCGCGCACCTTCGGTGAGACGGTACGACTCCGCCGGGTGGAGGAAGAGAGAGCGGATGCGGTCGCGTTGCTGAGTAATCATAGTCCGGTGACTATAGTCTGCGGACTTTTGCCCGTTGTCAATAGTCTTGTGGTGAGTTCAAATTGTCGACGATGACCCGCGAGGCTGAGATGTTCGGGGAAGCCCTGCACCGCTGGCGCAAGAAGAGCGGCCTGAGTCAGGAAGACCTCGCGCACGAGGCTCGCATCACCACGAGTTACTACGGGCAGCTTGAGCGGGGCAAGAAATCGCCGACGTTGAAGGTCATCCTGAAGCTCTGCCGCGCTCTCGACTGCTCGCCGGGAGAACTGCTCGCCGACTTCACGCCGTCCGTGGTGAAGCGGCTACGCTTCGACTGAGTTCCGCGCCGCCGGGATGACGGCGAGCGAGTTGCTGAAGCCGCTCCGGTAGCCGTGAATCGCGGTCAAAAAGTTGCGTCGACCGCTGTGGAAAAGTGATAGAATTCACGCTTGCGCAGAGACGCCGAAACCGGCCTGCCAGCCGGTTTCGGTCACGTCGCTAGTCAGTCTTCGATGACACGGAGATCTTACTAGAACGATGCTCGCTTGTCTAGTCACGTCCGCCCTGCTCGTAGCCGAAAGAATGGCGGCTTACTGATGAAGTACGCCTACGAAGATCTCAGCTGGGAGCAGTTCGAAACCCTCATCGTTTTGCTGTGTCAGAAACTGTTCGGCATCTCGGTGCAGGGTTTTTCCCCAGGGCCAGATGGCTCTCGCGATGCGAAGTTCGTCGGCACGGCCGACCATTACCCTAGCGATGCATCTCCATGGGTCGGCACAACTATAATTCAAGCAAAGCATACGAACGGGTACAACAGAAGTTTTAGCGAGTATGACTTCTTTGGGGCGAAAGGCGGCTCCAATACAGTTATCGGCAAAGAACTGCCACGAATAACTAGACTACGAAAACGCAGCCAGCTCGATCACTACATACTCTTCGCTAATCGTCGCCTAGCGGGCGAGGCAGAAAGTGTTATTCGCGCTCATATAGCAACCAACTGCGCGATTCCAGAATCGTCGATCGGATTGTGCGGCGTAGAACGATTGGAACTTTGGTTGAGGGTCTTCCCGGATGTTCCAAAGCACGCCGATCTTGACCCGCTGGACTCTCCGCTAATTGTAAGTTCTGTCGAGTTAGCAGAGATAGTGCAAGCGTTTGCGCGGCAGCGTGACGAGATATTAGCCATCATCGATGATCCGCCAACCGCCCGGCTCGCTTACGATCAGAAGAACACGTTGAACAATATGACACCTGAGTACGCGAAAGAACTGCGGGGGCGCTACCTCAAAGACACGGCGCAGATTAAGACATTCCTGGCCGCTCCTGAAAACTTAGAACTACAGCGCTTGTATGAGTCGGTTGTCGAAGAGTTCCAACACAAAATCATCGCCAACCGCAAGGCTTATCAGACATTCGATCAGGTGATGATCTATTTAGCCGATCAGCTGTTCGCGCGTGATGTCGTGTTACGTCAGCTTCCACACAAACGCCTAACCCGCACGGTGCTTTTTTATATGTATTGGAACTGTGATATTGGGAGGTCGGGCGATGTTGCGACCGACTAAACATTCGCATCCTGACCGCACCGTCATTAACGTCTCGCTCCTGCTGTTGCAGCGTCTTCGGGCGCGGCGCATAGATGAGTACGTTCGTTTGCGGACCTACGTGAAGAATAACGTCATAGGCGGCGACGTGCTATTTCTGCCCAGCATAAATTTGCTCTACCTGCTTGGCCTCATTGAGTATCGACCTAAAACTGATGCCATCGAGTATGTAGGACCCAATGCGACTGTCTAGGCTCTACTCAAACCGCCCGGTTATTTTCGAGCCGATCGATTTTGTCAATGGCCTAAACGTCATCGTGGCAGAGATTCGCCTACCGGAGAACCTCGGCAAAGACACGCACAACCTCGGCAAGACTAAGGTTGGCGGTCTACTTGACTATTGCCTACTAATGAAACGAGATTCGGAGTTCTTTTTGTTCAAACATTTCGACCTCTTCAAGGACTTCATATTTTTCTTGGAAATCGAGATGGACGACGCCTCGCACGTTACGATCCGTCGCAGCGTCCGAGAGAACTCAAAGATTAGTTTCAAGAAACATCAAGCCGGGCATCGCGATTTGTCCACGCTTCCGATACCAGAGTGGGATCACCAAAACGTCGCATTTGATCGCGCGATGGATTTGCTAGATGGGATGTTGGACTGGCGCGCGTTAAATGGATGGTCATTCCGTAAAGGTCTAGGATACCTGTTGCGAACACAGGATGACTATCGCGACGTGTTTCATCTGCGCAAATTCTTGGCTGGGCATGCGGATTGGAAACCATTCCTCGCTCATATCTTAGGATTCGATGCGACGCTACTCGTGCGTCATTATGCTAACGCGGCGCTCCTTACCGATAAGCAGGCAACCGCGCAAACTATTAAGAACGAGCTCGGCGGCCCTATCGACGACATCAGCAAAGTCGAAGGCTTACTTTTACTCAAGCAGGCGGATGCCGATAAGAAACAGAAGTTGCTGGACGCCTTTGATTTCCGCGCCCAGGACAAGGATCGCATTAAGAGTCTAGTGGATAACGTCGATGAGCGCATCGCGTCGTTGAACGCCGAGCGGTACTCTCTCGCTTACAATAGGAAGAAAGTCCTCACATCGCTAGAGGACGATCAAATACTATTCAATCCCAACGAGGCGCGGCGCGTGTTTGATGAGGCGGGTGTTGTATTCGATGGTCAGATCAAGAAGGATTTCCAGCAACTAATTGCCTTCAACAAGGCCATCACTGATGAGCGTCGCATATATCTTCAGGAGGAGTTATCAGAAATTGATACCGACCTAAAGCGCGTCAATGCAGAGCTGAATACACTTAACAAGCGACGCTCGGAAGCGTTAACATTCCTGAGCGGTACGGACGTGTTCGGCAAGTATCGGAGTGTGTCGGACGATATGGTGACACTCCGCGCTGACATCGCTGGGCTAGAGCGGCGACGAGGCTCTCTGCGTAGACTACAGGAATTGCGTACGGAGATTCGTACCCTGAGCGAGGAGGGCGGGCGGCTACAAACACTTATTGAGGCCGACGTTAATAAGCAGAACGGAGACCCGGCAAGTCTATTTGCGTCGATTCGGTTATTCTTTAACGAGATTGTCGAGGAAGTCATCAGCTGTACGGGTTTGCTTAGCGTAATCTCAAACAAGGAAGGGCACTTAGAGTTTCGGGCGGAGATTCTCGATGAATCTGGCAAGCCGACTAGTGCTACCGAAGGCCACACGTACGGGAAGTTAATCGGTATCGCGTTCGATCTCGCTGTCCTTCGAGCGCATATCAACGACAAGTTTCCGCGCTTTGTGTTTCACGATGGCATATTTGAGTCATTGGATGACCGCAAGAAAGAGAACCTCATTGCCGTCATTCGTAGATATGCCGACATGGGCTTTCAGCCAATTATCACTTTGATCGATTCCGATCTACCGAAGCGCTCCGCCGCTGATGACGTGGTGTTCGCCCCGGCAGAGATCGTATTGCGTCTGCACGACGAGAATGAGCAGGGTCTCCTGTTCAAGATGAGAACGTGGTGAGGCTGCACCGTCCGACTATCGCCGCTTCCGATCTGCGGTAGGCAGCACTCCAGCGGCGCGGAGCGCCAACTGCCGGAGCCACGCCGACAACTCCAGGCCTTCGCGCGCCGCTGCCTCGACCAGCGCAGCCTTTTGCTCCGAAGAGATGCGAAGTCGCACAACGTCATCCTTCAGAGCCTTTCCCTTCGGTCTGGCAGGTGCTCGTTTGTTCTTCGTCATAGCTCCCCACAATGTAGCCACATTTGCACCTGAATGTCAAGCGAGAGAATACTTGCTTTGTTGCTAGGTTGTGGCTACAATGTCCCCTCAGTCGAGGGAGACACAGACCATGGACGCACGCCAGCAAAAAGGACTCGAAATCGCCGCCACTCTCGCAATCCAGCCGAAGGGCGATTCCGCATGGATCGTACCGAGTCAGACCCTGACGGGCCGCTACACCGTCACGCGGACCTTCGATGGACTCGAATGCACCTGCCCGGATTACGACCTCCGACACAGCACCTGCAAGCATGGCTTCGCGGTGGAGTTCTATTTGAAACGTGAGACTGTCGTAGCACCTGACGGAGAGACGACGGTCACCGAGACGCGCGCGATGCGCGTCACCTATCGGCAGGACTGGCCCGCGTACAACGCGGCGCAGTGCGCGGAAAAGGAACTGTTCCTCCATCTCCTCCGCGACCTTTGCGCGGCGATTCCTGAACCGGAGCAGGTCACGGGGCGTCCCTCGATTCCGATCACTGACGCGCTGTTCTCCGCATGCTTCAAGGTCTACTCCGGCATGAGCAGCCGCCGGTTCCAGTCCGACCTCCGCGACGCGAAAGTGAAGGGGTTCGTCAGCAAGGCGTGGAGTTTCAATTCGGTTTTGCGCGTGATCGAGGACGAAGGTATCACGCCGCTCCTGCATCAGTTGATCGCCGCAACCGCCGCACCGCTCGGGGTTGTGGAGTCCGCGTTCGCGATCGACTCTACCGGGTTCGGGACGCAATGCTTCTACCGGCACTTCACGAACAAGCACGGCGGACGTGAGCAAGTCTCGCGCGACTACGTCAAGCTGCATGCGCTGGTGGGAACAAAAACCAACGTGATCGCATCGGCGACGATCACGGACCGCGACCGGCACGACTACAACGAATTCGCGCCGCTCCTCACGGAAGGGGCGAAGAGCGTCACCATGGCCGAAGTCAGCGCAGATAAGGCGTACATCGGTCAGACCAACTTGGATGCCGCTGCCGCTGTCGGCGCGGAGCCGTACATCCCGTTCAAGGTGAACATGGTCGACCACCCGAAGTCCGCGCTCTGGACGAAGCTGTTCCACCTCTACAGCTACCAGAAGGACGAGTTCTTCCCGCACTACCACCAGCGGAGTAACTCGGAGTCGACGTTCTCAGCGATGAAACGGCTGTTCAGCGACACGCTGCGGAGCAAGGGTTTCGTCGCTCAGGCGAACGAACTTCTCCTCAAGGTCATCGCGTACAACATCACCTGCATGGTGCATTCGATCTTTGAACTCGGGGTGACGGTGCCGGGGATCTCGGGTAGCACTCAGACGGCGCTAACCGCGTGCGGCGGGTAGCGCTTGCGCGGGGGCGGTAACCCGGCGTAAACTGTGCTCTCGGAGGTATTGAGCTATGTCACCGAAGAATCAGAAACAGACATCGCCACAGGTCGCGACAAAGGCGAGCGAACTACTACGCAACCCGAAGTCCACACCGAAGGTGGAGTCCGTCGCGGCGTCCGACCTTGCGCAGGCTGGCGGGAAAAAGGGTGGACGGAAGTAGGCTCGTTCTGATTGAGTGGCTCGATTCCTCAGGCTGCGGCAGTAACTGGCAGACGCTGGCAGGAGTCGAGTGGGTTCCGACCGTGTGCAAGTCCGTCGGCTGGCTCGTTCACGATGGCGACCGATGTAAGGTTGTCGTCCCTCACGTCACTGACGGCAACAACCCGCTCGTGCGTCGGCAGGGGTGCGGAGACATGACGATACCAGCGCAAAGCGTGGTCCGCATCGTTGATCTACTGCAAGCTGTTGCCGCTGCGGCCTGACCATGCATCCTGCACCCAAACTCCTGATCCTGCACCTAAAGTCGACGGAAAGGGGGAGTTTAGGTGCAAAGCCGCTTTAAGCCTACCCCATGAGGCTTTTTCCGACCGCCATGAGGCTCTGGACCTACCCGAAGAGGCTTTAAGCCTCTTCGGTAGATCCATGGATCTATTCGAAAGCCAAAAAAGCCTCTTCAGTAGATCCATGGATGCTATGAAGAGGCGAATTTCGCTCCTCCGGAGCCAGTTGGCCGAACGGAATTGGCTTAAAGCCTATTCAGTAGATCCAGGGATCTATTCGGCGCTTAAGAAAACCTATTCTGTAGATCCATGGATCTATTCAACTGCCGATTCGACGCTCATGCACGTCGGAACGCCTACCCCGTCACGAGATCGCCGGCCACTGCATCGCCGATGACAGTCCAGGCTCCAGGCACACCCGCCAGCTCCTCGGCATGTGCGGAAGCCACATCCTCGAGCTCCCGCGTCAACACCGCATCGACGGACGTCCCCTCCCGCCGCGCCAGCTCCCGAAGCATGTCCCGCTGATACCGCGGGACCCGCGCCCGCAGTTCTACCAGCCGGATCGCCTCCGGCAGCACTGACAGGGCATCCTTCCCGAGCGCAGCTTCGATGACGGACTGCTCCCACTTCTGCCTCGCCACCGCGACCAGTTCCTCGCGCGTCATCCGCTCCCCGAGCGCCGTCCAAACCGCTACAATCGCTCCATCCTCGATCTCCCGTTTCAGCTCCTTGAGGGTGAACCCGAGCAGATCCGCCGCCGTCAGAAGGGCGAAGTTGGGACGGGGATGGGTTAGGTTGACTTTCCAGACGCTGATTCCAATGAACCGCGAGGCCGCTTTGCTCGAGCTTGAGTTCTTCCTCGGCGAGCTTTCCGAGCTCTACTTACCGGAAGAAGCGAAACTGTGGCTTTTCAGCCCTCACAAGTTGTTGGACGGCGAGACGGCAGCTTCCCGTATTCAGGCGGGAAAGACGCAGGAGGTCTTCGCGCTGCTCGATCAACTGCGCTCTGGTGCCTATCTTTAGAGATGATCGAAGAGACCATCGCACTTGACGATCGGCCGTAGCTCTTGCTCTCGTTTCCGGCCGCTCGCTCGCCCCTTCTACAACAACCCCGTCAAAACCAGATCCGCGATCTGATCCGCGCTGTCGCCCAGGTTGTACTCCTTCTCCGACAGGATCCATGACGTCACCATCTCGTCCAGAATCCCGAAGACCGCTTTTGCGCCGAGTTGGGGGTGGATCGTCCGGCGGAAGCTGCCGTCCGACTGGCCGTGCTCGATCATCTTGCGCAGCATGTTGAGATAGTCGGCCACCTCCTGCTGCGAGAGGAGGCTCATGAACTTGAGGCTGTGGCGCAGCTCCACCTGCGCCACGATGGCCAGAGACCGGTCGCGGCCGAGCGTTTCCAGGTGGTGGCGGATGGCGATACGGATGCGCTCCTCGGGGCGGCGGACGTGGGCCAGCTCACGCTCCAGAGACTGCAGGTAGTTGCGCGTGTGCTCGCGGAAGATCGTGATCAGCAGATCTTCCTTGCCGTCGAAGTACAAATAGATCGTCCCGTCGGCGACACCGGCGGACTTGGCGATCTCCGAGACTTTGGCGTTGAAGTAGCCGTTCTGGGCGAAGACTTCGATGGCGGCGCGGAGGATGCGCTCG
>Ga0210402_10000999_pt1 | contig 30133 bp, 56 predicted proteins | sample IncBWC7MmetaG_FD_161055 | JGI IMG/M metagenome (GOLD analysis project Ga0210402, IMG submission 161055) | Forest soil microbial communities from Barre Woods Harvard Forest LTER site, Petersham, Massachusetts, United States - Inc-BW-C-7-M | ecosystem: Environmental > Terrestrial > Soil >...
CGGCCCCAGGAGCCCTCAGCGGCTCCTGGGCTCCCGTAGGCCCCCTGAGGACTCTCCATAGCCCCCAGGTGCCCTACAGGAGCCTCTCGGCCCCTACCACCCCCACCACCACCTACCCAGGATCGGAGCACATCCAATGACCACCCCCACATCGCAGACCACCCCCGCTACCACCCACATTGTGGCCATGGTCGAAGAAGGCACCATAAACCCTCGATATCGCTGCACCTGTGGCTGGAGCGCAACTGCGTACAATGCCGCTGATCGCGCTATGGGCCATATCAGCCATGTGGCTGCCGTCGAGTACGTGAACGAAGTCCTCGCACCATCCGAGCACCCGGCGCTATCCGAGGACAGCATTACCTGCATGAACTGCGGAGAGCCCCTAGAGCTTACCTCTGACCGTACCTTGGTCACTGTCCTGTCTGGTGACCTCGGTGGTACCTACGATATGTGCGAGGGGACCCCATTCGATGAGCTTGAAGGTACCTACGGCCCTCACAAGCGCTTGAAGTAACACCCACCTGACCAGCCAAAATACGACCGACTAGAGTAAGGACCCTATTTGCCCAGGTCAGGCCCTACACCCGTCCCCACCTGGCCTGGGCTTACATGAGCAACAGCAGCGCAGTCACCCACGTTCTGCCTAAGGCCCCTCAGCCCCTCTGTGAGCCCTTTACCCCGTCCACGGCCCCATCTGCCCTGGTCCAGCCCTTACGGGGCTCTCAGGGGCACACAGGCCCCTCTCCTGGAACTGCCCAGGTCAGGCCCTCCTAGGCACAACGCGCACACCAGGCACAGGACGCACTGACTTGACCTGGCTATGGCAGGTATGCTAGAGAGCCTGGCTATGCCAACTAACCCAACCAACCTGACTAAGCCAGGGGTGACCATCAACATCCTCTTGCCTATGGCCTTGCACCGACAGCTACGGCTTCGAGCTATGGCCCAGGACATGATGATGAAGGACGCGGTAGTCGAAGCCATCGAGGCTTGGTTGGCCCCGGCTAAGCGTCATGGCCCAGAGCCAGACCTGACCCAGGTACGGGCCGAGGCCCGGGCCCTGAGCATGCGAGAACTGGCGGCCCTGATCATCGAGGGCCGAGGCGCTGAGGCTCAGGCCCTCTTGCACGAGGCTGAGGACGCCGCCGGTATGGAGCGGACCCTTGTATAAACTTGCACCTAACCTGTCACAGTGTGATACCATGTACCTATGAGCACACCGACCGACACCCCGAACATCAACGGCCCTCATTACCCCCAGGGCGACCATGGCATGTGGTGCGGGGCATGCAACTTCACCAAGGGCCAGGCCCAGATCGCCCAGGCCGAGGGGCGCATCACCGTCACCTACGAGGCGGTCACCATGCAGTCCTACTCACCCCGCCGCCAGTGGAGGACCATGGACTACCGGTGTGTGGGCCCGGACGGCACCCGCTTCCAGAACAGCCGCAAAGACGGCATTACCGCCGCCCTCAAGGCCCACTACGGCCGCCAGGTCGTCCTCCACTTCGTCAACCAGGCCGAGGCCCGCTAGCCATGGGCGCTGACTTCCTGGGCATCCTGATCGCCGCTGTCATTGTCATCCTTCTCACCCGCACCGCCCTCTCGACCGAGGCCCGCGCCGAGCGCTACCGGGCCCGGGCCGCTAAGGGCCTACCGGTCAAGGTCCCCTCTCTGCCCCGCCGGGCCCCCAAGTGCTATTGCCCCCACTGCGACCCTCAGCCCCCTCTGGGCTACAGGGCCAACCGTGCCGCCTACATCGCCACCCATCGGCACCATGGCTGACCAACCCAACCCCGCACCCGAGTACCGCATCGACATCGAGCCCGAGTTTGTGGCCATCGAAGTGGAGCTACCCTTCGCCCTCTCCCTGACCGAGCACCAGGCCCGTCAACTAGAGGCCCGCCTCTACGATGCCATCGAGGCCGTACTGTCCTCGGCCCTGATTGTCTCGGCTATCAACCCCTCCCCCTCTACCGAGCCTGCTCTACCAGAGCCTGACTGGGTGGCCTGGGAGCATCAGCTAGACGACACCCCTACCATCGACCTCACCTGAGGCCTTACCACGATGCCCCAGGAGCCTCGCTACCGCCAACAGGCCCCACCAGTGACCAAAACGGCCCTACGGCCCTCAGAACGCCGTACAGGTGCCTCTCCTGGGACCTCCCTGCTAGCCTCCCTCGGTCACCCCTCCTCCCAAGCCCTCGATCTCACCCTCAGTAGCCAAAAGCCACCACACACAGTGGCACACCCTACTGCGCAATGTTTGATTACATACACCGTCAAAACGTGGTACCATAGAGACATGAGCACGAGAGACATGACCAAGATGGAAGAGGCCCGTACCCGCCTCGTCGCCACCATAGCGACCATGGGCAGCCAGGCCGCAGGCTCCATGATAGCGGCCGAGGCCCTCGCCAACGCCGGGCCTGGTATGTGCATGGGCACCAAGGCCCCCGAGCCTGTCCTCACCCAGGCCGAGCAACTCGATCTCATAGTGGCCAGGGTCGCCTCGCGTAGAGCACAGGTGGCTGCGTGACCACCACCGAGCTAACCGGTGTCTGCCCCGATACCCACAAGGGCGGGGCCGCCGTCAACCGCTGGTGTGCCGTCCTGGCCTCGACCTCACCCCGCGGCCGGGCCGTGCGCTACTTCCCTCTGTACCCGGCCACCTTCGCCACCAGAGAGCTTGCCTTCGCCTACGCCCAGGCGAACCTGCCCGTCCTGCTGTCCGAGGCCAACCTCCCTCAGACCGATGCCTGGCTAGCGGAGCGAGCGCGGCCCTTGCCCGCCCTGGTCACCCAGTGATGGACCATGTCACCGTCAAGGCCCCATATGGCGTCACCTGGCGCATGCCTGCCGACCAGTGGGCTCGCTTACAGGCTCGCCTGGGTAAGGCAGCCAAGCGTTACCAGGTGCAAGCATGACCACCCAGCCGACTACTCCCGAGCCCCGCTTCAGCCTGGGCCAGTTGGTGGCTACCGCCGCCGTCCATGAAGCCGAAGACCCCCTCGACGTAGCCAACGCCATCTGGCGTCATGTGCGGGGGGACTGGGGCGACCTGGACGCCCATGACACCGCCGTCAACGAGGCTGCCCTGGTCAATGAAGGGCGCTTGCTGTCGTCCTACCTGTTACCCGGCACCGGCAACCAGGTCTGGGTCATCACCGAGGCTGACCGGTCTGTCACCACCGTCCTGTACCCGAGCGAGTACTGACCTTGCCCCAGACCGCCCTCCTCTGCCCCAGGTCCCTCTGAGCCCCAACGGAGGTACCTTTCTACCTCGACCTACCTACAGGGGCTGAGATCGCCCCACAGGGGCCTCTCCGAAGACGAGCTTCCCGACCAGGGGATAGGACACCTGCTAGGCTCGGCCCTATGAGCACCGGACCGGCTTTCCAGGAACCGACCACCCCGCTCATCTACGGTGGGGGACGCTGTGCCGTATGTAACCGTAAGACCAGGGCCAACACCCTCATGTGCCCACCGCACTGGGGCCAGGTCCCTTCGCCTGAGCGCGAGGCCGTCAACGACTGCCTGCGCAGGTGGAAGTTCAACGACTGTTCCCTGGAGGAGCTAAGGCGAGCACAAGCCCGTGCGGTCGAGGTTGTGACCGGTACATCTCAGACCCCCACCCTGGAAGGCTCGACCGAGGTATGACCGAGATGTACTTCGACCGGGATGGTAAGCCTCTCACCCTGTGGCAGTGGGCGGCCTTGATGGAATCAGGGAAGGACCGCCATGTGGCCGACGACATGGTGGGTTTAGTTCGCGTCTCCACCGTATGGCTGGGCCTCAACCACAACTGGGGGCTTGGGCCTCCTCACATCTTCGAGACGATGGTCTTTGGCGGGACCATGGACGAGCACCAATGGCGCTACCCCTCTGAGGCCGCTGCTTTGGCTGGGCACGACCAGGTGGTGACCATGGTACGAGAGGCTGAGGAGAGGTTGCACGGCACCCTGGCCGACATCAAGTACTACCTGGACGCCCAGAAACCATGACTACCTCCGAGCCCAACCACGACTTTCAACCTATGGTCCAGGTAAAGGTGCCCATGGCTGACCCCGACCACGAGCCCTGGGACCTGTCCGACCCCCTGAACCCGCAACCGAATGTCTACCCCGTGTGCCCTGAGTGCAAGGCCCCCTGGCAGTACACCTGGACCTGGCTGATCGGCGCCACCTCGACAGAGAAATGGTGCTGGACCAGACCGCCACCCGTAACCCGAGGGTGCAAGCACAAAGACCGTCCCTTGGTCTATGACCGGCGCACCGAGGAGTACACCCCTATGGCCACCAAGGGGGGCGACGGTGACTAGCCACGCCCCGAGCGCACCCCCCAATGAACCTCCCCAGATCAAGTGCCCGGCCTGTGAGCACTGGGAGGACGAGTACGACTTTGACCGCCAGCGCGTCCACCTATTGGCTAACCACCCTTCTTTGGTGCAGAACCGCTTGGAAGAGGCTAAGCGGTGGGACGGATGGGAGGACAGCTAACATGACCGACCTCAACTACCAGGGCCTCGGCCAGATGTGCGGTGAGGGCAGCCATCCCGTGTGCCAGGCCCAGGGCGGCCTCGGCCACCATCACTTCAACCGGCCTGACCTCGACACCGGCCGGTACTTCCCCTGCGCCTGTGGTTGTCACTTCACCCCCGCCCCCTATGCCGGTACCCCCGTCCCGGTACCGACCATCCGCAAATGAGCCTGACCATCGACTGCGGCGAGGGCCGTCACGCCCCTGTTTGCCGGGGGGCAGGGACCGAGCACTACCTCATCCCCCAGCACGACGACGGTACCGAGTTCGTGTGCGCCTGCCGGTGCCACATCGTGGTCCCCGACCCCCAGGTGGTCGAGGCCTTGAAGCAAGTAGTCGAGGAACCTTCACCCGAGGCATCCGCCGATGTATGAGATGTGGTGCTGGGTGGTGACCGAGGACGACGGTACCGAGGGGGTCATATGCGGGATAGTCCCTCAACTGGCCGACCTGGGGATGGGGCCGATAATGCTCCAGCACCGCCAAAAGGAAGTGGCCGAGACGCTACGCCCGTACGCCGAGGGCCACGGCCGGATATCGAACAAGGCGGTCCGACTAGCTCACCTGGTCGAGGCCGAGTAGTGGTATTTTGCGAAACCCAATGTAGGCACCACAAACCCTGCGAGGCCCTCATTGCCGCCGACCGTGACCATCCCTACCAAGGGGCCTATTACCTCCACACCTCGACCGACCACACCACCAACCAGGTCCATACCTGGAGGACCCGGCCCGGCACCCTGGTCGGCAAAGGTGATTGCCAGGTGACATCCATGCCCGGTCGCGCCAGGCTCAGTGCCACCCCACCCGAGAGCCGTACAATTACCGTGAGAGTGCGTAAATGACCAATGGCAATTGCCCTGGGAGCCATCGCTTTGGTCATCGCCACGTTGGCCCTGGCTATTGCCCTCGGTACCTCGCTCGGCCGTAATGGGGACCGTGAAGACGAGGCCGTGTACCGCGCCCAGGTAGACGAGGCCCTCTCCCAACTGGACGCCCGACTGAGCCCCCTGGAACCACCTGAGCCCCATTATGACAAACCGGCCTGAACCTGACTTCGTCAACTTCCACGGTATACAGCACGACAAGCGGCGACACCCCCCTCACCCCCTCAAGGCCCTGCTCATCAAGGACCAGGCCCGGACCTCTCACCCTCCCTCGGACCGCTACCTGGCCGTCGTAGGCTCGGTCAAGTTCTGCCTGGCCTGTCCTCACTGGGCTCGGTTCCACCCCGCCCACGGGGCCTGCATAGCGCACGACTACCACAGTCATGGCCAAGCTAGCCGGTGCCGGTGTACCGAGTTCGGCGACCCCGAGCCGGGTAGGCCCGACCAGGTCTACACCCGCGAACAGATCGACCGTATGACCCGTGACCGGTGGGAAAGCCGCAAGCACCGTATCTTCCTCCTCCGAGATGGGCGCTACGGCCTGTGGGACCAATGGTCCACCGAGGACTGGAAAGCCAAGCCGGGGGACATCTTCAAACCGTGGTTGGAGCTTGGCCCTACCGAACCTACCTAAGTAGTGGGATGAAATGGCGAGGGGTGGACATAGTGGCCATCATCCTGGCTGCTGGCTTCGCTTCTGTGGTCTTCCTCATCCTGGTAGCCACCATCGTGCAGATACTCCACAATGAGCGGCCCGAGGTCAGCCTGTCCGAGAACGCCACCCAAATCCTGACCTCGACGGTGGGCGGGCTGTCCGGCATCCTGGGCGGTTACGTGGGCTACTCCCTGAAGAGCAAGGGTAAGGACGAGGACGAGGACGAGGACAAGCCCTAGGAGCCTCCAGGAGCTTCTCCAGGCCCAGGAGTACCCTCCGAGCCCTAACGGCCCTCTGCGGGGCTCTGGGCCGCCTTAGGAGCGCCCTTAGGCCGGGCAAGGGGCGATCCCACCTGAGGAGGGCTGATGGCTATCGCTACACCGACCGAACAAACCCCCGCTTTTGGCTGGACCCCCCGAGGCCGTCCCGTCCATGACCACTGGCTGGACTATGTCCCCGATGTCACCTACCACCGGGTCAACAAAGCCCTGGCCATATGGATCACCAAGAACATCGGCACTATGACCTGTTTCTGGGTCTTTTCCTTCATTGCCGTGCTGGGGCTGCCCGCCTCCCTGGTCGAGGCCAAGGTCATCCCGTCCTCCATCGGCCTGATCGGTTCCATAGGTTTCATCATCCTGATCCAGTGGGTGGCCCAAAGCTTCCTCCAGCTTGTCCTGCTGCCCAGCTTGATGGTGGGCCAGAACCTCCAGAACGCCGCCGCCGACGCCCGCGCCGAGAAGACCTTTGATGACGTACAGACCGTGCTCGACCTTTTAGACTGCCATACCCAGGAAGGGCTGGGGACCATCCTCGGCACCCTGGAGGCGCTGCGGGCCGACCTGGGCACGGTAAAGGCGGCTCTTGCCCCACCCGAGCCTCCTGGCTAAGCTGCCTGCTCTTAGTCCACCAATCAGAAAGAGGTCACACAATGTCACTTGTTTCATTAGCCAACGAGGTCGAAGAGCTAGAGCTACCCGAGGGGGCCCACGTCCTGCAGTACATGAGCGACGAGGGTGACAGCCGCATCATCTGGGACCCTGCCAACCATGACGAGGTGGACGCGGCCAGGCGCACCTTTGACGACCTGACCAAAAAGGGTTACCAGGCTTATGAAGTTCGCCGGGGTGGTGAGAGAGGCCAGCGGGTGCGCCAGTTCGACCCTTCTTTAGAGCGCTTGATACTGGCCCCCGCCACCGTAGGCGGCTAATGCCCACCATCACCCAGTACTACGACGCCTATGGGCGGCTGTATGAGTACCAAAACGGCAGCACCTACATCACTCAAAACAGCACCACCACCCAGTACTGGAATGTCCTCGACCAATCCCACCGTCAAACAGGAGGAACCTCCCGAGTGGCCAACAGCCCTTATGTCATCGAAGATTGGCGGGCCTGGAACACCTCGACCTGCACCACCATCACCCAGAACACCTACTACCCGGTCCTAGAAACATGGCAGGAGTGGTGTACCTACGGCACTCAGGGCAACAGCATCGTCCAGACCAATGTCTTCCCGGCCCGAGAACCGACCCCAGAAGAACTGGCGGCGCGGGAGGCGGCCAGGGCCAAGGCAGCCAAGGCCAAGGTGCGGGCTCGCTCCCTCCTCGACTCGGTCTTGACGCTTGAACAGCGCCAATTTATGGAGCGCCACGGCTACATCCCCGTGGTGGGCTCCAAGGGCCGCCGTTACCACATCCGTACTACCGGGGGCGCATCGGGCAATGTGGCCCTGGTGGACGACAAGGAGGCCGTCCTGGGCCGGTTCTGTGCCCACCCCACCTCGGCTCATGGCTCCATCCCCACCGAGGACCATTTCGTGGCCCAATTGCTTCATCTCCAGGACGACGAGGACGACTTTTTGCACAAAGCCAACCTGGTAGAAGGCAAAAACCCCGTCCGGCGCGCGCTTTTGTCAGTGGCGTGACATATTACCTGGTCCGTATAATCGACCCTGTCGATGGCCAAGAGCGCCCGGAGGAGACATCGGACTGGATAGCCAGGGCGCTCGCGGTAGGGTTCCACGCCGAGGTGGGGGTCAAGCCCTGGATGGTTGACCTGGACCGGCCCTACATCATCGATGACCCCAAGTCCTGGCACCGGTTCAACAGCAAGGGTAACCCGATCATCCCCGAGGAAGCCGAAGTCGTAGTAGACGGGGTCGGAGAGGATGGGAGCCCTATAGCCCCCGAGGAGCAAGCCGATGTCTGACAAGTACGTGACCTTCAAGGCGGCTGAATGGGATGAGTTCACCAGGGTCCTGGCCAACCTCCACATCCTGCCTACCGAGGGGGAGAGCGAGGTCCAGGCCGTGCTCACCTACATGCCCGAGCCGGTGGCCGATGCCGAGGTGTTCCGCCATCAGGACCTGGTGGCGGCACCCATCTTTTACAACGCCAGTTCGATCTACCAGTCTTACCTGGAGTTGGCCCGAGCCACTATGACCGACGACGAGAAGGAGTATATGCGCGAGGTCATCGACCATTTCTTCGAAGCGGCCGAGAAAGCCACCGGCCTGCCTAGCCGGAAGCTCCCAGATTGAGCGATGTCAGTGGTTGGCAGACCGGGGGGTCCCCTTTGGTGGATTGGGAGATCGCGGATGCCCAGTTCGCTAATTATCTTCATGTCGAGCCATGGCGCGCCGACCACCTGAAGACGGCCAGCTACGAACTGACCCTCTCGGACAGGTTCAAGGTCTTCAATGTCACCGGTATCAATTACATCGACCCTACCCTTGACCAAGAGGGCCTCATGTCCGAGATCGTGAACGGCCCGGACAAGTTTTTCATGTTGCACCCCGGCCAGTTCGTGCTGGGGTCCTCGGTCGAGGTGATCAGCCTTGGCCCCACCATGGCCGGGATGCTGAACGGTAAGTCCTCCTTGGGGCGGCGCGGCCTCCAGGTCCACGCCACCGCCGGGTGGTTCGACCCTGGTTTTGTGGGCACGGCCACCCTGGAGCTTTCCTGTGTGGCCCCGGTCCCTATCCGCCTGTGGCCGGGTATGCGGGTGGCCCAGATGGTCTTTTTCCGTACCGGGGTGCCCAAGGTCCCTTACGACCAAGCTCCTGAGTCTCATTACCAGGGCCAGTCGGGGCCGACCGAAGGGGCAAGAGTCCCCTTGACTGGCGTGCCTTTAGGTGATTAGCGTTACCCCGACCCATCAAACCTAGGAGAAAAGATGTCAGACGAGCAGCCCGAAGCAGAGCCCGAAGCAACCGAAGCCGAGGCCCCCGAAGGCGCGGCTCCTCCATTGGCCACTGACCCCATCCTGGGTGATCAAAGGACAGATGTGCGGACCATCGGCCCAGGCGGTGATGTCCCCATCCCCGTCGAAGAGGAAGAAACCAAGGAAGAGGAAGAGGGCGAGAAGGCCGAAGGCGAAGTTGAGGCCCAGGCCTGATGTCGGACGCCCCCAACCAGGGCCTCCCTGGTGATGGTGGGGATGGTGGCGAAGAGCCTGAAGAGCCGACCGAGCCAGAGGGTGGCGAACCCGGTGCCCAGGTCCCTGCGTTAGCCACCGACCCCATCCTGACCAATGCCATCGATGTCCCTGGGCTGGGTGGCCCGGTGGACGCTAGTGCGGCCGAGGCCATCTCTTCCGCTCAAGCTGCCGCGACCGAGGCTGCACCCCCGTCCTAAGCCCGCCGGGAGAGCCCGATCTCCCTCTGGCTCCCCGGCCTGAGGCCCTGACCCTGAGCCATCCGCCCTCAGGTCAGGGCCTCATTTGTCGTCTCGCTTTGACATAATGGTTCGGGCCGGGTACTCTGGTTCTATGAGCACACCCGAGTACATCGAGGTCAACTCGGCCGACTGGGACGGGCCTGTCATCAATGACGACGAGGTCGTCTGGAACGCCCCCCGGCCGCTGTACGGCGAAACCTTCCAGGGCCGGTTCCGGTCCGGCATCTTTTACGCCGTCACCCAGGCCAGCGATACTGCCCTTATTGCTCTGAACAAGCGCGACGGTGCCATCGAGGTCCGCTTCATCACCAACGAGGTCCTCATGGAGCGCATGTGGGCCAAGCTCTCTGAGTACGGTTACCTGTCCTTCGAGCAGGCCGGGTTTACCCCGGCCGAGCTAGCCCGCTCTTACGGCTGGCCCTGGGTGGACGACAAGCCTGCCCTCGGCCTGTCTAATGGCTAAGCCGGTCCTGACCGAAGCCATGGTCGAGGAGGCTATCGGCCCGATCGACCGCTGGCACCATAATTGCCATGGCGCATCCCTGGCCCTGGTCCGCTCCGGGCTCCTTCCCGAGGGGTCCAGGGTGGCCCGTGGAGGGGCCAAGGGAGTGGGCTCCCAGCACTCCTGGGCGGTGGTCACCCCTAAAATTGGGGTGTACGACCAGTCCAATTGGGTGGTAGACATCACGCTTTGGAGCTACGTGCCCGAGGCCCCTCGGCTCTATATCGGCAAGGCCCGCCAGTGGCCTCATGTCCCCAAGGGGAGTGGGCACCTGAGGCAGGCCCCGGCCGAATGCACCGGCCCCGTGCTCAGCACCGATGTCGAACTGTCCTCGGGGGCCAAGATGTTCCTCGACATGTGGGCACCCCTGGGTATGGACCACAGAGCCTGGCACATCCTGCTCACCGGGCCTATGCAAGGATGGCCCAGCAAAGAGATCGTGGCCGCCGCCTCCCACACTAAATCCTTGGCCCACATGGTCCCGATTGACATACTGGGGATGGTCACAGACGAGAACCCTTGTAATTTTTACTTCTGATGGAGGTTGCCAATGCCGTATTTCGGGGCACCCTGGCCTAGCGGCTTGTGTGAAACCGAGCAGAACGTCGAGACTCCGGTGGGCAAGCTCTGCCTGGAGTGCGACGAGCCCATCGAGGAGGACCACCAGGGCACCTTTTACTTTGCCAATAGTGGGGTCCCTGAGTGTATGAAGGAAGACCACCTGGTGTGGATTTTGTCCTCTATGATCAACGTCCCTGAGATCCAGACCGGGTCGGGCCAGGTGGCCATGAACCCGGTCCACAAGGAATGCGGCTTTCGCGCCGTGTCCGGCGGGATCGGCCACTTCGAGGACCATGAGCTATGGTGCCAGACCCGCCACGACCCGGACGGGGGCCGCACCCGCCGCCAGTCGGCCCTGGAGGTGTGGGAGCGCACCACCCGGATGACCCACGCCCAGGAGAACTGATGGCCTGGGGCTTGGTGTTCACGGGAGTGTTCCTGGCCATCATGGGCGGCCTGGCCATCCGGGAGTACTGGCGCAATGCCGGGGAAGACGAGGAGTGAAGGGCTGTCCTACTGACACCAATAACGATGGCGACTGCCATCTCTGTGCCCGTCTCGAAGGTGGGTGCCAGCGCTGGCAGTTGCAAACAGCCGAGCAATGGCTGCATATGTACCTGAAGCGACACACCACACAACCTTCTGACCCCATGCCTCGTCTGGAGGTCCTGGAGGCCCTTTGGGCCCTGGAGATCGCTCTGGGGCGCGACAAGCACTGGAGTTCCCTGGATGCCTGAGCCTAAGACTGAGCCTCCCAAGCGGACCAAGCCTTCCGATGTGGCCAGGGCCGAGTCAGAAGCGTGGGGGCTCGGGATATGGGCGGCCGAGCGCTTGGCCAAGGCCTGCATCGATACTCGCTATGACCTACTGGAGCGGGGGTTCCCGGACGCCCATGCCCTGTGCCAGGACATCGACAAGGACGCGGCCAAGTGGACCGGTATGGCCACCCAGATGCGCCGGTCTATGATCAAGCATGCCGAACTGAACCAAATCCAGTTGTGAACTGGGCCCTGGTCAATATCCTCATCCTGATCGCTAACCTGGGCGTGCTGGGCTTGACCATGAAGTTATATACCGAGTACTTCAAAGACCAGTCGCAAAGGAACCGCAAATGATCGCCCTGTGGTACGCCCGTAGCTATTTCGTAGGCTTGTGGTGCATCCTGTACCTGGCCCTGCTGTTTGTTGGCTTCCTGCTCTGTTTCCGCAAGGGTCATCTCATCTTGTTCATCGCCGGGTTCTTCTTGCCCGTGCTCTGGTTTGTCGGTGCTATCCTGCCCAACCGTCGCCTGCGCCGCGAGGTCCGTAGAGAGGAGAGGCTATGAGCGAGGTCGAAGTCGAAGAGCCCGAGGTACTGTGCCACTGCGGTCAGCCCCTGCACTACACCGATGAAGTGGTCGAGGCCTTTACCAAGGACCTCATCCGAAACCTGGGCCCTACGGTCAAGGTCAATGTGGGCGGCCGCATCTGGGAGGTCCAGAGGCACTACATCGCGCTGCACGGCCTGAAGGCGGCTGAGCTACCTGAGCTTGGTTTTCCCGAAGTCGAGGTACCCGAGGACAGCCCCGTTTCCCAAGAAGGCTTGGGCTTGGCCCCCGACGAGGTCCTTGAGCCCGCTCCTGGCTCCCTGGAGGGCGATGAGAGCGATGAGGCCCTCCTTATGTACCAGGCGGCTTCCGAGGCCTTACGGCCCCGCTCAGGGGCCACTGAGGCTATGCCTCGGTCACCCATGCGCTCAGTATTGCTCCAGGGGGAGCGGGCCGAGGGGTTCCGGGCTGTGGGCAAGACCCCTTACGGCGATGTCATGACCGTTCTGCCTATGAACAAGTACGCCGACCCTCTGCCCGAGGGGTGCGACAGTTACGAGGAAGCTCAGCGCATTGGTGACGAGATGTTGAACACCGAGGTGTGGACCGAGTACCAGGTGGAGAAGTTCTTCTACCGGAGGAAGGTTTGAGCGACCGGGAATTGTCTTGGTGGTACCTGGCTTTCCACGACCCGAACAACCGTCCTGGGTACCAATGGTTGGGAGCTTGCTTCGTCCCCGGCAAAGACACCCGTGACGCTATCGCCCGCGCCCACAACGAGCATTGCCACCCAGGCGATGTGTCCGAGGTGGTTTCCACCGGGCCGATCTCGGAAATCTACATCGCCAACAAGGTCCCTCCGCGCTACCGGTGCGTACTGCTGACCAAGGAGCAAATGACCGAGGAACTGGGTTGGAAGCTTAGTTCGGTGTACCGCCGCTAGCTGCTCCTGGACCGGGTATGGTAGCCTGTCACTTGGCATTACCAACTACCCCGGAAGGAGCACGCTAAATGGATGTCAGTCGTCCAGTCGAGGTACTGGACAAAATGATGGACCTGGCCCGGTGGTGGGAAACCCCGATCGGTAGGCGCTACGGCCAGGTGTTCGTAGAGGTCATGGCCCAGCGCGAAGACTACCCCGCCTTGTACAGCCAGCCTGAGCGCTTCGGGGCCTTCCAGGCTTTTTGCCTCCAGCGGTCGCTGCCCTACTTCGTCACCGACCAAATGGTGGACAAGATATGGGAGTTTTCCAAGGGGTTCGACACCCTAGGGTTTTACCCCGAGGAGGTCCCTAGCCCGTACGGCTTTATGTGGTTGGCCAAGCCGGTGCATATCTTGGACGCCCAGGGCAAGATACAGGTCCAGCGGGCCATTACCTGGGTCAAGCAGGACGACGGGGTGGCGCTGGTTTTTTATGCCGACAAGCACGATCCCCTGGATGAGATAAATGTGGCCATGAGGGCCGACCCCAAGCAGGACTTTGCCGCCTTACCTGAGTTGACCATCAACCATATCCAGCCCATCGCCTGGGGCGATAACACCAAGTTCTTCGAGCACGATATTGACTTTGCCCGAGATTATGTGCGCGACCATTTTTCTCCGGGGGGCTCTGCTTATGACGCCGAGACGATCCTGTTAGCCCACCGGGAACAGTTCCTCTTTACCCGGTTCCTCCTGGCCTGCTGGGAGTGGATGGGCTACCAGCTTCCTTCTCGGGCCCTGCCTCACCGCCAGTTGGCCCACCGTCTGGGCCGCAGTCGCCTGGATGCCCGCGAGGTGCTTGTGATCGACCTCCAGGCCACCGAGAGGGACCGTATCCCCCCGGCTACCCACCAGGTCGTCCAGTGGCACTACCGCTGGCGCTCCCGGCCGCACAAGCGCCACTGGGTGGACAAGACGGGCCAGCACCGGGTGACCGATGTGCGAGGCTGCATCAAGGGCCCTGAGGGCCTACCTTTGGTCGAGCGTGATGTCCTGTTCAACCTGAGGAGGGGTCATGCCCCGGTCTGACCTTCCTCAGAAGCGCTACCCGTTCCTGACCGCCCTGGGGTTCCTGGCCATCATGTCGGCCATGCTGTTTTGGCCTTCCCCGGTTAGCAAGGTGAGCCACGTCATGACAGATTCCTACCACTGGGTCATGCATACACGGGTGATCGAGTACATGCGGACCAGCTTCACCCACAAGAAGGCAACGCCATGACTGACCAGACCCTTATCCCCGGTTCGCGGGTATGCCCCGAGTGCCAGGTGGCGGGGACGCATTACGAAGCCAAGGACAACCGGCTGTTGGGCCTGCACCGTCGCAACCATCACGGTGTGGTAGGGACTCATCACCACCCTCGGCGTAAAGCTAACCCTGCACCCATCAGCCCTCGGTCAAGCGGTGTCCAGGACATGGTGGTGAACTGGTTGCGGGACCACCCCGGTATGCACAACCACCGCCAGATAGCCGAGGCCTTGGGGATTGACCCTGGCACCGACCGCATGGTCAAGACCCTGTCCACCGCCAAGATGCGAGGCCAGTCCATCGCCTCTGATGGTCATGGGCACTGGTACTACAGCGGCGATCGGGCCACGTTGCCGGTCAAGGCACCCGAGCCCGAGCCCGCCAACGGCCAGGTCCACTTCGTGTCTCAACAGATCGTGTTACTGCTCACTGATAGTGAAGGCAGAGAATGGGTGGCTAGCCCCCGATGAACTACCTCGAACTACATGATGTCTCAGACAAGATGTTGCCGTGTAAGTCGAGGGCCATCTCCCACGCCTGGGACAAGCTCCTCTCCTACGACCTGGACTCGGCCACCGCTATCAACAGCTATGCCGTCTTGGCCTTGCGCTGTACCCGCTGCGGGCGGGAGAAGTTCATCTACCTGAACCGTAACGGTACCCGCAACGGGAGGCCCTACTACCGCTCCCCAAATGATTTTCCCCATACTCACCGCTTCAGCGACCAGGAGTTCATGAGCGAGCTACTGTCGCGCTCCCTGTTCGTCCACGACCTGAAGCGGTCTAACGGGCGCAAAGCTAAGTAGGAGAAAAATAAGAAATCGTCATCCCGCTCTGACATGTTCGTGCGGGACTGGTACCCTGGGGCCTCATGAGCACAACCATTGGAGGCCAGCCGCTACAGACGGCGGCCCAGAAAGCCCTAGCCCGTACCGATGAGGTCACCAGTCCCTCGACTGGGCCCGGCTGGACCCACGCTCAACTGGTGGCCCAGCTACGCAAGACCGGCCTGGCTGACCACTACATCGTTGGCCGGGCCGAGGCCGAGGACCAAGAACCTGGTTCCTTTGACCAGGCCCTTACGATGGCGTGCTTAGGGGAGAGCGCGATGACCCTGGCGCTCGGGTTGGAGGTGCCGATCTCGATCGTGGTGAATGCCCTGAGCGAGATTTGGGACGATGTCTGTCGGTCCCGCAACCCGAGGGCTTTGGTCCAGGCCGCCCGTCAATCTACCCTTCTGCATCTCAGGGACCTGGGGGCTACCCCCGAGGAGATCGAGATGTTCCGCCAGTTGCTCTAACCGAGAAAGGACATCATGGCTCGCAAGCCAAGCTTGACCAACACCCTGTACAGCATGGCCCGGTTTTCTGCTGATGTCCGGGCCGCTCGTAAAGGTCCTGTTGCCCTGGGCAAGCGCCTGGTACGCAAACAGGTATACCGGGCTGAGGGTACCGCTACCCGCCGCCTGCTCCGCAAAATAGGGCTTTAGGCCCCTAACCACCTACCCCCGAAAGGAACCTATCAAATGGCAAATCACAGAGTACCCGGAGCCCCTAAACCCCGGCCGTACAACCCCGGTCCGGTGCGTTTCCCTGGGTCGCCTACCGGCCCCGGTGGGGCCCGTCGCCGGAACCCTCACTAGACCACGAACGGGCCATGAGGACTGCGGCCTGGAGGATACCCGATGTCATCGGTGGCTACCCACTTCCGACCGGGGCGCAGTTCTCGGCCCAGAAGCAACACCTCGACCCTGACATCTTCACCCCGGCCGAGCAGATGTGGCCCGAGGTGCGCGACTGGATTTTGACCATGGTCAACGACTTCTGGCAGCCGCTGTACGGCAACTGGTGGAAGTGGGCCAGGGTATACCTGGCGGGCTCGACGGCCAGCTACTGGTGGTCAGGGGATAATGACTTCGACCTGTTGGTCGGGGTCGATAACTACCTCATGGCTCAGACTGCCCGGCGGGCGCAGGGCCCCGGTTTCCTGGTCGAGGCCAATATGCGCCTGCTTGGGCTCTCCACCTTGTCCCAGCCCGACCTGTGCGCCCATTTCAACGAGGAGTTCAAGGAGGGGTTCAACCAGGACGAGGTGGCTGTCCCTGGTCACACCGAGCCCTACAGCCTCACCCTGTACGCCAACCCCTACAGCTACGACATCCGGGACATAAAGCCCTACGCCGCCTACGACATCAGCAACAACCGCTGGGCCGTACACCCGGCCAAGTTGCCCAAGGGGTTCTCGGCCAAGACCCTGCCCCGCAGCTTCTGGGAGTCGGTGGCCAAGATGGCCAATCATATCCGCGACATCCTGGACGAGCCCGAGCCCGAGCGCACCGAACATGCAGCCGAGCTACTGGAGGCTCTCCACCGTGGCCGCCAGGTCGCCTACTCCGGTGTAGGCTCAGGGGTTTTCGACCAGCGCCAGATCATGTGGCTGGCCCTGGAGCGCCTGGGGGTCCTCCAGGACCTGATCACCGAGGTCCACCCCGACAATACCCCTCACCCCAAGCCCCTGGTACCGTAGAGCATGGACGGCATGGGTATCGAGGTCAACTTCGAAGACCCGATCGAGCGTGACATTATTTGGCGGTTTACCGAGATATGGCGCAGGACACCGAGGCATAAGCGTACTGACCAGGGCTGGAAAGACTTGGTGTTCTTTTGCCGATCGGAGATAGAGCGGCATCGGGCCGATGTAAAGGCAGGCCGAGGTGCCCTGGGTACTGCCTGAAGAGGTAGTCCCAGGGGCCGCCGTAGGGCTGGCTATGGCCTGGTTCCCTCACCCCCAGGTGGAGTTCAATGAACTGTGCGCCTGGCGGGATGGGGACCCGCCGCCCCCGACGCCCCATGACCACCTGTTCGGGGAGTGGCGGCCTTCGCCCTGTTATGAAACCCATCTACTGATGCGGAACTACAAGATCGTCCCGGCCGTGGCCGGTCTTTTCCCCGAGGGTGACTTCGTGTGCATCTATGCTCGGGGTAAGGACTGGTGGGTCCCCAAGGGCACCCCCCAGATCATCATGCTGTTTGACGACACTCCTCTACATGCCCCTCATGAGCCTCCCGCCTATCTGCGCTGAGGCCTGTCCCGAGGCCCCGGTGGTTACCTGCCGCCTGGCACCGGGCAACCACCTGGAGCATTTCGGTGGTTATGGCGACGAGGCCCGGTCTTGGCCCAACCCCGGCTACATCGCCCCCCGGCCCGAGGACAGCCTCACCGGGGACTCTCAGACCAAGGCCAAACTGATGGCTATGGCCCGGCGTCTGCGCCAAGCCCAATAGCGTTCCCTGCCCACAGCCCCTCCTAAGGAACAGACCATCGAGGAGGTTGGCATGGAGCGCGACCAACAGATGAAGCATCAGGCGATCACCTTGCCTGAGCCCACTTCACCGCGGGGGAGCTACTCTTCGCCGGGGTATTACGTCATAGACCAGGCGGGTAACCCGGTTTCTGACCGCTATGACAGCCAGGCCCTGGCTTACGCCAACCTGCACGGCGGTGCCGGGGTCCAGTACCTCGACCAACCTCAACAGGGCCATCTCAACCAGCCCTGGCCGCCCGAGCTTCATACTGTTGTCGGCCATACCGGACAAGGAGAACAGATGTACACAGAAGCTGACCTTTTGCGGGCCATGGCCTCGACCAGTGACCTCGATGAGCAGCGTTACCTGATGGGTGCCCTGGAGGAGGTACGCCGGGACGCCCGAGCGGTCATGGCCGGGGCTAACCAGGTGGACTTCAACCCACCCAACCATGTGGGTGAGCAAAAGCAGTTTTACCCATACCATTCGGGGGCTTTCGGCTCTAGCTCGGCCACCGACTGGCTGGCCGAGATGGGGGCCTCCGATGACGGCATGACCGAGCATATGCTCACTATGGGCAGCCGCTTTTTCATCGGGTGTCATCCCGAGGTCAAGGCCGACCCGGTCGAGTACATGACCCAGGCCCTGGGGGTGGCCCGAGTCGCCGCCAGCCAGTTCAACAACATCGAAGGGGCGGTCACCATCTTTATGGAGCATGTGGCCAACCTGGCCCGTGTGGACCTGTCCAAGATCGCCCAGGAGGAGCTACTGCCCTGGGAGGCCCCGCCCGAGCGGTTGGAACCGACCGAGTCGGATTACCCAGGCCCCAACTCGCAGAACAAGAACACCGAGGTGAACCCCAACCCGCCCGAGGACCCGAACCTGCCTGGCCTGGACAACGGGGCCTCGTCCCGAGCGGTACAGGGCTCGGCCGTACTGTCCTCGCACCAGCACATGAGCGAGTTCCTGTTCGACCCGCCCACGCCCGAGGAACTGGCTCAGGCCTCAGGCCCCGGCAACCTCAACCAGCAGTTCGGGGCCCCGGCCCATTCTGAGGATGACTCGGCTGGCGCGGAGCAGCCGGTAAAGGACCAGACCGGCGTGGAGCCGGTGGTGGCCAGCCGCAAGCAGGCTGATTACCAGTACATCGACTCCGACAACAACATCCACAAGCATGTGGAAGGCAAAGGCCCCCTTGAAGGCCCGGTCATCTCCCATCACGACAGCCATGCCGAGGCGGTAGACGCCTTCAAGGCCATGATGACGCACAAAGAAGGCTCTAGGGCCTTCAACCCTGACCCCACCTCCTATGAGGAGTACCTGGCCCGCCTGGCCCCTGGCAGTGCCAGGGTCACCCAGGAGTTTTACTCCGGGGCCATGGCTGCTCACTCCCCTTCGGCCAATGACCGCAGCGTCCCGGAGTGGGGGAAGCGGCAAAGCCCAAAAGCTAGCCTGACCGAGCGGGCCACCGACTTCCGGGGGGTGACCGATCGTAGGGCTGCTCGCAAGAGCCGGGTGCTGGAGTACCGGCCAGCACAGGACATGGACGAGGAAGCCATCAGGGGACATTTGGCCGATCACCACGGTATTGGGTCTTTGTCTGACTGGAAGAACTTCGGTGAGGGCGTAAGTGACCCTCATGGTGAACATGAACTGGACCATGCCGAAAGTGGTGAATCCCTGGCTCACTTTCACTCCGATATCCCACACAGTGGTCGCAAATGGGTCCAGTCCTCCAAGACGGGGGCTAATGAGGACATGCTGAACCCTCAGGCCTTCGAGCGCGCCGATGAGTCCGACGCCCCTTCGATCCGGGGAAATGAAGGTGGCAGCTATAACCCCAAGGACACCTGGGAGCAGTCGGGCGAAGCGGCCCACGACATCACCGGGCTCATCCCCCAAAGCGACCTGTCCGAGAACTTCAGCAATATCAGCGACTTTCCCGAGACGGGTGATGCCGAGGTCCCCTCCAACCGGGCCGACCTGCCTTCCTTGGCATCCAAGCGCGAGGCCATGAAGTGGTCCCCGGCTTCGGGCATGGCCGGGAAAGGTACCGGTGCGGGTGACCCTTATGGCGATTTCACGCCTACCCACACCTACAATCCGGTCGGGTGGGACCAGTTCGATGCTAAGCCTCATCCCGGTAGCAACGCCATCGCCCCAGGGACGCCCGTGCAGTTGCACGGCCGGATGGACCCTACTGGCCACCTGGTCCATGTCCGGGACGAGGATGGTAACCATCAGACCATCGACAAGAAAAGCCTCGGTAACTTGCTCCGGGAGGCTTCTATCCGGGTGGCCGCCGATGACGATGACGACGACGAGGGTGACAAGGTCGGTGGGCCGCAGGACAAGCCAGGGGCCTATAAGCCCGACCGTAGCCTTTACAGCGAAAGCCCTGAGGGCCAGGCCGAGGCGACCAGGGGCTACGAGGAGGCTTACTCCTCGGGCCGTATGATCGACTACACCGGAGCCGGGGTGGATGTGCTGGGTACGGTGCCGGTGCAGGGCTACGACCAGAACGCCTCTCGTCCCAATGGGGAGATGTGGCCCTGGGAACAAAACCCGATCGGTTCCCCACCTGCGGGAGCGGCGGCGGTGGCCGATGTGCCCACCCCAGGCATGATCTCGGCCCAGCAGACCGGTAGCTCCTGGCCGCAGCCAAATGTGTCCAAGAACTCGGCCTTGGACGCCTTTAGGGCTACTATCGCCGCCCGTATGGCCGCCGCGCAGCGCTAGGAGCCAACCATGTCAATGCTGGACAACCTCGCTCAGAACCAGGCCAACGACTGGTTAGCGCAGAAGTTGAACGACAACCCTGAGGAGGACCAGGCCCTCCAGACCACGGCTCGGGTCATGACCGCCCACATCTGGCCCTTCCTGGCCGCCGCCATCTCGGACGATGACTACCGGGCCCGGCGCGGGGTGAAAGAGGACGAGGTGCTCTACATGTGCGCCACCGTGGCCCCTCATGTGGCCTCAGCCCTGACCAGTTATGTCCTGGCTGGCTTCGACGCCGATTACGACCTCTTGCGCAAGACCGCCCAGGAGGAGGGGCTCTTGGCTGATGAGCTTCTCCCGGCGCTGATGGAGTCGGCTGGGAGTAAGGGCGACGACAATGATGATGGCGAGGAGGGGTTGTTCAGTAACCCCAAAGTGGAGCACCTGGTCCACCAAGCTCCCGGTGGTGGGGTGCATGGCCCCTACAAGCTCGAAAAGGAAGATGGCGGTTACGACGTAGTCAACGCCCTGGGCGAGTCCAAAGGCCACCACGACACCAAGGGTGAGGCTCGCCAACAGCAAAAGGCCATGTACGCCAACATCCCTGAGGCCCGTGAGCAAGCCGAGGAACAGCATGAGGGGTCATTGCGGGTGGCCCAGGGCGATCCCTACAGCAGCACTACTCTTTTGCCTGGGGCTAAACATGATGACGATGATGGCGAAGAGGAAGAGGAAACCACTACGGGCTTTCACCCTCATACAATCCCGAATTTGAACAGCCATGTGCCGGGAATATTTTCAAATCCCAAAGCGGATTGGGAGATAGAGGGTGGTAGCGACCCTTACAGTTATTCTTCGAATTGGGGTCAACACCAGATGATGCAACAACCGCGAGCGGCAGCTTACCAAGTAGACCGTTACGGTCACATCAGCCTGGGGGCCTATGACCGCAGCCGCGACCCCCAGCTTGAAGAGAACGACGACCCCGACCCGGACTGGGAGATATCCGAGGCCGAGAGCCGCTCTCCCGAGCATGATGTCCATCACCACCATGACGAGCCCGAATACGAGGCCGACTGGGAGCGCCCCAGCGAAGAGGGCTGGGAAGGCCACTACCGGGGTGGGGTCAGGGAGCGCCATCCGCACACTTCGGCCGAGAAGGAAAAGGGCACCGTCCCCTGCCCTATCTGCCACAAGAAGTTCGAACCGGGCGAACTGGCCGAGCACATGAAGACCGTTCACCACGTTTCTGAGAGCGGGGAGGAAAAAGAGCGGGAGAAGAAGGCCCCTGGTGCGGCCAGGGCAGGCCAGTCCAAGGCCAAGCCGAGTGCCGGACGCCAGACCCACCGTCCCACCAGGGGCCGCCCCAAAGGCCCGGCCAAGCAGGGCCAACTTGTGAGGTCCTCCGAGAGGCCCCCACAAGCCCGCAGGAGCCCCGCCCCCGCTGAGATGGGCTATGACCCCTCCGAGGCCTTCCCCGGCTACTACGGGACGGCTGAGCCGCCCCGGAGGCCTCGTACGGCCCAGGCTCCCTTGACCGGTGGGTCCGATGTCCCTGCCGACCCCGAGTCGAGTACCGGGGCCTCGGGTATGTACGACCCCTCTTCGGCCCTCAACGTGACTTCTCCAGGCGGGGTGGTGGACACCGACTTCTCCCAGCAGGACGAGCCCCAGGACATCCAGGCCCAGTTGGGCCAGATGCCCGCCCTGTCCCACAAGATCGGGGCCAAGCTGGTCGAGATGGCGACCGAGGTCCTGATCTACAACCCGTCCCTTACCGCCATGGCCGCCATGGAGGTGGCCCTAAAGGCGGTACGCCTGTACCCCAAGGTGGCGGCCGGTGGGGCCGACTACCTGGCCGAGCCGGGCACCGAGGGAGTCCCCACCGAGGTCTTGACCGACTGCCCCCAGTGCCAGCGCGAAGCCTATAACCGGGACATCAACCGGTGCCACTTCTGTGGCTTCTATGATGCCGGGCTAGAGCCTTCCATCGAGGTCACCTAACCAAAGGAGAGAAAATGGCAGAACTTCTGGCCACCCAGTACTACATCCCGGCTAATTCCTCTGATGCTGATATCCAGCAGGCGGGCAAGACGGCCATGGCCAATTACGAGACGCTCAACTCCAGGCCCAACCATGGCCCGCTCCAGCCCGCCGGGGTCTACGTGGGCAACAACTGGATACCGGCAGGCGAAGCCGCCACGCACAAGAGCAAGTAGCGCCTTAGCCCGTGAAGCCGCCCGAAGGCCGGATGATATGTACCTATTGCGGGGCTGAGAACCCTGACTCGGAGTCGGTCTGCCCCAATACCGGAGGGCGGCATTCATTGGTTTCTTCCTCGGACAAACAGGAGCTAGGTATGGGCAAAGGCCCCGGCCCCGGTCTTCAGCAGGGCTCTACGGACCCCAAGGACCACGGCACCAAAAGCAAGGACTTCCAGGTCGAAGCTCACGGCTTTGCCCAGACCGACACGGTCAAGCACTGCCCGTTCTGTGGTAGTGGCGATGTGTGGGGTGGCAGCGATGGCACCATCACCTGTGAGTTCGACGGGGCCACCTTCCAGGTATCGGTCGAGCCCCAGTACCCGAGCGCGCCGGGGAGCATGAACGGGATGCCCCTCAACATCGATGGGGAGCCGGACCCCTTTGGCCAGGCCGATGCCGAAGACGCCTCGGCCGTGGCCGATGGGGTGTCACCCTCTTCTGGTGTACCGCTTGACATGGACGAAGAGGGTGGTGGCGATGAGGAGGAAGATGGCGATGGTGGCCCACCCTGGTTGAACCAGGGTGATGGTGACGATGAGGACGAAGATGACGAGGATGAGGACGAGGGCCCACCTCCTAATTTGCCGCCTCGACGGTCGTCCTTCCGTACCCACATGGGTGATACCCTGACTGAGCCGCTTTATCTGAAGCACCTGGCTATCCGCCACGCCGACGCCCCCCGCCAGTTCCTGGCCTCTTTACGGACGGCGGCTGAAACCGGTCAGTAAAGCCGGTAGTCGGTAAGATCGGTGGCTCATGCCCAGCTTGGTCGAAGACTATGGACACCTGCTGGACAGCCTCTATTTCCCCAACAGCGGGGTCCTCATCAAGGACAACGACTGTGAGGCAGCCAAGTTCCACGCCCCCAAACCCATGGTGGTGCGCCGGGTATCGCTGACCCCCTGGGGTAAGAGCAAAGCTCTGGAGACGGCCTGGGTGTGCGGTATCTGCGCTGATTCCCTGGCCATGTACCAGCAGTTCCTGGCCCACTTCAACGGGAACATCCCTTACGACATCTCCAACCGGTTCTCCCCCTCCCTGCGCCGCCTGGCCCTGCGTGGCTGGCGGCTATACCGGTCCGGTCGCACCTGATGTGTTATGTTGTGGCGGTCAATTGACATAACGCGCCCAGGTAGTTCTGGACCGTCCACAGCTAATCGACGTGCCTATGCTCGTCAACACGGCGCAGGGCTTCTCGACGCTCCTTCGCACCAACCTAATCTGACTACCCAACCTGAGTCTTTGAGCCAGAGCCGGTCTAAGTAACGATGACCGACTTCACGCCTGGGCCATTCGCTGACCTTTCGACACTTGAGCGAGTGGCCAAGGCGGCTCTGGCCAATGGGCGCACCAACGGCCTGCACGACACCTCGGCTATAGCGGCCGAGATGCGGATGAACCGCCAGTCTTCTCTTCGCAAGCAGGGCGTCATCGGCGGGGGTTTCAATGGTTCGGGCATCTCCTTTGCCACTGCTCGGCCTCGCGACCCAATGTTTTACTGGAGAGAAAGTAATTTACCTTTTGAGTATACGCGCGACGAGGAAATTATTCGCCTGCGCCAGTATGCGCGCCTCGTCTATTTGACCGATCCTGTCATGGCGAGTTGCATAGATGTTTATAGTTATTGGCCCCTCACCGGGATGCACGTTGAGCACTCCGACCAGTTGATCCAGGACTTTTACGAGGAACTGTTTTTCGATGAAAACTCGGGCCTGAATTACGAAGAATTTTTACCCGAGCTTTTACACGAGTATTGGCTGGCCGGGGAAGCTTTTCCGCTCGGGCATTTCAATGAGCTTTTGGGTATATGGGAGTACGACGAACTAATCAATGCCGATGACGTAAAGGTGGTCAACTCCCCCTTTATGCGCGAACCCCGGTTCGAGATAAAGGTGCCCGAGGACATCCGCCGCATCGTCACCGAGCGCGAGCCTCGGTGGGAGTTCTCCAAGCTGGTCCAGGCTTACCCCGAGTTCCTACGCCTGGCCCAGACCGAAGAGTTCATGCCGGTATCCAATGACCTCATGCGCCAGGTGGCGTTCAAGGCCGACAAGTTCCATAACCGGGGCCTGCCCATCATGATGCGGGCCTTTCGCAGTTTATACCAGCAGGAGATGCTGAACGCGGCTATGGACTCGATCGCCTCCCGGCTGTACACCCCGCTGGTGCTAGTGCGTTTGGGGGCCTCGGCCCAGGACACCGGGACCGACACCGCCTGGGTACCGACCGCTCAGCAACTGGAGGAGTTCCAAGAGTCACTGGACATTGCCTTGGCCGCCGACTTCCGGGTCCTCACATCGCACTTTGCCACCCAGGTGGACCTGGTGTTCGGCCGGGAGGCTATGCCCGACTTCGGGCCTGACTTCGACCGCCTGATGGACCAGAAGCTGCTGGCCTTCGGGCTGTCCCGGACCATGCTCATGGGGGCGTCCTCAGGGGAGACTTATGCCGCCGACGCCCTCAACCGGGACGTGGTCACCCAGATGCTGACCAGGGCCCAGCGCCACGCCAAGCGCCACTTCGCCCAGCGGGTGGCCCTGGTGGCCAAGGCCCAGGAGCACTACGAGGTGGAAAAGCAAGGTGGGCGCTCGAAAATCGTCTACCAGGAGGTCCTGGTGGTGGACCCCGATGGGAACCGGCGCATCGAGCGCAAGCCCAAGCTGATGACCCCGAAGCTGGTGCTCGATGTCCTGAACCTGCACGACGAGCAGGCCGAGCGGGCCTTTATCGAGAACCTGGTGGCCATGGGTGTACCCATCTCGGCCCGCACCCGCCTGCGGGGTACCGAGATCGACCTGGACGAGGAACTGGGCAAGGTCCAAGAGGAACAGGTCAACCGGGCCATTGCCGCCCAGGAAACCAGGAAGGAGCTTTACCTGGAACTGAAGGAAAAGCGCCTCCCCATCGAGCAGGACCTCCTGGACGACTTCGAGCCGGTGCCCGAGCAACCGCCCGAGCCGCCCATGATCGACCCCATGACCGGTCTGCCTATACCGGAGGGTGTGCCTGGGGCAGATGGCGTAGGGGGGAACGCCGCCGCCGACCAAGGCACACCCTTACCTTCACCGGCTGTCCCCGTAGGCGACATGGCCCCTCTCACCCCGCTTACCCCTGAGGAGGCCGAGGCGAACCCGCCAGCGCCCGTAGGAGCCCCTGGGATGGCCCCGGTGGCCGTCCCTGGCCCTCAGGTGCCCATACCGGTCCAGCGCCAGCGCCCGCCCGAGAGCGATGAGGAGCGCAAGCGCATGCCCAAGCCTGGCCATGTCGCCTCCAACGGCCACACCAATGGCAACGGGAACGGGAAGCTCCACTGGCAGTTCACCGGGAGCTTGGACGAGTACCTGGCCGATTGGCCCGAGGTCACCTTTGTCCATTTGGCTGATTATGAAGGCCCCGGCCGCCAGTCCCATCGCGACCCCATGGACGAGCACCTGGGCCATATCCATCGGCTGGCCTCCCAGTTCTATGCCAACCCCAGCCACCAGGTGGAGGTCCTGCACTGGGGTGATGAGGACCACCGGGACCGGCTGCGGGCCTATGCCCATCAGGCTGAGGAAGATAGCGACAAGTTTGAGATGGAGAACTGGGGCAAGGCTCGCGATGCTGACGAACAAAAGAGGCTCGACCGGACCAGGGAAGGCTATGAGAACATGCATGGTGTCCTGGGTGGCTCCGGGGAGGATACTCATGTGATGGTGGCCACCAAGAACGGTAGACCAGTATCAGCCCTGGGGTTTAGGCATAGGCCTAATGACCGCAACATCCACGTCGGGGTTCTGGGCTCCAACCAGGGGGCCAGGGGAGCAGCCACCGCCATTCAGCATGGTTTGGCCCGCTACGCCGTGGCCCATCCCAATAAGCCCGGTCTGGTCAGTACGCCTACTATGGACGCCGAGCCCTACCACAAGATGATCGGCCGGGTGGTGACCAACACAGGTGATTCCAAGTGGTCCCACAAGGACATGCAGCAGATCGCCAGTCAGGAAGTGGGTGGCCATCCTGACGGGGTGTCTCATTATGCTACAATTGGTATATGACTGCACCACAGCGCCCACAACGTGATGAGGTTGGGCATATCCCCTATTATGCCGGGGAGCACGTCCCTGACATGGACGAGGGCGACCCCCAGATGGAGGCGTGGATGGAGTCTTTGCCCCCGGTGGACATAGACAAGCTGGCGCGGGACTTGAAACAGGTCGAGGCCGACAAGGGCCTAGGTGACAGCGTGGACCAGGTCGGGTAGGATTTCCTCCGAGGGGCCGATCAGAGTTTCCAGGAAGGCTGGGTGGGGATAGTCCCAGGGTTCGGCGTTGACCAGGACGCAGTAGGCCCCGCATATGGAGGCCACGTCCACCAGGCCCATAGCCGGGTAGACGGCCCCCGAGGTCCCTACCACCAGTATCACCTCAGCTAGCTGGGCGGCCACCTCAGCTTCTTCCCAGGCCTCGTCGGGCAGGGCTTCCCCGAACAGTACGATGTCGGGCCGTAGTGGTTGGTGCCCGCATACGGGGCACCGGGGCAGTTCACCCAGAGCAGGGACAGTCTCGTCGGGGAAGGGGCCTCGGGGGCAAGCTGTGTCCGCGCAGCGGCTGCGCCGGACCGAGCCATGTAGTTCGTACACTCGCTCACTACCGGCGGCCTGGTGGAGGCCGTCGATGTTCTGGGTGGCGATGGTCAGTTCGGCCCCTTTGGCCGCCATGAACTTCTCTAGCTTGACCAGGGCATGGTGGGCCGGGTTGGGAGGGGACTCGGCCAACTGTGCCCGCAACGCCCCCTTGACGGCCCAGATGACCGGTAGGCTCCTAGGTAAGGCCGAGGCCTGGTGGGCGGCCAACAGGTCGTCGTTGGACCACATACCTCCCGGCCCTCGGTAGGTACCGATGCCCGAGGCCACTGAGATGCCTGCCCCGGACAGCACTAGGACGCGCCTGGCATTGCGTAGTCGAGCTACCAGTTCGGCGCTAGGGTATGTAGTCATGAAGACCAATATACCAGAAACAGGAAAGTTCGTCAGCTTGAATTGACAAGCTCATCAGGTCCTGTATACTGGTCCTTGTGAGCACGACACGTACCCCCAAGACCCCCTCCCCCGCCTGGCGTTATGTTGGCCGCTACGGCCCCGAAGTAGTCATCGGTGACGACCCTGATTTCGGCCTCGTTTACGGGCCTGTCCAGGAAGGCATCATCAATGAGCACCTGCATGCCGCTGGGCTCGAATCACATGTCATCGCTGATGGCCGCCAGATCGTGGCCATCGACGGCAAGATCGTAGAGGTCCTTTGCTCCGACATCATCCCCATCACCACCGAGGATGGTCCTGGTACCGGCCGCTGCGGCACTCCCCTGCGGGGCGATGCCTACGCCTGCCCCGGTCATACTTCCGAGCGCGAGGGTTGGTTGGCCATGTCCGAGGCCGAGAAGGCCGAGTGGGAGCGCCGCCACGACATGGAGGGTTTTTGAGTAGTAGGCTTGGTGCCCAATTCTGACAAGGGAGCCAAAGTGAAATTCAAAGCCATGCCCGCTGCTCTTATCCTGGCTGCGGTGGTAGGTGCTACCGCGGTACCTGCCACCGCAGCCACCATGACCACGACCGGTACCATCCAGGTCTGGGTCACCCCCAACCCGGCTAATATCCAAAGCCCTGTCTCTAAGATCGTGATCACGGGTGTGATCGGGGACTGGGGCACCGCCACTACCATCACCAAGAGCGGTACACCCAGCGGCAATGGCAACTATGTGAAGATCGCCCTGCAAAAGGGTGGCTTCGAAGTCAATTCGGTGGTTCTCAACCAAAAGACCAACAATGCCCCGCCGCTTATGCAAAACATCACCACTTGTACGGTGGTCTTCGGGGGTACCGGGCCGACAACGCTGTTCAACGGCACTGGGGCCTATACGGGCATGACCGGCACCATCCAGATAACCGAGAGGTTTGCCGGTATCGGGCCCCGGTTCACTAGCGGGGCCAAGAAGGGCCAGTGCAACACGAACAGCAACTCCGAGCCGGTCGCCTTCTACGGCAGCATCACCGGCACGGGCAAAGTAACCTTCGGCTAGGCCCCTAAGAGGTGTGAGCCTCTTTGACATCGTCCCCGAGCGGTTCCACCTGGCTTCGGACGATTACGAGGAGCTTTGGGATGCCATCTTGGAGCACCCGAGCCCGGAGAAGTCCCTGGACGGGGACCCGTACCAGCCGTACCGCGCCACGTACCGGCGCAAGCATGCCGCCTTCCCCGGTGTCGGGACCGGTACCCTCGGCCCCTCGACCACCGGGGACACGGGCATGCGCCATGAGGACCTGGAGGCCCCACCCGGCCCCACTCCTCAAGTGGACTTCATCCCCTACGAGCCCGGTACCCGGTGCAGCTACTGCAACATCAACCCGGCCGAGATCACGGTCAACGGGGCCGCCCTGTGCCTGAAGGACGCTGAGGAGCGCTGGGGTATCCCGGTCGAGGAGGCGTCCAAGGACGCCGGGGTCGAGGACCCTCTGACCTCGGACGAGGTCCCCGAGGATGGTGGCCCGGTCGAGCAACTCCAGCGCAATGGGGCGGCTTACCAGGGCGACCATGCGTTCATCTTCCACAAGGCCAACCCGAGGTCGATGGGTGGTCGCCCCACCCATACGCTCGAAGCCTGGGACCCCGAGGAGGCCAAGTCGGACTGGGCTCAGGCCCGCCCTGAGGACCGGGAGCATTACACGGGCTCGGATGTAGACCCAGGGACCAAGCCGGTCGGCTCTATCTCATGGCACCATGAGACAGGTGAGATCAGGGGTGTCTACGTCAAGCCCGAAGCTCAGCGCCAGGGGATCGCCACTGAGCTATTGAGCCGGGCCAAGGACATTGCCGGGAGCACCCGAGGAGTAAGGCCCCCTCGACATTCCCCCCAGAGGACCGATAGCGGGGAGGCCTGGGCGCGCTCGCTCAATGAGCGCCGGTTACCCCGCCAGGTCAAGGGTAAGGCTGAGCATGAGGCGCGCTGGGTCGATGTCAGGCAAAAGGCCAAGCGCCTACGGACTGACAAGGCCGTCCATCTGTTGGAGGTGCCGACCCCGGACTCGCCTTATGTGTTCGCTGAGGTTCAGGGCGACACGGCTCTCCATCATTGTTTTGTGGCCGTGAAAGGCGACGAGCAGGGCCAGTGGTCATGCTCCTGCAACTGGGGCGATTTCGGGCCGAACGGCCCTTTGGCCGAGGACCGCTCTGCGACAAGCCCGTACAAGAAGACCCCCTGCAGTCATGTCCTGGCCACCCGCTGGGAGCTTCAGTCTCGCTCCATGTTCGGCCGTAACCCGTATACCGGTGCTCTGAAGGAGGACCAGATGGACATCTTGGATGATTGGTTTATGGGCCGGTTCTTGCATGAGGCGGCCGCACCTGCGGCTGAACTGACCCATGCGCCGGGGGACTTCAGCCACCTGCCGGGGTGGTTGGCCCCTCACCGCAACCCTGAGGGTAGTGGGTGGGCGACCAAAAGCCAGAGCGG